>FTKT01003696.1_pt1 | contig 32583 bp, 29 predicted proteins | sample 1658271 | NCBI WGS metagenome assembly FTKT01 (sample SAMEA3914811, study PRJEB12502) | metagenome | biome: forest; material: soil | place: Canada | collected 2011-08-04 | depth 0.3 m | reverse complement strand
GCGGTCGGTGACCAGGCCGCTCGTTTGGTCGCCGACTGGTATTCGCGGGCGAATGGGCATCTTCGCGAGATCTGAGTCAATCGGGTCGCATCAGCAGGTCTTGTAGCGCAGCCCCGATTTTGGGGCCTTTGACGCCGCGCGAATAGGCGGCCTTGTCGACCGACCAGTCGAATGCAATGGCGCTCGATATGCTCAAGGTTGACAGAACGGGAGCGACCCTTTTCGCGTCGAGAGCGACGCGGCCGATCAACTCTGCCCCCATCGTTGCAAGATGCGCCCGCTTCGGCACGCATCGCGCGGCGCCGTTGGTTTGCATGTGCGTGATCAGCTGCGCTTGACAAGCGTCCTCGAGTGTGGGGCGGCGGGTCGGATCGACCGTCAGCGACGCCAGCGCGCACCAGGGCACCCAGTCGAAGGCTCGACCACGATCGAGCACGATCATTGCGCCCCAGCCGTCTGCCTCGAACGGTCCCTGATATTGCAGCCGATAGGGCGAGCAAGCAAAGCCGCCTGACGTCCGGAACACGTGAATCTCGCCCACATCGAGCCAAAACTCGGGCGGCGTGGTTGGTGCCTTGCGGACGCGGACCGCGCGCGGGCTTCGAAGTCGTTGGGCCAGTTCATCCAGGTCCCGTCGACGCGAGGAAAGAAATTGATCGCTTGCGCCCAGGGACGCGAGGCGATCGGTATCGGCGCCTCGTTCAATTAGGGACAGGGCGGTAGACCCGGCTCGCGAGCATTCGATGCCTCGCCGTTCGAATTGGTCGGCGACCACCAGCCAGAAAACAATGGCGTCTTCATCTCGGGGATCGGCATTGCCGAACATGTCGACCAGAATGTCCAGGAGGCGATCTCCATGCCAAGGCGCCTTGCATACGAGGGCAATGGTGCTCTTCAAGTCCGCTGCCTCGTCGTCCTGGTAGAGCTTTGCGCCTTGACTTCCCATATCGGCTCCAGATTGTCATCGCCTTCGAGCGGCGTGTCGAAAACTCTACCAAAACGAGGCGTCAGGGCCTGACGGGAAGCGGCGCCATCATTTGCGAAAGCAGATCCTCGCCTGGCGTGTTTGAACACCTCGATGCTTGAACGAGACTGTAGGCACCGGATGCGGTCTCTAGCGGAAGTCCGGTGGTGGCCGAACACCGCTGCTCATGCCGGTGCACCCGCAAATAGGGAATCTTCGGGAGGCGACAGCAAGACGGGGCCCGCCATTGCCTCACCTCTTGAGGGGCTTGTCATGGTTGCTTGTGTGTCGAACTCATCGTTGGGCTGAGGATAGCCTACCGGAAACCGGTCGCTCGTCACCGGCAGCAAGTGGCCGACATGTGTCTCTGGCGTCGGCTACTTCAGGATCAGCGCTGTCGAATTAACGTGATAGCCAACAAGAATTGCTGCCTTGTCTTGGAGGCGGAATACGAACTGCTCTTGCGCGCTACCGCCATCGAACGTCGTCTTGTACGCCAGCGTGACGAAGCTACCCGAAGTCTGGTAGTTCACATTCCAGCCGGTCTTATCACTGGCCTTTGTGTTCCCGAGCTTGCGATGCACCGCGTCGAGGAAGGCGACGAACTCCCTCTGCGTAGTGGCTTGCTTGAGTTCGTCTGCCGACGCCTCGTAGATCGCGTCGAATTGCCCCGCATCAAGTTCCTCATGAAATCTTGGGACGGCCTGCTCTGCCAACGCGGTGTCCACGGACATCGAGCAACCGCAGAGAAACGAGGCGAGCGCTATCACGCCGACTACTGAACGTGTCATCGGGATCCTCCCTCAAGTCCCCATATCCTAACCGCTCGAGCACTTGCCCGACAGCGGACATTTCCCAAGGACAGCTCATGGCCGACATCAGAATTTCCGAGGCCGCGCACGTCACCTTTGGGCACAGGCTCATGGAGCGGGAAACAGGTTTCGAAACTGCGCCTCAGCCTTGGAGGGCTGCGCTCTACCAACTAAGCTATTCCCGCGCGTGAGCCAGTCTACCAACTCGATGACGATTGCCGACGGCGGCTCTTAGCCGATCCACGAAACAAGCGGTGGGACAAATCAGCCCAGGTGCATTTGACCGGCGCCCATCAGGCCGATCAGCCCGATGACGATCAGGTAGATCGCAACAATGTAGTTGAGCAGTCGGGGTACGACAAGTATCAGGATGCCGGCGAGCAGGGAGATGATCGGGGTCAGGCCGAGATGGAGATTCATGGGTTTTCCAGTGTTGTTGCACCGCCTCGACGCAAGGATCAGCGCCAAGCTTGCACGTCAACTCGCTGGGCATGCGGCGGACCTGGGCGACAGTGAACGCAGTGTGCTAGTGAAATGATTCCAAGAACGTGCCGAGTTCGCTCTCGGTTCCCGAGAAGCAGACCTTGGTGACAGACCGGGTATGGCCGCTAAGAGTCCGTCCAAGAAATGCACTGGGGTCGGGCGCCATGGTGCCGACGAAAGCTGCGAAACGCGTCGAAGCATGACTGGACATCGACGCACCACGATAGCGGATATTCGTCCACCTGACCGTTGCTGAGCGCGTAGCTCGCTGCGCCGCTTCGCTCGATGCCCAAGGACCTGAAGCCCGCATCTGCCGGCCAACGAAGGTACATCAGCCAAGCATCTGCGCCGTTGCGCAGCATGCACATGGCTGACCCATCCGGCATCGACGCCCAAAGTCGAATGCCGGCTCGGCCATCGCGCCGTCCAACGACGCGTCAAACGCTTCCTCTGTGGCGGCATCCAGGTGGCGGTCATTGAGGGTCAACTCGATCATGGGTGCTCATCGTATCCAGGATACTGACCGATCGCGAGCGGCAGCAGTTCGCCGGCACGGCCGGTTCCAGGAGCGCAATCGGACTGCTCCGAAGCCGACTTGGGTAACAGACCGGATTTGGCCGCTAAGAGCCGCCCGCGCTTGACTCGTCGTCCCGGAGGCGCCCTTGGGTCTGCGCGAGCAACTCGGCGTAGTTCGGCGAGAAAGGCTCCGACAATTGCTTTTCAAGCCGCCCGCAGAGGTTCCACAGCACCCGCGCCTCGGATTCGTCCGCTATCGTGAGCTGGTCGGAATTGGTGAAGCGACTGGCCAGTTCGAAGAATACAAGGGCCTCATCGGCACTCAGCTCAAGGCGGATGGGTGACTGCGACTCATGGCTCATACCCGAGGATAGCCCACCCGAAACCAGCCGCTCGCGACTGTCGGCTCATGGCCGACATGCGTCCTCGGAGGGCGCGGCCAAGCCTGCAAACCAAGGCAGCGCCGACTCAAGTCGAGAGGACGACCTTGCCGATATTCTTGCGCGCCTCGATGTAGGCCTGCGCGTCGCCCACCTGGGCGAGCGGAAAGACCCGGTCCACGTGCGGGCGCAGCCAGCCGGCTTCCACGCCGTCCAGCAACGCGTTCATCCAGCCTCGGATTTTCAGAGGCTCGTCCCACAGGTGCCCGAGATTGACGCCGAAGACGGATCGATTCTGGTTCATCAGAGCCACCGGGTTGAACCAGGGCATCCCCAGTCCAACCCCGAGCAGCTTGAGAACGCCAGGAAGGCGCGACTCGGTCGCGGTGGAGGCGCCGAACATTCCAAGCCGACCCGTGGAGCGCAGGGCTCGGTAGCTCTTCTTCCACTCGGCCCCGCCCAGCGGATCCGTGATGAGCTCGACGCCACGCCCCTCAGTCAGCCGCGCCACTTCGCGCGTCCAATCAAGCCGGGTGTAGTCGATCGCCTCGTGCAACCCTCGCTCCTTCAGGAACTTGTGCTTGCCGGCGCTTGCGGTGCCGAGGATCGTGGCGCCGATGTGGCGCGCAATGTCGATCGCAGCTAGCCCCACCCCACCGCCCGCGTTGTGGATCAACACTTTCTCGTCGGGCTTCAGCGCGCCCATTACGACCAGTAGTTGCCAGGCCGTCAGATAGTTGACCGGGATCGCCGCGGCCTGTTCGAAGTCCAGCGCAACGGGCTTCTCAAATACCTGCGCCTGCGACACGACGACGGTGTCGGCGTAGCCGCCGAATCGAGTAAGGGCAAGCACCTGTTTGCCGACCCAGCCGGACTGCGCATCCGGCCCTGCGGCATCCACGATGCCCGAGACTTCATAGCCAACAACGGCCGGCAGCTTCGGGGCATCTGGATAGAGGCCCTTGCGGGCCAGAATGTCCGCGAAGTTGATGCCACTCGCCTTTACTCGGATGCGAAGTTCGGCACCCCGCGGTTGAGGGTCAGGCGCCTCGCGCAGCTGCAGGCTTCCAATACCCCCAGTTGAAGTGATCCAGACCTGCTTCATGGCGTACTCTTCCTCGGTGAGGTCACATCGGCTACCACTGTACGAACGGCACCAGCCATTTCCTCAGGTGTCGCGCCCAACCGCAAGTACCGCACGGCCTCGCAAGTATGCGACTGATCGAAACCGCCTAGCCAATCCCAAAACGGCCCTCCGCCTACACCCGCTTCTGGCCGAACAGCGTCGGTCACATGCCAGCAGAAGGTGCTTTCAGTCGAACCACGTCCAATCCCAGGGCCACCGGCGCCTTGCCAACGACTCCCAAAACCAACCACCAAGCTTAACCGCACCGCATACGCAGAATGCGACGGTGAAAGTTGCCGAGAGTAGCGTCTGCCACAAGCCTGGGCCGCCAAGCCGAATCCAAAGTTCAGCCGCCAGCACAAGACCGAGGAGCCCGCCGAACAATGTGCGAACGCCTTTCGCCATGGCGTCGGGTTCGGGGGATCTGGGTAAATCCTCGGTTCGCTCACATGGTCTCCCTCACATGCGGTACTCCTCGCCTCATTGGTTGCAGCGTCGACGAGGGATGCTCTTGATGTTCGAATCCGAAATTGGCGTCGATCCGAACTTTGTGGAAGTTTCCAGCCAGCAAGCTGGCCGGTACCTTGCCGAACGGTGTCGAGGCTGCAATCACGGCGAGTACATGGCGATCGAGCTCGAAAATCCCGCTCGATGTCTTGATAGAACTGGAAACAAGGATTGCCGCTCTCGCATTCCAGTGGCCCTTCGATGGGACAAAGCGGGCATTGCCGTCGACCACCTCTGCGGCACTCCCACCGCCGCTACAGCGCGGCGGGTGCGACCTCAGGCGACATCCGCCGCTTCCGATCTTCGTTCAGGATGAACAGCAGACCGAGGAATGGAACGGCCGCCGCCGCAAAAGGCACGACCGCGGCGCCGTATTGGCTGTCGACCACGCTGCCGCCCACGATTCCCCCGATAGCGTTGGCGATGTTGAACGCGGAGATGTTGGCCGTCGCAGCGAGTTCAGGTGCCTGGCTGCCGAAACGCATCACGCGCATCTGCATCGGCGGCACGTTCGCGAACGAGGCGATGCCGAAGACGAAGGCGGCTGCGAGGAATGGCCACTTCTGCGTCGCGACCAGTCCCACGAGGAGCAGCGAGGCGATCATCGCGGCTGGCCACCAAAGCAACGACAGTCGCAGATTGGAGTCCGCGCTGTGGCCACCCACGTAGTTGCCCAGTACCAAGCCAGCGCCGACGATGACCAACACCCACCAGATGTCGGCGGGCGGAAAGCCGGCAATCCTCTCCGCAACGGGCGCGATATACCCGTAGAAGCACATGAAGCCAGCCCAGCCGAGGATGGTGATCACCAGCCCCGACAGCAAGCCTGCGTTGCGGAAGACCGCAAGCTGTCGGCTGATGGCGACCGCTGGCTCGACGCCTTGCGGCCTGATCGCGGCGGCGATCGCAACCGCGGCGACGATCCCTGACAAGGCGACGACGCCGAACGTGAGATGCCATCCGAACGTGTTGCCGATCCAGGCGCCGGCGGGTACGCCAAGGACGTTGGCGAGCGTCAGGCCCGCGAACATCAACCCGACGGCCCTCCCTGCCAACCTCGGAGGCGCGAGGCGAGTGGCGACGACGGCACCGATGCCGTAGAAGGGCCCTTGCGTCAGTCCCGCAACGACTCGACTCAGGAGAAGCGTCCCATAGTTCGCGCTGAATGCTGCGACAAGGTTGCCGACGACGAAGACCGCCATCAGGGCGAGCAGCACCGCGCGCTTCTCGAATCGCGCGAGCCACAGGGTGAGTGCCGGGCCGCCCAGGACGATGGCCAATGCATAGGCGGTGATGAGGCCACCGGCGCGACCCTCGGAGACGCCAAGGCTGGAGGCCACCCGCGGAAGAATGCCGGCGATGACGAATTCGGCCGTGCCGATGGCGAACGCGGAGAGGGTCAGGATCCAGATCTGCACAGGCATCTTGTCGTTGGCTGGCATGGCGGCACCTAGGCGATGGTGCGGACGACACCGCCGTCGACACGCAGCGACGCACCGGTGGTGGCCGACGCCTGCGCACTGCACGCGTAGACGATCATCGCTGCCGTCTCGTCCGTCGTGGCGAAGCGCTTCAGCAACGATGATGGGCGAGTGCTCGCGAAGAATTCCCTCTCGACGGTCGCGACGTCGACTCCCCGGTTGCTGGCCATCTGTGCCACGAAGCCCCCGACACCCTCGGATGCCGTCGGCCCGGGCAACACGCTGTTGACCGTGACGCCGGTGCCCGCGAGCGTCTCCGCCAGGCCACGGGCGACCGCCAACTGTGCGGTCTTCGTCACGCCGTAGTGGATCATCTCGGTCGGGATCTGGAGCCCGGACTCGCTCGAGACGAAGACGATTCGTCCCCAGTTGCGGGTCGTCATGCCCTTGACGTAGTGGCGCGAGAGACGAACGCCGCTCAGGACGTTCGTCTCGAAGAACCGCATCCAGTCCTCGTCGGAGATGTCTGCAAAGGGCTTGGGCTCGAAGATGCCCATGTTGTTGACCAGGACGTCGATGTCCGGCAGGTGCGCGATGAGACTCTCGCATCCTGCCCTCGTGCCGAGGTCCGCCGCGAAACCGTCGACCGTCGCGCCGGGAACGCTGTGGCGCAGGGCCTCGAGCGCGGTGTCGACGCGTTGCATGCTGCGGCCATTCACCGTGACCACAGCCCCTTCGGCCAGCAGTGCTCGAGCCACCGCGAGGCCGATCCCCGCCGTCGAACCCGTCACGAGGACACGTTTGCCCTTCAGTCCGTAGTCCATCCTTCTCTCCTTGATATGTGCATGCCGTCCAGGCGACGAGGCCGTATGCCCGGGATGCGGTCGGTCAGAGGCTCAAGCCGCCGTCGACGATGAGCTCGGAGCCCACGGCGAAACGCGTCTCGTCCGATGCCAGGTAGACCACTGCCTTGGCGATCTCCGAGGGGTCGCCGAAGCGCCCCGCCTTCACCAGGCCAAGGATCCCCCGGGCGATCTCGTCGAGTTGCTCCGGCGTCAGGCCCAACTTGCCGTACAGCGGCGTCGAGATCGGGCCGGGACTGACCGCGTTGACGCGGATGCCGCGCCCGATCAGTTCACCCGACAGCGTCTTGGCCAGCGACAGCAGGGCCGCCTTCGTCGCTGCATAGACGCTGGAGTTGGGCATACCGATGTGCGCGTTGATCGAGGCGTTGAGAACGATCGACGACGGATTGGCCAGCAGTGGCACGAGTGCCTGCAGGAGGAAGTACGGCCCGCGGACATTGATGTTGAAGCTGCGATCGAACGCGGCTGCATCCCAGCCTTCAATGGGCCTGAAATCCGCCACCCCGGCGTTGACGAAGACAACGTCGAGACCGCCCAGCGACGTCTTGATCTGCCGGGCCAGGCCAGCCTGGGCATCGATGTCCGAGGCATCGGCTCGCAGGATCAACGCCTTGTCGCCGAGAACCTTGGCCGCCTCCTCGAGGTTGGTCGGATTGTTGCCCGTGACGACGACTCGTGCGCCTTCCGCAATGAATTCGCGCGCGGTCTCGAGGCCGATGCCTGTGGTGCCGCCGGTGATGAGGGCACGCTTGCCTTGGAGTCGGGTCATGGTGAGTCTCCTCGCGTGTCACTTGTTGAGGAAGTCGACGAGCTTCGGTACGACCTGGCCGGTCGCTTCTTCCATCAGCCAGTGGCCGGAGTTCTTGATGATCACGCCCTCGACGTTCGTGTCCACCAGCTTGGCCTGGGTGATGAGCGTCTGTCCGGAGGCCTTTTCGCCGGTCAGGACGAGCATCGGCATCGTGAGCGGCGTCTTGGCAAACTGCGCGAAGTCGACGGCGTCTTGCGGGAACGCATGGAAGACCTCGAAACCCGCGCGCATCCGGCCCGGTTTGGCGTAGACCTTGGCGTAGTAGACGCGGTCGGCCTCGGGGATCGAGTGCGACGGATCGGCGGCGAAGTCGTTCCAGAAGTGTTCGAAGTAGATCCGCTCACGACCGTCGACGAGGGCGAGCGGGGTCTTGCCGTAAAAGTGGAAATGCCAGAGGTCGCGCAGGAGCCACACCGATTGCCAGTCGCCGACGCCGGGCAGGAATGCGTCCATCAGGGCGATGCGGTCGACCTCGCTCGGGTACTGCGCCGCATAGGCATAGGCCACCATCAGGCCGATGTCATGGCCGACGATCCGGACGTGCCCGAGGTTCAGCGATGTCGCCAGCGCATGGATGTCCTGCGCCATCACCGCCTTGGTGTAGTTGCTCTCCGGCATGCTGGAGTCGCCGAAGCCGCGCAGGTCGGGCGCGATCACCAGATGGTTCTTCTGCAGCTCCTTGATCAGCGGCAGCCACATGTGGCTCGTCTCGGCGTAGCCGTGGACGAGGATGATCGGGTCGCCCGAACCCGCGACCAGGTAGTGCAGCTTGACGCCGTTGACGTCGGCGAACTTGCTCTGCGGCGCCTGCGCGGATGCCGGAAGGGAGAGCGCCAGCGAAAGCGCAGCGACGATCGAGACGGCGACGGCTCTAGCGCCGGCCAGCAGCCTGGCGGTAGATACGAATCGAGGGAGCAGAAGCGTGAACATGGTGAGGTCCTTTGCGTTGGGAAAGCGGGTGTCAAGGTTTGAGAAATGCGGGCAAGTCGGATCGACCGGCTCCGCGCGACGAATTCATCAGCGAACCTGGTACGAGTAGTCGTGGCGCAGTCGCACGGATTGAAGTACCGCGCCGGCCAGGAAGGCGACCAGCAAGACGAGATAGACCGCCTTCAGCGTGGGCGAGTCCGGGCTGTCGACCAGCGGCGCGCTGGGCGGCAGCCGGGTGGCGGTTTCCGTGACAGCCGGGATCATGTGGAACAGGAACGTGGCCGAGTAGCTCAAGGTCTCGACGTAGCGCGCACCGCGGCCGAAGACTCGGGTCGCGCGGGCGAGCCCTGCAATGGCCAGTACCAAGAGCGTGAGCACCGCCACGACGTGCGGCGGCCCGAACCCGCCATGATGGAAGATGAACAACGCCGTGACGCAGCTGGCGATCGTGAACACCGTGTAGGTCTTGCCAGTCCCGTCGCTCCACGAGATGCGGCCCTCCCGGAAGAAGGAGATCACGCCGGCGATGACGGCGACGAGACTGATGAGCGTGTGAAAGATGCCGAATGGCGTCATGGCTTGCATGGGAGCCTCCTGAAGGATGCGGGCCGGGACCGCCGGGCTGAAACCTGGCGGCAAGGGGCGGCGGATTTCGACCGCACGCAGCCATGCTCGCGGCAGTGCGCCGGCTCGCCCAGTTCCCATCGGAATAGCGCCGCCTCCCTCCGCCGCGAACGTCGCGCTCGTTCACGCGAATTGACATCGATTCACTGGCGCAGACTCGCGTGCTGCCCCACTCTGGCGTCAAGCGCGATGCGCATTTCCGTGGGCGCGCACGGCTTGGAGGTCGAGATGTCGACGAAGGGGTTCATTCGCCTGGGACAGGCTCCGACACCGGCGCGGCGACGCGCGGCCTGGCTCGCCTGGGGAATTCTGGCGATCGCGTTGCTGGGTGCCACGACGGCGTCATGCAGTCCGACGACGCAGGCCGCGTCCGCAACGTCGCGCCTACGATGCTCCGATGCGGCATCGAACATGCCGGAGGCCGGGTGCATCCCGCGCACGGCCTCCGTCGCCTTCTTCGGCGTTGCGCCGAACAAGGGGCCGGACATGAGCTTGTCCGGAGGGACGTCGCTCGCGGCGACGTTCCTCCGCTGACGGTCAGGCCGCCAGCTTCGCCGCGATGGCGGCGACGTGCGCGCCCTGGCTGCGTGCCATCGCCAGCTCGTGCTCGCTGGGTTGGCGCGAGCCGTCCGGCCCGGCGATCGTGGTGGCGCCGTAAGGGCTCCCGCCGCTCACTTGGCTGTTGTCCATCAACCGAGCCTCCGAGTACGGCAGGCCGACGACGACCATGCCGTGATGCAGCAGCGTCGTATGGAAGCTGGTGATCGTCGTCTCGTGGCCGCCGTGCTGCGTGGCGGCACTCGCGAACACGCTGCCGACCTTGCCGATCAGCGCACCGCGCATCCACAGCGGGCCGGTCTGATCGAGGAAATTGCGCATCTGCGCTGCCATGTTGCCGAAACGCGTGGGCGTGCCGAAGATGATCGCGTCGTACGACGCCAGTTCGTCGACGCTCGCGAGCGGCGCCGCCTGCGAGGTCTTCATGCCGGAGCGTTGTGCGACCTCGGCCGGCACCAGGTCGGGCACGCGCTTGACCACCGCGTGGGCACCGGCGGCGCGCACCCCGTCGGCCATCGCGCCTGCCATGGTCTCGATGTGGCCGTACGAGGAGTAATAGAGAACGAGGACTTGGGTCATGAAGAACACCTTGGATCTTTCTGGTTGAAGGACATCTGCATCACCCGAAGTGACGCAGTTCGGGGGAATCGAAGTCGCCCGACCTCAGGCCTCGGTCGGCCGGCGCGACAGGCACCACAGCATCGACAGCGCGAGGCCGGGCAGCAGCAAGGCGGCGAAGCCCAGCGTGCCGCAGCAGACACCAGCCACGACCGCTCCCACGGCGAAGGCGGCGATCGGGGGCAACAGCCGGCCCATGCGCGCGGCGGCGGCTTCGCGCGCCATGTCGCCGCACAACACGTCGACCAGGTCCATCGTGGCCTGCGTGACGTTGCCGGTCATCACCGTGGACGGACTCAGTCGGACGAACGCCGAGCGCGCGGCAGCGTTCTGCACGGCCATGGCGGCGACGCCGACCAGGCCCGTCAGGATGGTCGTCGCCGAATCGGCGTCGCGAGCGACCACCGTCCAGTGCCCGCACGCCATGAACAGGCCGAGTCCGGCCAACTGAATCAGCACAAGGGCCCGACCCGAGTCGGTCTCGTCGCCGGCGCGCCGGTGCTGGTACCAGCGCGTGGCCGCGACTGCCATGATGAACACGGGAAGTGCGAGCAGCTTGCCGAGGACGCCCGCATGCCCGTGACCGGCCAGCGCGGCGCCGATCAGCACGAAGTTGCCCGTCACGTGCGCCGTGAAGAGGCCGAACAGCATGACGAAGCTGAACGTGTCGACGTAGCCGCCGACGAATGACAGCAGGAGCGCCGGCAACAGGCCGCCGGCCTCCGGAGCGACCGCTGGCGGTGACGTCGTACTCATCGCGCGGGCCTTTCGCGCCAGCGCGCGAGAATCGCGGCCAGCGCGAGACCGCCGATCAGGCCGATGTGTTCGAGGAAAGTGTTGAACTCGCGGAAGTGCACGGCGGGATCCCGGACGTTCCAGAAGTCGTGGGCGACAAGCGTCGCGGCGGCGGTGAATACGGCCAGGGCGCCGGCCGCCAGCCATTCCAGCCGCGCGGCGATGAGCAGGCCGCTGCCGACCAGTTCCACCAGGATCGTCATGGCGGCGATCGGCTGCGCCGCGCCGGCGCCGAAGAAGTGCGCCGCCTCGGCTGTCGCGCCTTCGAAGTCGACCAGCTTGGCTAGGCCGCCCCACCAGAAGGCGCAGGTGAGGGCGACGCGCGCCACCAACGCAAGCGTGCTCGAATCGAGCAGGCTGGCAATGGGGCGCGGGGGTGGCGTCGAGGCCATCTCACACCGCCCAGCAGCCGCAGCCGAACGCACCCCAGAAGCCGCGCGCATCGGCAGCCGGCGTGCCACGGCGAAGCGCCGCCGCGTGGTCGTGTCCGTGCACGGCACAGCCTGCGGCGCAGGCGCAGCGAGCCGTCATGCGCGCGTCGCCGGATTGGCCGAGGCGGCGCGACTGGTAGCCGCCGAAGCGCTTGACCGGTGACCAGTCCGGCAGAACCGGCGGCGCGGGCGGCGCCAGGCCGGCGAATTCCTCCTCGCCCCAGACCACGCGCCCGCCCAGCAGCGTCAGGACCGATCGCGTGTGGACGATCTCGCTCTCGGGCACGGCGAAGTAGTCCTGCGACAGCACCGCGACGTCGGCCAGTTCGCCGATGGCGATGCGGCCCTTGCGCCCCTGTTCGTTGGAGAACCAGGCGTTGGCCTGCGTCCACAGCCGCAGCGCGACATCCCGCGCAAGGCAGTTCGACGCCGGATACATCGACGTGCCGCCCACCGTCCGGCCCGTCACCAGCCAGGACAGCGAGACCCACGGGTTGTGGCTCGAGATGCGCGTCGCGTCGGTGCCCGCGCCCACAGGGACGCCGGACGCGAGCATGCGCGCGATCGGCGGCGTGGTCTCGGCGGCGCGGGCGCCGTAGCGCTCGATGAAGTATTCGCCCTGGTAAGCCATGCGATGCTGCACGGCGATGCCGCCGCCGAGCGCGGCGACCCGGTCGATGTTGCGGGGGCTGATCGTCTCGGCGTGATCGATGATCCAGTGAAGTCCCTGGAACGGCATGTCACGGGCGACGCGCTCGAAGACGTCCAGCGCGCGGCCGATCGATTCGTCGTAGGTGGCGTGCAGCCGCCAGGGCCAGCGCTTCTCGACCAGCAGTCGCACGACCTCCTCGAGGTCATGTTCCATGCGCGCTGGCAGGTCAGGGCGAGGCTCGCGGAAGTCCTCGAAGTCCGCCGCTGAGAAGACGAGCATCTCGCCCGCGCCGTTCATGCGATAGCGGTCGTCGCCGTGGCCTGGTTCGATCATCTGCGACCACTTCGCGAAGTCGGCGCGCTCGCCCCCCGGCTTCTGCGTGAACAGGTTATAGGCGATGCGGATCGTCAATTCGTCGTCCGCGTGCAGCTTCTCGATGATGGCGTAGTCATCGGGGTAGTTGTGGAAGCCGCCACCTGCGTCGATGACGCTCGTGACGCCGAAGCGATTGAGCTCGCGCATGAAGTGCCGCGTCGAACTGAGCTGCGCGTCCGGTGCCAACGCGGGCCCCTTGGCGAGCGTGGCGTACAACACGTTGGCGTTGGGCCGCGCCAGGAGCAGCCCGGTCGGCTCTCCGGCGCCATCGCGCACGATTTCACCGCCGGGGGGCGCCGGCGTGTCCCGCGTATAGCCCACGGCGCGCAGCGCGGCGCGATTGAGCAGCGCGCGATCGTAGAGGTGCAGGATGAACACCGGTGTATCGGGCGCGACCGCGTTCAGTTCGTCCAGCGTCGGCAGGCGCTTCTCCGCGAACTGCATCTCGACGAAGCCGCCGACCACGCGCACCCACTGCGGCGGCGGCGTCACCTCGACCTGCGCGCGCAGCATCGCCATGGCGTCGGAGAGCGACTCGACGCCGTCCCAGCGCAGCTCCATGTTGTAGTTGAGGCCGCCGCGAATCAGGTGGATGTGGCTGTCGATGAGGCCCGGGATCGCGCGCTTGCCACCCAGGTCGACGACACGCGTCGACGGGTCGCGGAGGGACATGACGTCTTCAGCCTGGCCCACGGCGCTGAAGACGCCGTTCGTGATGGCCACGGCCTCGGGTGCCGGTTGCGCCGGATCGTTGGTAGTGAAGCGGCCGTTGAGGAGGACGAGATCAGGGTGCATGGCTGTTTTCCGCAGGGTTGTTCGACGAGGTGGACTTGGACGGGGTGACGGCGGTACTCGTCGTCTTCGCACTGCCTGGCATCAGCAGGAATGCGAGCCCGACGCCTTGTTCACCGATCAGCATCCCCAGCAATCCGACAAGGGCAATGACGGGTGGCGCGGGCGATCTCACGCGCAGCAGCGCATAGATGGCGCCGACGAGGATGCCGACGACCAGGGAGACGAGGTAGGGCTTCATGGGGTGCGATCGGTTGGATACGACGCAGTGTGCGGAGGGCTCGTGCGAGCGTCCTGTGGCGGAGGGCGTGCGGGACGCTGGTGACAACGGAACGCTGCGGCCTGTTCCTGTCGGGACAGACGCGGCCCCGTCGATGTTGCGACCCGTCCCTCCCGCGCCAAGCACAGGCCGGCGGTGATGGCGATCCGCACACTCGGTGGTGACCTGAATCCGGTCTCTCCCACTACCCGTTGCGCCGAGGCCTACATGACTATCACGCTGGCAACCCGCCCCCGCAAACTCGCTCCAGGCCCCGCCCGCTGGCCGCCGGAGTTCGCGTTGCAGGCCACCTGGGACGTCGTGCAGGAACGCCGCTTCGCCTCGCTGGGAGCTGCGCTCATGCGCCACGGCGGCTTCGTGCCGGCCGACCAGCTTTGCTGTCTGCTGCGTGCGCACTGGGATCAACCGCTGTCGCGAATGGCGCGGTGGATCGTGCGACGCGAGGTCGTCAGTGTCAGCTGGCAGGCGCAGATCTGGCTGCCGATGTTCCAGTTCGAGCGCCCCTCGCTGGACATCCGGCCCGCCGTGTCCGAGGTCATCGTCGCGCTGCGCCAGGTCTACGACGACTGGGAGCTTGCGGAGTGGTTCGTCCGGCCGCACGACCAGCTCGCGCGTCGCGTCCCGGCCGTGGCACTCATCTGCGATCCCATGGCCGTCAAGGAAGCCGCGCGCCGGGATCGTTTCGTCAATCGCTGGTAGCCATTCCAGCTTCTAGGAGTTGTTCATGATTCAACACGCTCGCCCATTTCGTCTGGAAGCGCATCCTCAGCCGCGCAGAACCTGGCGCCCGACCCTGCTCGCCGCGGCGCTGCTCTCCGTATGCGGCTTCGCGCTGGCGGGCACGATCAAGTCCGTGGGCCCGCTGGTCTTCGCGGACAACGATACGCTGGTGGTCGCCGACTGGCGCGCGCAGTCCCTGCACGCACTGAAGCTGCCGCCCGCGGCGGCCGCGACGTCGCGACCCTTCAACCTGCGCAACGTGTCCACGCCCATCGCGAAGGCGCTGCACGTTCGAACCGAACAGGTGAGCTTCGAGGACATGGCGTTTCGACCCGGCGCCGAAGTCGCGTATGTCTCCGTTTCCGTCGACAAGGGCGGCAGTACGCCGGCTCCAGCCATCGTCTCGATCGACTCGAGCGGCAAGGTCGCTGTCCTGCCTATCGACAAGCTCGCGCAGACTGAGGCCAGGATCACCAACGTGCCCGCCGCGGACCGGAAGTTCTGGCGAGACATCCCGGAGGCGACGCTGACGGTCACCGACCTGGTGTTCAACAACGGCAAGCTCTACGTTGCCGGGCTCAGCAACGGCGATTTCGCTTCCACTCTGCGGATCTACGACTTCCCGTTCGACGACCACGCCACCGCGACCACCGTCGAGATGTACCACCCTGTTCACGACCAGCTGGAGACGCGTGCGCCGATCCGCAAGATGGCCGTGGTCGACCTCGACGGCGTTCCCAGCCTGGTGGCGGCGTATACCTGCACGCCCCTGGTGGTGATCCCGCTGAAGGATCTCGTCGACGGCGCGCACGTCAAGGGCACGACCATCGCGGAACTTGGATGGGGCAGCGCCCCCGTGGACATGCTGGCCTTCGACACGCCCCAGGGGCCCCAGCTTCTACTCGCCAACTCCGCGAAATCGGCCGACCTGATGCCGGTCTCGGCCATCGCCGCGGCGGCGAAGCTGCCCTCTATCGCCACGCCCATCCAGGTGCCGGCCAACCCGTTGATTGGGCTGAAGTCCACGTACCTGCCGCTCACCGGCCTGGACCAGCTCGCGATGCAGGATGCGCAGTTCATCGGCGCCCTGCGCCGCCAGCCGTCGACGGGCGCAATGCAGCTTGTCTCGTTCCGTGTCGGTGCCTTCCTGCGCGTGAGCGACTTCGTCAATGAATATGACTTCGACGATTTCCACTACCGGGCCGGTGATCCGTTCCGCAGCGCGCACCAGGTCATGCGCACCGACGAAGGCTATCCGGAGCTCGCAGCTCGCTCGGCGCCGTGAGCGCGTACTGCACACGTACCGGCTGCGCCGCCGTACTGGCGGCAGCCGCCGCGGCGCACGTCGCCTTCGCGGCCTCGGTGACGCCTTCCGGCGACAACGTTCCGGAGAACCTGCTGCGTATCGAGCTTCATCTGGCGCGTCCGCTGCCGCATGCCCTGGCAATGGATGACGTTCGCCTGGTCGACGAAGACGGCGAGACGATCGCTGGCGCCTTCCTCGATCTTCCGCTTCCCGGCGACGGCGGGCGGACGATCACGCTGCTCCTGCATCCGGGGCGGGTCAAGACCGGTGTCGGCGCCAACGTCGCGAGGGGGCGCGCCCTGCGCGCCGGCCACGACGTCGGATTGGTCGTCGACGATCCCCAGTTGCCAGCGCCGATCCGGAAACGTTGGCACGTCACGCAGGCGAAAGACGAAGGACTTCTCGCGCGCGATTGGCGGCTGACCCTTCCCGCGGTCGGTTCGCGGTCGCCTCTGCGCGTCACGCTGGACTCGGCGCTGACGTCGTCAAGCGCCAGCCTCATCGCAGTGCGGGCGCCCGGAGGCGAGCGGATGGCAGGCGTTGCGTCGCTACGCGAGGGCGAGACCGTCTGGGAGTTCGTGCCGACGAGGCCCTGGCGTGCCGGCCACCATGCATTGGTCGCGCACCCGCGACTGGAAGACGTGGCGGGAAACCGGCCATGCACGCCGTTCGAGGAGACGGACCTCAGTACCATCCCATGCGTCATGGAGGAGCGCGGCTTCGACCTCGCGCGGTGAGCGCGGCGAAGGCCGCGCCCCGGCACTCAGGCCGCGACGCCCTGTGCCTCGCGCAGCAGTCCGCGTCGACGCGCCACGGCGGCAGCTTCCGTCCGACTCGCGACATCCAGCTTGTCCAGCACCGAACGCATGTGCGTCTTGACGGTACCGATGCCGATCTGCAGGCGCGCGGCAATCACCTTGTTGGCGCAGCCGGTAGCCACCAGTTGAAGCACCTGGGTCTCGCGGCCGGTGAGTGGCTCGTGGAACATGCTTTCGGCCAGGCGATGGGTGGCGACGGGATCGAGGTGGCGCAGCCCCTGGCGGACGGCGCGCACGGCCTCGGCGACACCGTCGACGCTGCCGCCGACGATCATGTACCCGTCGACGCCCTGGGACAGCGCGCACCGGATATCAAGCTCGCTGTCGCGCCGTGTCAGCACCACGACGCGTGGGCCGACGCCGACGGCGGCGTTCTGCCGCACATGGCGCAGTCCGGCGTTGTAGTCCGTGACGACGACGTCGACAGCGGCGTCGGCGTCGCGGGCCAGCACCAAGTCCGAGAAACGGGTCAGCAGGGCGGCCAGTCCGGCCTGCAGCAGGATGTCCTCGTGCTCGACGAGGATCTTGATCGGGTCGTTGGTCATTCAAAGCTCCTGGTGTGTCGTCGCGGATCGCTCATCGACTCAATGGCCTTCGTGCCCGCCGAACATGCGCCTGGCGTAGTTGAGGCCGATGCCGTAGCCGCCGCCGAAGCGCGTGGCGACGCCGACGGTCTTGTCGTAGGTCTCCGAACGCGCCCAGTCACGCTGCAGCTCCAGCAGGTACTGCAACGAGGTCATCGGCCGCACGCCGGCCTGCACCATGCGTTCGACGGCGCGCTCGTGGGACTCGCGCGAGACGTCTCCGCAGGCATCCGTGATCACATAGACCTCGAAGCCCTGGTCGAGCGCAGACAGGGTTGGCCCGACGATGCACACCGATGTCCAGAGACCTCCGAACACGAGACGCCCCTTGCCGATCGCGTTCACTTGCGCCGCGATACGAGGGTCCTCCCATGTGTTCATCGAGGTGCGGTCGATCACCTCGGCGTCGGGGAAGGCGTCGAGCACTTCGTCGAAGAAGGGGCCGGAGAAGCTCTTCTCGGCGACGCTGGTGACGATCGTCGAAACGCCGAACTCCCTGGCTGCGTTGGCCACCAGGCCTGCGTTGTTGCGCAGCTCGACGATGCTGATGGACTGCGTGGCGAAGGCCATCTGCGACTGGAAGTCGATGAGGATGAGCGTGTGATCGATCGGGCTCAGCAACAGCTGGCCGGGAACAGGCTTGGCTTGGGGCATGGGATTTCCTTCGAGAGTTGGGAGTGGCGTTCAGGTTCGCGTGATGGAGGCGCCGCCGTCGACGAGCATCGCGGTGCCCGTCATGAACGACGAGTCGTCGGACGCGAGGTACAGCACCGAGCGGGCGAGTTCGTCGGAGGAGGCGACCCGCTTGAGCGCGTGCAGGTTGGTGATGAACGTCTGCGAGGCCTCGCTGTCGTTCATCGCGCGGTACATCGGCGTGTCGACGGCGCCCGGCAGGATGGCGTTGAAGCGCAGGCCCTGCGGCCCGTACTCGGCAGCGAGCGCCTGCGTCAATCCGACCAGGCCGGACTTGCTGGCGGCATACGCTGCCACGCCCGGGAAGGAGCAGGTGTATCCGACGAAGGTGGAGGTGAAGATGATCGAACCGCCGCCGCTCTCGAGCATCGCGGGGATCTGGTGCTTGGCACCCAGGAACGCGCTCGTCAGATTGGTGGCGAGCGCCTCGTTCCAGCCGGCCTCGGAGACGCCGGTGGTCGGCCCCGCCTCGCCCAGCGTTCCCGCGTTGTTGAAGGCGATGTCGAGCCGGCCGAACGAGCGGGTGGCCAGTTCGACCAGGGACGCAGCGAAGTCTTCCGAGCGCACGTCGCCGGCGAGTGCGACGGCCTCGCCACCGGCGGCGACGATCTCGGCCACCAAGCGATCGAGTTCGCCCTGCCGGCGTGCGGCCACGACGACGTTCGCACCCTCTGTGGCGAACAGTTTCGCCGTGGCCCGCCCGATACCCGAGCTCGCGCCGGTCACCAGCGCCACCTTGCCTGCCAGTCGTTTCATGTGAGTCTCCAATCCAGCGTTGCGCCAGTCCGCGCAAGTGCGGAGGCCGGCAGGTTGATCAATGCGGGGACGCTTCGTCGCCCCGGAAATCATCATTCGCGCTGGTCTGGTGAATCGCCAGTGAATCGCCGTGAAATGCGGTGAACGAGGCGCGAGACGACCAGGGAACCGGTTCCAACATTCGTTTGCGGGGTGCACCGGGAGACGGCATCGAGGGGCTGCAGGATCGCCACGCGCGAGGCCGACAGGTATATTTCAGCTCTGTCCGGGGGCGTCCCCCGCCTCGACGAACGGCCCTCATCCACAGACGAACGAACCAGATGGAAGCGCGTGAAGCCCTACCGGCGCTTGCCTTCGGGCCCTTCATCCTCGACCGATCGCGCAAGCAACTGCTTGAGAACGACCGCCCCCTGCGCCTGGGTGGCCGCGCGTTCGACCTGCTCGCGGCGCTGACGGAGCGCGCGGGCGAGGTGCTCAGCCGCCCGGAACTCGAGGCCAAGGTCTGGCCGCACACGATCGTCGAGGAAACCAGCCTGCGCGTGCACATCTCGGCGCTGCGCAAGATCCTGGGCGACGGCATCGGCGGTTCGCGCTACATCGCGAACGTGCCCGGCCGGGGCTACAGCTTCGTCGTCCCGGTGACCGTGCTCGAGGGCGCAGGCGAGCTCGTCGCGCCGGCGGCGCCGCCGACAGCCGGCGAAGCGCTGCCCATCCCCACTCGCCGCGCGCACAACCTGCCGGCGCGCCTGAACCACGCGATCGGGCGCTCCGCAATCATCCGCACGCTGGGCGAGCGGTTGGCGACGCGGCGGCTGGTATCCATCGTCGGACCCGGTGGCATGGGCAAGACGACGGTGGCGCTGGCTGTCGCGGAGAGCCAGCTCGGCCGCTATCCGGACGGCGTCTGGTTCGTCGACCTCGCGCCGCTGACCGACTCGGCGCGCGTTCCGCTGGCGCTGGCGTCGGCGCTCCACATCTCTGTGTCGGCGGAGGATCCCTGGGCAACGTTGCGGGACCCGCTGCGCGACAGCCGCATGCTGATCGTCCTTGACAACTGCGAGCACCTGATCGATGCCGCCGCGAGCCTGGTCGAGCGCGTGCTGCGCGAGGCGCCTGCGGTGCACATCCTGGCCACCAGCCGCGAGGCGCTCGAGGCCGAAGGCGAATGGGTGCATCGCCTCGCCGCGCTCGAGGCCCCCGTGCCCGACGATCCGACGGATCTCGAGCAGGGCCTGGAGTACCCCGCGATCCAGCTGTTCGTCGAACGGGCCAGCGCCAATTCCGACGCTTTCGTCGTCAACAAGGCGAACCTCAAGACCGTCGCACACCTGTGCCGTCAGCTGGATGGCATGCCGCTGGCGATCGAGCTCGCCGCCGGCCGCATCGACAGCCTCGGCTTGCAAGGCCTGGCCGACCGGCTCGACGAGATGTTCGCGCTGCTCACGCGCGGGCGCCGCACCGTGCTGCCGCGACATCGCACGCTGCAGGCGCTGCTCGACTGGAGCCACGACCTGCTGACCGATGTCGAGCGTGTCGTGTTGCGGCGGCTGTCGATCTTTCCCGCCAGCTTCACGCTCGATGCGGCCTGCGCGGTGCTTGCCGGCGACGACCTGACGGCGGCGTCCGTCGTCGACGGCGTGATGGGCCTCGCCGCCAAGTCGCTGGTGGCGGTGGACATCAGCGGCGAGACGGTGCTGCACCGCCTGCTCTATACGACGCGCACCTACGCCGCCGACAAGCTTGCCCGGAGCGGCGAGGACGTCCGACTCGCCGCCGCGCACGCCACGCATTTCGAGGAGGTGCTCGCGCGCGCGCCGCAGGTACGCGACACGCTGCCGATCGCCGAGTGGCTGTACCGCTACGGGCGACTGATGGACGACGTCCGCGCCGGGCTTGACTGGGCGTTCTCGCCCGGGGGCGATACGCTGCTGGGCGTGCGCCTGACCGCCGCGGCGCTGGACCTTGTCTACGAACTGGGCCTGCTGGACGAGTACCGCAGCCGCGTCGATGTCGCGATGGAGGCGGTCGGCACGCTGCAGGCTCCCCAGCCGGCACTGGAACTGCGCCTGCGCGCCGGCCGCAGCTTCCTGCACACCCAGACGAAGGGCCGCCAGTTCTCGCGCGACGCCAACCTCGCTCGCGTCCTCGAGCTTGCCGATCAGCTGGGCTCGGCTCCGCAGCGCATCGAGGCCATGTTCAGCCTGTGCGCGAACGCGTTCGGCGTAGGCGAGTACCGCGAGGTTGCGGAGGTGGCGCGCCGCATCAAGAACTACGCGCCAGATCCGGACGAACCCGTCGCAGTACTGCTCTCCGACCGCTTCCTCGCGCTGAGCCATCACTATCTGGGCGAGCACGACGTCGCCCGCTCGCTCGCCAACCGGGTGCTGCACTATCAGGCGGGCAACGCATACCGGCAGTACATCGGGCACATCCCGAAGACCGTGTCGATGCGCATCCTGCTGGCGCGCACGCTGTGGATGCAGGGCGCGTGCGACGAGGCGGTGCGCGTGGCCGAGGAGGCGGTCGAACTCGCGGCCGACGCCAATCCGCAGGCGCTCAGCCAGGCGCTCGCCATGGGCGCGATCCCGATCGCGCTGTGGCGCGGCGAGAACGGGCAGGCGGGCAGGCTGCTGGAACGCCTGCAGACGCAGGCTGCCCGCCATTCGCAGGCCTACTGGCAGTCGTGGGGGCGCAGCTACCAGCAGGTCGTGGACGCCCGCGCCCGGGGCCTCGCGCCCCGCTTGCAGTTCGCCAAGGTGTCGACCGACGGCCTCTCCGGGCCGCCCGAGCTGGACATGCTGGGCACCCTGGCCGAAGGTACCGTCTCGGCGCTGGGCGTCGAGCGCGTCGACGAGGGCCGGGTCGGCTGGTGCGCACCGGAGATCCTGCGTGCCGTCGCGGAGAACGGCCTGCGCAACGCGCCGGATGGCATGGCCGCGGCGGAGGCGATCTTCCTGCGTTCGCTCGAGATGGCGCGGGCCCAGAGCGCGCTGTCGTGGGAACTGCGCACCGCGACCAGCCTGGCCCGCCTCTGGCGCGACCAGGGCCGGCGCCAGGAGGCGCGGCGGCTGCTGTCCGGCACCTACGAGCGATTCGACCAGGGTCTGGCGACCGCAGACCTCGTCGCAGCCCGCCGCCTCGTCGAAGACCTGGCCTGACCGCGGCACGCGTCACCAGTTTTCACACCGATTCACGCGGACTCGACCCAACGCTCGCTCATCATCTGGGCAGGAGCGCCGCATGGATGCGCTCGGCGTGCACATGGGAGAAGCGAATGGCGCAGTGGGGGGGAGACCGAGCAAGGCGAAGGGTCAGGTCGCGCGGCGGGTTGCAGGTGGTGAGCCTGCTGGCGCTGGCCAGCGTGGCTGCGCCCGTTGTTGCCCAGGACACCGCGCCGGCGCCCGTGCCTGCCGCCTCGGCAGCGCCGCAGGTGCAGGAGGTCATCGTGACGTCCGAGCGCATGCAGTCGGTGCTGGGCCGCACGCCGCTGTCGGTGGGCGTCGTCGACCAGCATGCGATCGAGACGCGCGGCACCGCGCAGCTCAGCGACCTCGTGGGCATGATCCCGGGGGTCACCGTGCCCAACGGCTTCAGCAACCAGCCGCAGGCAGTAGGCATCCGCGGCGTGGGCGTGTCGGTGCCCGCCATGAGCCAGGCGGTAGGCATCTACGTCGATGACGTGCCGCTGGTGCGCGGCTATGCGACCGCGCTGTGGGATCTGCCGGACATCGCACGCATCGAGGTGCTGCGCGGGCCGCAGGGCACGCTGTACGGCCAGAACCTGACTGCCGGCGCAGTCCGCGTGATCTCGATCGATCCCGACGCCCAGCCCGTGGCCTGGGTGTCCGCTTCTGCGGGCAACTACCACGATGCCGAGCTGCACGCCTACGTCAACGGCCCGATCGGCGACGGACCGGTCTCCGGCAGCCTGGCGCTTTCGCGGCGCGGCAACGAGGGCTGGGGCTACAACGCCTCCACGGACCAGCACGACAACAAGCTCGACGCCACCCAGTTTCGCACCAAGCTGCGCCTGAAGCAGGCGTCGGGTCTCGACGCCATCCTGGCCATCGACGGTCTCGTGGACCGCTCCGACACGAACACTGGCGACTTCCCGCTCAACGACCCGCGCTCGGCGCCGCGTGTCAACTTCACGACCGCGACGACGGGGCCGTTCAAGCGCCTGGCCGGCGGCTTGCAGTTCAAGGTCAGCCATCCGCTGGCCGACGGGATCGCGCTGCACGCGATCACAGGGTACAGAGCCTACAAAGACGACCCCACCATCGCCGACATCGGCGGTCAGGCGATTCTGCGCTACCTGCTGTCGCAGACCGTGGCGCAGAAGGTCTTTTCGCAGGAGCTGCAACTGCAGGCTACGCAGGCACGCGTCGACTGGACCGCGGGCGCCATGCTCGTGTCCGACCGCTTCGACTTCGAGCGCATCGTCGACCAGATCCCGCCGCCGCCGAAGACCCGCACCGATACCGACGGCGTGACCCACCTGGAAACCACTGACGTCGGCGTCTACGGCCAGGCGCACTACCGCTGGACGGATGAGATCGGCCTGACCGCAGGCCTGCGCGCCTACCGCACCGCCCAGACCGGCGCCAACCAGTTCTGGCAACTCGACGCACAGCAGGTGCGCACGAGCAACGTGTACGCGGTGTCGGGCCTGTCGACGTCCAGCCGGGGGCTGCTCCCGCGCCTGGGCATCGACTGGCAGGCGAGCTGCGACGAATTCCTGTACGCCAGCTTCGCGATGGGCCAGAAGTTCGGCGGCTTCAACCGCGCGACCGCGTCGGAGCGGGCCTCGACCTACGCCGCGCACCCTGAGAAGGTGAGCACGTGGGAGCTGGGCAGCAAGTCACGCTTGGCCGGCGGACGCGTCACTGCCGACGTCGCGCTGTTCCTGAATGACTACAGCGACTACCTCGCGTCGCTGCAGAACACGGTCATCGACGGTGTGCTGGTGCCCGACCAGGTGCTGGTGAATGCAGGCAGGGCGAAGACCTACGGCGCCGACATCGACCTCGCGGCCAAGCTCGCCGAGCGCACGGACCTGTCGCTGTCTCTTGAACTGTTGCGGACCCGCATCGACCAGTTCGCCAACCCGACCGGAGCAGCCGTGAGCGACTATGTCGGCAACGAGCTGCCCTATGCATCGCATCTCTCGCTATCGGCCAACTTCGAGCACGTGCAGCCACTGCCGGACGGTTCGTCGCTGGACTTCACGGCAGCGCTGCAACATCTGTCGCGACAATACACCGACATTCAGAACAGTGCGACCGGCGCCGTCGTGCCGCAGACGACCGTCAACCTCGGCGCGGCCTGGATGACGCCGCAGCGCCAGTGGACGTTCTCGCTGCGCGTGCGCAACCTCACCAACCGGACGTATGTGGTGCTGCGCACCAGGATCCCTTCGGTCGACGTCGATGCGGCCAACTACAACGCGCCGCGTACGCTCCTGGCGACCGTGCGCCACGATTTCTAGTCCCTGGCCATGACCACCGACGCGGCGCCACCGACCCAGCCGCCCTTCGAGCGGGCACTGCGCTTCGGACGCTTCTCGCTCGATCCGGCGCGCAAGCAACTGCTGGCCGAGGGTGAGGCCGTGCGGCTGGGCGGCCGCGCGCTCGACCTGCTGATCGCGCTCGTCGAACGGGCCGGCGACGTCGTGAGCCACGAAGAGCTGTTCGCGCAGGTGTGGCCGCGCACGGTCGTCGAGGAGTCCAGCCTGCGCGTGCACATGTCGGCGTTGCGCAAGGCGCTCGGGGAGAGCAGCGAGATGCGCTACATCGCGAGCGTGCCAGGGCGCGGGTACAGCTTCGTGATGCCCGTCGCCAAGGCGCCGGCGCCTGAGACGATGACCGGGGTGGGCATGCGTGCCGGGGAGCCCGCGGTGGCGCCAGTGTCGGCATTCCCATTGCGGCTAACCAATGTCATCGGACGCGACGAGGTGCTGGACGCGCTCACGGCCAAGCTGCGATTGCACCGGCTCGTGACGATCGTGGGGTCAGGCGGCATCGGCAAGACCACCGTCGCGGTCACGCTCGCCGAGCGGATCTCGAGACGCTATGCGAATGGCGCCGCCTTCGTCGACTTGGCGCCCGTTGGCGATCCATCGCTCGTGCAGGCGGCCCTCGCCGCGGCCATCGGCGTGCCATCGCCCACGCAGGACGCGTGGCCCGTTCTGCGGGCGGCGTTGGCCGCGCGCGAGCTGCTGGTCGTCCTCGACAACTGCGAGCATGTGATCGTCGCCGCCACGCAACTCGTCGAGCACCTGCTGCAGGCCGCGCCCGGCGTGCGCATCCTGGCAACCAGCCGCGAGCCGCTGGACGCCGAGTCCGAGGCCGTCTATCGCCTCGAATCGCTCGCTCTGCCGGCGCCCCTGCAGGAGCCGACCGTCGTCGAGGCCCTGGCGTTTCCAGCGCTGAGACTGTTCGTGGAGCGTGCGACTGCGAGCGCCGACGACTTCGTGCTGTCGCAGGACAACGTCGCCGCCGTCCTGCTGGTGTGCCGTCATCTCGACGGCGTGCCCCTGGCGATCGAGCTCGCTGCGGCGCGCGTTGGCAGCCTGGGCATCCAGGCGCTCGCCGATCGGCTCGACGACGTCTTTCGCTTGCTCAAGCGCGGACGCCGCACGGCGCTGCCTCGTCATCAGACGCTGCAGGCGCTGCTGGATTGGAGCTACGACCTGCTGGACGACGATGAGCGACGTGTGCTGCGCCGCCTGTCCGCGTTCCGCGCGTCCTTCATGCTCGACACCGCAGTGGAACTGGCGAGTTGCGAGGACATCGACCGCCGCCGCGTCGTCGATTGCGTGCTGGGGCTGGTCTCCAAATCGCTGGTCGAGTTCGAGGGAAGCGGATCGCCGCGCTATCGCTTGCTGTTCGTCACGCGGCATTACGCTGGCGAAAAACTCGCCGCCACCGGCGAATCGCAGGCAATCGCCGCGCGCCATGCCCGCTGCCTGTGCGATGTGCTGGCCCGCTCAAATGTCGAGTACGCCCGCGGCGACACCGTCTTGCCTGCATGGCTGGCTCGGCACGCGCCGAACATGCCGGACGTTCGCGCCGCTCTGGATTGGGCGGAACGGCCCGAGGGAGACAAGTTGCTTGGCGCCGCATTGGTGGCGGAATCCGGCATGGTGGGACTGATCGTCGGTCTGTCAGAGGAGTTCATTCAGCGTGCACTGGACGCGCTCGCCGCGGTGCGTGCGGAGCCGACGGCGTCCGAGCAGCTCGAACTGCGCCTGCTCACGCTCATCTGCTGTGCCGGCGGCATCATCGGCGCGGAGTGCGCCACTCCGGCCGGGATGGCGGCCCGACTCCAGGAGTTGGCCGCACGCGTCGGCACGCCCCTTCAGCAGCGCATGGCGCTTGAGGCGCTGTGTATCCAGGCGTTCGGTGGCGGCGACTATCCCCGTGTCGCCACACTCGCACCGCAATTCGAGGCATTGCCCCCAAACCCGGCAGATCCGCGGGATGGAGACGGCTTGTCGATCCGCCATCGCTTCGGCGCGCACGCCGCCCACTACCTCGGCGACCACGACGCCGCCCGCAGGCACGCTGCGCGCATGGTCGCCCACGCGGCCGCGCCCGGGCTCGGCCGCGTGGTGCCTCCGGTTCCGGAGCGTGTGGCCGTCGGCCTGCAGCAGGCGCGCATCCTCTGGATCGAAGGACGCGCGGACAGCGCGCTCGAGGAAGCGCTGCGCACCCTCGCGGCAGCCGAGGACGCGTCCCCCTTCGGGCAGAGCCAAGTGATGGCGATGGCCGTCATCCCGGTGCTGCTCTGGCGAGGAGACGACGCGTCCGCCGCTGCGGTCGTTGACCGGCTCGTTCGGCACGTGCGACGTTTTGGACAGAGCTTCTGGTCGTCCTGGACTCATGGGTTCTGCAGGGTGCTGGAGCTGCGCGGCTTCGACGTCAACGACGTCCGGACGCGGCTGCTTTCCCCGCCCCGGCACACGAGCATCGCGGCCGCCGATATGCTCGCCACGCTGGCGCCGGAATGCTGCGGCCCCGAGCAGCTCGAGCGCGCCCAGACAGGCACCGTTGGCTGGTGCGCGCCCGAAATCCTGCGCGTCGAAGGTGAGCGTCTGGTGTCGGATCTGTCGCGCCGAGCCCAAGCAGAATCGCTGCTGCAGCGCTCGCTCGAACTTTCGCGCCAGCAAGGCGCCTCCGCCTGGGCGCTACGCGCGGCGAGCAGCCTCGCTGCGCTGTGGCATTCCGCAGGCCGTGACGAGGCCGCGCGGGAACTGCTCGCCCCCATCCTCGCCGGATTCACCGAGGGACTGGAATGCGTCGACGTGCGGCGCGCTCGAGTCCTGCTGGCGGGCTGCAGCCCCGTCAGCTGACGGCTTGGCGCTGCCGCCCTCGGGGCGCCGCCGCCAGCACCGCGAGCGTCGCCACCAGGCTTGCCGCGACCACCGCGAACATCGTGGCAGGCCCCGCGCCGCGCAGCATCGGCACCAGGAGCAGCGGCCCGAGCGCGCCGCCGATCCGGTTCAGCGCCCATGCACCCGCAGTGGCCGACGCGCGCTTGCCGGTAGGGAACAACTCGGCGCCGTAGACCGTCAGCAGCGTGACGTAAAGCGAGATGGCCAGGTTGAACAGGCCCATCGCCACGATCAGCGACGTCGTCCCGCTGCCGAAGATGAACGCGGTGCCGCAGGCGAGCATGGCGAACGCGCACGATGCCATCGCCAATCGGCGATCGATGCGGTCCAGGATCGTCGACGCCACCAGGTTGCCCACCAGCGGGCCCAGCGACGACAGTCCGAAGATCAGCAGCGCAGCATCGAGCTTGAAGCCGCGCTGCGTGAGCACGGCACCGGTCAGCAGCGGGAACGCAACGGTGGCCCAGGGGCTGAGCGAGAACAGCGCTGCCACCCACGGCCAGCGACGGCCGGCGGATGCGTCCGCGGGTTCATCCGTGCGCGCGAGTTCATTCGTCACACCCGCTGCCGACACGTCGCCCAGCGGCCACGAGCGCTCGAACGCCACGCAGCCGTTCTCGGCATCGGCGGCACGCCCGCGCGCCTGCAGCCAGCGCGGCGACTCCGGCAACGCGAGGAACAGCAGGCCCGCCAACGCGGCGCCGACACCGCCCAGGAGGAAGCCCCAGCGCCAGCCCTCGAGCCCCAGCGGTTGCAGCGGCGTCAGCCAGCGCACCAGGAAAATGGCTGCCGGCGGCCCGAGGAGCGACAACGACAGGCTGCCGAAGATCAGCCGGCCACGTCGCTGCGGCGGCAGCAGGTCGGTGAGGTAGGCGATGACGATGGGGGGATAACCCCCGAGCGCCAGCCCGGCAAGGAAGCGACACAGAGTGAGCGCGGCGACGCCGTGCGACAGCGCCGCGCCCAGCGACGAGGCGGCGATCCACAGCAGCAAGGCGACCAGCGCGGTTCGCCGGCCATGGCGGTCGGCCCACCAGCCGAGCGCCGGCGCGCCGACGACGGCGCCAAGGAAGACCGCGGCGAGCAGCAACGACAGCTCGCCGGCGGGCACGGGCGCCGGCGGCGCCGAGAGCACGGTCGCGAGCACGCCGCCAAACGACATCTCGAGCGTGTCGAGCATCATGCCCAGCGCACAGATCAGCATCGCCCAGCCATGCAACCTCGTGACAGGCAGTCGATCCATGCGGGCGCCGATGTCTTGGGCGAGGGGCAGGCTGGCAGGAGGGGGCATTGGGCGCATTTGGGAAAGGGTCTCACGCCAGGTCCGGGAAATCGCCTAGCGCGACGCAGACGATACGCGCTGCGCGCCGCCGCAGAGGGCTCGCGAGCAGCGGATTCACGCAAATTCACGCCTTGTCGTCGCGCCCGATGCGACCATCGAAGTCTGGACGCCGCGCCGCCGGCTTTTCCCCATCCTTACGAGACGGAGTGCGCTTGACCGAGAACCTCTCCATCGGGCCGTTCGTGCTGACGACATCGCCGCGCGCCCTTCGTTTTGGAGAGCAGCCAGTCGACCTTTCAGACACCGCGCTCGAGGTGCTGGCGGCGATCGCGCGAGGCGCGGATGGCGCCTCCGCCGCGCAGCTGTGGCCGCTGCTGTCGGCCGAGCCCATTCTCGACGACGAGCGCCTGTGCGACCTGGTCGGCGATATCAACACAGCACTTGGCCGCTTCTCGCCGGACTGGTACGTGGCGTGGTATCCCGACGATGCGGTGCCGCGATTCGCGCCCGTCGACGCCACCCGCCGCGCGCGGCCGATGGCGGCACTGCCCGCGCGCCGCACCGACATCATCGGCCGCGACGAGGCACTCGACCGCATCGTCGCCCAGTTGCGCGCACACCGCTTCGTGACGATCCTCGGCGCGGGTGGCATGGGCAAGACGACGGTCGCCCTTGCGGCGGCCCATGCCGTGCTGGACGCGTTTCCGGACGGCGTGCACCTCGTCGACCTGGCGCCGATCGTCGACGGCGAGCTCGTGGCGCAGCGTGTGGCCACTGCCGTGGGATGCGTGTCCGGCGGCGCCGATTCTCTTGCGGTGGTGCAGCAATGGGCCCGAGATCGACGCGCGCTGGTGGTCCTCGACAGTTGCGAGCACGTGGTCGAGGCGGCCTCCGGGGTCGCCGAGGCGCTGGTGGGCAGCGGCCAATCGGTTGCGGTGCTGGCGACCTCCCGCGAGCCGCTGCGCGCCGCGGGCGAGTGGCTGCACCGCCTTGCGCCGATGCGCCTGCCGCAGCCCGGCGAGCGGGTACTGGCGAGCCAAGTGGCCAACTATTCCGCGATGCGCCTGTTCGTCGAGCGCGCCGGCGCAGCGGACTCCGCCTTCGTGCTGCGCGACGACGACGTCCCGCTGCTCGCCTCGCTATGCCTGCGCCTCGATGGCATCCCGCTCGCGATCGAGATCGTGGCGGCGCGCATCGCCTCCCTCGGTCTGGCCGGGCTGGCCGCTCAGCTGGAAGGACTGCTGCTCAGGCTGCCTGGCCGACGCGGTGCTACGCCGGCGCGCCACAACACGCTGACCGCGCTCCTGGACTGGAGCTATCGCTTGCTCTCACCGTCGGAGCAACGGGTGCTGCAGCGGCTCTCGGTCTTTCGCAACGGCTTCGCAGAACACGCGGTGATCGAGGTCGTGGCGGACGACAGTATGGCGGCTGCGGAGGTGCAGGAAGCGCTGCTGGACTTGATCGCCAAATCGCTCGTGGCGCCAGCGCGCGGAGACGACTTCGAGCGGCGGCGACTGCTCGACACGACACGCGTCTACGCCGGAGCCAAGCTCGCGGAAGCTGGCGAGCGCAGCCTGGTCCAGCGCCGGCACGCCCGCTGGCTCGCTTCGGCGCTCGCCGAGGCGGTGCGCTCCTGGAACAGGATGACGCGTCCCCAATGGGTGGCGCACTATGCGCCGCTGGTCGACGACGTCCGCGCCGCGCTCGACTGGGCATTTGCGCCCGGCGGCGACCTTGGGCTCGGCGCAGAACTGGCAATCTCCGGTTTCGCCCTGGGACGGCAGATGCTGCTGGTCGACGAGTTCACGCGCCGCGTCAAACATGCAATCGACGTCCTTTCGTCTCGCGGTGGCGACACCGCTGAGGATCCGTCCTGCATGCGGTTGAGATTCCTCATCGCGTGCCTCGGAAGCGGTGGCGCCGAGCAACTGCTGGCGCTCGCACCCACGCTGGAGCGTGCCGCCGCTGCCACGGCGGATGCCGCGGCAGCGGTCTATCGCTTCAACGCGATCAACGCCATGTGGGCGCTCTCCCTGGCCACGGGCGATCTCGGCAAAGGGGCGAACTGGGCTGAGAAACTTGTCGAACAAGCCGGCATCGTCAACGATCCGGTGGCACGGCTGGTCGCCCACCGCATCCAGGCCCAGACCCTGCACTTCAACGGCCGGCATGCCGAGGCGACCGACCTTGCCCAGGAAGTGATCGCCGGGGCCTGGCGCACCATCCCCTTGGCCTACAACCCATCGCCGATCGAGTTGCGCGTCTCGATGCGCATCGTGCTGGCGCGAATCTGGTGGATGCGCGGCTTCCCCGATCGCGCAGCCGCGATGGCGCGCGAGGCGATGGAGCAGGCGCGCACCGATTCGCCGCTGGCCGAGTGCCAGGTCCTCGTGATGGCGTCGATGGCCGTGGCCCTATGGAGTGGCAGCAGTGACAGTGCACGCGAACACGTGACGCACCTGAACGACATCGAAAGCCTGCTGGGCTTCGGCCACTGGTTGCGCTGGGCGCGCCGAATGCGGGATGCGACGGCGCTCGACAGCGGCGACGAGATCGCGGATGCCGGCCAAGCGGGCTTCTTCGACGAGCCCGAACCTTTGTTGGCCGACCAGCTTGCAACCCTGGACGACCGCTGGTTGACGCCGCACTGCATCCAGCGGGTTGAGACGGGCAAGGTGGGCTGGTGCGCCCCCGAAGCGTTGCGCCGCCAGGGCGAGCGCGCACTACGCGACCGCACCGTCGAGGGCTTCGGCCGAGGCGAGGCGTTCCTCCACCGCTCACTGGCGCTCGCGCGCGAGCACGGCGCCCTGGCCTGGGAGCTTCGTGCCGCGACAAGTCTGGCGCGCCATCGGCTCGAACGCGGCGCCGCTCCCGAGGCGCGTGCAGTCCTTACACCCGTGTTCGAGCGCTTCACCGAAGGCTTCGATACGCGCGACCTGCTCGAGGCGCGCCGCGTTCTCGAGGCGCTGTAGCGACCGATCTGCTAGGTCGCATCAGCGCCTCTGCGCCAGTACCAGACTTTGTCGGCTCGTTGAAGCGTTGACATACCGACACGGCCCGCTTCTGGATCGGCGGCGTCGATGAACGCGTCAGCTGACACGCCTAAAGTAGCCCTACGGCGGGCTTGTTCGAACGGCTGCAAGCGCTGCAAAGACGAAATGACAGCCGGCTGGTCCGGCTGAGGTCGATCGCATCACATCCGCCCGGTGCAAACCGTGTTCGACACCGACGGCCCAACCGGCGGTGCATTTGCCGCGCAAGAGGTGCTGAAGTTCCGCCACGTCTGTGGCTACGGCGCCCGCGTGGCAGGAGGCGATCAATCGGTCGTCGAAACCGACCACTGCTCGGCGAGCACTGCAGGGTCTCCGCCCCGAGCGAGTTCGGTTGGCACTTTGCCTCCACCCACAGGCGGCGAAGTACGGTTTTTCATTGGTAGGCCGTGTTGGACTTGAACCAACGACCAAAGGATTATGAGAATGAAATTGGGGACACAGTGGGATCTCCCGGGATTCTCATAGGTAAAACATCAATGATTTAGTGAAATCCGATGTCTTGTTTGGTGCCAGAAAAGCCCCTAGGGAAGGTCTGCGAAACCCAGGTCGCTGCGCATGAATTCGACGTTTGATCTCTCGGCGCTTCGCGATGCGAAATTTGATCGTCGGTGCCGTCCAGCCAGGGCCCTCTCAGGGACGCTTTTCGACCCCGAGACGCCCGTTTGGCGCCACGCAGACGCACTCATCCCCGAGCCTCCAGCAACTGCCGCCGCGCCATCCACAGATTCCCCAGCGCGAACATCATCGTGAGGCGCGAGGTGTTCTTGGCCAGGCCGCGATAGCGCACCTTTGCGTATCCGAACTGCTGCTTGATCACTCGGAACGGGTGCTCGACCTTGGCCCTGACGCTGGCCTTGAGTTGCTCGGCCTTCTCCAGCAACCGTGCTGACTTCTTCGACGGATCCAGCGCCCTGCGCTTGCCGGGCTGCATGGCAACGAACCAGGTCGGCCCCTGCGCCTCCTGGCGCTTGTTCACGCCGCGGTAGCCAGCGTCCCCAAAGGCCGCCGTTTCCTCGCCGTGCAGCAGCGCGCCGG
>FTKT01000256.1_pt4 | contig 32877 bp, 8 predicted proteins | sample 1658271 | NCBI WGS metagenome assembly FTKT01 (sample SAMEA3914811, study PRJEB12502) | metagenome | biome: forest; material: soil | place: Canada | collected 2011-08-04 | depth 0.3 m | reverse complement strand
AGGCGCTGCGGGCCGGTGCCGATCCGCGCGTCGCTGAAGTCCGGGTGCGAGCCGCGCCGCTCCCACAGGCGCGAGGTGCGCACCAGCGACCACAGCTCGTCCGGCGCGGGGTGCCGCCAGGCCAGCGCCTCCTGCTGCCGGACCACGTTGCGGCGGACCTGACGGCGCATCTGGGAGAGGTAGCGCAGGTAGTCCCGGCGCTCGGCGCGCAGCTGCGTCTTGCGGTCGCTGGAGCCGCGGATCAGCTGGGTGACCAGCATGCCGACCGCGGAGAGCGCCATCATGCCGATCCCGACGTACATCAGCGCCCCGCTGCCGCCGCTGCCGTCCGGGCGCAGGAACATGAAGACCATGGAGAGCGAGCCGAGCGCCATCGGCGCCATGCTGATCATGTTCGACATGCCGCTCTGCGGCTCCGGCAGGACGGGGGGCTCCTGGAGTTGGACCTCGCCGTCCGGCATCTCCGGTCCGGGACGCCGGGCCGTGCGATTGACCAGGACCACGCTCACCTGTTGGCTCCTCACTCGCCGCTGCCCGTCACCCGTTTGACGGACGGCGGAGCACCGGGGGTTCAGGCAGGTGAACGCGCCGGCCCGCCGCGCACGTACAGCGGTATAGGACAGGGCGAGCGAGGGAGGACGCGTTGCACAGCAGTGCCGTCGCGGGGTTGTGCCGATTGAGGTTCCACGCACCGGGCTCGGCCTTCGAGCTCGCCGTACCCGCCGATGTGCCGCTGGTGGACCTGCTGCCCGCCGTGATCGGCTACGCCGGGCCGGACCTGGACGAACAGGGCCTGGACCACGGCGGCTGGGTGTTGCAGCGGCTCGGCGGCGAACCGCTGGACGAGGAGCGCGGCACCGACGCGCTCGGCCTGCACGACGGCGACGAGCTGTACCTGCGCCCGCGCCGCACCGCCCTGCCCCCGGTGCACTTCGACGACCTGGTCGACGGCGTGGCCACCGGCATGCTGGAACGCGGCGACACCTGGCGCCCGCTGCTCACCCATCACCTGGCCCTCGGCCTGGCGATGGTCGCGCTGACCGGCGGGGTCGCGCTGCTGGCTCTGCCCGGAGCGCACGCGCTGCGCGACCTGGCCGCCGCCGTCACCGGGGCGTTGCTGCTGCTCGGCGCCGCCAGCGCGGCGCGGGCGATGAGCGACGCCGGGGCGGGCACGGCGCTGGGCGCGATGGCGGTGCCCTACCTGGCGCTCGCCGGGGTGCTGCTGCCGGCCGGCCCGGCCGGCCCCGAGCTGACCGGCGCCCGGCTGCTGGCCGGCGCCTCGGCGGCCGCCGGTGGCGCGGTGCTGGCGATGGCCGCCGTGGCCTGCTCGGCGCCGCTCTTCCTCGGGCTGGTCTCGGTCGCGGTGCTCGGCGTGGTGGCCGGCGGGCTGGCCCTGGCCGGTCTGACGGCCGAGCAGACGGCGGCGCTGGTCGCGGTGGCGGCGATGCTCTTCGGCTCCTTCGTGCCCTCCGTCTCCTTCCGCCTCTCGGGCCTGCGGCTGCCCGCACTGCCGCGCAACGCCGAGGAGTTGCAGGAGGGCATCGAGCCCTTCCCGGCGCCCGGGGTGCTGGCCCGCAGCCAGGTGGCGGACGGGTTCCTGACCGCCTTCCAGCTGGCGGTCGGGGTGGTCTGCACCGGCTGCCTGACCATCCTCGGGTTCGGCCACGGCTGGGCGGTGAGCGCCCTCACCGGGACGCTGAGCCTGCTGCTCCTGCTGCACTGCCGGGCGATCGGCAGCATCCCGCAGCGGCTGGCGCTGCTGCTGCCCGGCGCGTACGGGGTGGCGCTGCTGGTCTTCCGGCTGACGATGTCCCAGCCGACCGGCGGGCGGCTGGGGGTGCTGGCCGGGCTGCTGGCGCTGGCCGTGGTGCTGCTGGTGGTCGCCTGGACCGTGCCGGGCCGCCGGCTGCTGCCCTACTGGGGCCGGGCCGCCGACCTGCTGCACAGTCTGACGGCGGTGGCGCTGCTGCCGCTGAGCCTGCTGGTCTGCGGCGTCTACCACCTGCTGCGCTCGATGAACGGCTGACCCGCGCCGCTGTCCGAACGCGGTAGTGGCCGGCCGCACGCATGAGAACCCTTCAGGAGGAGCAGGATGCAGTCCCGACGCGACCAGGTGCAGGCACATCTGTTCGTGATGAGCAGGCTCTCCTCCGGCATGCTGCGGGCCGAGCCCGACACGCCGGACACCCCGACCGGCCGGACCACCCGAGGCGCGGTGACCGGCCTGGTGCTGGGTGTGCTGGTCGGGCTCGGCGTGGCCGTCTTCGGCATGATGAAACCCGGCGGCAACACCGGCTGGGCCAAGCCCGGCACGCTGGTGGTGGTCAACGAGAGCGGTGCGCGCTTCCTCTACCTGGGCGGGGTGCTGCGCCCGGTACTCAACCAGACCAGCGCCAAACTGCTGACGGGTGATCAGCTGAAGGTCGACCAGGTCGGCCTGGCCTCGCTGTCCGGGGTCGCCCGAGGCGGCCCGCTGGGCATCGTCGGCGCCCCCGACGCGCTGCCGCCGGCGAGCGGGCTCGGGGCCACCGAGTGGCTCTCCTGCGGGACCGTCAAGCCGACCGCCGCCGGGGCGCCGGCGCCGATCCTGAGCCTGCTGGTGGGCCCGGAGCGGCCGGGCAGCGCGCTGACGGCCGGTCAGGGACTGCTGGTCGCCGCGCCGGACGGCAGCGTGTACCTGCTCTGGCACGGGCAGCGGCTGCGGGTGGACACCAAGAACTCGGCGGCGCAGGCGCTCGGCTATCCCGGCGCGACGCCCTTCCCGGTCTCCGCGGCCTTCCTCAACGCGCTGCCGGCCGGGCCCGACCTGACGGCCCCCGCGATCGCGGGCCGGGGCGAGCCGGGTCCCGCGCTCGCGGCCCGTCAGACCCGGATCGGCCAGCTCTTCGACGCGCCCGGCGGCCAGCACTACGTGCTCACCCGGGACGGCCTGGTGCCGCTCACCGCCACCCTGTTCGACCTGCTGCGCGGCGACCCGCGCACCCAGCGGCTGGCGGACGGCGGCCTGGCGGCGGCGCCCGCCGCGATCGGCCCGGACGACCTGGCCGCGCACACCGCGCCGGGGACGGGCTTCGCCGCCGGCCTGCCCGCCGACCCGCCGACCCTGGTGACGGCGGGTCAGGGGCAGGCGGTCTGCGTCGATCTGCGGCTCTCCGGCACCGCCCCGACCACCTCGGTGACGGTGGGCGACGCCTCGCTGGCGGCCGGGCGGCCCCCGGCCGTGCAGCCCGGCGTGCTGCCGGGCTGCGGGCCGGCCGACCTGATCGCGGTCCGCCCCGGCGGCGGGGCGCTGGTGCGCGCGCTCTCCGGAGCGGGCAGCGGCGGCACCGACTACCTGGTGACCGACGGCGGGGTGAAGTACCCGCTGCCCTCGGCGGCGGCCGTCAAGCAGCTCGGCTACGCGGGCGTCACCCCGGTGGCGGTGCCGGGCACGCTGCTCGGCCTGCTGCCCACCGGGCCGAGCCTGGACCCGGCGGCGCTGGCCGAGGGCGGCGTGGTCACCGCCCCGGTCGGCGCGGCGGGCGCGGCGGGCTGCGGCAACTGAGGGCTGCGCGCGGCGGGACCGAAGCGGCGGGACCTAAGTGGTGGGACCGAAGCAGTGGAACCGAAGCGGTGGGACTGAACCGGCGGACCGAGGCGGTGCGACTGAACCGGCCGCCGCCGGGCTCCCGTTCAACCTGATGACGTGTCTTCGGACATGTGCAGGCCGGTCCGCGAGGGCGGACCGGCGGCGGACCTAGGGAAGGAACACTGGTGGGCACTCCCTCCGGCATGTTGACCAAGGACGAACAAGCGATCCAGACGGCGCTGAACGGCCTGGAGCAGCAGATCTCGTCGATGATCACCTCCGGCCAGACCGTCGAGCGGATCAACGCCGAGGTCAGCCAGGCGTACGTCTCCGGCGCGAGCACCGCCTTCCAGTCGAACATCGCCGACTGGATCCAGCGCTACCAGAAGGTCATGCAGGCCTTCCAGCACCTGACCGACAGCACCGCGGGCGCCAACCAGGTGCTCAACCGGGCCGAGGAGGACGCCCACGTGATCGGTGGCAACTGGGGCGGCGGCTCGTCCACCTCGAACCACGTCACCAGCGTCCTCAACCCGAAGTAACCGCCTCGTCGCCGGCCGGCAGAAGCCCGTCGGCTGCTGTCCGAGCCGGCCGAGGCCGGAACCCGCTGACTGAAAGGGACCTCCCATGACCTCCCAGAACCAAGGCCAGGACCTCCAGCTCCGGCACGAGTCGATCGACCAGGCCTTCGAAGAGCTGGTCCAGGCCGGCAAGACCATGAAGAACGACATGGACACCCTCGTCAGCACGCTGACGGGCATTCAGGAGCACTTCACCGGCCAGGCCGCCCAGGCGTTCCAGGACTTCCTGAAGGTCGTCTCGGACAACGAGGGCGCGATGAGCGACGACATCCACCAGGGTGCGATCACGCTCGACACGATGCACCAGACCATGAAGTACGCCGACCAGGCCGCCGCCGCCGGCTTCTGAGCCGCGCCGGGGAGACGAGAGGAGAGCGGAGTCGATGGGCGAGATCCTCAAGGCCACGGACGAGGGCTTCCGGGCCTTCGCGCTCAGGTTCGACGACTACATCGCGGCGACCGGGAGCAACCCCGAGATCCTGAACCTCCAGACCATCGGCCTGGGCACCGGTGGCATTCCGGGCGACGGTACCTACAACGCGCTGCTGGCGGGCAACGGCAAGGGCTTCGTCCCCGCCGGCCTGCTCGCCGACCGGTACAAGGCCTTCTGCGGTGCGCTCTACACGGCCATCTCGGGAACCGGCAAGACCCTCCACGACATCTCGGTGGACCTGCAGATGGCCAAGGAGACGCTGCACAACGGTGAGCAGGAAGCGCTCACCGAGGCCCAGTTCATGACGCTCCTCGCGGACGTGCTGGGCGGCGGGTCGACGACCGTGAAGCCGCCCGGCCCCTGACGACGAGCAGGCGGTGACCGCCGGGTGCCGGAGCCCGTGGCCCGGCGGTCACCGCACCCCTTCCCACCGGTAGAGCAGAGCAGGAGCGCGTGCCATGGCCGACCCACCGCAGACTTTCACCTGGGAGAACGCCCTGACGGCCTTCGCGGCCAAATCGCAGAGCGGGGGCGTGGTGGACCGGCACACCGTCGCGGATGCGACGAAGCCGTGGATCGCGCACCACTACGCCGGCACGAGCCCGAACATGTCCACCGCCGACGTCTACGCGTACTGGACCGACAGCAACAGCCAGGTGGTCCAGTACGTCACCGGCACCCTCGACTGGGGGCAGTGGGATGTGAAGGACCACAGCTCGGTCACCCCGCTGGAGCACTTCACCGGCTCCCCCGGGGACATCCTGTACCAGCTCCTCGGCAGCGCCCGCGACCTGACCGACGCGACCACCAGCCGAGCCAGTTTCCCGGCCGCCAAGAAGCTGATCAGCGACATCACGACCTGGCTCACCGACCAGATGAAGGCCGTCGACGACTGGATCAAGGACATCGACGTGTCCGACAGCGACCTCCAGGGCAGCGCGGCCGGGCGCTTCAAGCAGGTGATGATGGGCTTCCACGCCGAGCTCGCCCAGATCCAGATCCAGATCCAGGGCACCCTGACGGCTCCCACGAAGGATCCCAAGAAGACCAACAACCCGACCTCGACCGACCTGGCGTCGGCCCTCGACGAGGCGGGCGCCCAGCTGACCCGGACGCTCTCCGCCCTGCTGGCGGGGTTCCAGGACTGGTGGGGCGGCACGGGCGGTTCCGGCGCCTGGGTGGAGAAGACGGAGGGCAACTGGGTCATCAACGAGCCGAGCTCCTCCATGGCCATGCCCGCGATCGCCGCACAGGCGGCCTTCCAGGAGGCGATCGTCAAGGTCACCGTCACCGTGGCCGGCACCTACAACACCGTGACCATGACGGGCCCGAACGGCACGCCGAACGACGAGGGGTGGTGGACGGCGGTCAACCTGGTGGGCTACCAGAAGTGGATGGACTACGTCGCGCTCAAGCTGGACACGGCGGCCGGTCCCGCGATGGCCGACCTGGGCGTCTACTACGACCGGGTGCTCGCCTTCATGACCCCCTACTTCAAGCAACCCACGCTGACCCCGCCGAAGGACCCCAACTCCACGGCCCCGCCTGGCGGCACCAACGGCCCGAACACCAACGGCCCGAACACCGGCGGCGGCCCGCCGCCCCCGAAGACCTCGACCGCGCCGCCCCCCAAGGTCGGCGGCGCTCCGCCCCCCAAGGTGAATCTCGGGGGCCCGAGCGGGACCGGCGGCGGTTCCGGCAGCTCGGCCCCGCTGCTCGGCAAGGACGGCAAGCCGCTGCTCGGCAAGGACGGCAAGCCGCTGGTCGTGCCGCCCGGTTCGACGGTCAACGCCAAGGGCGAGGTGATCGGCCCCGACGGCAAGCCGGTCCTCGGCAAGGACGGCAAGCCGCTGATGGTGCCGCCCGGCACGACGGTGGGCAAGCCGACCACCACGACCGGCCCGACCACGCCGGGCATCAGCGGCGCCTTCAGGGTCCCGGCCGGCTCCAAGCGCAATGCCGACGGCACGGTGACCGGGCCGGACGGCAAGAAGGTGGTCGACTCCAACGGGAACCCGGTGGTGCTCGCCGAAGGCGACACCATCAACGCGGACGGCGCTGTCATGGACGCCAACGGCAAGCCGGTCTCCACGCTGAACCAGCTGCTGAGCGACGAGGAGCACGCCTACGCGGCGGGCCCCGGCAGCACCCTGGTCACCGGCGGTGGCGGCTACACCGGCCGGACCATCACGGTGGGCGGGATCGGCGGCACCTCGCTGGGCGGCAGCTCCTTCGGCGAGTCCCCGGGCGGGCTCGGCGGCGGTTCCGTCTCCGGCGGTTCGGCCAAGACGCTCACGCCGACGGTCGGCATCGGCGGCAGGATGGCCGAGCAGTACGGGTCCACGCTCGGGCAGACGCCCGGCCTGGAGACGGCGATGGCCGGCCTGCCGGAGGGCGCGCTCGCCACCGCCGCCGAACAGGCCCAGCTGACGGGTGGTTCGACGGCCACCACCGGCGGTGGCGGCGGGTCGATGATGCCGCCGATGGGCGGCATGGGCGGTGGCATGGGCGGCGGGGCCGGCGGCCAGGGCGGCCAGGAGCGGCAGCGCACCACCTGGCTGGCCGAGGACGAGGAGGTCTGGGGCACCGAGAGCGGCGCGGTCAGCGGCGTGATCGGCCGCTGAGCCGGGCCGGACGGACGGGGTCCGAACCCTCGGACCCCGTCCGTCCGTAGAGGGAGATGACAACCCAGATACCGGTGTGCTCCGGGCCCGGCGTCCCGGGGCCCGGCGCACACCGCCGGAGACGAGGAGGTGGCGGGAGTGACGTCCCCGTTCGCGGAGCAGATCGAGCAGGCGATGGCCGCGCTCCAGGAGCAGCAGACCAGGATGGCCGAGGTGACCCGCGAGCTCCAGGCGGCCACGGTCTCGGTGACCACCAAGGACCGGATGGTCACGGCCAAGGTCGGCGCCCAGGGACAGGTGGTCTCGCTCACCTTCCACACCACCGCCTACCGGTCGATGGCCCCGGCCCAGCTGGCCGCCGCGCTCACCGACGTGCTGAACGAGGCGCGCGCCGAGATGGGCGAGCGGGTCATGGAGTCGATGAGCTCGATGCGCGGCTTCGGCGAGACGCTGCGCACCTCGATGACCGGCGGCACCGAACTGGACACCCTGCTGGAGCCGTTGCGGGCGATGCGGCCAAGCCAGGCGGCCGACGCGGCCCGGCGCCGCAGCGAGCGGCAGGAGGAGTTCCGTGGCTAAGCTCACCGCCCTGCAGGACCTGAAGAAGTCCTTCGACAACTTCGACGAGATGTCGAAGCTGATCGACGACATCCGCTCGAAGACCGACGAGATCGAGCGCTACAACAAGGAGGCGGGCGGCGGGGACGACCTCGGCAAGCAGTACCACTCCACCGTCGACGGACCGAGCAAGAACCTCAGCGCGCTGTTCAAGAAGGTCCGCGACACCGTCGACAACGCCGGCAAGCAGGGCTCGGACACCAGCGATCTGCTGAACGCGGCCGACCAGAACGCGAAGGACCAGGTTTAGACCGACTGGTCTTCACCGGTCCTGACGCTCCGCCAGGAGGACAGCACTACATGTCGATCATGATCCCGGACGGGCTCGCCGGGCTCTTCAAGGTGCTGACCGGCATGGCGTGGCCCCAGGCCGACGAGGACAAGCTGCGCGCGGCCGGCGATGACTATCTGATCGTCGCGAAGGACGTTCCGGAGCTCAAGTCCTACATCGTCGAGATGGTGAACGTCTGCCTGGCCCAGTTCGAGGGCCAGGCGGCCGACGCGTTCGTCGACTCGATGCGGCAGCTGATCGGCGGGACCGGCGGTGACGACTACCTCGGGATGGCCGGCACGACCGCCACCGAGCTGGGCAACTACGCGCACGACACGGCCAACCAGGTCGAGTACACCAAGTGGATGACGATCGCCCAGCTGGTGCAGCTGGCCGCCGAGATCGCCTGGGCCATCGCGATGGGGCCGATCACCTTCGGCGCCTCGCTCGCGGAGATCCCGTTCTTCCAGCTGGCCGCCGCCGAGATCATCAAGGAGGTCTTCCTCTGGCTGCTGCGGCAGCTGCTCGTGCACGAGTTCCTGAGCATCATCGGCGGCCTCTTCCTCGACGTGATCATCCAGACCATCCAGATCGCCGAGCACCACAAGGACCACTGGGACAGCAAGTCCACCCTCCAGGCCCTGGAGTTCGGGGCGATCAACGGCCTGCTCGCGGGTCCGCTGGAGCTGTTCGGCTTCGGCTTCGGCAAGCTCTTCGGGAAGATATTCGGCAAGGGGATCGGCAGCACTCTCCAGAACGACCTCAAGGGCCTGGCGGGCGCCGGGCTCAAGGACGTGCTGGACAACACCGTGAAGGGCCTCGACAAGGGGCTGGGCGGCGACCTCAGCAAGAACCTGGTCAAGGACCTGACCCGCGGCGGCGAGCAGGGCCTGGTGGACGGCAGCCTCAAGGGCGTCGCCAAGGAGGGCGCGGACAGCGCGCTCAAGGGCGTGGCCAAGGAGGGTGCGGACAGCGCGCTCAAGACCGCCGGGAAGGACCTGGCCGACGGGGCCGCCGAGAAGCTGACGAAGACCCAGAAGTTCACCCAGGACATGGGCAACCTCTTCGGGGACCGGCTGGGTGAGCTCGTCGACCGCGAGATCGCGAACAAGGCCGGCCAGGACTTCGCCAAGACCCTGGCCGCCGACGCGGCCCGCTACGCGGTCGACAAGGACACCGTCGGCAAACTCCTCTCGGAGGTCCTCAGGAACGCCTCCAAGGAGGACAAGGAGCTCATCAACAACCTGGCGAAGGACGCCATGGGGCTCGCCGAGCGGCTCGGCCCGCAGTCGGCCCACCAGGTGCTCTTCAAGCTGGGCGAGGGGATCGGCGGCTACCTGAAGGGCGGCATCCACAACCTCCTCACCGAGGGCTTCTACAACCTGACCTTCGGCGAGGACCACAAGTTCACCGTCACCGCCGACACCTTCTACGCCGGTGTCGCGATGGGCGCGCTCGGCGGGATCGGCCACCTCGCCGTGCACCCGCTGCGGGTGAAGTTCATGGACCTGGTGGAGAAGTGGGACAAGGAGTCGGCCGCGACCAGCGACAGCCGGTACTTCGGCCCGCTCCACCCGCGCACCCTGCTGGCGCTGGCCGCCAACCTCACCGGCCACCCCACCTCGCTGCTGATCCGGCGCCCGATGGGCCCCGCCGCGCGCGAGGCGCTGGGCCTAGACGGGCCGACGCCGCGTGCGACGGTCGGCCGCGGCTCCGATCTCACCTCGCCCGCCGAGCCGCCGCCCGCGTACCCGTCCGCCGGGCCGAAGCCGCCGGAGTACACGACCGAGCCGCCGACGCACCCGGTCACCGAGTCGCAGGAGCCGCCGGCGTACACGGCCAACGGTCCGAAGCCGCCCGGCTCGGAGCAGCAGCCGGTCGAGCCGCCGAGGCCGAAGGTGGTCACCCAGAGCGACCCGTTCGCACCGACGGGGCCGCGCACTCCCAAGCCGACCACGGTGGAGGAGGAGGCGCTGACCGCCGACTCCCTCGGGGGGCCGAAGATCGACCCGCCGAAGCGGGTCCAGACGGACTCGCAGGCGCCGCTCACTCCCGAGCCGCCGAAGACGACCGAGCCGGTGCTCGACACCACTCGGCCCAAGACGACCGAGCCGCCGCTCGACAGCACTCAGCCCAAGACGACCGAGCCGCCCAAGCCGGTCGCCACGCACGACGGCCCGCCGCGCCAGGAGCAGCAGCCGGTCCCGGTCATGGAGCCCGTCCAGGAGCACCAGGGCCCGGTACTGACGCCCCATCAGCAGAACGGCGACTTCGCCCCCGCCGGCAACGGGCACCGGCAGGACCAGGTGCCGTTGGCGCCGGCCCCGCACCAGTCGCCGGGCCACACCCCGTCAGGTCACGAGTACCAGTTCGTCCCGGCCCCCGAGCACGCGAACCTCACCCCGCAGGACACCCGCCACACCGACTGGGCGCAGACCCAGCGCGATCTCCAGGACAGCTACGACGCCAAGCTCGACGAGGCGGCGAAGGCCGGCGCCGCCTTCACGGCCGACCTGCCGGTGGAGCACCCGCAGGACCGTGCGGTGGAGTCGGCGCTGGACCGGGCGCTCGACAGCGGGCCGCACAAGCTGCCCGACGGGGTCTCGGAGCAGGTCCGACGCGATGTCCGCCAACGCGCCGAGGACCTGGTGCACGCCGAGCTGATCAACCGGCCCGAGGCGCGCGAGGAGGTGCTCGCCGGGGTCGACGAGCTGGTGCGGCTGGCCGCGATCCGCGAGTCGGCGGTCGGCGTGGCGATGCTCGGCTACCACCGCGCGGTGGCCGACTGGCGTCGTCCGCTGGAGAGCGGGACGCCGCCCGAGGGGGGCTCGAAGCTCGAATCCGAGCTGCTCGACCGGGTCGAGCGCAACCAGGCGGTGGTCTTCCGCTGGCAGGCCGAGAAGCAGGTCGCCGAGCTCTACGCCAAGCCCGCGGACATCTCCGTGGAGCAGAACGCGCTGGCGCGGCGCGAGCTCACCTCGATGACCGAGCGGGTCGCCCGGACGCTGGACCGCCGGGTGGGCTACGAGTCCCTGATGGACCGGGCCGAGCACCTGATCGAGCAGGCCCACGACGGGGGCTGGCACCGGCAGTTGGACGAGCGGGACCTCGGACTGCTCAAGGAGACCGGGGTCGCGGAGCACGCCGAGGTCTCCGAGCAGAGCCTGCGGCTGATCCGGGACAGGCTGCGCGGGCGGCTCACCGCCGACTTCGAGTCGGCCTTCGGCCCGCTGGACCCCACCCTGCCGACCCCGCACCGCGTCGAGCCGGAGCCCGGGCGGGACGCGTCCGCGCCGCACGAGGAGGGCGTCGAGACGATCGACCCGGCCGGCCTCGAAACGCCGTTCGATCCGGTCGTCGGGGCCGACCGGATCCGGCAGGCGTTCGAGCAGTACACCGCCGAGCTGCCCCACGAGTTCGCGCTCCAGGCGGTCCGCGAGGCGACCGTGCTCAAGGTCCGCGAGGCGACCGTGGCCGCAGTCGAGAGCTGGGCCACCAAGGGGCTGGAGGCGCTCGGCCCGGAGGCCGTCAAGGCGTTCGGGCTGACCGCGGAGCCGGGCGCGCGGCAGATGTCCGAGCAGGAGCTGGCGGCCGCCACCCGGGAGCTCGCGGGCGAGCTGGACCGGGAGTTGCTGCGCCAGGTGGACGCGGGCGGCGCCGTCGATCTGACCGAGACGCTGAAGCGGATCGCCGACCCGACGCTGATCCACGACCGGATGACCTACCAGGCGGCCCGCACGGCCCTGGCCGAGCAGGCGCGGAAGGAGGTCCCCGCGACGAGCGAGGGCCTGACCTCCGACGCGGTCGACCGGCTGCGCGAGGGCCATGTGGCGCGCCAGGAGCAGGCGTTCGACCGGTACTTCGCCGGAACGGACGGCCTCGGACGTGAGCAGCTGTCGGCCAAGCTGGACCACTGGACCGCCGAACGCGACCGTCTCACCCGTGAGTTGGACGCCCATGTGGTCTTCGAGCGGGAGGTGCTGCCCGCGCTGGACGGCGCCGCCCACGGGTTCGACGAGCTGGCCGCCGGCCGGACGGCGGCCCGGGTGCGGATCGCCGAACTCAAGAAGCAGTACGGCGAGGAGTTCTTCGAGAAGTACCAGGCGCTGTGGGGGCCGGACGGTCTGGACACGCGTGCCTGGCTGAACCACGAGGCCGCGCACGAGAACACCTTCGGCCACCACTCCGAGGAGCGGACGCCCCACCCCGCAGACGACCTCCAGGTGACGGAGCAGCAGCTGACGGTGCGTCGGGAGCCTCCCAAGGTCGTCCGGGACACCTCGATCGAGCAGGTGCTGTCCCCGACGACGGAGGACCAGAGCCTGGTCCCGCACGAGGTGACGGGTCCGGTCCCGGTCTCGCACGAGGTGACGGTGCCTGCGTCGCACGAGGTGACGGTGTCCGCGCCGCACGAGGTGACGGTCCCGGTCCCGGTGCCGGTCCCGCACGAGACCGTGGTTCCGGTCCAGCATGAACTGCCTTCACTCGGGCGATCGTTGGACGAGTTCGGCAGTGCGCAACCGGGGCGCTACCTGCCCGATCCGACGATGGATTCCGCGGCCCGGGCGCGGCTGGAGGAGACGCTGGCCCGCTTCCCGGTGGACCCGGGCCGTTACGTCATGGCGATGCACATCGGCAAGGAGGGGGTGCCGGTTGACGAGGAAGGGAACCCCCTGGAGCCCTCCGCGATGGCGGACAAGCTGCGGAAGTTGGCGGGGTCGGGGCAGTGGAACCCGGAGCGGCAGACGGTGGACTTCGTGGCCTGCGGCCTGGACCGGGCCCTGAGCGACAGCTATGTGAAGAAGGTGATGACCGACCTCTGGACGGACCTGCCGAACGCCAGGACGCGGGCCGCCGACACCTCCGTCTGGTTCGCGCCCAAGCTCAGCGACGGCGAGATCCCCACGCCGGTGGAGGGCACCGGTCACCTGGTGGTCGCGGCCCGGATCGTGCTGACCGCGGACGGCCATCCCATGATCGTCGCCGAGGGCAACTGGAACTACTACGAGAAGCCTGCTGACGGAACGTCAGAACCCGTACCGGTCAAGCTCGGTGCCTACCTCCCTGAGAACGGCGGCCGCCCCGAGGGGTACCTGGACCACCTTCCGGTCGAATCGCCGGAATCGGTGCAGGCCCGGCCCTTCCCCGAAGCCGTCGCGTTCGGTGAGCAGGCGGGCGAGCTGATCGAGATCCCCAGGGACGGGCTGTGCCTGCTGAATTCGGTGCAGCAGAGCCTGCCGCTCAATGCCCCGGAGTCCGTCCGACGCGCGCTCGCCGCCGTCGGAGGCGGTAGCGGGCATCCGCTGCAGAGGATGGTCGCCGACTACCTGGCGAACCGTCGGCCGACGGACCTTCCGCTGGAGGTGTCCAGCATGTACCGGATGGGGGTTCAGGACGAGATACGGGATGGCCTGAAGCGTCTGACCGACAATGAGGTGCGCGCACGGCTGGCCGAGTTCACCGGGGTGTTCCCCGATGAAGCGGTACCCCGTGCCAATCTGGTCGAGCAGCTCCTCTTGCACCGCACGGACTACAACCTCCCGCTCAGCGAAGGCGAGTTCCAGCAGCTGCGGGCGGCCGTGGGCACCTGGGGGAACAGCTGGGGCGGTGAGATCGGGGAGATGTTCCCGCCGCTGATCGCGCACGCGCTCGGGATTCACCTGACCACCCGGAACCGGGAGGGCGGGTACATCCGGAGCAGCTTCGGCCTGGAGGGTGCCCCCGAGGCCACCGTCTACTGGGAGCTCGGTGAGGCCAACCGCAGCCACTACAGCGGTAGCGAGCCGGCGCCGCCGGTGGTCGAGCAGTCGCTGACACGGACCGACGATGTGGTGCCGCCGCTGAGCGAGCAGTCGTTGACGCAGGAGGTGGTGCCGCCGTTGAGCGGGGAGGTGGTGCCGCCGCTGAACGTGGAGCAGTCGTTGACGCAGGAGGTGGTGCCGCCGTTGACCGAGGAGGTGGTGCCGCCGCTGGGCGAGCAGTCGTTGACGCAGGTGCCGCCGCCCCTGGACGAGCAGTCGTTGACGCAGGAGGTCCCGCCGCCACGGACCGACGAGGTGCCGCCGCCACGGACCGACGAGGTGCCGCCGCCCCTGAACGAGCAGCCTCTCGTCGTGGACCAGCCGCTGACGACGCTCGGCGACATCTCCCTCAACGGCGCCGGCGCCCCGCACGTGACGGTCGTGGTGGAGTCGAACGGTGGCCAGGGCGGCCCGACGCCGCCCCGGCTGCCGGTCCGGATCAGCGAGGGGCACTCGATCTCCGCGTCCGACCTCGTGCTCACCCTGCACCCGGACGAGGTGGCCGCGCTGCTGACGAGGTCGACCGACCTCTTCGAGATCGCCTTCGACGGAGACCGGAAGGCCGCCGAGACCGTGGCCCGGCAGCTCTTCGAAGCGGACACCCTGCGGCCGAAGCTGTCCTCGATCTCGCGCGGGGACGACTGGAGTCTGAACTTCAGCGCCAACGGCTGGTCCGGCAAGGTGACGGTCCGTGGGACCGCCGAGGACTTCGTGCTCCAGGAATCGCTGCCCAAGATGGAGTTCGAGAACGGCTCGGAGCACCAGTCCTCCCTCGGCGGCGCGGCGGACCGCAGCGTGACCCTGCAGGCCGGCGTCCAGGGCAAGGCCAAGATCGGCAGCAACGGCGAGGCCGCCCTCGCGGCCTCCCTCCAGCGCGAGTGGGTGAGCGGCGAGACGAACCAGGACGACGCCCGGATCGTCGCCCGGGCGAAGACCGTCGAGCCGGCCACCCTGCTGGACGGGACGTTCCGACTCGGCGTCACCTTCTCCGACCTGCGCAACCACAAGCTCCCGCTGGGCGGGTACCCGGGTGGCCGCGAGCACACCCTGGACGTCAAGGCGACCGTCGTGGTGCCCAGCCGCGACACCCTGCCCCGGTCGGGGTCGGCCGTACGGTTCGCGCCGCCGAAGGAGGTGCTGGACCACTGGCGGCTGCCCGGTTCCGCGGTCGTCACCGACGTCTGGACCGCGGCGAAGGGCGAATCGGGAGCCGTGCGCGGCATGCGGGCGGCGCTCACCGGGATGGACGCGCAGGCCGGCGAGTTCTTCGGCAAGGGGACCTGGGCGGAGCTGAAGGAGAAGATCCTCGCGGAGGTCAGTCTCACCAGTCTGCACCAGGACCTCAAGGGCATGATGGCGGGACAGCGGGCCAGGATCGAGGTCAGCAGCGCGGACGGCCAGCGGACGGCCGGCGTCGATCTGCACGCCTTCGTGAAGGCCCTGTGGCATGTCGACAACACGAAGGAGACCGAGTTCAACACGGGCGCCGCCCGGATCCGTTCGACCACGGACCAGGCGGCCGTCAACGACGCGGTGACCGTTCCGTCGCTCGGCGGCGCGGTCAGCAGGGCCAACCCCCCGTTCACGATGGGCTTCAACTCCTCCGCGCAGTACGGCCGCAACAGGGTGGAGATCGAAGGGCAGAGTCATGAGCAGGCCCTGTCCGTCAAGGCGAAGGCGGACGGCGCCGTCTTCGACGGCGTGGCCGGGCTGACGTTCGACCTGTACGTCTCCCCGCGGGTGGGTGAGGACCGGACGGCGCAGGCCGTCGTCGAGGTCAACTTCCGCACGCTCATGGAGCAGGCCGGGCTCAGCAGGATCGAGCCGTCGACCGAGGGCGGGCAGGCGGCTGGGCCGCTGGTGGACCCGACCCGGTTCGAGGTCGGCAAGGACGCTGTGCGGAAGGCGCTCTCGGAGCCCCTGGAGCGGAGGAAGGGCGAGCGGGTCATCGCTCCGCCGCCCAGCGTCTGGCTGACGGCGCCCGGACTGCACGGCGGCCTCGCCGACACGGTGGTGGTGCGTGCGGTCGCCGATGTGGGTCCGCTGCACGAGGCGCTCGCCTCCTGGGCCAAGGACGTGGAGGAGGAGACGAAGGCGTCGGTGCTGAGCCTGGTCGCCTCGCGGGCCAGGAGCGTCGCCGAAGGGGAGTTCAAGGGCGCCTGGCGCAATGCCCTGGCCACGGTGCTGGACACCTTCAACCTCGACCGGCTCACCGCCGAACTGACCGCGATGAGTCGTGGACTCCCGCTGGAGACACCGGAGTTCACCAGCGGGCCGCTCAAGGGCATGAAGATCTCCGCCACCGTGCAGGTGAAGCGGATGGACTACCTGCGATCCCAGTCCAAGGCCGAGTTGAGCATGGTCTCCGAGACCAGCACGTTCCGCTCCAGCCGCTTCGTCCACTCCGACAGCGTCACGGGCCAGGGGCAGCCCTCGGGCACGGCGGTGAAGAACGCCGGGCCGCTCAAGGGCCTCGACGTCGGCGGCACCGCCTCGGCCCAGTCGCGCGACACCAACGGCACGCGCAACGGGAGCAACGGCAAGAGCCACGCCAACGGCAAACTCTCCCGCCCGCAGGACCACTTCGCCTCCCAGCTGGAGGTCACGCTCCAGATCACGAAGAACGGACGGCCCGTCACGGAGCACGGTGCTCTGCTGGAGGCCGAGTTGAGCCTGGACGCGCGGCACAACCGGTCCGTCATGGTGCAGGAGGACGGCCCGCTCGCGTTCACGGGTGCGCTGCCGCCGGAGAAGCTGGTGCTCGATCTCCCGAAGCTGGATGAACTGACCGAGTTGGCAGAGCTGTTCGAGACCTGGGATCCGGCGGCTCCGCCGAACCTGGCAGAGCTGGCGAAGCCCACCGAAGCGCTCCGGCCGCCGCCCTTCGAGGCGACCCGCAACGCGCCGAGGCGGCTGGCCGAGGACGGGGCGATGAGCGCCTCGAACGTCGTGCTCAGTCTCGGCAGCGAGAGCCGCGAGGTCCTGCGCACCGTCGAGCGGCTGCTGGAGTCCAAGCTCGGTCCGCTCTCCGACGTCCTGCGGCGCGATCTGAGGAGGAGCTTCGACCCGGTCGCGCTCAAGCCGCAGCTGTCGCTGCTGAGCCGGGGTCACGCGATCGAGCTGCCGATCGAGTTCGGCGGCTGGAAGGGCACCGTGACGGTCGGCGCGACGCTGCACGACATGGCGCACGTGGAGACCGTCGAGAAGTTCGAGTTCGACCTGGGCAGTCAGCTGCGGGTCTCGGTCGGCACCGCGCAGGAGCACCGGGACCGCGTGGTCCTCGGCGTGTCGGTGAAGGCCAAACTGCCGAACCTGGAGGTGGGGGCCGCCGGCACGGCGACGACCGACCGCACGACCGGCCTGAACATCGACACCGGCGGCACCGTGGTCAACCGGGGAAAGAGCACCGAGCCCGCCGCGCTCTTCACCGGGAGGGCCGACTTCACCGTGCGCATCGACCTGGGGTCGGGCGTCAGGTCCGCCTGGTCGGCGGACCGCGCGGTGCCGGTGGAGGCCACGGTGGTGGTTCCGCTGCGGGACGCCCCGTACAAGCCCGGGGTGCCGCTGGGGAAGACCGGGCTGGAGAGCGGAACCGTCCAGGAGATCAAGGAGGAGTACCGGCAGACCGCGCCCCTGGAGGTCCAGCAGACCCATCGGATCGGCTCGACCGCCGTGGTCACCGACGTGTATCCGCTCGCCGAACGGGACGGCGGCAGCGGCACCATGGCGGCCGTCGTCGACAGCATGGCGCAGGCCGGCCGCAAGGCCCTCGGCCGGGACTGGCCGGGGATGAGGAAGAAGCTCCTGAAGCTGCTGCTGTCCGGGCAGCTCGACTCCCACTTCAAGTCGATGATGGCCGCCGACCTCGTGCTCCGCCACGGGAACAGCCGGATCCGGATCTCCGCCGAGGTGGTGCGGCTCGAACAGACCGGCCGCATCGAGGTCGTCGAGTTCAACACGGGCACCTCCGTCCAGCACTCGTTCGCCAGCTCGGACGGCGCCACCAGCGGCGGGGCGGGTCACGAGACCGCCGCCACGGTCTCCCTGGCGGCCACCACCGACCCGCTCGGCGCCGGTCCGGTGGCGGCCACGGCCGGGCTCTCGGCGACCGCCAGCAAGGGACACGAGGTCCTCGATCTCCAGGGGGCCTCGACCAACGCCGGCCTGGCCACCAAGGCCAAGATCCCCGCCAGCGCGTTCGCGGGCGGGGCCAAGCTGGTGTTCCGGATGGAGCGCCGGCGCTCGTCCCCGCGGGACTGGTTCCTGCGCGACACCACCACGCACGGCTTCGCCGACCGGACCCGGTACGCCGTCGCCGTCGCCAGGATCGGCTTCGATGTCCTGATGGAGGCCGGGCAGGGCGTGGCGGACCCTCGGGCCAGTGCCTTCGTCGTTCCCGAGCACCGCCTGACGGTTCCCACGCCGATCTCGGCGGCGCCGTCCCGGGTTCCGCCGCGGAGCGCCTTCGAGGCGGGGCTGAGTGACAGTCACGTGCTGATCCGCCTGGGCGACGTGAAGGGCCTGGACGACCTGCTGAGGCTTCGGGGGAGGGAGTTCTTCAGCCCTTCGGTCTGGAAGCGGCTGGAGCCCCTGGCCCAGGACACCCTGAGCCACAGTCAGCTCTCGGCCCGGTTCATCGGGGCCACCCGGGGCGAGCCGGTGGTCTCCCCGTCCTCCGGCCGCCGGCTCCAGATCGCCGACGCGAGCGTCGAGGTCTCCTTCAAGGTCGACCAGTTGGACTACCACAGCATCGGCGACAAGGCGGAGAAGAGCCCGACCAACGAGGCCGCCCAGTCGGTGCAGCGGCTCAAGCGGAGCATGGCGGCCCGCGGCGGCCAGGCGCAGGTGGCGGCGAAGGCCGGCCTCGGGTCGGCCGTCGAGACGACGATCACGGCAAGCGGCGGCGTCCAGCGCCGTACCCGCGAGGCCACCATCTCGGGCCGGGCCGGACGCGAGGTGGCGAACGCCAAGATCCCGACCAAGATGGTCCGCTACCACGGCCAGGCGGTGGCGGAGCTGATCCTCCGCGACGGCGACCGGACGCACCGGGAGATCGGTGTCGTCCCGTTCGAGCTCGACATCCCGCTGTCGGAGACCACGGAGACGGCGGTCGGCCACCTGCCCCGCTTCACCACCGTGCAGCCGGCGGGGATGCTCACCGAGGCGGCCCGGCTCGACCAGCTGTCCGCGCAGCTGACGGGTGCTCACCAGGAGTCCGGGGTGCACCTGCTGGCGGACCCGCGCAGCCCCGCGGAGCAGGCGGCGCTGATCGCCGGGGCGGTCGCCCGGTTCCCGCGCGACCCGGGGTTCCTCACGGTCGCCTACCACGCCGTGCGGTTGGACGGTGCGCCGACCTGGCACGGGGAGCCGGTCCATCCGCGCGAGCTGGCCCTCGCCCTGGCGGGACTGCGCGACAAGGGCGTCTGGGAGGAGGGCAAGCCGCTGATGCTGGCGGCCTGCGGGGTCGGCGGCGGCGGGTCCGGCTCGTACGCGGCCGCCGTGCTGGGCGAACTCCGCAAGCTCCGGCCGGAGCTCGCGCTGGACGCCGTCGTCCCCAAGGGCGCCCTGTGGTTCGCGCCCCCGGTGGACGGTACGCAGGGCGCCGGGCACCTGCTGGTGAGCGAGAACCTCGGCTACGACGCGAAGGGCGTGCCGCGGTTCACGCCGGGCGGCAACTGGCTGCGCCTGACGATGCGGCCGCACGAGGCGCAGCTGCACATCGAGGAGCTCGGTGCGCACCTGCCGGTCGGCGGCAGCCTGCCGCCGGTCCACGCGGCCGGGCCGCACGGCTACCAGCCCGTGACGACCGACCGCCGGACCCGCGTGGTCAAGCCGATCCCCGGCGCGGTCGCGTTCGGTGTGCCCAAGCTGTCGTTCTACCCCGATCCCGTCTACACGCAGAAGGCGTTGGCGTTCGAGCTCAGACTCGGCAGCTACGGGCACAACCACCCGGTGGCGCTGGACGCGGCCCGCCGCAGCGTGGACCGGCTCTTCGAGGTGCTGAAGACCGCGCACCCGGAGAAGAGCGAGGAGGAGATCGCCAAGGCCTTCCTCACCAACGACCGGACCTCGGCCGGCCAGGTGGGCGAGAGCGACCCGCTGCGCACGCTGCGGGAGCTGCGCGACTCCGGCAGCACCCGCGAGCTGCTGACCGCCTTCTACAACGCGGCCTACGCCAAGCGGGTCGCGGACGGGTTCACCCTCGGGACGGTGCTCAACGACATCGTCGCCACCGGGAACTGGGACCGGGCCTCCGAACTCGGCCTGAACCACCCCGAGGTCCTCGCGCAGGCCGACTTCCTCAACGGCACGACCCGGGTGGTGCTGAACAAGGCGCTGAACTCGCGGACGCCGCACATGTTCGCCAAGGACGCCTTCGCGCTGGGCAACAACGTGAACCGGTCGGCGAAGCCGTTCAAGGACACCTTCGACTTCGTCGAGAGCACCGTCAACCGGCTCGACAACATCGGGTTCAAGGAGGGGAACAAGCCCGCGGACTCGCCGATGCGCCGTGCCGCCGAGTACTACGAGCAGATTGGCGTCGCGCTCAGCGAGCGCGAACTGCGCTTCACCGGGGTCGACCCCGCCGACTCGCAGCAGTTGCTGCCCTGGCTCCCGGGCGAGGCCTGGTTCAAGCTCAACGAGAAGTCCTCCTGGTTCAGGAACCTGCACGACGAGCAGGGCATGCGGATGGTCACCGGCCTCTCGGGCACCACGGCCCGGATGATGACCGCCTTCAAGATGCTCAAGGTGCCCGAGGTCTCCCCGGAGTCGATGCTGCTCGGGCTCTTCGGCTGGATGCTGCCGCCGCGCGACCACTCGGTCTTCGAGATCCTGCGCGGCATCGAGTCGACCGGGACGATCGCTCCGCTGCCCGCCGGGGCGATGCAGGACGCCGCCCTGATGTACCGTCACCTGCCCGGGATCACCCTGGCGGAGCTGCGCGCCCAGGTGGGGGAGCACGGCATGCTGCCGCACGAGGCGGCCTACCTGGAGCTGAGCCGGCTCCCGCGCGCCGAGGGCGGCTACGGCGAGCCGGGGGCGCCCGAGCAGTGGCCCGCGGTGCTGCGCCGGGCCGCCTTCGAGCAGGTCGCGGGCGGCACCGGCACCGACCAGGCCGTGCTCGACTGGCTGGCTGGGCACCGGATGACCGCCGCCGAGCTGCTCCAGCTGCTGACGCCCGCGCACTTCGCCGCGCTGGCCGCCGTCACCGGCCCGGCCGGCCCGCTGATCAGCGCCGTGCAGCGGTACGGCCCGGGGGACCGCAGGATCGCGCTGCGCGACCTGATCCAGCAGTTCGTCGACGGTCCGCCCGACCGGCGGCCCGCCGTGCTCACCGAGCACCCGCAGCTCGGCCCGCTGCTCGCCAGGCCGACCGCCGGTCTGACGCACGGGCAGCTGGAGGCGCACCGGCAAGCCGTCCGGGAGAGCATCAAGGCCGCGCTGCCGCAGATCGAGAAGGAGATGGTCACGCACGCCCGGATGGCCGCCGAGGCGCTGGAGCTGCTCCCGCCCGCCACCGGCCGGGCCGGCTGGGCCGGCCGGGTCCCCGGGCTGCTGGAACGGGTCGGCGAACTTCTCGACCCCACCGCCGGCGGCGCCGGGCTGGTCAGCACCGGCTGGGAGGAGGTGGGCACCAAGGACTTCACCAGGCTGCGCCGGCTCGGCCCGCTCGGCCCGCTCGGCCGGCTCGGCCCACTCGACCCAACCGGCCCGCTCGACCCCGCCACCGTGCCGGTCCACCTGGAGCTGACCGGCGGCGGCGCTGCCCGCGACCTCTCGGTCTTCGCCGCCGACCCCACCGGTCCCACGATCATGCTCAAGCCCGGCAGCACCTTCGAGGTCTCCTCGTGGACCACCGAGGGCGGCCGGCAGCGGATCGATCTGACCGAGCGGCCCCCCGAGTTCCCGCCGCTCACCACCGGCGGGGAGCCCGACCCGGTGCGGACCGGCGAACTGGGCGGCACGCTGGCCCGGCTCGCCGGAGTCTCCTCGCTCAGCCGCCGCGAGGACCTCGGCCCGCTGGCCGAGCTGATCGGCGCCGGCCGCCCCCGCCCGTGGAGCTCGCAGGTCCTCGACCTCCTGCAGCAGACCCCCGCGAGCCGGCGGGCCGGTCTGGAGACCTGGTCGACCGGTCAGCTGGCGACCGAACTCTACGGCGATCCCGCACAGCTGACGATCAGTCACCTGGTGGCCGTCCGCCGTACCGCCGACCTGGTGCGCGAGGCCCTGGGCCTGTCCACGGACACCCCGGTCACGGTCGCGCACCTGGACCAGTACCTCGGGACGCTGGGTGACACCCCGGCCGGCGGCACCGAGCACCGCCTGCTGGTCGACCAGGTCGAACACCTCCACCAGCGCGACGGCCAGGCCACCCCGGAGAAGCACCAGGAGCTCTGGCACAGCTCCGAGACCGTCGAGCTGCCGGTCGCGGTCGCACTCCACCGGCCCTCGGTGGTCTGGGTCGGCGATCACCACACGGACCCGGCCGCGCACGCCCTCACCAGGGCCGCACTCGAACGGTTCCCCAGGAACGACGGCTTCCTGACGGTCGCCATGCACACGGTCGGCGGCCTGCCGAGGCGCGACGGTCAGCCGATCCCGGCGGCCGAACTGGCCGGCCGGCTGCTGCGGTTGCGCGAGACCGGCGTCTGGGACGGGGTGCGGCCGCTGCGGTTCGCGGCCTGCGACCTGACGGGAGCGATGCGGCCCGAGTACTTCACCGAGCTGATGCAGACGCTGTGGAAGCGCGGGGTCACCGCCGACGGCTACGCGGGGGACAACTCGGTCTGGTTCTTCCCCGAGGTCTCCGAGTCGGGCGTGGTGGACCTGGCCCGGCCCGGCCACCTGATGGTGACCGTCCGGCCCGGCTACACCGCCGACGGCCGGCCGGCGCTGGTCGCCGGCAGCAACTGGCTCAAGCTCAGCCGCCCGGCGGACGCGACGCAGCGGCCGACGCCCGAACCGGTCGGCCCGTACCTGGGCGCGGGCGGCGTCCGGACGCTGCCGCAGCAGTTCACGACGGTCGAGCACCAGGGCCAGTTGCAGCAGGACAAACCCGTCCGCGCGGCGGTCGCCTTCGGCGCCGACCGGCCGTTCGGAAACGTGGTCCCGGTCAAGAGCGACGGGCTGTGCCTGCTGCACTCGGTGGTCATCGGTGATCCGCAGGGCACCCGCCGGATCATCGAGGAGGCGGGCCTCACCCAGGTCCCGCCCGTGCGGGCCCTGCAGACGCTGGCCGAGCGCTATCTCGACCGGATCGAGCAGCAGGCACCCGGGCAGCCGGGGCACCAGCTGCCCGAGGAGATCTGGCGCAACTACCGGGCCGCGGCCGCGGCCACCCATCGCGGCGGCCTGGAGCGGTTGACGCACCGGCAGTTGATGGACCATCTGCACGAGCTGGGCCTGCACGAGTTCCCGCTGTACGAGGTGGTGCCGACGGCGCGGATGCGTGCCGAGTACGTGGCCGAGCGGGTCCGGGAGCTGACCGCGGCGGGCCAGGACCTGGTGACTGCGCGGCAGCTCGCCGTGCAGGAGGCGGACCCGGAACGCAACGGGCCGCTCTCCGATCCGGAGCGGCAGCTCGACTATCTGACCAGCCGTCAGCATCCGGTCACTCTCGATCAGTTGACGCATGAAGAGCTGGTCGACCTGATGGTCCAGTCCCGGGCGAACCTGGAGGTGCCGCTCTCCGTCGAGGAGTTCGCTGCGATGCGCGCGGCGGTGCGCAACTGGGGGGACGCCTGGACCGGGGACTTCGGGGAGACCTTCCCGCCGCTGCTCGCCCACGCGCTCGGGTTCGGACTGCGGGTGATCCACCAGGACCGGGTCCGCACCTTGATGCGCTACAACGAGACGGCGACGCACGAGGTCGCGCTGCACTACAACGGGCGGAACCACTACGAGGCGAGCGATCTGCTGCACACACCGGCGCAGCAGCCGGTGCACACGCAGTCGCAGGCCGAGTCGAGCAAGGCGGCGGCCAAGCGCGTCGAGCCGCTCCAGGTGGTCGAGCCGCCCAAGTCGGTCGAGCCCGCGCCGCTCGCGAAGGCGGTGGAGGTGGCCCTGCCCGTGGAGTCCGCGCTGCCCGTGGCGAAGCGGGTGGTGGTTGAGCCCGGGGGCCTCGAACTGCTGACCGCCGTGGTGGCCGGCGACCCGCTGGGCACCCGTCAGCTCCTCAGCGCCGAGGAGCTGGCGGCGGCGCCCAACGCCGCCGCCGCACTGCACCGGCTCCTGCTCGACCATCTCGACCGGACCCCGGTCCTCACGCCGGAGACCACGCGCGCCTACCGGGAGTTCACCGCCCGTCAGCTCCACGTGGAGCACAGCCGGCTGACCCGCGAGCCGCTGCTCGCGCTGCTGGCCGAGCGCGATGTGAGGTGGGCGCCGAACCACGAGCTGGTGCCGGCGCGAGCGCTGCGCGACCACTACCTGGAGGAGCGGACCCGCGAGCTGACCGAGTCGCTGGGCGACGAGGCGGCGGCCCGGCGACAGGCCGAGGAGGAGGCGGGCCGCAGTGGCGCGACGCCGCAGGGCCGGGCGCTCTCGCCGCAGGAGCAGTTCGACTACCTGACGAACCGCCGGGTCAGGATCGGGCTGGAAGCACTGCCGTCCGAGACCCTGGTCGACCTGCTGTCCTGGCACCACGTGCGGCAGGAGAGCCCGTTCTCCGCCGAGGAGTTCCAGCGGCTGCGCACGGCCGTCGAGGACTGGGGGAACCACTGGTCCGACGGCGGCAGCGAGGTGTTCCCGAGGCTGGTGGCCGACGCGCTCGGCATCCGGCTGCACGTGGTCGGCGAGGACGTCCACGGCAAGTCGACCACCCTGGAGTACATCGGCGACCCGGCGCACCGCGTGGTGACCGTCCACCGCGACGCGGGCGGCCGGCACTACGACGCGGCCGAGACGCGGCCGGGCGGGCCGGTCCCGCAGCCGGGCCGCCGGAGCGCCTTCGCGCCGAACGAGCCGGTCGACCCGCTGACGGCCCCCAAGCCGCCCGCCCGGATGACCCGGCACAAGCGGCTGGCCGCCTCCGACCTGCTGGTCGAGCTGCCGGGGGACGACGCGGCGCTGCTCCAGGAGATCACCGGACTCTTCGAGAACGCCTTCGCCGGCGACCGGCCGGCCGCCCGGACGATGGCGCAGAGCCTCTTCGACACCGCCACCCTGCGGCCCAAGCTCTCCGCGCTCTCCCGCGGCGACGTCTGGGAACTGCCCTTCACCGTCAACGACTGGTCGGGCAAGGTGGTGATCAGGCTCCGGGTGGAGGACTTCGCCTTCCTGCGCTCGATTCCCAAGCTGGAGTTCGAGAACGGCTCGGAACGGCAGTCCTCGGACGGGTACATGGAGGACCTGCGCTGGCGGGTCAGCACCGCCCTGCAGGCCAAGTTCAAGCTGGGCGCCAAGGGTGACGTCTCGGTGGGGCTGGGCTACCAGCACGACTGGATGCACGGCCGGACCTGGACGGAGGCCGGCCGGACCATCGCCCGCGCGAAGACCGGCGAGCCGGCCTCCTTCTTCGACAGCACCATGAAGCTGTCGGTGGACTTCACCGACCTCAGCCACCACGGCGTGCCGGTCCGGAGCGCGCCGGGCAGCCGCGAGCGCACGCTCGACATCCAGGCCACCGTCGCGGTGCCGACCCGGGACACCCTGGACGCGAAGGGCCAGCCGGTCGCGCTGACCGAGGTGTACATGGTGCCCAAGCGGATCGAGGACCGCTGGACGCTCGGTGGCCCGGACATCGTCACCGACATCTGGCCCGACCGGGAGGGCGCGCTCGGCTCCGCCCACGGCATCGAGGAGGTGCTGGCGAAGATCGAGGACAGGGCCTCCGACTTCTTCGGCGACCTGTGGCCCGACCTCAGGGCCAAGATCATCTCGGAGGTCGGCCTGGCCGGTCTGCACCAGGACCTCAAGGGCATGATGGCCGGCGAGCGGACCCGGATCGAGGTCACCGGCGACAGCGGCTGGCGGACCGTCGGCGTGGACCTGCACGCCTTCGTGCGGGCCATGTGGCAGGTGGGGAACACCGCGCAGACCGAGTTCAACGTCGGCGCCGGGATCTACCGGGCGAAGGCCGGACAGGACACCACCAGCGACCAGGTGACGCTGCCCGCACCGATCGCCGGGACGGGCGTCATCAACAAGACGGGCCTGCTCGGCGGCGGCGGTTCGAAGCAGTACGGCCGCGACCAGGTGGCCATCGCCGGCAGCGGCTACGAGCAGACGGTGACGATCAAGGTCAAGGAGCCCGGGGTCGTCTTCGACGGCCGGGGCGAGCTGGTGTTCGGCATGTACAGCCACACGCCGAAGGGCGAGAAGGAGCAGAGCGCGTCGGCCAGCCTCAGCTTCCGCACGATCGTCCGGCAGTCCGAGGCGCGCCGGTTCGAGCCGGCCAAGACCGTCGAGCCGCCGCTCGCGCCGGCGCCGTCCGAGCCGAACCTCGTGCTGGACGTGCCCGCGCCGAAGCCGCCGAAGCCCTCCAAGGAGGCGCTGCTGGCCATGCTGACGGAGCCGCAGGTCCCGGCCGAGCCGTCGTCGGGGGTCAAGGCGTCGTCGTCGGTCAAGCCGTCGTCGGACAAGCCGTCGTCGGTCAAGGCGCCCGAGGCGGCCGGGCCGGTCAAGGCGGTGCTGGTGCCCGCGCCGACCGACCCGCTGATCTCGCCCGAGCCGGTCGCGCTGGTCGAGCGGACCGGGGTCCCGCTCGTGGTCGAGCCGCCCAAGGCGGTGCTGGTGCCCGCGCCGACCGACCCGCTGCACTCGCCCGCGTCGGTCGACTCCTCCGACACCTCCTCCCTCACCTCCAGCTCGTCCGACAAGGCGTCGGACAAGTCTTCTGGCGAGCTTTCCGACAAGTCGTCGGACAAGTCCTCCGTCAAGTCCTCCGTCGACGAGCAGACCGTGGTCCGTCCCGACCCGCTGCCGTCCGCGATGAAGGCGGGCTTCGTCGCGGTGGGGGAGAAGCCGCCGGTGGTGGTCCGCGAGCCGCGCGTCCTGAACGAGGAGACCACGGTGGCCGTGCCGCCCGACAGCCTCTGGCTGCCCGGGTCGGAGGGCGGCTTCTCGGACACCGCGGTGGTCTTCGACCTGCCCGACATCGCACCGCTGCACGCGGAGCTGGACCGCTGGGGCAGGCAGACGCTGGGCGCGAACACCTGGCGGTCGGTGCGCAGTGAGGTGCTGGAGGCCTACAGTCACGCCTCGGTGGGCTCCCACCTGGCGTCGATGAGCCGCGGCCTGGAGCTGGAGACGGCGACGTTCACGCACGGCCCGCTCAAGGGCGAGCGGATCTCCGCGACCCTGCGGGTGGTGGAGGCGGAGTACGACAGCGAGATCGGCGCGGCCGAGCTGAACGTGGTCAACGAGACCAGCACCTTCAAGTCCGACCGCCACCTGCGCTCCGACAACAACGTCGGGCAGCTCCAGGGCGGCGGCAACGTGAAGATCGCCGAGCAGGTCACCTCGGCGGGCAAGATCCTCAAGGAGAGCGTCGACCTCACGCCCACCGCCTCGGTCCAGGTCCGCGACCGCAACGGCACCCGCGGCGGCAGCGGCGGGAAGATCTACGCCAACGGCAAGTTCGCCCGTCCGCAGGCGCTGTTCAAGTCCCGCCTGGAGATGGATCTGCGGGTGGTCGGGAAGGACGGCGCCGCCGGTCGCGGCAGCTTCCGGCCGGTCGAGCTGGAGGCCACCGTCGGCCTCGATCTCCAGGACACCGGGACCCACAAGGTCCCCGCGGGCGGCACCGCCGTCTTCAAGGCGCCCGGCCACGGCACGGTTCGTGCCCCCAAGACCGTGGACGTGGTGCACACCGCCCCCTCGCGCTACACCGACCGCCAGGAGATGGCGGCCTCGGACGTGCTGATCAGCCTCGGCGGCGGCGACCCCAGGGTGCTGCACCGGGTCGAGCAGCTGCTGCGGGAGCGGCTCGGCACCATCCCGGAGGAGCTGCGGCGCACGCTGCGCGAGGAACTCGACCCGATCGCGCTCAAGTCCCAGCTCTCGCTGCTCACCCGGGGCGAGGCGCTGGTCCTGGTGGTGGACACGGGCGGCTGGCACGGCACGGTGGTGCTGGGCGCGCGGATGAGCGAGCTGCGGCACATCGAGACGGTCAAGAGCTTCGAGTTCGAGCTGGGCAGCCAGCTGCGGACCTCGGCGGGTATCGCCCAGGACCGGCGGACCCGGGTGGTGGTCGGCGCGGTGGCCAAGTTCAAGGTCCCGTACACCGACATCGGGCTCGGCGCCGCGCGGACCTGGGACCGGACCAAGGGCCTGAGCATCGACACCACGGGCGCCGCCGCGAGCCGCGGCAAGAGCACCGAGCCCGCCGGGATCTTCACCGCGAAGACCGACTTCCTGGTCACCATCGACCTCAAGAAGAGCGGGTCCCTGTTCCAGGAGAGCAGGTCCGTCAAGGTGACGGACGAGGTCGTCACGCTGCAGTCCAAGGTGGCGGTCCCGCTGCGGGACGCGCCGCTCCTGACGACCGGCATCCTGGTCCCAGTCATGGAGGCCCACCGGCAGGCACCGCCGCTGCGGATCCAGCGGACCCACCGGCTCGGCTCCTCGGACATCATCCTCAACGTCGGTCCGGTCTACGCGAGTTCCGGGTTCTGTACGGCGCTGGAGAGCACGGTCGACCTGCTGGCGCCGGCCGGCCGGCAGATCCTCAAGGCGGACTGGCCGCACGTCCGCGAGCTGCTGGTCAAAGCGCTGATGCCCAGTCGGCTCGGCCCGGCCTTCAAGCCGATGATGGCGGGTCAGGAGCTGGTGGTCCGCTACGGCCGCAGTGTGGTGCGCCTGTCCGCCGACGTGGACTGGCTGCGGCAGACCGGCGCCGTCGACAGCACCGAGTACACCAGCGGCACCAACGTCCAGCGGGCGTTCTCCAGTTCGGACGGCGCGACCAGCCTCGGCGCCGGGCACGGGAACGCCGTGACCGTCTCCGTGGTGGGCACCAGCGATCCCAGCGGCCTCGGCCTGTCCGGTATCGGTGGCGTCACCGGCACCCGCGCCTGGGGCGGCGACTCGCTCGACATCCACGGGGCCGGCGCCAACGCCGGCGTGTCCACCAAGTCCAAGCTGGCCGGCAGCGTCTACCACGGCGAGGCGAGGCTGGTGGCCCGGATGGAGCGGCTGCCTCGGGTGATCGTCGGCGGCCGTGACCGGGTGCTTCCCGGGTCGCCGGTCGTCGAGCACGAGTCCACGCCGGTCGCCAGTACCGACGTGGTGGCGGGCGGGAACGGGAGCCGGCTGAGGCCCGAGCCCTCGGTGGGGTACGAGTTCAACCCCAACCGGGCGCCCGGCGACCAGCTGCGGCGGATCGTCGCGAAGGAGAGCGGGCCGAAGGACGGCCTCGCCAAGTTCGTGGACAGGATGGGGCGCAAGGTCAGGCAGTTCGGCCTCGCCTCGCGCGGTGTGGCCGTCACCCGGCTCGGCTTCGACGTCCTCATCGAGCGGAGCGAGGGGGTGAACGACCTCGCGGCGACCCCCTTCGTGGCCGGCGGCGAGCGTCAGTCCACCCCGACCCGGATCGCGCCGCCCGGCCCGGTGCGGGTGCTCCCCGTCAAGGTGCCGCCGCCCGCCGTCTTCACCACCGGCCTGCGCGACATCAACGTGATGCGCTGGTTCGGCGACTCCTCCGGGGTGCGGGACCTGCTGCGACTGCACGGTCCCTCGTTCTTCGACGCCTCCACCTGGCGGCGGCTGGAGAGTGTGGCCGACAACAGTCTGAGCCACAGTCAGCTCTCGGCCCGGTTCGCCTCCGCGACCCGCGGCGAGGTGATCTCGACCCCCTCGCCCGGCGACCGCTGGATGGTGGACGACGCGAGCGTGGAGATGTCCTTCAGGATCCTGCACCTGGAGGAGCACGGGGTCGACAAGGCCGCCGAGCTGAGCCCGACGAACGAGACCAACGACTCCACCCAGCACACCAGGATCGACTGGAGCCTCTACTCCGGGCAGCTGCTGGGCGGCGTGAAGGGTGCGGTGAACAGCACCGTCGAGGGCACCGGCACGCTGGCCGTGGGCGGCCAGCGCCGGGTCCGGGACGGCCAGGTCCAGGGCAACACCGGCCGGGTCGTCTCGAACGCCAAGTTCCCGTCCGGCATGGTCCGTTACCGGGGCCAGGCCGAGGCCGTCGTGACCTTCCGGGACGGGGACCGGACGACCAGCGAGAAGGGCCTGGTCCCGATCGAGATCGACATCCCGCTGATCGAGACCACCGACGGACGGGTGCTCAGCGACCACTACCTCGTCTTCGACCCGGAGCATCCCGAGGGCGCGGCCCACCGGTACCCGGTGCCCGCGGTGGTCGAACCGAAGCAGCCGGTGCCAGTGCCCGTGCCTTCGGCCAAGCCTCTGGTCGAGCCGGTCGCCAAGGTCGTGACGACCACGGCGGCCGAGCGCAGGGCCCTGGACCACATCCCCGCGGTGAAGGCCGCCGACATCCTGAGCTCGGACGACATCGCGGCCGTGCTCAACGGCATGGCGCTCACCCCCGCCACCGGCCAGCACCCGGTCCGGCTGCTCGGCGAGCCGCTGGGCGGCCCGTCCGGCGCCGGCTCCCCGGGGCACTGGATCGCCGACCACAGCCTCCCGGCGGAGGTGCTGGCCGCGCAGCTCGGGGCGCTGTCGCGGCTGCCGCACGCCGAGGGGGTGTTCCGGATGGCGCTCAGCATCGGTCCGGACGGACTTCCCCGGTTCGACGGCAAGCCGCTGACGTCTTATGAACTCTCCTCCACACTAGGTCAGTTGTCCGACTCGGGAGCTTGGGCGCAGGGAGAGGTGCTGGAGTTCGTCGCCTGCGACTTCGGTCTGCGGAAGGACTATCTGGGCGAGGTGATGCAGGATCTGTGGGATCACGGCATCGACGCGCGGGCGCGGGTGGCGGATGGTTTCGTCTGGGCCGCACCGGCGGTCAAGGACGGTGCGGTCGACCTGACGGCGCCGGGGCACCTGCTGGTCGCCAAGGAGGTCGGCTGGGACGCGAACGGCCTGCCGGTGGTCTCCGGCCAGGGGCACTGGCTGACCGTCAGCAAGCCGTCGGGTGACGAACCCATTGCTTTCCAGCGGGAGTTGAGCGAGCTTCCGGCGGGCTGGTCGGTCGGCGAGCGGACGAGGCCGATGGAGGGGGCGGCGCACTTCGCCTCCGACACCGGCCAGTTCACGACCGGTTTCACCAGGATGACCCAGGATGCCGTGCTGGAGCACCTGTTGGAGAATTCGGGTGTGCACCCGGTCACCGGGGACCCGATTCTCACCTTCCTGGACGGCTACCCCGTCTACGGGTACGACCGGCTGACGGGCGCGCCGATCTTCGACTTCACCCCCACGGGCCGGGCGGTCCTCGCGCACGACCCGTTCGTGGGCCCGCTCAGTGTCGTCCGGCACGCCCCGGAGCTGACGGTGGTCGACCACCACGAGGAGACGGGCGCCCCGATCTTCGGGTTCAGCCCCCGTACCGGCCTTCCGGTGCTCGGCTTCGACCCGGTGACCGGCGCGCCGGTGCTGGGCTACGACCCGCGCACCGGTTCACCGATCATCGGTCTCGCGCCGGACATGAGCGCGCCCGGCTTCTCCCGTGACCCGGACACGGGGGAGCCGCTGATCGCCCGGTTCGTCGACCACTACGGCGTGCCGCTGCCCGTTCAGCAGTTCCCGCTGACCTCGGAGCAGTTCAGCGCGCTGCCCAGACCCCTGCAGATCGCCGTCGCCGAGCACGAACTCTCCTCTGGTGCCCGCACGTTCCCGCTGGCCGAGGACGCCCGGAGGTACGCCGGGGAGCTGTGGAACCTCGACGTCGTCTCCCTCCCGTTCGAGCAGTGGAAGGCCATCTACGACTACACGGGGGAGACCGGCGTCATTCCCGCCGGGCTCGACTCGCATCTGGAGATCAACCGTGTGCTGCGCGACGCCGCAGGCGCACCGCTGCCCAACGGCGAGGCCATCGAGATGGCGCGGCTGGTGCTGGAGGGCTCCGGCGGCCGGGTGACGGAGGGTGGCTTTGAACGCGCTGCCACACCTGAGGAGTTGGCGGCGTTCCGGGCGGTCGAACGCCTGGCCGCGCAGACCCACTTCACGCCGCGGCGCCTGCTCGGCGTGCTCCGGTCGCTCGACGCGCTGGACGGTGCGATGGAGGCGTTGCGGACCAGTGAGGACCTGGTCGTCGTGCGCGGCTCCCAGGCCGACCGGCTCCCCGGGCCGGTGGCGTCGCTGGTCGGGCAGGTGATCAGCGCGCCCAGGTTCACCTCCACCTCGCTGGCGGTCACCCCGCACGAGAGCTATTCGCACCGGGAGGTGATCATGCACCTGCGGGTGCCGGCCGACACCCCGGCGATCTGGGTCGAACGCGCCTCCCGGTACGACGCCAAGGAGTTGGAACTCCTCCTCGCCCGTGACCGGGAGTTCCTGGTCGACCGGGTGATCCACCACGGCGGGCAGTGGCACCTCTACGGAACGGTCCAGCTGACCGCGCCGCCCAGCGGCGCCTGGCACCCCGCTCCGGGTGACTACCACCCCGCCCCCGAGCTTGAGCACCCTGCTGCGCTGGAAAACGTCGAGGCGGAGGTGCACACCCCGTTCGTCGTGCCGCAGCCGGTCGAGCTGCTCGGTCAGCCGCTGGGTCCGCCCGGCGCCCCGGTGGCGCACTGGATCCTCGACTACTCCGTCCCGATGGAGGCGGTGATGGCCCAGGGCGAGGCGCTCCTTCGACTTCCGCGAGCCGAGGGGGTGTTCCGGGTGGCGCTGAGCATCGGTGCGGACGGTCTGCCCACCCTCGAAGGCGAGGTGCTGGCGGCTGATCGGCTCTCCGCCACCTTGCGTGAGTTGCACGGGGGTTCCTGGGCGCAGGGGGAGGTGCTGGAGTTCGTGGCCTGTGGTCTGGGTCTGCGGGAGGACTATCTGGGTGCGGTGATGCAGGGTCTGTGGGACGGCGGCGTCGATGCCGTGGCGCGGGTGGCGGACGGTTTCGTCTGGGCC
>FTKT01000188.1_pt3 | contig 32953 bp, 33 predicted proteins | sample 1658271 | NCBI WGS metagenome assembly FTKT01 (sample SAMEA3914811, study PRJEB12502) | metagenome | biome: forest; material: soil | place: Canada | collected 2011-08-04 | depth 0.3 m | reverse complement strand
CTCCAGGACGGTGACCTCGACCCCGGCGGCGCGGGCGGCGGCCGCGGTCTCCAGGCCGATCCAGCCGGCGCCGATCACCGCGATCCGGGAGGCGGAGGCGAAGAGTTCGCGGAGCCGGTCGCTCTCCTCCAGCCGGCGCAGGTAGTGCACGCCGGTCAGGTCGGCGCCGGGCACCGGGAGGCGGCGAGGTGCGGCGCCGGTGGTCAGCAGCAGCTTGGCGTAGTCCAGCCGCTCGCCGCCGTCCAGCGTGATCCGGTGGGCGGCGGGGTCGATCGCGGTGACGGTGGTGCCCAGGCGCAGGTCGATGTCCTGCTCCTGGTACCAGGGGCGCGGATGGACGAAGACCTTCTCCCTGGGGTCGGTACCGATCAGGTAGCCCTTGGAGAGGGGCGGCCGCTCGTAGGGCGCCTGCGCTTCGTCACCGATCAGCACGATCGGACCCTGGTGGCCCTCCTCGCGCAGCGCGCGGGCGGCCGTGGCCCCGGCCAGGCTCGCGCCGACGATGACGTGTGCGCTGGTGCTGTCCATCTCTGCTCCTCTGTGGGGTTCGCTGCTCTGGTACCCGGGCGGGCCGGGCACCACACGGTGGGGGCGGGTGAAGCGCGCGGTGGCGGGCCGGCGGGTGGACGATGAGAGGAATCCCTGTCGCGCCGGTGCGTCCGGCGGTTCCTGGAGGAGGCCGCGATGGCAGTGCAGAACGAGACCCGGTCGGCCGGCCCGGCCGCTTCGAAGGGACCGGGGCCGGTCCACCGGGCGCTGACGGCGCTCTACGAGATCAGGATCTCCACCGTGTTCTACCTGGTCTCCGCCTCGCTCGGGCTGGGACTGGTCGCCCCGCAGGTGCAGACCGAGGCGGTGGTGGTGATCTTCGCGGTGTTCTGGGGCGTGACCGTGATCGCCATGCTCGCGCTGTCCGCCCGGATGCTCAGCGGCCGGGTCGGCCACGGCCGGCACCGCCGGGTGGCGCACGGCTAGCCGGGAGGAAGTGAGCAGAGCCCTGGCGGCGTCCGGCAGCGGACGGCGCCAGGGCTTCGCCGTGTTCCGGCGCAGTTCACGGGCGTAGCGGGATCACTTCGAAGGATGCGGCGTACCGGGTGCCGAGCCGGGTGCCGGCCGACCTGGCCATCGACTCCAGGAAGCCCTGGGCGTCCGCCATGTCGCCGCCGAGTCCGGCCAGGTAGGCCCGGTGGGCCTGGAGCGAGGCGAGGCCGGCGTCGAAGAAGTCGGTGGTGTCCGCCGCGTGCCCGGCGAGCGGTGAGCCGGCCGCCCAGAGCTGGCGCACGCCGTTCCAGGGCTGGTGGCCCTCGGCGGTCAGTTCGGGGAAGACCCAGCGGTTGCCCGCGTCGCGCACCGCGTCCAGGGTGGCCCGGCCGGCCGCGATGTGGTCGGCCTGGTTGGGGAAGACGCCCCCGTAGGTCTCGCGGAAGTTGGTGGTGATCACGATGTCCGGGCGGTGCCGGCGGACCGCGCGGGCGATGTCGCGGCGCAGCGGCAGGCCGTACTCCAGGACGCCGTCGCGGTGGCCCAGGAAGTCGACGGTGTCCACCCCGACCAGGGCGGCGGAGGCGATCTGCTCGGCCTCGCGGACCGGGCGGCACTCCTCGGGGTCCATCGAGTCGATGCCGGCCTCGCCGCTGGTGACCATCGCGTAGACGACCGTCTTGCCCTGCGCGGTCCACCGGGCGACGGCGGCCGCGGCGCCGTACTCCATGTCGTCGGGGTGGGCGACGACGGCCAGGGCGCGCTGCCAGTCCTCGTCGAGGGGTTCGAAGGGCTGCGGTGCCTGCTCGGCCATCGGTACTGCCTCCTGGGGGGATCGCGAGGTGATCAGGCGTCAGCTCGCCGGGCCCGAGACTATCCGGTGAGCCGACCGCGGTCGGGCAGGCACACGCGGTCACCGTCGGACGGGGGTGTGGCGCGCGTGTGGCGCGGGCCACCGCGGCGCCTCCGCGGCCGGGCCGAAATGCCACGCTGGGTGGCCGCCCTCTCGCGCTGCGCCGACAAAGTGGGCCAGGTCACCGGGCTCCGGGCGTGGTCTGCGCCACTTCCGCGGCGGGCGGCTCGGCGGGGAGCCGGTGTTTGCGGGCCCCGGAAGATCGCCAAGGGGCGCTGTACCCGCGGTAACGGGCCGCTGACCTGCAAACCTACCAAAATGGTTGATATCGGACCCGAACCTCTCTAAGTTCGAACTCGTTGGTGCAGCGAGCACCACCCGGGTTCACCCCCAGCGCACATCAAGTGCCCACCGCACGACTGCTCGAACAGGTCGGTGGTGAGTGGCGGAGTGGCCGGGGCGACGCGGTACGTCAGACACGTGCCAGGTCGCTCCACGGACTAGGCAAAGCGAAAGCTCAGGCCCTCACCGGCCTGGTTCCGCCTGCCTGCCCGGGACTGTCGAGAGGATTTACATGACCTTCCGTAACGAGAACGCCGCCACCACCACCATCAACGCCGACAACGCCGAGGCCGGTCGCAAGCGCAACCGCCTGCGGATGGCGCTGATGGGTGGGGCGCTCGTCGCCCTTCCGGTGGCCGGCCTCGTCACGGCCACCACGGCCTCCGCCGCCTCCACCTCCACGTGGGACTCGGTCGCCCAGTGCGAGAGCACCGGCAACTGGGGCATCAGCACCGGCAACGGCTTCTCCGGTGGGCTGCAGTTCACCCCGAGCACCTGGGCCGCGTACGGCGGCACCGCGTACGCCTCCAGCGCCGACCAGGCCACCAAGGGCCAGCAGATCGCGGTCGCCGAGAAGGTTCTGGCCTCCCAGGGCCCGGGCGCCTGGCCCGTCTGCTCCGTCAAGGCCGGCCTGACCGCCGGTGGCGCCGCCGCCACCGTCGACACCAGCTCCAGCTCTTCTTCCTCCAGCTCCTCCTCGAACGCGGCGACCTCGAACAGCGCCTCCTCGAAGGCCGCCGGCCAGAGCACCGCGCCGAGCACCAAGCAGAGCACGGACCAGAGCACCGCGGCTGCCCCCAAGCAGAGCGCCGCGCAGAACAACACCACCCAGAACAGCACCCAGAACACCGCGCCGAGCGGCAACACCGGTAGCAAGCACGCGGCCAAGTCCGCCGCCACCGGTGGCAGCTACACCGTCAAGAGCGGTGACACCCTGAGCGACATCGCCGCCGCTCACGGCACCTCGGTCGCCAGCCTCTACAGCCACAACGCGCAGGTCATCGGTGGCGACATCGACATGATCCTGCCGGGCCAGGTCCTCGCGGTCTGATCCGCCCGCAGCGCCCGACCGGCCGCCCCCGCACTCGACGAGAGTGCGGGGGCGGCCGGTCGCGTTCGTGCTCAGGGGCGGCCGGCGCCCTTGGTGCGCACGGAGACGTACTTCACCCGCATCGGGTGCCCGGGTTCGGTGGCCGGGCCGGGGCCCGCGCCGTACCCGGCCGGCAGGCCGCCGCCGACCGCCACGTCCAGGATCAGGAAGAGGCCGTGGTGCACCGCCTGGTCCCAGGTCGCGGGGTCCATCTGAGCCGCCGTCACCCGGTGGTACTCGCGTCCGTCCAGGTACCAGCGCACCTGCTCGGGACTGGTCGAGTAGTCGACCTCCACCGCGTAGGTGTGGAAGGAGCCCTGGCAGCCGGGGCACGGCTGCTCGCCCGAGCCCAGGCCCGTCGGCTCCTTGCACGGTCCGCCGCCCGCGACGCCGCAGTGCATCGTGCCGAAGACGGTGCCGCGTCCGTTGACGGACTCCATCGCGTCGAGTTCGCCGATCGCCGGCCAGCCGGTGTAGCCGTTGCGCAGGCCGGCGCCCAGGGTCCAGAAGGCCGGCCAGTAGCCGGCCGCGGCCGGGCCGGAGACGTCCGGCAGGGCGATCGAGGCCTCGATCCGCATCACTCCGCCGGGCGGTGGCGCGAAGTCGGCGCGCCGGGACTCGATCCGGCCCGAACTCCACTGCCCCGCTTGGAGGGTGGGGGTGATCTCCAGGTGCCCCTGGCCGTCCAGCCGGACGTTGCCGGGGGAGTCGGTCATCGTCTCCACCTCGCCGGTTCCCCACTGGGCCGCCGGGCAGCCGGGGTAGCAGGTGCCGGTGTCGTACTGCCACAGCTCGCCGGACGGGCGGCTGCCGGCCGGGCCGGTGAAGTCGTCGCGCAGCAGCTGGGTCCACCCGTCGGCGCCCGGCGCCGTCAGGGAGGGGATCAGGCCGGCGTCGGAGAGCTGTCGCTCCAGCCGGGGGGTGAGCACGACGGCCGCCACGTTGGTCAGGTGCGCGTCGTCGCGGTAGAGCAGGATCCGGTCCAGGATCGCGGGGCAGCTGCGGCCCGCGCCCGGGCAGAGCACCGGGTTGACGTCCAGCAGGTGCAGTGCGGGCTGCCGGCCGGCGGTGATCTCCTCGGCCAGCGGGTCGGCCCACTGGGCCGCGTCGCGGGCGAAGCCGCAGGCGGCCGGGTCGTCCGGGTGGGCCGAGACGCAGACCGGCACGTCGGTGCCCGGGATCGGGGTGTCCTTCAGGTAGACGATCGGCACGCCCAGGGCGCGCAGCGGCGCCAGCGTCTTCTCCCAGCCCTGGAGCAGGAGTTGACGGTCCGCCGTGTAGCGGTTGAGGGTGCCGACCACGATCAGCTTCGGCTTCGGCTCGTGCTGGAGGCGGGCCAGGCTGTCGGCCCGCCAGCTGTCGCACTCGTGGTAGGTGCGGCCGAGCTGCGGGTTGACCACCTCCAGCTCCGGCAGCGGGCAGCCCTGCTTGACCAACTCCTCCAGCGACCAGTGCCGTTCGGCGGCGATGGCGAGGAAGGAGGAGAACCACTGGCCGGCGTGCGAGTCGCCCAGCAGGACGATCCGGCCGGCCGCGGCCGGGTCGCCGAACAGGCAGGGCGGGCTGCTGACGGTGGTCGGCGCCACCTCGCAGGCGCCGTCCGGCGGGAAGTCCTTGCGGGCCTGCACCGCGTTCGGCACCACCGGGCCCTTCAGCTGCGCGGACTGGACCAGTAGCGAGTTGCCCTCGGCCGCGCCCGGCGGCAGGCCGGCCAGGTCGACCGGCGCGCCGGGACCCAGCAGGCGCAGCGTGCCGGTGCCGACCACCAGCGCCAGCACCACCGGGATGATCACCGCGCTGAGCCCCAGGGAGAGTCCACGCCTGGGCAGTTCGGTGACCACCCGGTTGCTGCGCAGCGGCCGCTCCACCCAGCGCAGGGCGGCCAGCGCGGGCAGCGCGGCGGCCGCGGTGAGCGCGACCTTCACCGGCCAGCCGAGCGCCCCGAACCTGGCCTCGGCCAGCACCAGTACCGGCCAGTGCCACAGGTAGAGGTTGTAGGAGAGCCGGCCGACCGCACGCGGCGCCCGGGTGCCCAGCAACCAGGCCACGCTGTAACGGGGTTGGTCGCTGACGCCGCGTCGGTCCGGGGCGCCCGCCAGGATCACGGCCGCCGTACCGAGGGTCGGCAGCAGCGCCGCGTACCCGGGGTAGGGCGTGCGCGAGGTGAAGACGACCACCGACCAGCCGATCGCCGCCGCGCCCGCCCAGCCGACCAGCACCCGCGGCAGGCGCGGGCCCAGCAGCCGGTGCCAGGGCAGCAGGGCCAGCAGCGCGCCGACGCCGAACTGCCAGACCCGGGACGGTGATCCGAGGTAGGCGAGGGAGACCGAACGGTGCGTCCAGTACAGCGACAGGGCGAAGGAGCCGAGCGTGGCCAGGGCGGTGAGCGCGGCCAGGGTGAGCCGGACCGACCGGCCGCGCCGGCGCGATCTGGCCGCCAGCAGCACCAGCAGGGCGATCAGCGGCGCCCAGAGCAGGTAGAACTGCTCCTCCACCGCCAGCGACCAGAAGTGCAGCAGCGGGCTGGGGTCGCGCCCGGCCGCCAGGTAGTCGGTCTGCTGGGCGACGAACCGCCAGTTGGCGCCGGAGAGCGCGGACGCCAGGACGTCGTACTCCAGGTCGGTCCGGCGCAGCGGAGCGGTCAGCCAGGCGCCGAGCAGCGCGACCACGGCCAGCACCAGCGCGGCCGAGGGCAGCAGCCGCCGGGCCCGGCGGGAGAAGAACTCGGCCAGGTTGATCCGCCCGGTGCCGATCGCCTCGCGCACCAGCAGACCGGTGATCAGATAGCCGGATATCACGAAGAAGACGTCCACGCCGACGAATCCGCCGGCCAGCTGGGGGACCGCCGCGTGGAACCCGAGGACCGCGAGCAGCGCGACCGCGCGCAGCCCCTCGATGTCCGGACGGAACCCGGGGGCCCGCGCCGCCGGGCCGCCGGCCGGGGCGGTGGAGCCCCGCGAGCCCGGGCGGCCGGGCGGCTGCCCGGGGATGGTGATGGCGTCCGGAGCAAGTTCCGGAACAGCACTCAGAGACATGGTGGTGTGACGACCTTTCAGCCCAGTCAGGGCAGCATCGGGCTGACCCAGCCCGAGGCGAGAAGAGCGGTCAGGGCAAGGGCGGTCGTGACGGCCAGCGCCTCGGGCCAGCGCCGGGGCAGCATGCCCCGGCGGGCCCGCTCACCGCGGGCCGGCCGGCGGGCGTCGCCGCTCTTCGGCGCGCGCAGCTCGGTGACCAGGTCGCGGACCAGCGGCAGGCCGATCTGACCCTGCACCAGCAGGTAGACCGCCATTCCCCAGTTGGGTGCCCAGCCGTGCCGGGTGACGTCGAAGGCCAGTCCGCCGGCGGCCGCGGCGAGCGAGAGGCAGAGCCAGCCCAGGGTCACCAGGACCACCCGGCGGGCCATGCCGCCGGGCTTGGCGCGCCCGGCGCCGGTGGGCACCCAAGCGGCGCTGTGCCCGCGCAGCGTGTGCAGGAAGGCGGCGCCGGCCGCCACGCTCATCAGCACGTTGGCCCGGACCACCTCGATCCGCCAGCGGGTCCGGCTGATCCGCGGCAGCAGCACGTGCCAGAGCCAGAGCGGCGCGAGCAGCGGCAGCACGTGCCAGGGCCGGATCTGCTCGGGGTAGAAGTACATCATCACCAGCGGCGGCAGCGGGGCCGCGAAGAGGTTGACCGCCATGGTCAGGTAGCCCACGACGCCCTCGTAGAAGCAGAGCCGCATCCGCCAGGGCGCGTGCATCCGCTTGAGGCCGCGGTCGTGCAGCAGGTGCAGGTTGCCCATCGCCCAGCGGTACTGCTGGTTGACGAAGGAGGCGAGGCTGTCGGGCGAGGTGCCCTTGGCGACCAGCACCGGCACGTAGAGGGTGCGGAAGCCCTTCTCGTACAGGGCGAGCCCGGTGTACATGTCCTCGCTGTGGTCCAGGCGGGCGAAGCCGCCGGCCGCCTCGATCGCCGCGCGGCGGTAGACGGCGTTGCTGCCGCAGCAGATGGCCGCGTCGCTGGCGTCGCGGGAGGGCTGGATCCAGCGGAAGAACCACTCCTGCGCGGAGCCGGCCGCCCGCTCGATCCAGGTCATCGACTGGTCGGTGTCGAAGCACTGCGGGCTCTGCACGATGCCGACCTTCGCGTCCGCGAAGTACGGCACCAGGTGGCGCAGGAAGTCCGCGCGCGGGGCGAAGTCGGCGTCCAGGATGGCGATGTACTCGCCCTCGCTCAGGGTGAGCGCGTGGTTGAGGTTGCCGGCCTTCTTGAGGTGGCCCCGGTCGGGCCTGACCACGTACCGGTAGCCGTGCCCGGCGGCCAGCTCGGCCACCTCGGCCCGGTCGGCGTCGTCCAGTACCCAGACGGTCAGTTCACCGGGCCAGTCGAGCTCGGCGGCCGCCCGGTAGGCGTTCGCCAGGATCTCCAGCGGCTCGCCGCAGGTCGGCAGATAGAGGTCGACGGCGGGCGCGTGGGCCGGCTGCCAGGTCTTGATCAGCACCTCGTGGGACTGCCGGGTGAGCCGGCGGGTGCGCAGGCTGTTGGCCGAGGAGAGGCCGACCGCCACGAGGTTGAGCGCGAGGACCGCGAGAAAGGCCCAGAGGGCGGGTGTGCGAAGCGAGAAGGTCAGCATGGTGACCGCGGTGAAGCCGAAGGCGAGCGAGGCGCTGATCAGCACCCAGCGGCGCTGTGGCCCGAAATACCAGTAGAGCTCCTGATCGGTGGGTGGTGCAGGAAGATGATGGACAGTCATATGGCCCCCACAGCCGTGTGTTCGACAGCTTCCTGGGGGACACGCTATCCGATTGGTATAGACCAGTCGGTGGCGGGTCCACGGACTGGGACTGAACGCTTGTCCAACAGTGCAGGTGGGGCCGGTGGGAACGCACTCGGTCCCCCGCGGCCGTTGCCACGGGGGACCGAGTGACGCGAGGGGTTGCTCAGCCGATCGCGTGCGACAGCAGCGCGGCGTCGCCCTCGGTCTGGGTGGTCTGGCCCACGTTGCAGATCTGGTGCTGCTGCTGGTTCAGCAGCGGAACGTCCACCTGGACCGGGACCAGCACGCCCACCTGGGCGTGGTGCACCTCCGGCAGGCAGAGGTTCAGGTTGTCCGCGGTGTGGAAGTTCGGGCTGTGGTCGCCCGCGGTGCCGGTGGCGTTGGTGCCGCCGTCCCCCTGAACGGAGGCGGCCGAGCCGTCGGCGTCGCCGAGGGCCATCGCCGGACCGGCCATCGCGGCCATCGACGCGATCGCGATACCGGCGCCCGCAAGAGCCTTCTTGAGCATGGGTCATCCCTTCAACAGAGCCCGGCGCGAAGTCACGGTGGCCGCGGCGCCGGTGCACGAACCAACGTCGCGTTCAACGCGCGGCCCGGCGCGGGGACACTGCCGGGCGGCCGGACTCACCCGTCCGGAGCCCGCTGGATCTCTGTGAAGGTGGTGAGGGGTGACGGGGGCTCAGTCGGCCGGTCGCGGTCCGTACGCGGCGAAGCCGGAGACGATCAGGCCGTCCCGGAAGGTCAGCACCTCGGCCACCGACCGGCCCTGCTCGTTGCGGTAGTTGATGACCACGGTGTCGGTGCCCAGCAGCACGCTGAGCACCTCGAAGCGCAGGTCGGGCAGCTTGGCCAGGCCCGCGGCCCAGTACGCGCGCAGCGCCTGCTTGCCCCGGACCACCCCGCCCTCGATGCCGAGCCGCTCGGCGGCGAAGGGCGAGGTGAAGACCATCTCCTCGCCGTAGTGGGCGAGGATCCGCTCCAGGTCGTGGGAGTTCCAGTCGGCTTCCCAGATCCGGGCGAACGCGTTGGCGAAGTCGAGATCCATGATCGAAGGTCTACCACAGCAGGCCGGGCCCGGGCGGCGGCCGTCCGCGAGCCGGGCAGCGATGGTGGCAGCGGCGGACGGTCCGTCAGGTGCGGGTTCGGGCCGGCAGCTCGACGGTCGCGGCGGTGCCGCCGGACTCGCCGAGGCGCGCTATTGGGAGAGTGCTCAGCCCAGGTGCGTCCAGGGCTCGGTGCTGCGCCGCCGGCCGGCCACCAGCGCCGTGATCACCAGCAGCGCGACCGGCGCGGCCGCCACCGCGGCCGTCTCGCTCGCGTGCAGCACCAGCACGCCGCCGAGCACCGCGCCGCCCAGCATCGCCAGCACGGCCAGCAGCCGGCGGCCGGTCGCGGCGCCCGCGTCCGGCTTGCCGGCGGGGTCGGCGAACATTCCGGTGATCGTCATGGTCAGCACGGTCGTGGTGAGGTCGGGTACGCCGAGCGCGCGGACCACCGCGTTCTGCGCCCCGAGGGCGGCGGCCATCATCGCGGTGACGGCGTAGCGGGCGCCGCCGCCGGTGCCGGTCCCGGTCCCGGCCACCACGGCGGCGGCCGCCGCGAGCAGCACCGTCTCCACCAGCAGGCCGGCGAAGAGCGCCCGGCCGCGGTGGCGAAGGTGCCCGGCGATCCGCCCGCCCGCTGCCGCGCCCACCGCGAACGCGCCGAGCGCCGTCAGCGAGGCGCCGACCGAGAACCCCTGGGCGCCGGCCAGCGCGAAGCCGAGGAAGACCACGTTGCCGGTCATGTTCGCCACGAAGACGTGCCCGAGCAGCAGGTAGCTGACCGCGTCGACCAGGCCGGTGACCACGGTGAGCGCCAGCAGCAGCGGCGGCAGCGGGCCGTGCCGGTCGCCGCTCGCGGGCACGATCGTCCGCCAGGCCCCACCCAGTACCGCGCGCATCGCTGGCTCCTCCCGTGCGTCCGGACCGGCTGCCCGTTCGGACCGGCCAGCAGGCGTGGCCCCGCCCAGCGTACGAGGAGGGGCCCGGCGGGTGGCGGACCGGCGCGGCGGCGCCCGGGCGGCCGCAGGTGCGGATGGTCGGGCTACCACCGCCCCCGCACGCGCGGACCATCAGGCCCGGCACGCGCTCCCGGGGTTCGCCGCCGCCTGACCGGACGTCAGGGCCCCCGCCCGAAGCGGGCGGGGGCCCTGACGCGTTACCGGGTCGCCGGAGCCGGCGCCGGGGCGTAGCCGGTGGGCCGGGCGGTGAAGGTGCCCCGGCCCTGGCTGCGGCTGCGCAACCGGGTCGCGTAGCCGAAGAGTTCGGCCAGCGGCACGGTGGCCGTGACCACCGCGGTGCCGGTGCGCGAGGTGGAGCCCGAGACCCGGCCGCGCCGGGCCGCCAGGTCGCCGAGCACCCCGCCGACCGCCTCCTCTGGCACCGTGACGGTGACCTCGACCACCGGTTCCAGCAGCACCATCGCGCTGGCCCGCAGGGCCTCGCGCAGCGCGAGCCGGCCCGCCGTGCGGAAGGCCAGCTCCGAGGAGTCCTTGGCATGGGTGGCCCCGTCGGTCAGCGTCACCCGAACCCCCGTCACCTGGTGCCCGCCGAGCGGACCCTGCGCCAGCGCGTCCCGGCAGCCGGCCTCGACCGCCCGGACGTACTCCTGCGGCACCCGCCCGCCGACCACCGTCGAGCCGAACGCGAAGGTGTCACCCTGGTCGCCGTCCGCCGCCAGCGGCGCCACGTCGAGCACGACGTGTGCGAACTGGCCGGCGCCGCCGTCCTGTTTGACGTGCCGGTAGACCAGGCCGGTGACCCCGCGCAGGACGGTCTCCCGGTAGGCCACCTTCGGCCGGCCGACGTTGACCTCCAGCGCGCTCGCCCGGCGGATCTTCTCCACCGCCACCTCCAGGTGCAGCTCGCCCATCCCGGACAGCACCGTCTGCCCGGTCTCGGGATCGGTGCGGACCGCGAGCGAGGGGTCCTCCTCGACCAGCCGGGCCAGCGCCGAGACCAGCCGGTCGGTGTCGGTACCCCGCACCGCCTCCACCGCCACCGTGACCACCGGCTCGGCGACCGTCGGCGCCTCCAGGAGCAGCGGAGCGCCGGGCGCGCAGAGGGTGGCCCCGGCGCGGGCGGCCTTCGGCCCGATCACCGCGACGATGTCCCCGGCCACCGCCCGGTCCACCTCCGCGTGGCGGTCGGCCTGGACCCGCAGGATCCGGGAGATCCGCTCGGTGCGCCGCGCGCCCACGTCCAGCACCGCCTCTCCCTTGTCGATGGTTCCCGAGTACACCCGCAGGTAGGTCAGCCGTCCGGTGGCGGTCGAGTTGACCTTGAACACCAGCGCCGCGAACGGCGCCCCCGGATCGGCGGACCGCTGCTGGCGGGCACCGTCCTGATCGCCCTGCACCGGCGGCACGTCCAGCGGCGAGGGCAGGTAGGCCACCGCGGCCTCCAGCAGCGGCTCGATCCCGCGGTTGCGGTACGCCGAGCCGCAGAGCACCACCAGGCCCTCGCCGGTCCGGGTCAGGTCGCGCAGTGCCGCGGCCAGCGTCGGCGCTTCGAGGGCGGCCCGCGCGCAGAACTCCTCCAGCGCGCCCGGGTGGAGCTCCGCCACCGCCTCCTCCAGCAGACGGCGGCGCTGCTGCGCCTGTGCCAGCAGGTGCTCGGGCACCGGGCCCTCCTCGACGCCGTCGCGGCCGTCGGCCCAGGTCAGCGACCGCATCCGGAGCAGGTCCACCACACCGGTGAACCCGTCCTCGGTGCCGATCGGCAACTGCACCACCAGCGGCGCCGGATGGAGCCGGCGGCGGATCGAGTCGACGGCCGTGTCGAGGTCGGCGCCGGCCCGGTCCAGCTTGTTGACGAAGGCGATCCGCGGCACCCCGTGCCGGTCGGCCTGGCGCCAGACCGACTCGCTCTGCGGCTCGACCCCCGCGACGGCGTCGAACACCGCGATCGCCCCGTCGAGCACGCGCAGCGAGCGTTCCACCTCGTCGGCGAAGTCGACGTGGCCCGGGGTGTCGATCAGGTTGATCCGGTGGCCGTCCCAGGAGCAGCTGACCGCCGCGGCGAAGATGGTGATGCCGCGGTCGCGCTCCTGGGAGTCGAAGTCGGTGACGGTGGTGCCGTCGTGCACCTCGCCGCGCTTGTGGGTGGCGCCGGTGAGGTAGAGGATCCGCTCGGTGACGGTGGTCTTGCCGGCGTCGACGTGGGCGAGGATGCCCAGGTTCCGGACGGTGGTGAGCTGGTCGATGGTCTGCGGGAGCTGGCTGGCGCGCATGGCCGATGGCCTTTCGGGGTGGATCCCGGACGGGGCGGCGCGATTGGCCGGACGAAGCGCCCGCGAGGCGCCGGGCAGCAGAGCTGACGGATCGTCAGTGGCCAGGCGGGAAGGCGGGGTTCAGTGGTTCGTCAGGGACATCCGGGGCCGGCCGCGCAGCGGGCACCGGACGCACGAGGACACCAGGATCACCTCGTACCGTGACGGGGGAACGACGACGGCGGTGCGGTAGCGCATGGCCGGGTTCCCTTCACTCGTCACGGGGGGCGCTGCCAAGTCCTGGCGGCGCGCGGTTCGTTGCGAGTGTAGGGAGTCCGGCGCGGGCGGCGAAAGGGGTTTTCCGGCGCGTCCTCAGGAGAGCGGGTCCGCCAGTCCGGCGCGGTAGGCGGTGATCACCAGCTGGACGCGGTCCCGGGCGGCGAGCTTGGCCAGCAGGTGCCCGACATGGGTCTTGACCGTGCCGGTGCTGACGGACAGTCGCCCGGCGATCTCGGTGTTGGTGAGCCCGGACCCGATCAGTGTCAGCACCTCCACCTCCCGCCCGGTGAGCGTCCGCAGCACCCGTGCCCGCTCGCCGTCACGGGCATCGGCCGGCGGCCCGGCGGGACGGGTGGCGAACTCGCGGATCAGCCGGCGGGTGACGCTGGGGGCGAGCAGCGCCTCGCCGGCGGCGACCACCCGGATGGCGGCCAGCAGCTCCTGCGGCGGCGTGGACTTGAGCAGGAAGCCGGAGGCGCCGGCGCGCAGCGCGCCGTAGATGTACTCGTCGAGGTCGAAGGTGGTCAGGATCAGGATCCGCACGCCGCTCTCGGCGGTGATCAGCCGGGTGGCCTCCAAGCCGTCCATGCCGGGCATCCGGATGTCCATCAGCACCAGGTCCGGATGCTCGGTGCGGGCCAGCCGGACGGCCTGGGCGCCGTCGGCGGCCTGACCGACGACCTCGAAGCCCTCGGAGGCGGCCACGATCCCGCTCAGCCCGGCGCGCACCAGGGTCTGGTCGTCGGCGACCACCACGCGGATCGGCGGGCCCTCGCTCATGCCGCCACCGCCCCGGGCGGACCGGCCGGTGCGGTCAGCGGGATCAGGGCGCGGACCCGGAACCCGCCGCCCGGCAGCGGACCGGCCTCCAGCGTGCCCTCGTAGAGTCCGACCCGCTCGGCCATGCCCGGCAGGCCGTGCCCGCCGGCCCCGACCGGCCCGCCGCGCCCGGCATCGGTCACCTCCAGTACCAGCGCCTGCTCCCCGTAGTCGACACTCACCCGGGCCGAGCCGGCCTGCGCGTGCTTCACGACGTTGGTCAGCGCCTCCTGGACGATCCGGAACGCCGACAGCTCCACCCCGGCGGACAGCTCCCGGACCCGCCCGCGTACCCGCAGTTCGACCCCGACCCCGGCCTCGGCGCTGCTGGCCACCAGCTTGTCCAGGTCGGCCAGGCCCGGCGCGGGGGCCGGCACGGCGGGACCCGCGCCGGCGTCGCGCAGCACGCTCAGCATGCCGCGCATCTCCACCATCGCGTCCCGGCTCACCGCCTGGATCGCGGCCAGCGCCTGCTCGGCCTGCGCCGGGTCCTGGCCGATGACGACCCGGCCGTAGCCGGCCTGGACGTTGACCACGCTCATGCTGTGCGCGATCACGTCGTGCAGCTCGCGGGCCAGCCGGATGCGCTCCTCGGCGAGTTCGGCCTTGACCACGTCGGCCTGGTGCTCGCGCAGCGCGGCGCCGTAGGAGCGGTAGCGGGCCCGCGCGGAGCCGAGCGCCCAGGCCGTGACCACCGCGAGCGCGGCCAGCACCAGGTTGTTCCACAGCTCCCGCGAGCCGAACTCGCTCAGCGCGGCGCCGATCAGGCCGAGCACCATGACGGCGGCGCCGACCCGTGGCGGGCGCAGCGCGGCCACCAGGTAGACGGTCGTCATCGCGGCGACCAGCACCTGGAAACCGGCCAGGTTGGCGATCGTCAGCCGGCCGGCCACCAGCACGACGACCGCCCAGGCGGCGAAGACCGTCCCGGCCGCGGCCACCGGAGCGAGCCGGCGCAGCCCCGCCGCCAGGCCCACCACGACCACGCAGCCCAGGACCGTCACCAACTCCGCCGTGCCCGGCTTCGGGTACCCCCGGTGGTGCGGGTCGAAGTCCCGGTAGGCGTCCAGCACCCGCGACCAGGTGATCACGGTCAGGACCAGGGAGAACGCCGCGTCGATCGCCACCCAGTGGCCGGTACGCAGCCTCTTGGTCACCGGCGGGTGCGGAGCGTTGGGCATTTCCCCAGGTTAGCGGCGGCCCGCGGCCACGGCATCGGCCCACGGGCCTATGACCACGGTCGCAGGCCCGGCCCGGCCGGCGGCCGTGGTTCCGCCCACGGTGGGACGACCTGGCCGGGCGCAGGCGGGAGCGTGGAGTGGTCAGGGCGGTCACGTCAGTGGCACCGCGTCGGAGGAAAGGCACGATGATGATCGAGGTATCCGACCTCACCAAGCGCTATGGGGACGCCGTCGCGGTGGACGGGCTCTCCTTCACCGTCAGGCCGGGACGGGTCACCGGATTCCTCGGGCCCAACGGCTCGGGCAAGTCCACGACGCTGCGGATGATCCTGGGCCTGGACGCCCCGACCAGCGGCCGGGCGCTGGTCAACGACCGGCCGTACGCCTCGATGCGGTACCCGCTGCGCGAGGTCGGGGCCCTGCTGGACGCCGGCGCCGCCCACCCGTCCCGCTCCGCCTACCACCACCTGCTCGGGATCGCCCTCACCAACGGCATCGGCGCCCGCCGGGTCCGCGAGGTGCTGGCCCGAACCGGCCTGGAGCAGGCGGCCCGGCGCGGGGTCGGACGGTTCTCGCTGGGCATGCGGCAGCGCCTGGGGATCGCCGCCGCCCTGCTCGGCGATCCGCCGGTCCTGCTGCTCGACGAGCCGGTCAACGGCCTGGACCCCGAGGGCGTCCAGTGGATTCGCACGCTGACGAGGGAGCTGGCCGCCGAGGGCCGGACGGTCCTGATCTCCAGTCACCTGATGAGCGAGATGGCCGTCACCGCCGACCACCTCGTCATCATCGGCCGCGGCCGGCTGGTCGCGGACCAGTCCACCGCCGAGTTCCTGGCCGCCAACGCGCGCACCGACGTGCTGGTCCGCACCGCGCAGCCGGCCGCGCTGGCCGCCGTGCTGCGCGAGGCCGGGGCGGCCGTGACGCAGGAGCCGGGCGGAGCGCTGGCCGTCAGCGGCCTGGAACCGGCGGCGATCGGCGACCTGGCCGCCGGGCAGCGCCTCGGCGTCCACGAACTCACCGTCCGGCACGCCTCCTTGGAGCAGGCGTTCATGGACGTCACCGGCGACGCGGTCGACTACCGCGCGAAGAGCGGCAGCGCCGCCAGGTTCAGGAGGAAGCAGGCATGACCAGCACCCCGACCACCCGTGCGGCCCTGGCCGGAGAGTGGGTCAAGCTGCGCAGCGTCCGCGCGACCTACCTGTCCGCGCTCCTCGCGCTGGGCGCCGCGCTGTTCATCGGCCTGATCGACTACGGCAGCGCCGCCGACAACTGGGACAGCTGGACCGCCGTGCAGCGCGCCCGGTTCGACCCGGTCCGGTACGGCTTCTCCGGCGGCTTCTACGTCGCCGTCCTGGCGATCGGCACGCTGGGCACGCTGGCCGCCTCCAGCGAGTACACCACCGGCCAGATCCGCAGCACGCTCGCGGCCGTGCCCCGGCGCGGTCAGGTGCTCGCGGCCAAGGCCCTGGTCGTCGGCGGCGCGTCGGCGCTGCTCGGACAGGCCCTGGCGTTCCTGACCTTCCTGCTCGGCCAACGCGCCATCAGCGGCAAGCATCTGGCGGTGTCGCTCGCCGACCCGGGCGTGCTGCGCGCGGTGGTCGGCTGCGGGGTGTTCCTGGCGGCGTTCGCCCTGCTCGGCCTCGCGCTCGGTTTCGTCGTGCGGCACACCGCCGGCGCGGTCGCGGCGCTCTTCGGCCTCTTCTTCCTGTCACCGGTGCTGCTCGCGCCGTTCGGTGACGGCGTCGCGAGGTTCGGCCTGCAGAGCGTCTTCCAGGGCCTGGGCACCACCGTCGGATCGGCCGGCGGCGACACCCTCGGCGCGGCCGGCTGCTTCGCGGCCCTCGCCGGCTACCTGGCCGTCGCCCTCGCCGCGGCGGCCCTCACTCTCACCCGCCGCGACGCGTAGCGCGGCGGCGGGCGGTGCGGGGCGGCTCCGGGCGGGGCGGTGCGCGGCGGTGCGGTGCGGTGCGGGCCTACTCGCCGACCTGGCCGTCGATCGCCTCGCGGAGCAGGTCGGCGTGGCCGTTGTGGCGCGCGTACTCCTCGATCATGTGGGTGAGGATGTAGCGCAGCGTGTACGCCTCGTCGCGGTAGCCCACCGGGGTGTCGAGGTCCGCGACGGCGGCCGCGGCCGCGTCCGACTCCTCGCAGGACTGCCGCCAGAACGCGAACGCCTCGTCGGTGTCGGCGTTCTCGACGTGGAACTCGGCGAACTCGTTGTTGATCCTCGGCCAGAAGGACGGGCAGTCCTCGCCGTTCAGCACGGCCCGGAACCAGCTGCGCTCGACCTCGGCCAGGTGCCGGACCAGTCCGAGCAGGGAGAGACCGGAGGTCGGCACGGCCGTCAGCTTCAGCTGGTCGCCGCTCAGGCCCTGGCACTTCATGGCGAGGGTGGCGCGCTGGTAGTCCAGGAAGCCGGTCAGCGAGGGCCGGTCGCCGGCCGTGGTGGACGGGTGTATCCGCTGGTCATCGGTCATCGGATGATCATCGCAGCGGACCAGCTGCCGCCGCACGCCGATTTCTCTCGGGCCCGGAGCCGGCCCCGGCCCCGGCCCGCCGCGAGGTGCCGTGGCGGCCGGGGCCGGCGGTTCGGTCAGGGGGTGATCTCGACGCCGTGCCAGAAGGCGACCCGGTCGCGGACCGACTCCGCCTCGGGCTTGGGATCCGCGTAGTACCAGACGGCGTCGTGGTTCAACTCGCCGTCGACGGCCAGCGTGTAGTAGTTCGCCGTCCCCTTCCACGGGCAGACCGTGGTGGTGTCGGAGGTCTCCAGGAACTCCGCGCGCACGGTGCCGAGCGGGAAGTAGTGGTTGCCCTCGACGATGGTGGTGTCGTCACTCTCGGCGATCAGCCGGCCGTTCCAGTGCGCTGTGGTCATGGCACCCAGTCTGGCACCGCGCACCGCCGTTCGGTCGGGATCAGGCCTGCAGGATGGCCTCGATCTCCAACTCGACCTTGATCCGGTCGCCGACCACCACACCGCCCTCGGCCATCGGCATCTCGAAGGAGACGTTGAAGTCCTTGCGGCTGATCTCGGTACCGGCCGAGAACCCGGCCCGGGTCCCCATGTTCGGGTCGCTGCCGACGCCGTTGAACTCCACCGCCAGCTCCACCGGCCGGGTGGTGCCCTTGATGGAGAGGTCGCCGACGACCCGGTAGGCGTCGCCGGCCGGGACCACGGAGGTGGAGACGAAGGTCATCGAGGGGTAGGTGTCGGTCTCGAAGTAGTTGCTGCTGCGCAGGTCGCCGTCCCGCCCGGCGTTGCGGGTGTTGATCGAGGACATGTCGATCTCCACCTGGACCGAGGAGAGGGTGACGTCCTGGGCGACGGTGATCGACCCGGTGAAGGTGTCGAAGGTGCCGCGCACCTTGGAGACCATCAGGTGGCGCACCGAGAAGCCCACGGTGGAGTGGACGGGGTCGATGGTCCAGGTACCGGGGGTGAGGCCGGGCAACTGCTGCGGAGCGGACATGGGGGCCTGCTTTCGGCGGGTCGGTCGTCGGTTGGCCGCAGATGCGTATCCCCTGACCCGGCCGGGGAAACGGCCCGGGCGGGTGACGGGGTGTCACCCGCCCGGGCCGTTTCCCCGAGGGACGAGCAGGATGCGCTGGCCGACGGAGTGCCAGATCGGCCGCGCCGGTGCCTGGTTGGGGCCGCGCCGGGGGAGTCGGGCCGCTGACCGGTCCGGCCCACCCCCGGGTGCGCGGCCGCCCGGGCGGCGGCAGGCTGGGAGCCGGAACCCCCCGTGCACGACGACTTGGAGTCACCCGTCATGGCTGTGCAGTCTCAGGCTCAGGTCGGCGTCACCGGACTGGCCGTCATGGGCCGCAATCTGGCCCGGAACTTCGCACGGCACGGCTACCGGGTCGCGGTGCACAACCGCAGCGAGGCGAAGACCAGGGCGCTGGTGGACGAGTTCGGGACGGAGGGCGCGTTCCTGCCGGCCCGCAGCATGCAGCACTTCGTGGAGTCGCTGGAGCGGCCCCGGCTGATCGTGATCATGGTCAAGGCGGGGGCCCCGACGGACGCCGTCATCGACGAGCTGGCACCCCTGCTCGACCCGGGCGACGTGCTGGTGGACGGTGGGAACGCGCACTTCCTGGACACCCGCCGCCGCGAGGCCGCGCTGCGCGAGCACGGCCTGCACTTCGTGGGCACCGGGATCTCCGGCGGCGAACAGGGCGCCCTGGAGGGCCCGAGCATCATGCCCGGCGGTACCGCCGAGGCCTACCGGCTGCTCGGCCCGCTGCTGGAGTCCGTCGCGGCGAGGGTCGACGGCGAGCCGTGCTGCACCCACGTCGGCCCGGACGGCGCCGGACACTTCGTCAAGATGGTCCACAACGGCATCGAGTACGCCGACATGCAGCTGATCGCGGAGGCCTACGACCTGCTGCGGCGCGGCGGCGGCATGCAGCCGGCCGAGATCGCCGAGGTCTTCCGCGGCTGGAACGCGGGCCGGCTGGAGTCCTACCTGATCGAGATCACCGCCGAGGTGCTCGCCCACACCGACGCCGCGACCGGCCGGCCCTTCGTCGACGTCGTGCAGGACCGGGCCGAGCAGAAGGGCACCGGGCGCTGGACGGTGCAGACGGCGCTGGAGCTGGGGGTGCCGGTGAGCGGGATCGCCGAGGCGGTCTTCGCGCGCTCGCTCTCCGGCGCCGCGGCACTGCGCGAGGCGGCGGCCGGGCTGCCCGGGCCCACCGAGACCTGGCTGGACAGCGCGGCCTCGGACCGCTTCGCCGGCGACGTCGAGCAGGCCCTGTACGCGTCCAAGATGGTCGCCTACGCGCAGGGCTTCAACCAGATCCAGGCCGGCAGCGACCAGTACGAGTGGCGGATCGATCCCGGCGCGATGGCGGCCATCTGGCGCGGCGGCTGCATCATCCGGGCGCGCTTCCTGGACCGGATCAGGACCGCCTACCAGGCCGGCCGCGAGCTGCCGACTCTGCTGACGGACGATCACTTCCGCCAGGCCCTGGACGAGGCGCAGTCCGCCTGGCGCCGGGTGGTCTCCACCGCGGCCCAGCTCGGCGTCCCGGCGCCCGGCTTCGCCGCCGCGCTGGCCTACTACGACGCGCTGCGCGCCCAGCGGCTGCCGGCCGCGCTGATCCAGGGTCAGCGCGACTACTTCGGGGCGCACACCTACCGCCGGGTCGACCGGGACGGCGTCTTCCACACGCTCTGGGGCGGGGACCGCACCGAGGAGGCGCGGTAGCGGCGGGCGGGGAGCCGGTCAGTCGTCCGTCCCGGTGACCGCCGCCGACCAGTACGCCGGGTCGGCCGGCCCGCGCGCCCGCAGGTCCTCGCGGACCTTCTCGGCGAGCCGGCCGGTGTCGCGCCGGTTGAGGTTGGCGCCGATCGCCGCGCCGACCAGGAACGGCGTCAGCGAGGGCAGCTTGCGCAGCGAGCTGCGGGTGAGCCGCTTGCCCAGCTGGTGGCGGATCTGCGAGCCCGCGCCGAGCGCCAGGATGCTGCCCGGCTTGATCAGCGTGACGCTGTCGATGCCCCGCCGGTTGGCCCAGGCGGACAGGTAGGCGGCGGTCCGCTGGGTGCTGGTGCCGGCCGCGCGCCGCCCGTAGACCTCGTGCAGTTCGGCGATCAGCTTGATCTCCACGGCGGCCGTCGCCAGCACCTCGGCCGCGATCTCCACCGGCATCGCGGGCGGGGTCGGCACCACGGCGGCCGCCCCGATGCCGGCGCCCACGGCGGCGGAGGACCGGCGGGCGCCGGCCACCAGCCGGTCGGCCAGCTCCTCGGGGCCGGCCGCGGCGGGGTGCTGGGCGCGCAGCGCGGCCAGGTCCCGGACCGGGATCCGCGGCGCCGCGTCGAGCAGCCGGTCGGTCAGCTGCCGGGTGCCGAGCACCGTGACCCGGGTGGCCAGCCGGCCGCCCCGCTGCACGCCGCCGGCCAGGCTCCTGGTCAACGCGGCCAGCCGCCGGCGGCCACGGGCCTCGCGGGCCGCCTCGGCCTCGCGCGTCGCGTCCGCCGTGCGGGCCGGTGCGCCGTCCGGGGCCTCGGCGTCCCAGTCCTCCATGCCGGCGGCGAGGGTGACCAGCTCCTGGGTCACCGGGTCGCCGTTCTCGGGGTCGGGCCTGTTCTTGCGGAGAGGTGCCATACGCAGCGGGTACCCGCCGGCCGGGGTTCTCAGTCCGCTCGGGCCGCCTGCCACCCGGTTGTCGGTGCCCGGGCCGACCCGCGGTGAGGACCGGCCGACGGACGGTGAGCGGGCGCCCGCGCACGGTGGGCGGCCGTCAGCGGACGGTGACCAGATCGGCCCAGGCCAGCTGGAACGGCTCCACCCGCAGCGTGCCCCAGGCGTCGGCGAGGTGGTCGACCAGCAGCAGGCCGCGCCCGTGCTCGCGTCCGAGGGGCGCGGTGCGGCGCCAGGACGCGTCGGCGGCCATCGCGTCGAAGCCCGGTCCGCAGTCGGCGACGATCAGCCGCAGGAACTCCACCCCGTCCGCCCGGGTCGTCAGGTGCAGGTTGCACCAGATCGGCGGAGCGCCGTGCCGGACGGAGTTGGAGACCAGCTCGCTCGCCACCAGGGCGAGGTCGGGCGCCAGCTCGGTCAGCTGCCACAGCGTCAGCTGCAACCGCAGCCGGGAACGGACCAGGCCGGCGGCCGTGCCGCGCGCGGGTATCCGCCACAGTTGCGACTCGGCTCGGCAGCGGCGTCGCTCGGGAACGATCAAGGCACTCATCGAATCCACCTTCCACCAGGGATTCGACACCGGCTCCGATCCGGCTTGGCGCCGACCGGTCCCAGCGCCCGGCAGCACGGCGGCGGTGGACGGGTGAGTCCTCGTCAGGCTAGATTGAACGTGTTCAAATTCGGACTCCGGGCCGAGCACGGCGGTCTCCCGTCCCGGAGGCGGTCGTCCGCCCGCAGTCGCCGGACAGCTGGGGGAGTACCGATGAAAGCGCGAAAGACCGTGCTGGCAGTGCTGCTGCTGGCCCTCTGCGCCTGCCAGGGCGCGCAGTCGCGGCCCGGTTCCGGCGGCTCGGCGGGCTCGGCGTCACCGCAGGCCGCCGCCGACGGCCGGCCGCTCCAGGCGGCCGCTGCGAACGGCACCGCTGCGAACGGCACCGCGTCGGACTCCGTCACGGCCGATGTTCGGGCCATGATCATGGGTCAGCAGGTGACCGGAACGATCTCGGTGGACACCGCCGGCCGGTGTGCCGGCCGCGTGGTGTCCGAGCAGCTGGGCACGGCGGAGTTCCTCTCGGACGGGGACCGGGCCTGGGTCAAGGCCGGCGGCCGGCTCTGGGGCGACCAGCTCGCGGCCCGGATCGGGGACCGGTACGTGGCGGGGGCCGTGTCGCAGGCTCCGTTCAGCTCGCTGGTCTTCTTCTGCGACCGGGTCTCCACGGCGGCGCTGTCCGGCACGCCGGTTCCGCAGGGCATGACCGAACAGGCCTCCAGCAGCGTGGACGGCGTCCGGACGGTCACCTACGGCGACGCCGAGGGCGCGGTCGTCGAGGTCGCCGAGTCGGGCACCGCGCACGTCACGCGGTTCACGGCGGGCCGTGACAGCGAACCCTACGAGTTCGCCTTCCGCGACTACGGCCGGCCGGTCGCGTTCACGGCACCCCTGGACACCGTCGACCTCTCGGCCGTCCTCGCCCTCGGCGGGAGCGCCGGGTAGCCCGACGGCGCGCCGAGGCCGAGCCGGGGCCGAGGACGGTGCTCGGCCCTAGTCGTCGATCTTCGCGTCGCGCTGGTAGACGTATCCGGCGAAGGCGATGGCGGCGACCACCCAGAGGGCGATCACCAGGAGGTCCCGGCCGTCGCCGGGGAGGCCGGAGACGCGGTTCATCACGTAGTGCCGGGCCGCGTAGCTGGGGAGGGCGCTGCCGATGTCGGACATGATCCCGCTGCTCCCTTGTCGTGGGCTCGGTCTGTTCGCCGGGCTCGCGGTCGCCGGCCGCGACGAACGGCACCAGTTCGGTATCCACGTCGGGATGGAGGGCAGCCAGGTCAGCGCGGACGCGGGCGACATGGGCGGGCGACATGGCCGAGGCGCGAGCGCCGAGACGGATGGTGCAGCAGGAATGGACGGCATTCGATCTCTCCCTTCATGATGCCGACAAACCGTCGGAAAAGGTCACCGGCAACTCGAGTAGCATGCGTCCACCATCTCGTCGGATGCTGGGAGTTGGGGAATGCGGACGCTGATTGTCGGATCGCGGGCGAGTCACCTCGCGCGGGCGCAGGTCAGGGAGTTCCTGGCGCCGCTGCGGGAGCGTTTCCCCGACGTCGAGTTCCGCCACCAGGTGATCCTTGAAGGCGGCGACCGGGACCGGAAGGCGGCCCTGTCGACGGTGTCGGTGCGCTCGGGCGGCTCCGCGTTCTCCACCGAGCAGGAAGCCGCGCTGGTGCGGGGGGAGGTGGACGTGATCGTCCACTCGCTGAAGGACCTGCCGACCAGCAACCCGCCCGGCCTGGTGCTGCTGCCCCCGCCTGGCCGCGAGGACGTGCGGGACGCGCTGTGCGGCTCGACCCTGGCCGGCCTGCCACCGGGCGGCCGGGTCGGCACCTCGGCCGCCCGCCGGATCGCCCAACTGCGGCACGTCCGCCCGGACCTGGAGTTCGTACCGATCCGCGGCAACGTCCCGCCCCGGCTGAACAAGCTGAAGACGATGAACCTGGACGGCGTCGTCCTGGCGGCGGCCGGGCTGGTGCGGCTCGGCCTGGACGACGCGATCGGCGAGCTGCTGCCGCTCGACCGGTTCCCCTCGAGCCCCGGCCAGGGTGCGCTGGGGATCCAGATCCGCGAGGACAACGAGTCGGCCCGCGAGATCCTGGCCACCACCGGCGACGCGGTGGCGGACGCGGAGGTGCGGGCCGAGCGGGCGATGCTCGGCGAGCTGCACGGCGGGTGCTCGGTGCCGATCGGCGCCTACGCGAAGGCCACCGGCGAGACGCTGTCGCTGCACGCGCAGGTCACCTCCCTGGACGGCACGAAGCAGGTGGAGGCCCGCCTCTCCGGCCCCGCCTCGGAGCCGGAGAAGCTGGGCGCGCAGGTGGCCGGCCTTCTGCTGGGCCAGGGCGCCGAGGCGATCCTGGCGGAGATCCGGCCGGCCGCTTAGCCGGTCAGCAGCCGGGCGAGGTCGCCGGCGGCGTAGGTGATGATCCGGTCGGCGCCGGAGCGCTTGAGCATCGTGAACAGCTCCAGCAGCGGCCTGAAGTCCCGCCGCCCGGTGCCCGGGACGAGCGGAGCGAGGCGCATGTATTCGCCGGAGACGGAGAACGGCATCAGCGGGGCCGATGTCTTCTGCTTGAGGTTGGTGAGCACGTCCACCGAGAACACGGCCGGCTCCAGCAGCAACATGTCGGCACCCTCGCCGAGGAAGGCCAGGCCGGTGTCCACCGCCGCCTCCGGCTGGCCGGGGCTGATCTGGAACGGCCGGTGGGTGCCGGAGGCCGGGGTGGCGTCCATGGTGGTGCGGTAGCCGTCGTAGAGCGCGGAGTGGAAAATCAGGTGCGGCATGATCGCCACGTCCTCATGGCCCGCCGCGTCGAGCGCGGTCCGAACCGCTCGGGTGGTGCCGCCGATCATCGCGGCCGGTCCCACGATGTCGGCGCCGGCCGCCGCCTGGACGACGGCCTGAGCGGCCATCATCTCGGCGGTGCGGGCCAGGTCGATCCGACCACCGCAGGTCAGGTGGCACTCGCCGGTGTCGGTGTAGCCACACAAGCACGTCTCGGTCATCACCGCGATGCCCGGCTCGGTGTCCTTGGCGGCGTGGATCGCTCGCACCATCAGGCTGTCGGTCGCGACAGATCCGGACGCCTCGCTGTCGCGCCGGGTGGACCCGGCGAAGACCTTCACCGAGCGGATGCCCAGGGTGGCCAGCTCGCCCACGGCCTGCGGGATCTGGGCGACGGTGACGGTCGGCATGGGCCGCTCGGTCCGGTCCGCGTCCTCGCGGACCAGGAGCACCATCGACAGGTCGGCGACGGTCAGCGCGGGGCCTGCCAGGAAGCTGCGGACGGCGGGCCGCCCGTGGAGCCGGGTGGTGTCCGTGATCGCGGCCTGGTGCTGGGTGATGGTCATATCGTCCTCTCGATCGTGGCTGCGGCAGCGCGCATCAGCGGGCGCCGGAGGCTGCCAGGGCGGGCGGGTGTATCGGCGGGCGGCGCGGGCCCGACAGGCGGCGGGCCACCGCGCGGGCCGCCCAGCGGGGGTGGACGAGGAGCCGGCGGTACGTCAGCGGCTGCTCGGGCAGGGCGACCTCGGCCCATACCTTCTTGCCCCGCGCGGTGTGCTCGGCCCCGTGGGCGCGGGCCAGGTGCTCTACCAGGAACATGCCCCGGCCGGTCTCCGCGTCCGGGCCCGTGTCCTGGTGTCGGGGCAGGGCCTGCGAGCCGTCGTAGACCTCGATGATCAGGCGCCGCAGATCGAGGTTGGCGTGCACCCCGACGATGAGCATCGCTCCGGCGGTGTGCCGCACCGCGTTGGTGACGAGTTCCGAGATCACGGTGTCCAGGGCCAGGCGACTGTCGTTGTCCGTACGTACCCCCCACTGTTTGATCAGCCGGCCGAGCCGCCGGCGGCTGATGGGGACGGAGACGGGGTCGCGGACCAGGGAGAAGCTGCTGCTGCACACGCGCATGTCGAAGGAGCCCTTCAGGGTGTCAGGCCGGAGCGGGGGGCTTGGAGGTGCCATGTGGAGGGAAGGAACTGATCCCGCCCGATTTCCGCTTGGCTGGTACACAGTCAACTACCGCCCGTAGTGCCACCGGTGGTGCCGGCAAGGGGTGCATTTCTCGCGCGGGGGGCCGCTTTGGGGGGCCAGGATCGGGCACCAATCACTCAGAGGCCGGGGGGACGGGCATGATGGCACCAGACGGCATCGGCGCGGTGCTGAGGCGGATCCGGGAGATGGCCGAACTCACCCGCGACGAGCAGGCCCTGCTCTTGCAGGACGCTCAAGGTGGCGCGTGGTTCGACCCGGAGAACCTGAAGCGCTGGGAGACCGAGCGGCGTCTGCCGACCCCGAGGTGGCACCAGCTGCTGGCCGACGGGTACGGGCTCTCGGTGGAGGAGGTCGCCCGAGCGGTGGCCACCTCGCGGCGCCGGCGCCGGCTCCACCAGCAGCCGGTCGAAGACGGAGGGGAGGAGGGTACGGCGGTGAATCGACGACAGTTTCTCGGCGCGGCAGCACTGGCGACAGGGGTCGCTGCGCTGCCCGGCATCGCGGAGGCGCGAGAGGGGATCAACGCCGGCCTGTCCGGCTCCGACGCCGGCGATCTCGCCTACCTCGACGGAGCGTTCGAGCGTCACCGCGGCGGCTACCACGGTCGGGCACCGGGTGCCGTGCTGGCTCAGATGCGTCAGGACCTCGGACTTCTGCAAGACGTCCTCAGCCGCCCGCACCCCGCCGGCACCCGTACCGATCTGGCCCGCACCGCCGCCGGGATCACCGGACTGGTCGCGATCATCCAACACGACCGGGGCGACCAGCGCGACTCCCACAGCTGGTTCGCCACTGCCGAGAAGGCCGCCCGCGAATCCGGTGACAGGCACATGCTCGCCTGGGTCCTGGCCCGGCACGCGATGGTCCCGCTGAACTACGGTGCCCCGAACGCCGCCGCGAACCTGGCCATCAGTGCCCGCCGCGAGGCAGGCCGAACCCCCACGGCCGCCGCAGCCTTGGCCGCCGCCGTCACCGCGCGAGCCCTGGCCTCCATCGGTGACCACCGAGGGGCCCTTCGCGCGGTAGCCGACGCGCGCAACATCGCCGAACACCTCAACAGCGCGCAGGCCGCCGACACCTGGTTCGGCTACCCGCTCCAGAAGCACCACGTCCACCTGTCCCAGGCGTTCACGCTGATGGGCCGAACCCGTGAGGCGAACGCCGAACAGGAAGCGGCCCTCGCCCTCACCAGGTCGCCGTCCGTCATGACCCGGGCCCTGCTGACCATGGACGCCGCGACCTGTCTGAGCATGGACGGTGATCCGGCCGCTGCCGCGGAGATGGCTGTTGGAGTCTGGCAGCAACTGCCTGCGGCGTACCGGGACGGGCTGGTCCGCTCCCGGACTGAAACCCTGCACCGGACCCTCGCCGGATCGGCCCACGCACGACTCGGCGAAGCCCTCGCCAGCTGAACTGCTCGGATCCGGCGGAACGAAAGCGGCGCTGCCGGATCAGCCGAAGGCCGGCAAGGCGCCTGGCTACCGGATCCCAGGTCGAGTCGGCAGGTCCGCCACGGACTTAGCTGGTGCATTCTGGTGGTAGTGCTCGCTGTCAAGCTTTCGCAAGGGGCCAGGGGCCGGCGGTTTGAGGGCACGCGTGGGGCGCGGGGGGTCAAGCCGACGGATCGTCTCCTGGATGGATTCGAAACCGCGAAACGGCACGGCAAGGCCCCTTGAAGCTCTACGGGGCGACGGCAGGGCCACCGCTCGGCCGATGCAGGTCCGACAGCGGACCTCGCCAACCACCATCGTCCGGCCGCAAGTAGCGCACCGCTGTGTGCGAGCCTCGGGCGGGGCAGGCGGCGTTTGCGGTGGGGCCAACTTTCGCTTCCTCTTCGCCGCTGCCTTCTTCTTGGCCTTCCCGGCTCGCGCAGACTGCGCAGCGCCAAGGCATGGACCGCAGAGGGCTTGACCGAGCAACACAGGCCGCTCGCAGGCATCGGCGGTGCAGACGAATTGGCTCAGAGGCTTCCCCGGACTACGGACGTCCAGCCATGGCGACAACTGATGATAAGTCATATCCCGGCAAGCCTGCGGTTCTTCCTGTCCGAGTCGACGTGGAAGCAGGGGCGGATCAACGAGCGGCGCGTCGAACTGCCGCTCGCCGACCCCGTCACCGCCCCGCACGGCCAGGGGGTGCTGGCCTGAATGATGAACGCGGGGGAGCGGGTCAGTCGGAGTCCAGGGCCCGGTGGTACACCCAGGCGCCCTGGTGGCGGAGGAAGGTGCTGTGCTCGCTCATCGCGCCCGCCCGGCCGCCCTCGGTGTAGTGGGCGCGGAAGGTGACCGTGCCCTCGCTGTGGAAGGGGCCGCCGTCGGTGGCGGCCAGCACCTCCAGGCGGTCCCAGCGCAGGCCGGGGGCGAAGTCGACCCGGGGCGGACGGGTGTCGGGGTGCCAGGTCCGCAGCAGGTACGCCTCGTCGTGGACCGCGAAGGCGGTGAACCGCGAGCGCATCAGCTGCTCGGCGGTGGCGGCCGCGGCCCGGCCGCCGTGCAGCGGCCCGCAGCAGTCGGCGTAGCCCGCGGGCAGCCCGCAGGGGCAGGGCGCGGTGGGGGACAGGGCTGCTGGCTGTGCGCGGCGTCGGGACATGGCCCCCATTCTGTCGCCTCGGTGAGACCGCGTGAGCCTGCGCCGGCCCGCGCAGGCCGTGCCAGCAGGTCCGGAGCCGGTCGCCGGGCGAGATGGTCTAGACATGGACCATTGGTCCAGTCCACACTGATGCCGGCGGTGGAGCACTCCCCGGGCCCCACCTGGTTCGTATGCGGTGATCCTCCGCCCTCGGTCCTCCTTCCGCGCGCACCACGCCTCCGGCAGCCCCGGTCCGAACCCCCACCGGCTTCGCCCTCCCCGGGCGGCCCGCCGGCCCGGGTCCTCGCGCCCGCCTCGCTTCGCGCCGCGTCGGCCGCCCGGCCCCTCCGGTGGACCACACGCCCGGCCCCGCCGTCCGCTCGCCCGACCGGGCGCCCCCCGTCCGTCCCCCGCGGACCGTCCCGGAGCCGGTGCGCACGCGGACCGCGGCGAGCGGCGGAGCGAAAGCGGTGCGGCCCGCGACGGAGCGGCCGCGCCTGACCAGGAGCTGGACATGAGGCTTGCCCCCGCCCGAACGATCGCCCCGCGGACCGCCACCTATCTGCGCTGCTACCCCGAGGACTGCTGGCAGATGCGCGCGCACCGCGATCTGCTGGACCGGCACGCCGCCGGGCTCGGCCTGCCGGCGCCCGTCGTCTTCATCGACAACGGCTTCCGGTCCTCGGGCGCGCTCCCTCGGCTGGAGGAGCTGCTGGCGCAGACGGCCGCGGGTGCCTTCCGGGTGGTGCTGATCCCCGGCGCCTGGGTCTTCTCCCTCGACGCGGTCCGGGCGGCGACGCTGCGCGGCCGGTTCGAGGCGCACGGCTGCCAGGTCCTCGAACCGGCCTCCGCGCGCGAGCGGTCCGTACGACGCTGAACGGGGCGGCGATCCGGGGTGGCCGACGGGCCGTCAACTGGGCCGGGGGCATTGGCGGTCCCGGTTTCCTGGACGCCTCTTGACGGTACTCATTGGTCCAGTCCACTGTGTCTCGCAGTCATGAACACGGCCAGGCCGCGGCCCACCTCCGCGGCCCGGCGGTGCCTGCCCGCAACCCGGACCACTCGGGATCCACGCAGTGCTCTTCCCCCACTAGGAGCCACCGCATGACGCAGTCCCCGCACACCCGGCGCCCCGGCGCCCGCGCCCTGGCCGCCGCGGCGACCCTCGCGCTGGCCGGCGCGAGCCTGGCCCTGCTCCCCTCCAGCGCCGGCGCCTCGACGCCGGAGCTGATGGTCAACGGCGGATTCGAGACCGGCAGCACCAGCGGGTGGAGCTGCCCGGGCCTCTCGCGCGCCGACGCCACCGCGCCGCACTCCGGCGGCTACGCGCTGACCTCCACGCCCGGCGCCTCGGACCTCGCGCCCTGCTCGCAGACCGTCACCGTGCTGCCCGGCACCAGCTACGCGCTGAGCGCCTGGGTGAAGGGCTCGTACGTCACGCTGGCGGCGGCGGGCGACGGCGTGTCCGTCTCCACCTGGACCAACAGCGCGAGCTGGGCGCAGCTCACCCGGACCTTCACCACGGGCGCCTCGACCACCCAGGTGGTGGTCACGGTGAGCGGCTGGTACGGGTCCGCGCCGTACGGCGTGGACGACGTCTCGCTGACCAGCACCTCGACGGCCTCCGCCTCGGCGACCCCGAGCGCGAGCAGCAGCCCGAGCACCACCCCGAGCGCGACCGCGAGCGCGACGCCCACCGCGACCGCGACCCCCACGGCGACCTCCACCCCCACCGGCGGCAGCGTCGTCCAGGTCTCCAACGCCAAGGACCTGCAGACCGCGCTCAACAACGCCCGCCCCGGCCAGACCATCCAGCTGGCCGACGGCACCTACACCGGCAACTTCAAGGCGCAGACCCCCGGCACCGCCGCCGCCCGGATCACCCTCACCGGCTCCGCCAACGCCGTCCTCACCACGACCACCGGCGGCGGCTACGGGCTCTACCTCAACGGCGCCAGCTACTGGACGGTGCACGGGATCACGGTGACGGGGGCTCAGAAGGGCGTCGTGATGGACACCTCGGACTATGTGCTGCTCGACTCCGTCACCGTCCACCACACCACCATGGAGGGCGTGCACTTCCGCAATTCCAGCGCGCACGGCACCATCCGGAACTCGGCCATCCACGACACCGGTCTGAGCGGCAACGGCATGGGCGAGGGCGTCTACATCGGCACCGCCGGCACGCTGGCCGACCACAGCGACTACAACCAGGTCCTGAACAACGTGATCGGCCCGAACGTCGGCGCCGAGAACGTGGACATCAAGGAGGGCACGGTCGGCGGGCTGGTGTCGGGCAACAGCTTCGACGGCAACGGGCTGACCGGCAAGAACTACGACGACTCCTGGATCGACGTGAAGGGCAACAACTACGTCATCGAGAACAACACGGGCGTCCGGACCACCAACGACGGCTTCCAGACCCACACGGTCCAGCCCGGCTGGGGGTGCGGGACGGTCTTCCACGGCAACCGGTCGGACCTGACCGGAGCGACCGGCCCCAACCGGTTCGCGATCGACGTGACCAACTACGACGCCGCCGCCTGCCCGGTGACCGTCACCGCCGACAACACGGTGATCGGCGGGAACGGCCTGGTCAACCCCGGTATCCCGGTCGGCTGACCGCCCTTCGGCCGGCCTGCGGACCGGCCTGCGGACCGGCCGCCCGTCCAGCCCGTCCGGTGCTCAGCGCCGGGCGGGCCCGCGCTCGTCCGGGTGGCAGTGACGGCCGATCCGCGGCCGGGGGGTGTCAGGGCGGGGTCGGGGTGGGAAGAAGGAGGAGATGCCCGGTGTACGCGCGGAAGTGACCGACACGCTGCGGCGTGGGCTCAGGGAGCCGGCCGTCGTGCAGACGGTGCGCGCGACGGTGGCGGCGACCCTCGCCTACGCGGTGGCGGTCCGGGTGAGCAGCGAGCCGGCTCCGCTGACCGCGCCGCTCACCGCGCTGCTCGTGGTCCAGGTGACCCTCTACTCCACGCTCACCACCGGCATCCGCCGGGTGAACTCCGTGGTGGTCGGGGTCCTGATCGCGATCGGCTTCAGCTCGGTGATGGGTCTGAGCTGGTGGAGCCTCGGGCTGATCATCCTGGCCTCGCTGACGATCGGCCGCTTCGTCCGGGTGGACGAGTTCGTCAACGAGGTCGCGATCAGCGCCATGCTGGTGCTCGGGGTCACCCGGCTGGCCTCGCAGGCCTGGGACCGGGTGCTGGAGACCCTGATCGGGGCCGGCGTCGGCCTGCTCTTCAACCTGGTCTTCGCGCCACCGGTCTGGGTGGACACGGCCGGCGAGTCGATCGAGGACCTGGCCCGCCGGGCCCGCCACCTGCTGCTGCGGATCGGCGAGGAGCTGAGCGGCGACGAGTCGATCGGCCCGGACCGGGTGGAGCGCGCGGCCGAGCGGCTGCACGAGGCCCGGCTGCTCGACCAGGCGATCGCCGAGGTGGACGCCGCGCTGCGCCAGGCCGAGGACAGCCTGCGGCTGAACCCGCGGATCAGCGAGGGCCTGCTCTCCAGACTGGTGCTGCGCACCGGGCTGGACACGCTGGAGATCTGCGTGGTGGTGGTGCGGGTGCTGGCGCGCTCGCTGACCGACCTGGCCAAGCGGCGCGAGCCGGGCGAGCAGCTCTTTCCCGCGGAGGTGGCGCTGGCCCTGGAGGAGCTGCTCGGGCACGTCGGCGGGGCGCTGGTCAGCTTCGCCGTGCTGGTGACCACCCAGGTCAGCCGCAACGCCGAGGAGGCCGAGGCGCGGCTGACCGCCGAACTCGCCGCGGCCTGGGCCAGCCGGGAGCGGGTCGCCCAACTGCTGCTGCGCCGGGTCCAGGAACACCCCAAGGCCTGGCAGCTGCACGGCTCGCTGCTGGCCGAGATCGACCGGATCCTGGACGAGCTGGACCTGGAGCACCGCTCCCGGCGCCTGATGGAGGAGCTGGACCGCGCGGCCACGGCGAACCTCGACCGGTTCACCCGCTTCGGCCGGCTGCGCCGGTTCGCGCGCGGCGAGCGCCCCTGGCGGGCCAGGCGGCGCCGCGCGTCCGCGGAACGTACGGGCGGCGCGCCAGCGGGTCCGGCGCCGCAGCGGCACCGGACCCCCTGACGGTCTGTGACGGTGCGTCAGCCGAGGCTGGACGTCATCGCGTTGAGCAGGGTGCCGGAGGCGTCGTCGTTCTCCAGCGAGAAGGCGAACATGCCGGCCAGCCCCTTGGACCTGGCGTAGGCGCCGCGGGCCGCGATCGCCTGCGGGGTGTCACCCGTCCAGAAGTTGGTGCCGTCGTAGATCCAGGCGCTCTCGGTGGTGGCGTCCCAGTGGCTGTTGGCCGCCGTCGGGCTGAGCTCCTTCCAGGCGGCGAGTCCCGCCTCCTGGCTGAGCGGCTTGAGGGCGGTGGGGCCGGTCGCGCTCTGGTAGAGGCCGTAGTTCGGGCCGGCCGGCACGCCGGTCCAGCCGCGCCAGTAGAAGGGGATGCCGAGCACCAGCTTGCCTGCCGGGAAGCCGCCGGGGATGGCGTACTGCGGCAGGCCGGTGGTGTAGGCCGCCAGCGCGGTGTCCACGTTGTACTTGGCCGTTCCGGGGGCGATTGGCTTGGTCGGGTCGGCGGGCGAGTCGTGCAGCGGGTCCTGCAGGTTGGTCGGGCCGGTGGCGTCCCAGGAGCCGTGCATGTCGTAGGTCATGACGTCGGCGTAGTCGAGGTAGTTGCCGATCTTGTCGGTCTCCAGGTTCGCGATCTTGTCCTGACCGCTCGGCAGCGCGGCGGTGAGCAGGAAGTGCTTGCCGACGCTTGCCCCGTAGGCGTCCAGCTCGGTGCGGAACTCGGCCAGCAGGGCCGTGTAGTTGGCCTTGTCGGCCGCCGAGTAGTGGTTGCCGGTGTGGCCGCCGGCCGAGGCCGGGTACTCCCAGTCGATGTCGATGCCGTCGAAGAGGCCGGCCGCCGAGGCGGTGCCGCCGGAGGCGTCGCCCGAGATGTTCTTGGGCAGGTTGCCCTTCATGAACATGGTGAGGCAGGAGGAGACGAAGGCCTTGCGGGAGGCGTCGGTGGCGGCCGCGTCCGAGAAGTACTTGGAGTAGGTCCAGCCGCCCAGCGAGAGGGTCAGCCGCAGGTTCGGGTACTTGGCCTTGAGCTCGCGCAGCTGGTTGAAG
>FTKT01451865.1_pt1 | contig 33312 bp, 30 predicted proteins | sample 1658271 | NCBI WGS metagenome assembly FTKT01 (sample SAMEA3914811, study PRJEB12502) | metagenome | biome: forest; material: soil | place: Canada | collected 2011-08-04 | depth 0.3 m | reverse complement strand
GGGCGTGATGCTGCTGCGCGGAGCGGTGGGCGAGCGGCGCCAGCTGGAGAACGAGGCCGAGGTCGCCGAGGCCGTCGCCGCGCGTGGGTTCCAGGTGCTCGACTCCACGCGGGCCACGGCGCGCGAGATGATCGAGGCCTGCCGCGAGGCGCCCATCGTCCTGGGCGTGGAGGGCAGCCAGCTCAGCAACGGGATGATGTGGATGTCGCGTCGCGGCGCCGTGCTGGTGCTGCAGCCGCCGCAGCGCTTCGTCAGCGTGCACAAGGACTACTGCGACCTCATGGGCATCGGCTACGCCTTCGTCGTCGGCCACGCCACGTCGGACGGCGGCTTCCGCATCGACCTCGACGCGCTCCTGCGGATGATCGAAGGCCTCGAGGCGCGATACGGATCCGTTCCGGAGCCAACGCTCCCGCGACCTCGACCGACGGCAAGGCCGGCTTGGGCCTGGTCAACCTGAGCGAACTCGAGAGAGCGGCCAAAAGCGGGGGCATCACTACGCGGTAGCGGTGGCCGGGCTGCTGTTGCGACCAACAACAGAGCGGCAATCCGAAGGACGGAACTCGAGTTCAGAGACATCCCGCAATCGTATTGCGTCGATCTGAGACCCGAGACCGGTTGTTCGCGACCGTCCGGTTGTGGCCGGGTTCTGCAGTCAAGGGCACCCGCGGGCAGGCTACCGGCATCGGCGCGGCGCGGCGCGGCGCGGCGCCGAGATCATTTCGTCAGCCTGGCAACTTCGCCGCCAGCAGCTCGATCTTCTCGATGATCGGCGGGCTACTGAGCAAGGCATCGGCGTTGGCCATCAAGGCGGCGGCGATCGGGCCCTGCAGGTGGGCCTGGCGGCCGGCTTCTTCGGCGAAGGCGTCGAAGACGCCGAACGTCGAGGGGCCGAACTTCAATGCGAACCAGGCCGTGGTGCCCGACTCGGCATTGGCGAGCGGCAACGCACCAGCCAGGAAGTCGGCAACGGCGGCCTCCTGGCCTGGCTTGGCTTCGAGACGAACGAACAGGGCGAACTTGGTCATGGAGTGATCCTCTGGTTGAACGAGTGATTGCATTTGCGAGTCCGCAGTCTCTGCGCCGGCGGCAATATTCGCGAGTGGCAGGAAAGCCAACATTGATATCATTTCCGCCATGCGACTGCACCTTCTCGTCCTCGACGGCGTGTTCGACCTCGGCCTGGCGGCCCTCACCGATACGCTGACCACGGCCAACGAACTGGCGGGCACGCTCGCGCACGCGCCGGCGCCCATCGAGCTCACCTTCGTGGGAGTTCGGCGCCGCGTGCGCACGGCGCAGGGGCTGACGGTGCCGGTGGCGCCGGTGCACGGTGTGCAGAGCCCCGATGTCGTGCTCGTGCCCGCGCTCGGCGCCAAGATGCCCGACACGCTCGCGGCGCGCCTGGCACACGCGGACGTGGCCGATGCGGTCGCCGTATTGCAGCAGTGGTCGAACTCGGGGGCGGTCGCTGGGGCGGCCTGCACCGGCACCTTCTTGCTAGCGGAGAGCGCCTTGCTCGACGGCCAGCGTGCCACCACATCCTGGTGGCTGGCGCCAATGTTTCGGCAGCGATATCCACGCGTGGCGCTCGACGAGTCCCGCATGCTCGTGAACTCGGCCGGCTTCACCACGGCCGGTGCCGCGTTGGCCCATCTCGACCTTGCGTTGAGCGTCGTGCGCAGCCGCAGCCCGGCGCTGGCGGCGCTGGCGGCGCGCTACTTGCTGGTCGAGGCGCGCAGCTCGCAAGCCGAGTTCGTGATCCCCGATCATCTCGCCCACGCCGACCCGGTGGTCGAGCGCTTCGAGGGCTGGGCACGGCAGCAGCTCGCACACGGGTTCTCGCTTGCCGAGGCGGCCGTCGCGGTGGGCGCCAGCGAACGCACGTTGGCGCGGCGCCTGCACAACGTGCTGGGCAAGACGCCACTGTCCTACTTCCAGGATCTGCGCATCGAGCGCGCGCTGCATCTGCTGCGCACCGGCAGCGAGAGCGTCGACCAGATCGCTGCGCAGATCGGCTACGCCGACGGGGTGACCTTGCGCACTTTGTTGCGACGCAAGCTCGGCCGCGGCGTGAAGGAGTTGCGCGCGCGCGCCTAGTGTGCTGTCCCGGAAGTTCGCACGCGCGATACGGCTACAAACGAGCCGGAGCGTCGTTTCCAGCGCGTCTCGCCTGCGCGCCAACTTCCGGGACAGCACACCAGCCGCGCAACGGGTTGCCTACTGGCGGCCGGCCGCCGTGCTCAGCATACCGCCCCCAATCTCGAAAAGGCCGCCGGGCGATACCTCCAAGACGGCAACGGGCGAGCCGGACAGACGGCGGCGTGTCCAGTGTTCATCTGCTGCATGCGCATCAATCCTGCGCGTTGAGCAGGCGCGCGTGGGCTGTTTGCGTAGGACAAGCAGCAGCTTCCGCGTCGGTCGACCACACGTTGCATGTCCGATTTCCACATTCCCGCGCAAATCGGCATGTTGGCTGACATCCCGCCGACAACATCGCACGTTCAATAGGTGTCAGCTTGACATCGACGGGAACGAACGAGTACCTCCCGGACTTCGATTCAAGCGCCGCGTGGAACTCCATGGAGGGTTCGAGGCGATATCGAAGAGTTCCAGCGTTTTTCCAATACAAAGGACAAGATCAACATGAAAACGATCCACCTCAAGCTTGTTGCAGTCTCCCTATTCGGCCTCGTCGCTGGCGTGGCGCAAGCGCAAGTCGCCATCGGCGGCAACATCCGGATCAACGTGCCAGGGGTATATGGGCGTGTCGAGATTGGTGCCCAGCCCGGCGTGAGCTATGAGCCACCAGCGGTGGTCTACGAGCAGCCGGTCGTGATCGCGCCCACTGCGTATGCTGTTCACCAGCGTCCCATCTACCTGTACGTGCCCGATGGCTATGAGCGCGACTGGGGGCACCATTGCGCTGCTTACCGCGCATGCGGACAGCCGGTGTTCTTCGTTCGCGACCAATGGGTGCGCGACCGATACGTGCAACGCTATCCTGAAGACCATCGTTTCGACCACGATCACGGCCAAGAGGCCGGGCGCGATCGCAGACACGACGGCTACGTCGAGGAACATGGCCACCGCGACCACGGAGGCCCCCAAGGTGGACATGACGGCCAGGATCGTCGTGGCGATGATCACGGACACGACGAACACGGCCGCGACGGCGATCGACGCTGAGGTCAAAGCCTGCTCGTGACCCAACAAGGTACCGCCCTGTGTGCGCGATGCCGAGCTTGACGCGCTCACCCTCCGAGAGAGTTCGGTGAGTGTCGGATTGCGCGGGCGGAGCAGCGGTCTTGAAGGCTTTTCAGACCTTCTGCGTTCAATAGCTTCTGCGTCCTTTGAATTGAGCCACGGCTTGCTTCGCACCTTGGGGACGCTCACACAGCGAACCATGCAGGGACTTTGTCCGGCTGCTGGCTTTTCATGCCCATCCTGCGATGTGGGCCCAACAGGAGTACGTCTCAATGAACACCAATTCCCCCCGCCACCTCAGCTATCTCGCATTGGCGGCAGCAACGGTTGTCGCGCTCACTGCCTGCTCGAAGAATGGAGCTGACGCAACGCCCTCGAACGCGTCCGCGAATGGTCCGACATCGGTTGCGGTGACTCCGGCGATTGCGCCTCCGGCGGTCGTTGCGCAGAACAACAGCGCCTACGATCAAGGGCGCCGTGATCAAGAACGTCGTGACACGCGCCAAGACCGCCACGACAGCCAAGGTCGCTTGCTACCGCCGCGTGCCGATCGAGACGCCCCTGATGGCGTGAGGCCCGATCAGCAACGCGGCCGCCATGACGGCCAAGTGGCCGCCGCCTGCCAAAACTGTGGCGTCATCGAATCGGTTGATGCCGTTCAGATTCATGGCGAGACCAACGGCGTGGGCGCCGTGGCCGGCGGCATCGGCGGAGCATTGGTCGGCAATCGCATCGCGGGGAGCCACGACCGCACGGTCGGCGGCGTCATAGGTGCGGTGGGCGGAGGATTGATCGGCAATGCGATCGAGAAGCACGAGCGTACAAATACTGTCTACGACGTGCACGTCAGGATGAGCGATGGCAGTCTGCGCACCGTCCGGCAGGCGACGGCTCCAGCGGTAGGGGCCCAGGTGCGCGTTGAGGCGGACGGCTTGCACGACCGCGCCTAGAACTATTTGCCGGAAGCTCCGCATCCACGTCAACAAGGTGTCCGTCAAACCGGCGGCAGCCCGGACGGCGCAGGCACCATGGGGCTCGCTGCGGAGCGCTTAGTGGCTTCTGGCAACGTCGCAAAGATCGCGCGAGCTACGCCAGACAAAGAGGCCGACGTCGCTCGCAAGCCGCGAGCCCCACTCCATCGCCTTCCCGAAAGATCGCCTTGACCGTTCGCTCGCCCCATTTCACAAGCGCCGATCACGCTGCGCTCGACGCGTTCCTGCTGAAATTGATGGAGGCGGTGCGCAGCGGCAACGTCGAGCCGACTGCGGCCGCAACGGAGCTCGCCCAAATCTTGGCCGCCGTCGACATCGGCAACTACGCCGAGCCGCTTGCTCGCGCGTCGAGCCCTCAACGGTTCGTTGCCCGCATCACCCGGCACGGGTAGCTGGATGGCCCGAAACCGGTCAGTCACGAACGGCAGGTAGTGGCCGGCTTGCGCCCTTGCCGGTCGCGCGCGGTGGCAGTCCCTTCGTTTGGCAACCGATCCGTTTTTGAGTTTCTTTCTGGCTGACGTTCCCGGGCCGCTCAGCCAGAGGGATTGGACTTCCTCCTGACGATGGCCAATGGGGGTCCCCAACGAGCCTCCAGCTTGAAGCCAAGAGCCTTGCAGAACGGCAGAGCCGCGTCCACGTCAGCAGGAAAGTGGTCCTTCGCCTGCGTCCGCTCCTGGCCCGGCCCCGGACGAAACAAGACGCCGTTCTCGCGCGCGATGCGTCTCAATGCGCGGGGGCCCGGCTCGCGCCCAGCAGCCTGACCGTCAGGCGCTCGAAGCGCGGCACGTCCACGTCCTGGACGACCTCGACCTCGCGCTCACCCAGACCCGGACCGCGACCGATCGGCCAGCTGAGCGTGCTGCCATAGTCGGCGCCATCGCCGGCGGCGACGTCCTCCAGCATCTTCTGGCTGCGCTTGACAAGCGATGGGTCCAGCCACACGGCCGCCGCCAGCTCGTCCCACATCGGAAAGCCTTGCCCGTAACGGGCGACATAGGCGGCTACCGGCGTGCCGGCACGGCCGATCTCGGCGTACAGCTCCTTGCGGAAGAACGTCTTCGTCGTCGGGTCGACCGGGATCTGCACGATGCGCGGCCAGGCCTCGTGCAGAACGGCCGATGCCGCCTCGGCGTCCCACAACATGTTGAACTCGCGCCGCGGCGAATGGGCGTACTCGTCGGCGAACGAGTTGTCCGCCGCCACCGGGTTGAAGCTCCCGCCCATGAAGACGAGCTCCCGCGCGGCCGCAGCGAAGCCGGGGTCCTCGCGCGCGGCCAGCGCAAGGTCGGTCAACGGCCCACCCATCCACAGCGTCACATGGCCCGGATGCTGGCGCACGGTGCGGATCATGAAACTGACGCCGCTCTCGGCCTGCACCTTCAGCGATGGCACCCCCGCGGCGAGCGGCGGCACCAAGAACGGGTCGGCATGGTACTCGGCACGCGGCTGCCCGCCGAACGAGTCCGTCCACGCGCCCTTCCACACCAGCGGTCCGTAGCGGCGCTCCCAGGCCTTCATGCGCGCGGCGTTGTTGAGCAGCGGGAACGCCGCGCCCGCGTAGACCGGCACCTCGGGGCGCCCGACCAGTTCCAGCATGCGCAAGGTCTGCGCGATCTCCTCGTCGCGCCAACCGTCGCCACTGCTGACGACAATTCCCAGCACGTCAACGTCGGGTGCCTGAAGCAACATCAGCACCGAGTTCATGTTGCTGCCGCCCGGCCCGAACATGTCCTGATCGATGATGACTTCGCGCCGGCCGTCAGCGGCCTGTGCCAGGGCGGAAGAGACGATCAGCACCAGCGCGGCCAGCAGGGATCGCCTGGCAAGAGAAAGGGAACGGGACATCGGCGGCGGCCTTTGCGATGAATGGATGAGTGACCGCGCTGCAAGCAAGGCCCGTACCGCCGAGTGCCGGGTATGTCGTTTTTCGGCACCAAACCTGACGCTCGCGAGCGTCAGCTCCTGGCCGAACAGTGACGATCACACTGTTTTGTCAGCGGTTCTACGGATTGTCCACGACGACCAACGCCGGCGGCATGCCTTCGAACGTGACGCGGGCCTCTGCTAGTCCAGCGCCTGCAAGCATCTGCAGAAGCCCTTCGAGGCGGCCCCAACCGTCGCCATAAGCTGGTGTCAGCACATGCCGTCCATCTGGACCGGAAGCATATGCGTACCACAGGCCATCGCGTCCAAATTCGAGTTCGACCACCGTCCTCGGCGATCTCGCTCTTTCTGAAAACGCGACGACCTTGAGATACTGTGAAGGTTCGCCCGGCGATCCCGCGCTCGCTGCATTCGTTGTGGATTCGGTCGCGAACGCGGGCGACAAGCCTCTGTATTTCAAATTGGCCTGAACGATGTCGACTGCAACGAGGACACGCATCAATCGCTCGAGGCGCGGCCAGCTCTCGCCTCCAGGCGTAGCCAGCGATATCTCTCCCGCCGGTCCAGTCGACGACGCTGTCCAGTGGCCCTTGCCTGTATAGATCAGGTCTACCTCTGCCTTCGCAGTCTTGATCTGTCCGGCAAATGCTTCGACCTTCCAGTGTTGCTCTCGACTCACTGATTTCCTCGCTACCGCCGATGTTGGCGAATATGCCCGGTGGGTTGTTGCGCGTCGCCCAGCGCTCGCTTGTTCGCCAGCAGCCTCCAGGTCGGCGGACTTCGCCAACGATGAAGGCGGAGTGTCAACTTCCGCGTGCAACTACCAAGCATGTTGACCCCAGTAGCTGAAGCGAAGCTCTCAGCATCCTTCCCTGTGCCTTCCGCGCCCTAAACAGTCCCTGCGATCGGTCGAAGAGATCCATGCGAGGATGACGGACGGTGCATCGCTTGCGCCGGACACCCGACGCAATCGCTGGCGATCGCCTGCGCGGAGCGCACGCATGAGTTCAGGCGAACCCATCGGCGCCCGCCTTCGCGCCTCTCTTTGCGGTCGCGCTGGTCCCGGAGCGGAACGAAGGCCTCCCGACAAAGGCGCTCCGAAGCTGCCGTTCGCGACCGGCAGCAAGTGGCCGACATGCGTCCCTGGGGCCGGCGGCCTGGCCGGGGACGCGTCGTCGGCCGTCGTCCGACCAGGACCTGCTGCGGATGGGTGCTTCTGTCTGTCGGGTATCGAACAGACGCCAATCTGGTGAGCGTCACAAACTATGAGAGGACAGAAGCGTGCATTCGTGACGCGGGAACGCCGGCAGACTGCTTCACGGCGGGCTTCTCTCCGCAACCTCTCTTGAAGGCCAGCTCATGCATGATCCATTCTTTCACGAGGATTCCGGGTGCGTCCGCTTCTGGGTGCCGATCGCCGGCATCCCCGTAGGCGCATCAATCAGTCGAGCTGCGCTCCACTATCGTTATGCGCCGAGTTCGGTGGGCGAGGATCCGATGGGCACGTTTCGCGCGAATCTGAACGCGCTTGAGGACGCCGTGCGGCGGCGTGTCGCGACTGGGTCGATCGAACCTGTGATGATCCGGGAATTCGACCTGAAGATCGATCCGCCCAAGCTCTAGGAACGAGCTTCATTGGAATCGCTGCCCGACGATTCATATCCCGAAGTCGGCAAGCCACGGCGAACCCCGGGAATCGCCAACCTGGCGATCCCCAAGGAAGGTCTTACTTCTTGCCGTTGGCAGCTTCGGCGGCCATTTTCATTTCCTGCTCGGCTTGGTGCAGCAGCTTCTCGGCCTTGGCGGCGTGGCCGCGCATGTCGTACTCGTTGGCCGCTTGCGCCGCCTTCATCTTCTCGATCGCGGTTTGCGCTGCCTCGCGTGCAGCAATGATGTTCGGATGCCCGGCTTCAGGGCCGGCCCATGCCGTACTGGTCGCAAGAAGTAGGCCGCCAACGGCCACCAGCGTCATCGTCTTGAAGTTCATGAGCGTCTCCTTCGCAGCGTGTCCGCTCGCCAATATGGACGTCTACGGACCCAAGTGAAAACGCGATTCTCAAGCAGCGCGTGGACAGCAAAAACACCTACTTCTCTTCCATGCTCGCCTGGTGTCTCGCCGCTGCACCGCCGAAGCAACTGCCCGACGGGCCTCGCTCAGCTCATGGGAGCCGCCCGCAAGCCGCAGGAATCCGCGACGCCATCAAGTCACCGATCAGCCCGAACCGGAACCCGAATTGGAGTGCTCCGAAGCCGCCATTCCCGGATGAGCGGCACTGGCCGACAAAGGCCATCGGCCTTGGTCATCGTGGCCGTTATGTCGAACGACGGCGGCATGTGGCCGGTGGTTTGGCCGCGTGACGCCGATGGCCGGCTGTCGCAGTTGCATCCCCGGCCTCGTGAACATCTGCTCGCCTCAGTCCGCCTTGCCAAGTCCCAGCATGCGCTTCCAGCCGGCAAGCCGAAACGGATACGCCATCGCAAACAGGGCGGCCACGAACACCACGACGTGCCCGGTGACCAGAAACACGTGCTGCTTAATGCCGTCGGGCGAGCCGTCCTTGCCCTCCTCGCGCACGCGAGGACGATCCTTGCCGGCGTCGACGTGGGAGGCGGATTCCACGGCGGCGGTGGCCGTCGCGGAGGCGCCGGGAGCTCCGACACTCGCAGCCGGCTTCTGCGTCATCGTCTTCAGGCTGCGTGCCATGTCCTCCATCATCGCCATCAGCCTGGCAATGTTCTCGCCGTTGTGCTCCGGCAGGTCGTCGTGCATCTCCAGCATGCACTCCAACGAGGTCTCCCCGGTTTCGTTCGCACACCGAGCGTTCCAGTAGTAGCCGCCGAACCAAGCAATGCCGACGTAGGCGAGAACCAGCACGGGGATCACGGCATGCCGGATCGATCGAACGCCTGAAGAAAGCAGGAACTTGCAGGCGGCGATGACTATCGTGAACAGGGCCAGCCCCTTGATCAGCCCCAGCTCGTTGCCCTTGAGCCAGTCCCCCGTGCTCAGATAGGCCACCAGCCCCGCCACCAGGGCCAGGCCACCAAACAGCGCCGCGTCGACTGCGCTGTCTGCGGTGTCGGCGTTCATCTTCGCGAGCCGCGCCTGGATGTCGTCGATGATGGTGACCGTCGCAACACGGAGGGCCAACAGGATGACCAGCACGACGGCGATGGCCAGCAGCGCCGCGATCAGGATGGCGAGCAGCCACGCGACGATGGTGACCAGCGCATTGCCGACGGGCGCCACCAGCGCCATGACCGCCTGCACCAGGCCATAGACGATGCCTGCGCCGGCACCGAAGGTCACGCCGCCAACGGCCCATCCTCCCAAGTCCCGCTTGTCCATCCGAGCTCCCTCCCAGATCCGGCGCTGGAGATGCGGCCGAGTCCATGCAACAGGCCACATGGGCCGTCCCGCGCGACACGGCGCATTGACTCCATCGATGACTTGCACGAAAGGAGACCTTGGCGAGCGTCCGCTCCTGGCCGGCATGGGTCTTCGGCGTCGTCAGCGTGGCCGCACGTGGCGTCGTCGATCAGCGTCCGGCCGTTACGAGCAGCATACCCGCCATGCGGTCGGCGTTCCACAATTCGCGGATGACGGCAATCTGGTGCTTCAACGGTGGCTCGCAGTCCCCGGTGGCCTTTTCGACGATTTCGAGAAGGCGCGCAGCTGAATCCCGCGCAACCGACGCACCGGGGTACTGACAGGCTACCCCTTGAACGCCGGCGTCGATGACCGGGCTCTCGAACAAGGGCACCTCACTCCCGCACTCAAGCTGCGCGCATGGCTTCGGCAAGGCGTGCGCATTCGGTCGAGGTGAGTTTCGGGGAAGTCGGCGAGTTCGCTCAGGTCTTCAGCAACTCGCGCTGCAGCGCGCGCCCGCTGCCGCTCAGCTTCATCACAGCCAGCGCGTCACGGGCGGCGGATGGCAGGGTGCGCTCGCCCGCCACCTTGAGCTCGAGCGCCAGGCCCAGCAACGCTGCCATGTCCCGCGGCGGGTCATCAGGCCGGGCCTGCAGCGCTGCACACAGCAGTTCGAACACGAAGCCCGCGATACCCGAATCGGAGCGCAGCGCAGCCTGCAGGCTTTTGTGCAGGCGCGCCGCCTTCAGCAAAGGCGTGGCCAGCAGCGCACGCAGCGTGTCGCCCAGCGCCTGCGAGGATTCGAACCGGCCCTGCGCATGCGCGTGCACCAACGCGTCGATCGCAATGGCCGTCTGGCCGGGCTCCTTGCCGGCCAGGGCCAGCACCAGCAGCAGGCAGGCCATCGGACCCATCGGGGTTGTCGTGTCGAGCAAGGGCTCAAGGTAGGCACGGTTCTGCCACTGAGCCTCCCACCAGTCGATGTTGCCGCCCATCATCCGTGCGCCTTCGGCGAAGAAGGCCTGCAGGTCGGACGGCAGCAGCGTGGCCAAGTAGCGGATCGCACCGGCGTCGACACCGGCGAAGCTCCGCCAGCGCAGGTAACGGTGCTCGACATCCTCGGTGCAGTGACGCAAGACGGCCGGCAGATACTCGACTGGCCGCTCGGCGCGGGGTTCGATCTCCAGCTCGAAGTGGTGGTGCGTGTAGGTCTTGCCCTGGGCCACGTGCGAATCGGCGCGCACGTGCCACGCGTAGCGCGCGGCGAGCGCCCCGTCGGGGCCGAGGCCGGGATGGCGGGCCTCCAGCGCGGGATCATCGACGCCGGGATGGCGGATGCGCGCTGCCGCGGCGAACAGGACGCGCTCGGCGCCGGGCGCGATGTCCTCGCCCAGCGCGTAGCGCAGCGCGCGCACGAAGGGCGCATCCGCCAGCGCGTGCACCTCCGCAGGGGCGCTTCGGGCGGGCGCCAGCCGCAGCAGCGCACGCACCTGCTCCGCCTCGCACGGCATCACGCCCGCGACGACGTGCGACCGCCAGCGCTGAGCCAGCCGATCTGCTGCGATGTAGCCGCCGCGATGCGTGGGTGTGGCCAGTGGCTCCAGCGAGCGCCCGGCCAGGCTCATGCGCGCAAGGTCGTCGATGCGGTCGATGAGCATTCGCTCCAGCGGGCTGCGGTGGCCGCGATGGCCCGTGCTGACACTCCCCGGGACGGTCTCGCGAGAGACAACGAAACGCAGCAGGCGCGCGAGTTCGCGCGGCAGGAGCTTCTCCATGCGCGCGGCACGCTTGAGCACCGGCGCGAACAGGAGCCGCGCATCGCCGACGGGGTCGGTGACGATGAGCCCGGCGATCGCGCGCTCGAAGCCCTCGATGTCCTCGGGATGCTCGAACACGTGCGCGATGCAGTCGACCAGTTCATGCAGGTCGGCGACCGGCGCGACGCGGCGCTCGTCGGCGAGCGGGTCGACCGGGCCGTGGCCGGTGGCGACGGGACTCGACGGCGTCGAGGCGTCCGATTCGCGCGCGATTGCTTCCGGAGTGGCGATCAGTACCTGCAACGCCGCGCGATTTGTCGCCGCGAGGCCGGCGGCCAGGCCGTCCAGCCGTGCGCGCAACGCGTCGTCCACGCCCCAGCGCGCGAGCCGCGCGAGCACGGTGGCCTGCACCGGGGCGGCCTCGTGCAGCAGCCCCATCGCTGCCGCGTCCGCGGCCTGCGCCGCCAGCCGCGGTTCGCGCGCGACGGCGCGGTCGGCCAGCTTCAGCGCGGCCTCGATCTGCGCTTTCACGGTCGATGCCAGCACCGGCCGCAAGGCCTCGAGCAGCGCGTCGCCGGCGATCGGTGCGACTGTGTCGAGTTGCTTGAGCACGGCCAGCGCCAGCGTCACCGTTGGCGCGATGCGGCTGGCGCACAGCGCGAGGTAGCGCGGCAGGCGGCGCTGCAGTTCAGCATCGGTCGGCGCGAGCTCGGCGTGGAAACGCGAAAACCAGCCGGCGCGGTATTGCGGCCAGTCGCGCTCGAGCGCGTCCAGCGTGCGATCGAGCAGCTGCGCGCGCGTGGCCAGGCCGTCGTCAACCAACGCGAGCAGGATCGGACCCCAGGCCAGCGACGCGTGGCTGTACTTGTCGCTGGACGACAGGCTGACGTCGCCGGTGCCCTCGATGTCGAACACGCGCGGCAGCACCGCTCTCAGGCCGGGGTCTGCCGCGAACATCGCCGCGAGCTTGTCAGCGTCGCGCGTGACGCGTGGCAGCGCGATCAGACCCAGCGCATAGTCGTCGCTGTCCGGCCGATCGGCCAGACCTGCGACGATCAGCCTCTGCACGGTGCGGATCTTCTCCGGCGAGCGCTTCAGCAGCGCGTCGGCCAGCCCGTCGAGCGAACGCGGGCGGAACTCGGTGCCGACCGCCACGAGCACGTCGTCGTCCACCCAGGCCTCGACGACGTCGGCCGTGGTACCGCACAGCACAATCGCTGCATCCAGGCTGCGCTGCTGCTCGCGCGTCGGCCGGCCGCCCCAGGCGTCGGTATCGGAGCGCCAGCGGGCCTCCTGCACGAGCTTGACCATGCGGACGAGGCCGGCGCGATGCACGGCGCGCTGCGACGGTGTCTCGGCGCGCAGCAGGGCCAGCACGGCAGTGTCGGCGCCGGCATGGATCGCGGCCTCGAGCGGTGTCTTCGGCTCGAACATCAGGCGCCCCGGCTCGCCTCGGCCGCGAGCACGTGCTTGCACGGCCCGCGCTGGCCCTGGTGCGCCGCGAACCACGGACAGGTGCAGTGCAGCTCGCCGGCCTTCTCGCGCACGCGATGCGCCACGTCGCCGCTGCGCACGGTGGCCTCGAACGGCGACACCTTCACGATGGCGACCGCCCCACCGTCGATCAGCTCGCGCGCGCTGGTCAGGCGCGGATGCATGTCGTCGACGACGGAGAGGTCGAACGGCAGCACGCGGTGGAAGTAGTAGCCCTCGGTCAGGTCGAACCCCGCCAGGCCGCAGGCGCCGAGCACGCGCAGCGCGTCCTCCACGGCGTCGACGGCCAGCGCGAGTTCGCCGGCCAGCGCCGCGGCGTCCAACCGCGGCTGCCACTGCAGCGCGGCGCGCACGTGCGCCAGGGTGCCGGGACTGCGCGTGCTCGCATGCAGAAGCGCGCGCAACGCCTGCCCCTCGCCGGAGAAGCCGCGCCAGACCTCGGGGCTCAGTGCAAGTGTCAGGCGCGCGTCGCCGAAGTCCAGCACCCACGCGCTCGCCTGCTGGGCGCCGTCGGCGAATACGGCCAGCGAGCGCACGCGCGGCAGCAGGCTCTCAAGCACGCGCAGGCGGCGGGTGTCAGTCACGCGCACGCCGTGCGCGGCGGCGCGCGTCGTCGTGAAGAGACCGGCGGGGCCCGGGGCAATCCACAGCGGCGTGCGGCTGGTCGAGGCGCGCGGCAAGGTACGCAGGAAGCGCAGCGCCTCCAGCCCGGACACCTCGAAGCGGCGGCGCATCGCCGCCAGGCAGGACTGCACCTCGACCAGTCCGCGGATCCAGCGCGTCGGCAGCTCCACCTTGCGTTCCGTGACCTCGGCGCCGCCGCTGCGCAGCGTGACGTCGTCGGGGCCGACGGCCAGCTCCAGCCCGGCCTCGTCGCGCACGCGGGCCAGCGCGGCGCGCATCGGAGCATTGAAGTCGACGTTGGTGGTTCCCTTGGCGATGACCTGACCGTCATAGGCCTGCGGCAGCAGGTCGGCGCGCACGTAGGTGCTACAGCACGACGAGAAGCCCTCGAAGCGCAGCAGCCCGCCACCCGACGTGACCACCGGGTCGGCCAGCGCGATTGCCTTGGCAACCGTGTTGGCCGGCGTGAAGAAGCGCGAGCCCACAACCAGGTGCACCGCAGCGAGCAACTCGGCCACCTGTCGCGGCGCGTGAATGCGTCCTTCGAAAAAACGCGGCGGTGTGTCGCCCTCCGGCAGTGCCGTTGAAAGCGTGAGCCGCGGGCGCGCGGCCTCGGACATGAAGGACGGATGCGCGTAGCGAAAGGTCTGCGGGACGGCACTCATGCGGCGGCATCATGCCTGAAGGCGCCAGGCCGCGCGTGTCAACGGACCACGGCGCCGCCGCCAGGCTGCCATTCGGAACCGTCCGCTCATGGCCGAGGGGCGGCGATGAACCCGGCAAATTGGGCAAAGACGGCTCATGGTCGGCAGCTCGCGTTCGCAATCGACGCCTCATGAACCGACAGGTGCAGTCGAAGCGCGCGACCGCCGGCTCGGGACACGGCGACGGATCAGTGGACGAGAGAAAAAGTGACGTACCCGGCACCTGCCTCGGCCAGCTGCTTGATTCCCGACGTTCCTGCACTGATTGCAATGAACTTCAGGTGCCGTTGGGTTTCCCTCGCGTGCTTCGCAAGCTCCAACGCTGCGGTCAACCGATCGCTGGCATGAGGCGCCAGATCGTTGTATGGAAGTTCGAGGTCCGCTCCGGCTGTCATGAGCGAATTGAGGTAGGGGGCTTTGAACGTGGTGTTGATCAAGAGATGTCTCCTTGGTTTTCAGACAGCATAGTCCCGGACCGACTTCCCTTGGGCCAACGCCGCCGTCAAGCCACCCCGGACCAGCCGGTCGCGACCGGGCGGCCATGGGCCGCGTGCGGCCCCAGTGAGCATGGAAGCAGCCAGTCGTGGATGACCGGAAGTGGCCGGCAGCGCGCATTTGGAACCCGGATCGTACGCGGGTCAACCGCCGTGACGTCATGCCGCCATCGAAAAGATGGGCTACGCGCCGACCGCCGCACGTCGATGCTGCCGATCTCAGGCCGGCTGCGAGCTTCGGCGGCTCGATGGCCCGGCAGCGTTGACTCACAATTGGCGAGGATCACCGGTCACGCAGCCCGAGCCGCTCCTGCAACGCCACCCGATGCCTTCGGCTCGTGGGCAGGCGTTGTCCATCGTGCAGCACGACCTCGGCTTCGCCGTCAGCGCCGGCCTCGAGCGTGCGCACATGCGACAGGTTGACGATGGCGGTGCGATGCACGCGGCAGAACCCGGCGGGCTCGAGCTCTGCTTCAACCGAGGCCATGCTGCGCCGCAAGGTATGCGTACGTCCCGCGACGTGCAGGTCGACGCAGTAGTCGGCCGACTCGACCCAGGCGATGTCGGCAAGCGCCACGAAGTGCACCGCGCGGCCGCTGCGCACCGCCAGGCGCGTGGGCACGGCCGCAGTGCCGCGTGCTGCGCGGGCCTGCGCGACCTGTTCCTTGGCTCTCTCCAGCGCAAGGCCGAAGCGCGCGTTTGCATAGGGCTTGAGCAGGTAGTCGAGCGCACCGGCGTCGAAGGCGCGCAGCGCGTGCTGATCGAATGCCGTCACGAGGATCACCGCGGGCGGCACATCCGTGCCGAGGCGCTCGAGCACCTCGAAGCCGTCGACCTCGGGCATCTGCACGTCGAGGAACAAGAGTTCCGGCCGCAACTCGTGCAGGCGCTCGATGGCTTCCTCGCCCGAGCCGCATTCCGCCACAAGTTCGATCGCGGGATCGCACGCCAGCAGCACCCGCAGCGAGCTGCGGGCGAGCGGCTCGTCGTCGACGATGATGGCGCGCATCTTCATGCCGCGTGCATGCCCGACGCCGCGGCGGCCGACTCGCGCCATGGCTGGCGGATCGTCACGCGCACGCCGCGGCCGTCGACATTGGCGACGTCCATCGACGCCTCCGTGCCGTAGAGGCCACGCAGGCGACTGCGCACGTTGGTCACGCCGATCGACCCCTTTCGGCGGTCTTCGCGATCGGCGGGCACATCATGCGGGCCACCCTCCGGCAGGTCCGCATCGTTGGCCGCCGTCTCGCGCAGCACGCCGGGCGACATGGCAGGGCCGTCGTTGTACAGCGAGATCACCAGGCCCGCAGACGTGCGCTCCGCACTCAGTTCCACCGAGCCGGCCTGGGCTCGGCGCGCAATGCCGTGCTTGATCGCGTTCTCCACCAGCGGCTGCAGGATCAACCTCGGCACCAGCGCGCGGCCCAGCGCGGGCGCCACGTCCAGCCGGATCGACAGCCGCTCGCCGAAACGCAGCTTCTGGATGTCGAGGTACATCTCGGCGAAGCGCAGCTCCTCCTCGAGCGGGACTTCCTGGGTCGCCGCGCCATGCAGCGTGTGGCGCAGGAACTCGCTGATCCGTGCGATGGTCTCGACCGCGAGTTCGTTGCGGTGCTCGCGCACCAGGCCAGCGATCGCGTTGAGCGCGTTGAAGAGGAAATGCGGCTCGATCTGGTGGCGCAAGGCGTCGAGCTGCGCCTGGGCAAGCTGGCGCGCGAGGTCCGCGGACGCGGCGCGCTGCGCGGCAAGCCGCTCGCCGGCCTCCAGCATGCGGCCGGTCATCACGATGCAGTAGTAGACGAACAGCGACGCGAGAAGCCACGTGTAGGTCTGCGCGCGGAACAGCTCCAGGACGGGCCGCGGCGCTGCGTTCGGATTCCACGGGTTGAGAAGGTGTTCCGTGAGCCCGACCCACAGCGAAGCGGTCGTGGACAACGCCATCCAGCTCGCGCCGTGCAGCCCCCATGCGCGCAACGCCGTGGCAGCGTCACCGCGTCCGTCCTGCCAGCGCAGGCGCAGCGGCGCGCGCATGCTCAGCCGCATCACCCAGGGCGTGGCCAGCGCCCATGGCAGCCAGCCCAACAGCTGGAACACGAACAGCTCGACCCAGGCGTGGTGCATCCCCATCGCCTTCATCGACACCACCGTCTGCGTGGCATCAACCAGGCCGATACCTCCCCAGATGGCAGCGATGGAACGCCAGCGCGGTCCGGGCACGAAGCGCTCTTTGGAAGTCATGGCGAAATGGTACGCGCTCGTCCGTCCGCTTCGTGTCCGCTGCAGCGAATCGACGTCCCCGTGCAGCCGACGCACTCGCCCGCGAGGCAGTCGCTGCGCATCATCGCGGCATGATGAAAATCCCTTTCGCTCTTGCCGCCGCGGCGCTCGTTGCGAGCCTGCCCATCGCCGCCTCCCATGCGACGTCCTACGACGACCAGGCCTCGCCGATGCGGTCCGCCGCGCCCGCGGAGACCGCCTCGGCACCCCTCGCCTACGACGGCGACAAGCTGCGCGCGCCGCCCGACTACCGCGAGTGGATCTATGTGACGACCGGCATCGACATGAGCTACAGCCGCGTCAACCTGCCCGGCCACCACATGTTCGACAGCGTGTTCGTGAATCCCGCGGCATGGCAGGCCTTCAGGCGCACCGGCACGTGGCCGGACAAGACGGTCATGGTGCTCGAGGCGCGCGGCGCGAACACGAAGGGCTCGATCAACCAGCGCGGCTATTTTCAGGAAACAGAGCTCATGGGCCTCGAGGTCCACGCCAAGGACGTCACTCGCTTCGGAGGCGACGGCTGGGCGTTCTTCACGTTCGAGGATAGCGACAAGCCCGCCGCGATGATCTCCCGCGACAGCGACTGCTACAGCTGCCACAAGGCGCACGGCGCGGTCGACACGACCTTCGTGCAGTTCTACCCGACCCTGCTTCCGCTCGCGAAGGCCAAGGGCACGCTTTCGGCCTCGTACTTGCAGGACATCGCGCAGGAGAAGCCGGCGGCGCAATAGAAGGCCGGCCGATTCGAGTCGCCGGAAACGACAGGCCGACGTCTGCACGGCAGCGATATGCCATGGCGCCGCCAGAACCGCGCCGTCAACGCGCGTAACACTGTCGGCCCGGAGTGGTCTTCCTTCGTCTCGAACTCGATGGCCCGGAGCGGCCACATCCTCAATGGCCGGCCGGGTCGCAGGCTCCGGTCGCTCATCCGAACCACGGATCCGTGCTGTGCGTCCAATAGCTCGACGTGATGAAGTTGCCGAGCACGCGCCGAGACGCGAGCTGGAGCGTCGACGGTCCGTTGTTCAACGTCCCCTTGAAGTACTCGACGCCGTTGGCGTAGGCCGAGTCGCAGTTCATCTGGTGCGCATCCGCCTGATGGCGCGTGATGGCCGTCGGCGAATTCCGGACCAGCAGCCCCCGCGCGGTCGCCCAGTCGCGCCTACCCATGGCTTCGCCATATTCCACCTGGTCGTCGTCCGACCAGGCCCGCACGGCCGCGTTCAGGCGCTGCGTATCGGACGTGACGTTGTCCTGCGCCAGGTTGCCCGCCGGTGTCCGGCGAAAGAGGACGAGGAACAGGTCGCGGCCGCTGGCCACGAAATGGGTTGCCACCGTGAGCCCGGTCGGGGGGCGGTTCCACCATTCCATCCAGTCGCCGTTGGACGGCCCGATGCCAATGCCCGCGCCGTACTTGGCCTCGTACGGGTGGGTATGGAAGCCCCCGATGTAGGCGGCTCGCTGCCGCTCCACGTTTGTCTGCAGGTCGACCGCAGTGCCGCTGGCGGCGCCGTCGAAGCGCGGAAGGCAGTCCGTCACGTGGCCGGCGACCCAGTCCAGGCTGCAGCCATATTCCACGACGTTCAGGTCCGACAGCGCGAGCAACTGCGTGAAGCGCTGGCACAGCGGCCCCGGGATCGTCAGCGCGTTGGCCGTGTAGCGGTGGGCCGCGTCCGCGATGAGGTCAGTGACATACGCATCTAGTCCGATCATTGCGGTCCTCTCGCGCGAGCGCGGTCGCGCACGAATCCGGACACCTCGTTCGCGGGCGCGCCCGTCGGGACTTCACGGACATGCAGGGGGAGGTATCCGTCGCCCCCGCCACGGACTATGCCAAAGGAGAGCTCGCTTGGGGCATGACGGCGCGCCGCAGACGTGGGATTGAAGGCGGCCGTTTGCCCGGGGATCCTCCTCCACTCCACCGCGGGCCGCAGGCGGCCGTCTGGCGACTATGGCGACCTCCCGACGTACTCGGCGAGGTTTGCGAGTGACGATGCCATGCCGGCTTCGTGGTCCTCAGGCGCAATGCCTGCCGGAACGTTCTCGGCCGCTATCGAAACGTCGACGCCCTCCTGTCGCGGGATGAGTGTCCATGTCATCAGCATCGCCCCGGCAAACGCCGGATCATCCGAGCTGAAGGCAAAGCGTTGCCGAATGAGTTGGTCAGGCACCAGTTCCAAGAACTCCCCGACGACCACATCCGTGTTCGACGAGGATTTCCGGCTGCCGGTTTCCCCGGGGTCATCAAACACGAGCGTCATGCGAAATGAGCCGCCAGGCCATGGCTCAAACGCCTCGATCAATCCGTGCGCCCCTGCCGGGGGAAGCCAGGCCTGGACCGCCTCCCTATCGGTAAGTGCCCGATAGACACGGTTCGGAGATGCCGATATCCGTCGAGATGTCCGATCCACTCGCATAGGCTCATCCTTTCAACGCCCTCTCCGGAAAGCGGCCGTCTTCGAGAGCCGCTCCTGGACGAGAGCAGAGATCTGCTCGCACGCTCGACTTGGATCCGCCGGAGTCTCAGCTCGCCCACGGCGGCGTGAAGGGCTGTTGGCCAGCGACGGTCACCTGTCCGCCCACCGGGAGCACGGCGACGGCCCGGAAGGGCGTGGGGTGCGGGTTGCGAATCGAGAACTCCGTCTCCGGAGGTATGACGATCGCGCTGCCAGGCGTCATCTCGAAGACTTCGCCGGAAAGGTTGGCCAGCGCACGGCCTTCTATGCAAACGAGCGTCTCCTCCCGGGTGAGCCGGTGCGGCACGGCTTGCCCGCTGTCCAGCAGGGTCACCATCCATACGGAATGGTCGGTCGAACCCCGACTCGGCGAGGCGAGGCCGACGAAGGCGGCGCCATGAAGTTCAAAGTGCGAAGCCTGCGCGGCGGAGATGAAGGGCATGTCGTTTCCGGCTATTATGTTTACCTTGGTAATGTACTTAGGTAAATTATAAGATGTCAACGTCAACCGGCGCGAAGCGGGTGCCCGAGGATTTCGGAGTTCTTCTGAACCTTGCCTTCGGAGCGTTCAAGCAGGAACTTCACGCCGAGCTTGCCCGGGTCGGATTCGATGATGTGGGCCCCTCCTTTGGCTACATTTTCCGGTTGCTGGCAAAGAAGCCCACCAACCTGCGCGACGTGGCAGCGGCCCTGCGTATCACTGCACCGGGCGCACTCAAGATCGTGAACGACATGGTCGACAAGGGGTACGTCGAGCGGCAGGAGCATCCCGGCGACGCTCGCCAAAAGCTGCTCTCCCTGACGCCGCGCGCGCGCCGGGCGATGGTCGCCGCGCACGACTTCCATGTCGAGTTCGAACGGTCGCTGGCCACCCAGGTCGGAATGCGCCAGGCCTCGGCAGCGCGCATCGTCCTCGAGGCGATCGTCGCCAACGCGGAGCGCGCAAGCGGCGAGCCGGGAGTCGCCCTGCGTCCGCTCTAGAGGCGCTGGCATGCCATCGCGGCAATCGCCGCCTCCATCAACGCTTGGCGGCATGATTCGGCAGACCGGTTCAGACCCTAGCGCGCCTGCGGCGTCAGGTCGAGGATCCAGTTGGCCTCCCAGGTCTTCCCCCAATCCGGCGAAAACGACTGCTCCATGTGCGCCGAGCGCGGCGCCGGATGCGTCCAGACATAGCGAACGAGGATCGTGCGACCGTCAAGCTCCTCGGCGTCGAAGAACTCGCCACGGCCATTGCTGAACGCGCCCACCACGGCGGGCAGCAGCAGTCTGCCTTTCGCGGCATCGAGAAGGTAGAGGCTCCACTGGCGCGACGCGGGGTCGTACAGGCGCAGCGTCTGGCCCTGGATGCGCGTGCGATCGCCTGCGCGGGGATCGGTGGTCGCGACGTCGAATTCCTCCATGTTCGCGCGCTCGTCCCACAGCTTGGTCATGACGGACGTGCCGTCATACTCGACCCAGGTCGTCGAGCCCGTCAACGGGTGCAGCAGCTTGCGCAGGTGCGCCTTCCAGCGCCCGATCACGAAGTCGAAGTCGTGCTGGCCGTCATGCGGCGCGGACGCCGCAGGCACCGGTTCCTGGGCGCGCGCCGGCGAGGCCGGCAAGGTTGCCGCCGACAGCGCGGCGGCGAGCAGCATCGAAGCGCGTGCGCTCGGCAGCGCTCTCAGCGGAGTCGTGTGTGTGTCCATGACGTTTCATGAGTGAAGATGATGCGTCGAGCGTACGAGCGAAAAGCTGACAACGCATGTCATGTATCGCCGGCAACCATGTCGCCCGGACGCGCGGGACTTCGACAGGTCTTCGGAGAATGGTCACGAGCGGTCGATCGCGTCCGACTGGCGCTGCAGGTACGTCCTGATCGCCGGGTGCGACGACAGGCCGATGGCCTGGCGGAAGGCCGCCCTGGCCGGGTCGCGCATTCCGAGAGCGGCACACACGCTGGCCCGGGCTGCCCAATAGGGCTGGTACGTGACCATGCGGCCGTCGCGCTCCAGTTCGTCCAGCAGCGGCCATGCCGCGGCCGGCCCATCGCGCTGTGCGATGGCCATCGCCCGGTTGAGTTGCACGACCGGCGAAGGCGCGAAGACCGCCAGCAGGTCGTACAGCTGGACGATGTCGTCCAACCGCGCCGTCCCGCCGAGGCGGCGCGATATCTGCGCGGACTGGATCGCCGCCTCGATCTGGAACCGGCCGCTCGCCGGCTCGCGGTTGGCCGCGTGCAGCAGTCGGGTCGCCGTGTGGATCATGCGGGCGTCCCACCGGCCGACGTCCTGCTCGCTGAGCGGGACGAAGTCGCCGTCGGCATCGGTCCGGGCGGCACGGCGGGCTTCAGCGTAGAGCATCAACGCCAGCACGCCTTTGGCCTCCGGTTCATCGGGCAGCAGGCCGACGACCACCGTGGCCAGCCAGATGGCTTCTTCCGCCAGGTCGGTGCCCGCAGCCGGGTCGGGCTCGCACCAACCCTTGGTGTAGGCGGCATAGACCGCGTCGAGCACCGTCGACACGCGCTCGGGCAGTTCGGCCCGATCGGGAATCCTGAAGGCGAGGCGATCCCGCTTGATCCGGGCCTTCGCGCGGACCAGCCGCTGGCCGAGGGTGCCGGGCGCCATCAGGAAGGCCGCGGCGATTTCCGCGGCGGAGAAGCCCAGGACGGTCTGCATCATGAGCGGCGCCCGGATGCCGGGCTCGATGCCATCCTGCGCGCAGGCGAACAGCAGCGCAGCACGCCTGTCGGGCATCTCGTCGGTTTCGGGAAGCATCTCGTCCCGCAAGACGCGCCAATCCGCCGCGAGGCGGTCATGGTCGGCGAGCCGCCGGACTTCGTCGATCTGCCGGCGCTTTGCCACCGCGTGCAGCCAGGCTTCCGGCCGCTCGGGCACCCCGTCGACCGGCCACTGCCGCAGCGCGGCTGCAAAGGCGTGCGCCAAGGCGTCCTCGGCTGCTGCCACGTCGCCGCTGCGCGAGGCCAGATAGGCCACCAGCCGACCATAGCTCTCGCGCGCGGCCCGCTCGGCCGCGCGCCGGGCAATGCCGGCCCCCGGCTCGGCGGTCACAGCGGGCGCGACTCGATGATCTGCCTCACTTCGACGATGCCCCAGGTCGCTGCCGGGCACCGGCTGGCCCAGAGGCGAGCGTCGTCCACGTCCTTGGCGTCGATGATGAAGTAGCCGCCAGCCTGCTCCCGCGTGTCCGCATAGGGTCCATCATGAACGCGGATCTGGCCGCCTTCGGTGGCGACGGTGAACGCGGTTGCGCTGTTGGCGAGGCCGTTGGTCTGGACGAAGACGCCCGCCTTGATCAGCGCATCCCGGTAGGCGTACATCTGCTCCATGTATTTGGCCATCTCGTCGGGCGGAATGGCAGCGCCAACGGCTTCGACAGCGTAGAGCGTCATCAGGAATTTCATGTTGCGTGTCCTCAGTTGATCGCCGGAAAAGCCTCGGCACCCTATGTCGGAAAACACCAGCCGGTTTCGACACCCTTTGTCGCTTTCAATCGCGATCTCAGGCGACACCGCGAGCTGCGGACCGACAAGGTGACCCATCCTGAAATGGGTTGACACCCAGAACGGTCGAAGAATTGTCGGTTGACCGCCCGCGCCCCGATCGTCGACGCGTGCCTCGGAGGGACGGATCCGACGAACTGCGGATTCCGGGGGCCAGGCCGCCGGACGCCTCGATCCAGGCAATGCGATGATCGCCGACTTCGTCTAACGCCCAGGACTACCATGACGCGTCTTCCCCTGACCGCAATCGCCACGTCCATCGCCCTGCTGGCCGCCGGCCCCGTGCTGGCGCAAGACGGCAGCGCCCGCGCCGCGGCCGCCGCGCCGTCGCCGGCCGCCTCCGCCGCCTCGCCCGCCGACGATCCCTACATCTGGCTGGAGAAGGTCGACAGCCCCGAGGCGATGACCTGGGTGCGTGCCGAGAACAGGAAGACGCTGACGGCCCTGGAGGCCGATCCGCGCTTCCCGGGCTACAACGCGCAGGCGCTGGCCCTGGCCCAGGCGAAGGATCGCATCCCGTTCGCGCACCAGATCGACGGCGGCCTGTGGAACTTCTGGCAGGACGCCGAGCACGTGCGCGGCATCTGGCGCGTGGCCACGGCGAAGGACTACGACGCGGGCGGCGCCCCGAAGTGGAAGACCGTGCTGGATCTCGACGAGGTGTCGAAGTCCGAGCACGCGAACTGGGTCTGGGAAGGCGCCCAGTGCGAGACGGCGCACGAGAACCGCTGCCTGCTCTCGCTGTCCGACGGCGGCGAGGATGCCGTCACCGTGCGCGAGTTCGACCTGCGCAAGGGAAGCTTCGTCAAGGGCGGCTTCGAGTTGCCCAAGAGCAAGCAGAGCGGCGCCTGGGACGGCGTCGACGCGCTCGTCGTGGCCCGCGAATGGACGCCGGGCGAGCTGACCGAGTCCGGTTACCCGTACGTCGTCAAGCGCCTGAAGCGCGGCCAGCCCCTCTCGGCCGCGGCGGAGGTCTTCCGCGGCAAGAAGACCGACGTGTCGGCGGAGGTCAGCTCGCTCGCCGACGCCCAGGGACACCATGTGGTGGTCATCCAGCGCGGCGTCACGTTCTTCGAATCCGAGACGAGCCTGCTCACGCCCTCCGGCATCCGCACGCTGAACCTGCCGAAGAAGGCCAGCGTCGAGGAGTTGTTCGACGGCCAGCTGATCGTCAAGATCAAGGAAGACTGGCCCGCCGCCGGCCCGCAGTTCAAGCAGGGCATGCTCGTGTCCATCGACCTGGCGCAGGCCATCGCGAAGCCCGACGCGCTGCAGCCCACCGTCCTCTTCGCGCCCGGCGCGCGCCAGTCCGTCGAGACCGTGGCCGGCACGAAGACCGGCCTGGTCGTGACCGTGCTGGACAACGTGCGCGGCCGCGCGCAGGTGTTCGCGCACGCGCAGGACGGCAGCTGGACGGGCACGCCCATCGCGCTGCCGGACAACACCTCTGTGAACATCGTGGCCGCATCGGAGCACTCGCCGACCGCCTGGCTGTCGGTCGCCGGCTACCTGCAGCCGCAGGGCCAGTGGCGCCTCGAGGGCACGCAGGCGAAGCTGCTGCGCTCGCTGCCGTCGAAGTTCGACGCCTCGCGCGACGAGGTGGAGCAGTTCGAGGCCACGGCCAAGGACGGCACGAAGATCCCGTACTTCATCGTGCACCCGAAGGGCATGGCGCTCGACGGCTCCAACCCGACCATCCTCTATGCGTACGGCGGCTTCGCGGTCTCCGAGTCGCCCTACTACAGCCCGACGATGGGCAAGCTGTGGCTGGAGCACGGCGGCGTCTGGGTGGACGCCAGCATCCGCGGCGGCGGCGAATTCGGCCCGGCCTGGCACGAGGCCGGCCTGAAGACGAAGCGCCAGACCACGTTCGACGACTTCGCCTCCGTGGGGCGCGACCTCATCGCCCGCGGCATCACCACGCCGCGCCACCTGGGCATCATGGGCGGCTCGAACGGTGGCCTGCTGATGGGCGTGGAGATGACGCAGCACCCCGACTTGTGGAACGCCGTCGACATCCAGGTGCCGCTGCTGGACATGCTGCGCTTCGAGCAGATCGCCGCCGGCGCCTCCTGGGTGGGCGAGTACGGCTCGGTGTCCGTCCCCGACGAGCATGACTTCCTCGCGAAGATCTCGCCGTACCACAACATTCGCCGCGACGCGAAGTACCCGCAGGCCCTCGTCTGGACGACCACCAAGGACGACCGCGTCGGCCCGCAGCACGCCCGCAAGTTCGCGGCGCGGCTGGCGGAGTACGGCATCCCCTACTACTACTACGAGGTCATCGAGGGCGGCCACGGCTCGGGCGCGAACCAGAAGGAACGCGCCCACACCAACGCGGTGGAGTACACCTACTTCACGCGCCAGCTGATGGACAAGTGAGGCCGGGCGGGGGCGCCTGACCGCGCTCCTCCCGCGATTCGCGGCATTGCGGCAAGGACCCGGCGGCGCGCCGGCCGGCTTGCCGTTCCGGCCCGGTCAGCGGCTCACGTTGCCGCCCGAAGGCGTGGCCGAGCGCGGAGCCGCCCGGGCTGCGTTCGCCTCCGGCGGTGCATCGCGGGAATCCGAAGCGCCGTCGCGCGGCGGCAGCGCGAGCGGCGTGACCTCCACCTTCGATACGCCCTGGCGGCGATCGATGCCCACCTCGCTGGCCGTCTGGGGCGACAGGTCGATGATGCGACCCTTCACATGCGGCCCGCGGTCGCGGATGGTCACGACGGCGCTCTCGCCCGTCTTCACGTTGGTGACCTTGGCGGTGGTGCCCAGCGGCAGGGTCTTGCTGGCGGCGTTGTCGCCCTGCGCGCTCATCGGCGTGCCGTCCGCCATCTTCCGGCCGTCGAACTTCTTCGCGTAGACGGAGGCCACGCCCTGGCGCTGGCGCCCGCTGGTGTCGAGCCGGGGCTTCGCATGCCGCGCGGGCCGGGATGCAGGCTGGACGGGCGCAGGCGACGCGGCCTGGCGTGGCGAGTCCTGCCCGACCGTTGCGGGCGCGGCGGCAACCGCAGCGGAGAGTGCGAGCCCCGCCATCGCGACCATTCGAAATCGGGTGCAAGCCACGCGCGTCCAGTGATCCTTGTTGACCGCGTGGGTCAGGCAACCGACGTTCCCGAAGGTCGGCCAGGGCGAAGCCGGTTCTCCGGCCGGCATAAGATCGGATCTTCCCCCGCCCAGCCGAACCGCGCGACGCAGCGGCCTCCCGGCGCCATTCGCCCATGACCCTGCCCGCCGACGTCCCCGCCGAAGTCCCTCGCACGCGCCTGGAACGCGCCCGCGCGCGCCTGGCCACCAACGTCGGGCACGGGCTGCCGATCAGCATCGGCCTGATCCTCGTCATCAGCATCGTCGCGGGCGTGCTGGCCTTCGTCTTCCTGAACTCCGCGCCGCCCACCGCGCTGACCATGGCCAGCGGGCCCGAGGGCAGCGCGTTCCGGCTGGTCGCCGAGCAGTACCGCAGGATCCTCGCGCGCGAGGGCGTCGCGCTGAAGATCGTGCCGTCGCAGGGCTCGCGCGACAACCTCGCGCAGCTGGCCGATCCGAAGGCCAGGGTCGACGTCGGCTTCGTGGTGGGCGGCGAAACGGTCGCCGGCGACGCGCCGCGGCTGGTGTCGCTGGGCAGCGTGTCCTACCAGCCGCTGATGATCTTCTACCGCGGCAAGCCGAAGACGCTGCTGTCGGAGTTCAAGGGCCAGCGGCTGGACGTCGGCCTGGAGGGCAGTGGCGCGTCGGCGCTGTCGCAGCGGCTGTTCGAGGTCAACGGCATCAAGCCGGGCGACGGCACGCAGATCGGCCACGCGCCGTCCGACGAGTCGGTCAAGGCGCTGCTCGACGGCCACATCGACGCGCTGTTCGCGATGAGCGACTCCACGCCCACGGCGACGATGCGCAAGCTGCTGCGCGACGAGAACATCCACCTGTTCGACTTCGTGCAGGCGGAGGGCTACTCGCACCGCATCACGTTCCTGAACCGCCTGGTGCTGCCGCGCGGCGCGATCGATTTCGGCGAGGACATCCCCGCGCAGGACGTGGCGCTGATCGCGCCGACGGTGGAACTCATCGCGCGCGACAGCCTGCACCCGGCGCTGTCCGACCTGCTGCTGGAGGCCGCGCGCGAGGTGCACGGCCGCGCCGGCCTCTACAAGAAGGCCGGCGAGTTCCCCGCGCCGGTGGAGCACGACTTCGCCATCAGCGCCGACGCGTCGCGCTACTACGCCTCCGGCCGCGGCTTCTTCTACCGCACGTTCCCGTTCTGGATCGCGAGCCTGATCGAGCGCATCCTGGCCATCGTCGTGCCGATGACCATCATCCTGGTCCCCGGCATCAAGATCGCGCCGGCGGTGTTCCGCTGGCGCACCGAGTCGCGCATCTACCGCTGGTACGCGGTGCTGCAGCACATCGACCGCGACTCGCACCAGGGGCCCCTGAACCAGGCCGGCTTCGACGGGCTGCTGCACCGCCTCTCGCACATGGAATCGGCGGTGATGAAGCTGGCGGTGCCGCCGGCGTACGGCGACCTGCTGTACGACCTGCGCGGCCACATCGCCGTCGTGCGCCAGAGCCTGCTCGCGCGCCGGCCCTAAAGAGCCGCTGCCGGGCTCAGTGGCGCTGGACGGTCTTGTAGATGCCGCAGCCGAGCACCAGGTCGCCGCTCACGGGCACGACGAACGAGGTCTTGGGCGCGACCTGGCCCGTGGTGGGATTGAGGAAGTCGTAGTCGACCCAGCCGCCGCCGTTCGCGGCCGCGGCCCAGACGTCGTGCGTGAGCTGCGAGACGTCGGTGCCCAGGATCTGCGCGGCGGTCTTGCGCAGGTTGTGCGGCTTGCCCGCGAACGCGTGGTAGACGAGCGAGCGGTCCCACGCGAACACGTACATGTCGCGGTCGGCGAAGCCGTTGGCCGCGTCGGTGATCTCGGGCAGGCAGGCCGCGCCGCGCCGCTTCCACAGCGCCACCGCGCGGGTCACGAGCGCGTGCGCCTCGTCGGCGGTGCCCTGGCGCAGGCGGAACGTGCTCACCGTGCGCGCCAGCTTGTGCGCGCGCTCGCCCAGGCCCGCGGAGGCGGACGAGGTCCGCTCCACCATCGCCGCGTTCTCCTGCGTGATGTCGTCGAGGCCGCGGATGGCCTCCGACATCTGGCTGAGGTTGAGGCTCTGCATCTCGGCGGCCGAGGTGATGGCGCGCACGTTGCCCGCCACTTCGCCGATGCCCGAGACGACGCTGGCCAGCAGCTCGCCCACCTCGTCGATGCGCGACGCGCCCGAGGCCACCTGCTCGCTGGACGTGGCGATGAGCGACTTGATCTCCTGCGCCGCCCCGCTGCTGCGCAAGGCCAGCGTGCGCACCTCGGCCGCCACCACCGCGAAGCCCCGGCCGTTCTCGCCGGCGCGCGCCGCCTCCACGGCGGCGTTCAGCGCGAGGATGTTGGTCTGGAAGGCGATGCCGTCGATCACGCCGATGATGTCGTGCACGCGTTGCGAGCTGGTGCGGATCGCGCACATGGTCTCGACGGCCTCGCGCATGCGGCTGCCGCCCGACTCGGCCATCTCGTGCACGCGGCTCGCGAGCTGCTCCACGGCGCGCGCGTCGAGCGCGTTCTGGCGCACGGAGCCGCTCAAATCCTGCACGCTGGCGGAGGTCTGCTCCAGGCTCGCGGCCTGGCGTTCGGTGCGTTGCGCCAGCTCGCCGGTGCCGGCGGCCAGCGACTCGCTGGCCTGCGAGACGAAGGTCGCCTGGCTGCGGATGTCGGCCACCAGGGCGGACAGGTTGGCGTTCATGTCGTCCAGCGACGAGGCGATGGCGCCGAATTCGCCGCCCGCCTTCAGGCCGATCGGGCGCGACAGGTCGCCCGCCTTCATCGCATGCACACTGGCCTGCAGCGGCTGCAGCGAACGCGCCAGGTGGCGCTGCAGCGACACGCACAACGCCACCGCGGCGACGCCCAGCGCGATGCACGCGGCCGCCGCCACCGAGAGGCCTTCGAGCCGCGCGAGGCGTCCGCCCGCGAACAGCGCCAGCACCATGCACACGCCGCCCAGCAGGGCCACCCGACGCCGCACGGACGCGCCGGCGGCGACATTGATTTGATCCATCCCCATGTTCCTTGCTCGGCCGCACGGGCGGCTCTCAGCAAACATGTTAGGGAAATCACCGTGAGGGCATGCAATCAACAGCGGCGGCAACCGGCCGCATTTCCCGGTCGGACAAGAATGCGCCGGGATCCCGGCGCTGATCGGACGCTCGGACTTCACGGCCGCTCCTAGACTCGTCCGGACGCGAAGTTCCTGCGCCAAAGGATTACTCCATGCCCATGGTCACCCCCACCCTCAACCTGTCCGTGTCGACGACGCCGGCCAAGACGAGCGCCGCGGCGCCCGCTCCCGCGCCGGCCGCCGTGACGCCGTCTCCGGCGCTGCCGCCGCCGCCCGCCCCGAGCGCCACGGTGACGCTGAGCCCGCAGGCCCTGAGCGCGATGGCCGCCGCCAGCCACCCGGCGTCGCCCGCGCCCGCGCCGGTGTCGTCCACCGCCGGCCCGGCCGCGACGCCCGCGCCCGCGGCCGCGCACGACGGCTCGGTCTACGAGGCGCTCAAGAACGGCATCTCCTCGGCCGTCACCGCTGTCGAGGATGCGGTCTCCAACGGCGCGCACGCGGTGGTCGACGGCGTCGAGACCGCGCTGTCCACCGCCAACAAGGCGGCCAAGGGCGTCGTCGAGCTGCCGTTCGCCGTCGCGTCGCGCGCCTGCGACGCGGCCGGCGCGCTCATCGACGAGCTTTGAGGTCCGTCGCGTGCACTTCGTTTGCGCGCGGGTCAAGAAGCGCAAAGCGGCTTGACGCCTACAGACGCCCGGGTGCGGGCGTGAAGAATGGATTCATCACCTCTCCCACAAGGAACAATGATGAAGCTCCATCGCATCCCCACTCTTCTCGCGGCGCTCGCCGTGGCGATCCCCGCCATCTCGATGGCCGACCCGCACGATCGCGACTACGAGCGTGATCGCACGGCTTGGCAGCACGACCATCCCGACTGGGATCACCCGGGCTACCGCCACGACTACTACCGCGGCGTCGGCCCCGACCACCAATGGCAGCGCGGCGACCGCATCCCGCGCGAATACGGGGGCCCGCGCTACGTCGTCACCGACTGGCGCGCCCACCACCTGAGCGAGCCGCCGCGCGGCTACCACTGGGTGGAGGTCAACGGCGACTACGTTCTGGCCGCCATCGCCACCGGCGTCATCCTCGACACGCTGCTGACCCAGTAGGCGTCACGCCTCCGGCGGGGCACGCGCCGCGCCGGAGCGTTCAGGTACCGATCGGCCCCAGCAGCGTCGCGACCACGGCATGCTGGTACGTGGTGATCTCCCACGGGTTGCCGTCGGGATCGGCAAAGTACAGCGACCAGGCCACCTGGTGATCCTCGGCCTCCACCGGACGCTGGAGCTTGTCGACCAGGTGCTGGCGCCAGGCCACGAACTCCTGCGCGCCCACCGACAGCGCGATGACGCTGCGGCAGGGCTGCGGCGCCGCCTCGAACAGCGCGATGTGCACCGTGCCCGAGGAATTGCCGAGCGTCAGCGGGCCGCCGTCGGCCCAGGACTCCAGTTCGGGCACGCGCGAGAAGCCCATCACGTCGGCGTACCACTGCTCGGCCTTGTTGCGGTTCGCGACGTACAGGTGGATGTGGTCGATGCGGTCGAAGGCGGGGATCATGGCGTCACGGCGAAGCTCGGGTTGGCCACGGCCCGGCAAGCGCCGCGCCTACCGTTGTTTCCGTCGATTCGTGGTTGGCATGCGTGGCCCCGCGCCTGCGCGTCAGCGCGCGAGCGTGACGCGCGCCGCCACGCGGGCGCGCGCGGTGGCGGCCGCGGCCAGCCAGGCGCTCTGCATCACCTCGAGCTCGGCCAGCTGCGTCACCAGGCGCTTGGGACCCGTGTAGGCCTCGAACACGGCCCGGTGCCCGGCCAGCGACATCGAACCGTCCAGGTCGTAGTACGAACGCACCCAGCCGAGCAGGTGCTCGAGGTGCTCGTCCTGTTCCTTCTTGCTGCGGTACTTGTGCGGCTCCCACGGCCGCGCGCGGCAGTTGGCGATGCACTGGGCCTCGCCCGGCTCCAGGAAGATGAGCAGCGGGCGATTGGGGAGCACGGCCTCGACGAGGTCGCCGTAGCAGCCGTCGATGATCCAGTCGTCGGACTCGCGGCAGAACTGCGCCAGGTCGGAGAACACCAGCTCGTCGGGCCGCTGCGCGGCCACGCGATCGGGCTCCCAGACGAGCGTGTCGAGATCCAGCATCGGCATGCCCTGCGTGCGCGCGAGCGAGCGCGCGAGGGTGGATTTGCCCGATCCTGCGTTGCCGAGAATGATGATGCGCATCCGGAGGATGTGTGGTGGCGACCTGGCGATTGTCCTCGACTGCAGCTCGGAAGTCATCCCGTCCGGCCCCGGGTTTTGCCTGACGCGGAGGGGAGGCTTCGTGGCTTGCGGCTGTCGGCGCGTCGTCACCCCCTTGTCACACGCGGCCTCCACGATCCGTCGGTCATCACAAGAAGAGGAATCCCCACCATGAATTCGATCGCCGGCTCCGCACCGCTTCCGGGCGGCGAGGCCGCCCCCAGCCGCCCGCGCCTCGACCACAAGCCGGGCAAGGGCACCTGGGCCGTGTTCGCGCTGCTGCTGCTGGCGGGGCTCGGCTACACCGCCTACAGCATCGCCACCGACTACGCCGGCAGCGGCGAGAGCGCCACCGCCATCTGGCCGTTCGTGCTGCTGGGCCTGGCGCTGCTGATCGCGCTGGGCTTCGAATTCGTCAACGGCTTCCACGACACCGCCAACGCGGTGGCCACCGTGATCTACACCAACTCGCTGCCGCCGCAGGTGGCCGTGGTGTGGTCGGGCCTGTTCAACTTCCTGGGCGTGCTCGTGTCGAGCGGCGCCGTGGCCTTCGGCATCATCTCGCTGCTGCCGGTGGAACTGATCCTGCAGGTGGGCTCCAGCGCCGGCTTCGCGATGGTGTTCGCGCTGCTGATCGCCGCCATCGTGTGGAACCTGGGCACCTGGGCGCTGGGCCTGCCGGCCTCGTCGTCGCACACGCTCATCGGCTCCATCATCGGCGTGGGCGTGGCCAACGCGCTGATGCACGGCCGCGACGGCACCAGCGGCGTGGACTGGTCGCAGGCGATCAAGATCGGCTACTCGCTGCTGCTGTCGCCGCTGGTCGGGTTCATCTTCGCCGGCCTCCTGCTGCTGGCGCTGCGCACCTTCGTGAAGAACAAGGCGCTGTACGACGCGCCCAAGGGCTCCACGCCGCCGCCGCCGTGGATCCGCGGGCTGCTGATCCTCACCTGCACGGGCGTGTCGTTCTCGCACGGCTCCAACGACGGCCAGAAGGGCATGGGCCTGATCATGCTGATCCTCGTGGGCACGGTGCCCATCTCGTACGCGCTGAACCGCGCGATGCCCGCCGACCAGACCGCGCAGTTCGCCACCATCGCGCACGTCGCGCAGGCCTCGCTCGAGCGCACCGTCCCGGGCGCCGCGCCTGCCTCGACAACGCCGCCGACAGCGGGTACGACGGCAGCAGGCGCGCCCACCGACGCGCGTGCGACGCTGTCGCACTACGTGCGTACCAAGGCGGTCGAGCCCGCCACGCTGCCCGCGCTGGCCGCCATCGCCGGCTCCATCGGCGACCAGGTACAGCAGCACGACACGCTGGCCAAGGTGCCGGCGGCCGCGGTGGCCAACGTGCGCAACGACATGTACCTGGCCTCGGAGACGATCCGCCTGCTGGACAAGGATTCGCACGTCACGCTCGACGCCGAGACCCACACGCACCTGACGGCGTTCAAGAAGCAGATCGACGCCGCCACCAAGTTCATCCCGCTGTGGGTGAAGGTGGCCGTGGCCATCGCGCTGGGCCTGGGCACGATGATCGGCTGGAAGCGCATCGTGGTGACCGTCGGCGAGAAGATCGGCAAGACGCACCTGACCTACGCGCAAGGCATGTCGGCCGAGCTCGTGGCCATGCTCACCATCGGCGCGGCCGACAACTTCGGCCTGCCGGTGTCCACCACGCACGTGCTGTCGTCGGGCGTCGCCGGCACCATGGCCGCGAACAAGTCGGGCCTGCAGTGGTCGACGATCCGCAACCTGGCGATGGCGTGGGTGCTGACGCTGCCGGCCGCGGTGCTGCTGTCCGGCTCGCTGTACTGGCTGTTCACCAAGATCTTCTGAGTCCGGAGCCTCCGACATGAATGCCCTGTTCGACCAGGACGCGATGCGCCGTCGCATCGAGCGCGAGCTCATCGACGGCTACGACGAAGAGATCGAGATGGAGATGGAAGACCGGCTCGTGGCCGACCCGCTGGACGCCAGCGGCGAGGACGCGGCGCAGCGCGTGCGCTACTTCCGCGAACTGTTCCGCCTGCAGGGCGAGCTCGTGAAGCTGCAGGACTGGGTGGCGCAGTCGCGCCAGAAGGTGGTGATCCTGTTCGAGGGCCGCGACGCCGCCGGCAAGGGCGGCGTGATCAAGCGCATCACGCAGCGCCTGAA
>FTKT01000317.1_pt4 | contig 33406 bp, 26 predicted proteins | sample 1658271 | NCBI WGS metagenome assembly FTKT01 (sample SAMEA3914811, study PRJEB12502) | metagenome | biome: forest; material: soil | place: Canada | collected 2011-08-04 | depth 0.3 m | reverse complement strand
CGGTTGGGGCGGCGGTCGGCGCCGGGCCGGGGGTCTCGGCTGCCAGTGCGGCCTCGATCCGGGCGGCGACCTCCGGCGGCATGGGCGGCTGCGGCTGGGCGCCGAGCAGCCCGGCCAGCTCGGCCAGGGCGCTGAACGTCTCGGCGCAGTCCGCGCAGCCGGCGAGGTGGGCCAGCACGGCGCTCGCCTCGGCGGGGGCCAGCAGCTGCTCCTGGAGGTCGGCCAGCTGGTCCACGTCGGGGTGTGCGGCGGCCGGGACGGACCGCACGGGGTCGGGCGTCTGGGAGGTCATCGGCTGGTCGCGTCTCCTTCCAGGCTCAGCTCTTGGGCGGGGACGGCGGCGTCCCTCGGTGGGACGGGCGCGGCGGCCCCCGGGTTCCCCGGCTGCCTCGGAGCGGGCGATGTTTCACGTGAAACATCGCCCGCCGCGTCGCCGCGCAGGTGGCGCACGAGCGGCAGCAGCCGGGCGCGGCCGCGGGCGCAGCGGCTCTTGACGGTGCCGACCGGCACGCCCAGCACCTCGGCGGCCTCGGCGACCGGATAGCCCTGCATGTCGACCAGCACGAGGGCGAGCCGCTGCTCGGGCGGCAGCGAGGCGAGCGCGGCCGCCAGCTCGCGGCGCAGCTCCTGGCGGACCACCAGGGCGTCGGTCGGTTCGGCCTCGCCGCCCAGGGTGTCGAGCCGCTGCGGGTCCTCGTCCAGCGAGCCGGTGCGCCGGGTGGCGGCCCGGCGGGCGCGGTCGAGGCAGGCGTTGACCACGATCCGGTGCAGCCAGGTGGTGACGGCGGAGCGGCCCTGGAAGGTGTGCGCGGCGCGGAAGGCGGAGACCAGGGCGTCCTGCAGGGCGTCCGCCGCCTCCTCGCGGTCGCCGAGGGTGCGGACGGCCACCGCCCAGAGGCGGTCGCGGTGGCGCTCGACCAGCAGGCCGAAGGCCGCCCGGTCGCCGGCCACGTGCCGGGCCAGGAGTTCGGCGTCGCTCGGTCCGTCGTCCTCGGGCGGCTGCCCCGCCATCTGCCGTCCCTCCGCCCGGTCCTCGCTCCGCTCAGCCCGCGACCTTGATCTCCGCGACCTGGCCACGCCATCTGCCGGTCCCATCCTTGGGCAGGCCGGTGAGCCAGATCAAGAGGTAGCGGCTGCGGACCGCGGTGTCGGGCCGGAAGTCGGCGGCCGCCGCGTTGCTCTGGGCGATCGCGTTGCCGAAGTCGGAGAGCTGGGTGGGGACAGGCCCGCCGGTGGCGGTGGGCACCCGCAGCTCGGCCTTGGTGGCGCCGCCGAAGAGGACGGAGACCTCGGAGACCGACTTGGTGGACCCGAGGTCCACCAGCAGCCCGGTGCCGTGGCCGAGCGTGTCCAGGTCGCTGAAGTACCCGTCGGTGGTCCAGGAGGTGTTCGGATCGTTGTCGTGGGTCAGCGGGAGCAGCTCGGTGTGCATCGGGCCGGTGCCGAAGGGGTTGAACGAGGTCACGTCCGCGATCGGCAGCGGCGTGACCGCGGCCGAGGAGGGCGCGGCCGAGGAGGAGGTGCCCAGGCCGCCGGCGCCCAGCGCCTGGCTGTCGCCGTGGCCGAGCTGCCCGGCCAGGTGCCAGGAGCCGTAGCCGATGGCGGCCAGCAGGACGGCCGCGACCGTCCACTTGAGCACCTTCCTGATGCCGCGGCCGGCCGTCCGGGCGGGCCGCGGCGGCGCCGGCAGCGGGCGGACCGCGGTGGGCGCCGGGGCGGGACGCGGGGCGGGCCTGGGCTCGCGGGCGGTCCGGCCGGCCACCGGCTGCGGGACGGAGTAGCGCGGCGCGGCCAGCCCGGGGAGCGCGGAGTCGTGCTCCGGCGGGCGGATCTTGGGCAGCAGGGCGATCGCCTTGGCCAGCTCGGCCGGCGTGCGGATCGGCTCCAGGTGGTGCGGGGGAGCCTCGCACAGCGCCCGGGTCGCGAGGTCGGAGAGCCCCCGGTGGATGCCGGCCCGGACCTGGTCGGGCGGCACGCAGCCGAGGCTCTTCGGCAGGCCCTCCAGGTCGTAGCGGTCCTCGGGGAAGGGCCAGCGGTGGGTCAGCGCGGCGTACAGCAGCGCGCCGATCGCCCGGGTGTCGGTCAGCGCGGCGTCCTCGTCGGGGAGCCCGCGCAGCGCGGCGTCCACGGCCACGCCGTTGATCCGGTACTGGCCGGTGTCGGTGCGCAGCACGCAGCGCGGGGTGAGCCGCAGGTGGGCCCGGCCCCGGCGGTGCGCGGCGGCGACGGCGTCGGTGACCTGACGGACCATCTGGTAGGCGTCGTAGGGCTCCAACGGCCCCGGGGCGAGCAGCTTGGCCAGGTCGGTGGCGTCCGGCAGCCACTCGCGGATCACATAGACCAGCTCGCCCTCCTGGACCGCGTCCAGCACCTGGACGAAGCGGGGGTCGTTGAGCAGGGCCGCGGCGCGGGCGGCGGCCAGCACGTCCTCGGCCCGCTGGTGCCCGGCCGCCAGCAGGTGCACGCCGACCGCGCGGCGCAGCTTCTCGTCCACCGCGCGCCAGCTGCTGAACGCCGTCGACTGGGAGATGCACTCCTCCAGCCGGTAGCGGTCGGCGATCATGTCGCCGCTGTGCCGGGTCGGTACCGGGAGGGGGTCAGGGAGTTCGGCGGGTCGGGGGGCGTCGTCTGACGGTGCGTCGGCGGGCTCTTCAGCCGCGTCCTCGGGGGCCTCGGGGGCCTCGGGGGCCTCGGCAGGGTCCTCTGCGGGGTCGTTCGCGGGGGTGTCGTCGGCGAGTTCGTCGTCGGGCTCGTCGTCGGGCTCGGCGGCGCTGCCCGGGGCCGGTGCCTGAGCGGCCTCGGCGGCCTCTTCCGGGGCCTGTTCGGCGTCCGCCGCGGTCCCAGCCCCCGCGGCGGTCTTGGCGGCCTTCACGGTGGCCTGAGCCGCTGCGGAGGCCGGCTTCGGAGTCGGCTTCGGAGTCGACTTCGGGGCCGGCTTGCCGGCCTTGCCGGGGACTTCGGCGGAACCGGCCGTACCGTCGGCCAGTTCGGCGGCGATCTCGGCGGTGGAGAGCGGCGCGGTGGCCTCGCTCTCCCGCTCGGCCGCCGACGTCCCGACGACTGCCCTGGTGCCATCAGCCACCGTCGTCCTGCCTCCCCTTGTATCGCCCGGTCCAGGACCCCGCGCGGCCGGCCGGCCCGTGGCGGGCGGACACGCGAGGACCCGGCTCTGCACACCAAGTCGTTCGAAGACAATTGTGCCCACTCTTCCTGCCGGAGTACGACCGGTGAGGGGGCCAACTGGTTGCTTCGGACGGCGAGCGGATCTCGGGGTGACCGGGCTGAGTCGCAGTCAGCGTCCCAGCCGACTGCGGACCATGCCGATCATCGCGTTCAGTTCCTCGATCCGCATCCGCCTGGCGAGCGTAGCGAAGACCGCGACCTGTGCGGCACCCGCGACCAGAACCGTGAACACACTCCCCAGCCAGCCGTCCAGCAACTGGCCCAGCGCCAGCGCGACCAGGAAGCCGACCAGCGCGGCGGGCAGCGAGGCGATCGCGAGCCGTGCGTAGGTCTTGGCGATCCGGCCGGTGTCCAGCCCGCCGATCCGGCGCTTCAGCTTGGGGACCGCCACGGCCACGCCCACCGCGTACGCGGCGCCGTAGCCGAGTGCCATTCCGGTCACGGCCCACTGGGCGGGCAGCACCAGGAAGCAGAGCACGGCGGTGGCGGCCTGGGTGAGCGCCACCCAGAGGGTGTTGGAGAACGGGGTGCGGGTGTCCTCGTAGGCGTAGAAGCCGCGCAGCAGCACGTACTGGACCGAGTACGGGATCAGGCCCAGCGCGAAGGCGGAGAGCATGAAGCCGACCGCCGTGGTGCCGTGCGCCACCCCGCCGCCGTTGCCCAGGCCGTAGATGGCGTTGCCGATCTGCGGGCCGAGCGCGAGGAAGAAGAAGGCGGCCGGGACGATCGCCACGGCCGAGGTGCGCAGCCCGTACGAGAGGTCGTCGCGGACCGCGCCCGCGTCGCCGTCGGCGGCCGAGCGGGAGAGCCGGGGGAGCACCGCGCTCATCACCGAGACGGTGATCACGGCCATCGGCAGCTGCCAGATCAGCAGGGCGTTGGAGTAGGCGGCCAGGCCCACCCCGAGGTGGCCGGCCGACTCGGCCCGGCTGCCCGCCGCCGTGGCCAGCTGGGTGACCACCAGGAAACCCGCCTGGTTGGCGAGCACGAAGAGGAAGGTCCACTTGGCCAGCCGGGCGGCCTTGCCCAGGCCGTGGCCGCGCCAGTCGAAGCGCGGCCGGAAGTGGAATCCGGCGGCGCGCAGGTACGGGATCATCGACAGCGCCTGGACGGTCAGGCCGAGCAGGGTGCCCACGCCCAGCAGCCGCAGGCCCTCGGGGGAGATCGTCTCCGGGGTGACCCGGCTGTGCTGGAAGGTGCCGAAGACCCAGAGGTACATCCCGAAGGTGGAGATCACCACGACGTTGTTGAGGACCGGGGTCCACATCATCGCGCCGAACCGGCCACGGGCGTTCAGGATCTGACCCATCACCACATGGATGCCCATGAAGAAGATGGTCGGCAGGCAGTAGCGGGCCAGCGCCACGGTGGTGTCGGCGCTGGCCGGGTTGCGCATCAGCGAGTGCGAGATCAGCTGGACCAGCAGCGGGGCCGCCAGCACGGCGACGAAGGCCACCCCCGCCAGGCCGACCATCACCAGGGTGAGCAGCCGGTTGGCGTAGGCGGTGCCGCCGTCCTCGTCCTGCTTCATGCTGCGGACCAGCTGCGGGACGAAGACCGCGTTCAGCGCGCCGCCGCCGATCAGGATGTAGAGCAGGGTGGGCAGCGTGTTGGCCGCCGAGTAGGAGTCGCCCATGGTGCCGACGCCGATCGCGGCGGCGATCACCATGGTGCGCAGGAAGCCGGTGCCCCGGGAGACCAGGGTGCCGGCGGCCATCAGGGCGCTGGAGTTCAGCAGGCCGGAGACCTTGCCGCCGGCCGGCCCTTCGTCCCGCCGGGCGGTCTGCTCGCCCGTCGGCTCGCCTGTTTCCTCTGTTTCCCCTGTTTCCTCGCCCGTTTCCTCGCCTGCCGGGGCGTCGATCGCGGCGGCCGTCTCGAACTGCGTGACGGCGTCCGCCGCGGCCTCCTCCGGCAGCACCGGGACAGTGCGGGCCAGCAGCCCGCTCTCCTCGGCGGTCAGCGGCGGATCGAACTCGATCACCGGCACGAACGGGCGCTCCGGCGCCGTGGCGCCCTCGCTCGCGGCGGTGCCGAGCAGCGCGTCCACGCCGACGTACTCGGTGCTCTCGGTGTCCCAGGGGGAGGCGGTGACGGGCGGCTGCTCGGCCGGCGGCGCAGTGGTGGGCGCGGCGGTGGCGGTGTCACGGGCCCAGCGGGAGGCCGGGACGCCCGGCTCGCCGGCCAGCGTGAGGACCGCCTCGGGCAGCGGCCGGGCGGGGGCCGGCGCCTCGGGGGTCCGGGCCGGCGCCTCGGCCGTCCGGGCCTGGGCCGGGTCGGGCTCGTCGGCGGTGCGGTCGTAGGGGCCGGGGCCGGCGGCCGTGGCGTACGGGTCGGCGGCGTGCGGATCCTGCGCATAGGTGTCGGCCAGGTACCAGTCCTGGTCCTCCGAGGGGGAGCCCGGGCCGGCAGCGCCGCTGCGGCCCCGTCCGCGATCCTGGCCCTGCACTCGCTCGTCCCGCGGCCCGTCCATGCCACCTCTTCGCTGTCGCCGGCTCGTCACCCGGGCCGTCTCAGAGACCTACTGTCTCATCACCGCTCACCCGAACCCGGCTTCGACGCCGCCCGCCGCGACGCCCGCCAGGGCGCCGCGCGACCCGCTACGACTGCGCCGTGGAGCCGTGCGGACGGTCCGCGCCGTCCGATTCACCCGGCTGCGCGAGCGGCGCGTCCGGGTCCTCGTAGTCGCCGGTGCGCTTCTTGCGCTTGAGGTAGATCCGGCCGCCGGCCAGCACCACCAGCAGGGCGCCGGCGCTGAGCACCCACCAGACGCCGTTGGGCACGTTGGTGACCTCGACCTGGAAGTTCACCTCGGGGCCGTACGGCGCCGCGTCCGGGCCGACGGTGTACAGCTGGGCCACCATCGGCACCAGCCCGTTGCCGGCGGCCTTGCGGGCGTTGAAGACCACCGAGGCGCTGTGCCCGGCCGGCAGGTCGGCCAGCCGCACCGAGTCGCTGACCCGGTCGCCGACCTTCAGGCGGTTCGGCTGCTTGGAGGTCAGTCGCAGCTGGAGGTTGGTGACGGTCTGCCGCAGGTCGTTCTTCACGCTGACCTGGAGCAGCCCGGAGTCACCCGCGAGGGTGATCACCTGGCTCTTGGTCGGGATGGCGACCGCGTCGGTCAGCTGCTGGAGGTACTTGCCGGTGTTGGCGCGGAAGTCGGCGCCGGCCTGGTGGTTGTCGCGCCAGGCGGTGGAGACCGAGCGGACCATCGCGGCGCTGAACGGGCTGCTGACCCGCTGCGGGTCGGTGAGGATCCGCAGCAGCTGGTCGACGTGCACCTGCATGTCGGAGACCGTCTGGAAGTCCGCGCCGGTCAGCTCGGACCGGCGCAGCTCGCCCGGGTAGGAGGCGGGGGAGGGGACGCTGCTGTTGGCCTTCGGGTCGGCCGGGGCGGCGGCGACGGTGGCCAGCGTGGCGGCCGTCGTCCACTTGCCGCCGTCGGCGGCCTGGAGCGAGTCGGCGAGCGTCTGCGCGGTGTTCACGGTCAGCTCGCGCGGGGGCAGCACCAGCAGGGTGCGCGGCAGGTTGGGCTGCTGCAGGGTGATCTCCAGCGTCTCGGCCAGGTACCGCTGGTGGGCCTGGAACTGGCCCTGCGCGGTGTTCAGGTCGGACTGGAACAGGCCCGAGACGGTGCTGTCGGCGACCACCGCGGTCTGCCCGCCGGAGATCGGCCGGGCGGCGCTCGGCGTGTGGTTGAGCGAGGTCGGATCCGGCAGGCTCGCACCGTTCACCAGCACCACCGAGGCGCCGATCTTCTGGGTGGTGCCGGCCACCTGCTGGTCCAGGTAGCCCTGGTAGGGCCAGGCCACGTTGTCCACGGTGTCCACCGAGAGCCGGCCCTCGACGGTGACCCGGCCGGCCGTGCGGGCCTTGGCGACCGCAGTGTCCAGGCCCGCCAGGCCCGAGCCGTTGTGCGCGATGGAGGCCAGGTCCGGGTCGGCGTAGGGCAGCGCCACGACCTCGGCGTTGTTGCTGGTGACGGCCTGGCGCAGGGCGGTCAGCCACTTGGTGGCCACGTCCTTGCCCTGGCCGGCGGCGGTGTTCTCGGTCCGCGCGGTCTCCGCGGCGTGCCCGGGCAGCTGCACCCGGTACGGCTTGGTCATCGCGAGCACGGTGTCCAGCAGGTCGGGGTCGATCGCCCAGGTGAGAGAGGGGAGCTGGGCGCCGATCGAGACCAGCTTGCCGAGCCGCCCCTCGGGGGCCAGCTCGGCGACCAGGCTGTCGTCGCGCAGCACCGGGGACTGGTCGTCGGTGCTGGTCTGGGCGACCAGCTCGGGGGCGTGGGTGATCGGCCAGACGGTGCTGACCTTGAGCGGGTTGGGGGCGTCCTTGGCGTCCGGCAGGTACGGCAGCAGGGTGCGGGCGATGCCCAGCACATTGGAGTTGTCGTCCTGGACGTCCACCGCGAGCTCGTAGACGCCGCTCTGGCCGAGCTTCAGATCGCTCTCGGCCAGCTGGATCCTGAACGGGGCGGAGCCCGCGGCGGGCAGCGGGTCCAGCTTGGTCTGCGTGGCCTTCACCTCGCTGCCGTCGCTGTCCACCGGGTCGCCGCGGCCCATCACGTTCGCGATGCCGCTGCGGGTGTCCAGCAGCTGCTTGTTGCCGAGTTTCAGGCCGACGTGCGGGTGCTCGACCGCGCTCGACCCGGTGTTGGTGAGGTCGCCGGAGACGGTCAGGGTGCCGCCCGCGGTGGAGAGGCCGGTGATCGCGACGTTCACCGGGAACTCGGCGGAGGCGGTGGTGAAGGTGGTCAGCGCCGTCGGCCCGGCCAGCGCCGGGGTGCCCGTAGCGGCGGCGGTGAACAGGGCCAGTGCGCCGCTCACGAGCAGGGTCCGCAGCCGGCGCCCGGCCGATCGTCGTGGGCCCCGTCCCGACCTGCCGGGACTTCCCGTGTGCCGTGCTGGCTCACCCACGCGCTTCGCCCTCGCCGTTCTGGTTCGCTTGTCCCGACGCCGCGCGGAGCCGCGCCGCGCTCTTCAGCCACTGATCCGTCCGGCCGCCGCTGAGCCGCGCCCGGAGTTTCCCCACCGGCATGGTAACGACGCCGCGTGGCCCGCAGTGTTGCGGGCTGTGGGGTGAGCACCCGGTGAGCGCCGCAGGCGGCGGGAGGCGGCCCGGCGCGGCCGGCCGGAAAAACCGGAGAGCCGGAGGGCAGCCGGGCCACGTACCCTTGTGAGCCGTGTCCAACGCCAATGATTCCCACGCCGTGATCGCCGCCGCTGCCGCCGTCCCGCCCGCCCTGCCAGGCCTGAGCGAGGCCCAGACCCGCGGGCTCCAGGAGCTGCTGCGGGTCTCCCCGGTGGCGGACGAGGTCGCCCGGCGGTTCCAGCAGGCCGGCTTCCGGCTGGCCCTGGTCGGCGGGTCGGTGCGGGACGCACTGCTCGGCCGGCTCGGCAACGACCTCGACTTCACCACCGACGCCCGCCCGCAGCAGGTGCTCAGACTGGTGAAGGGCTGGGCGGACGCGGTCTGGGACGTCGGCATCGCCTTCGGCACCGTGGGAGCCCGCAAGGACACGCCCGAGGGCAGCTTCCTGATCGAGATCACCACCTACCGCTCCGAGGCCTACGACCGCACCTCGCGCAAGCCCGAGGTGACCTACGGCGAGACCATCGAGCAGGACCTGGTCCGGCGCGACTTCACCGTCAACGCGATGGCCGTCGACCTGCCCGGCCGCGGTTTCATCGACCCGCACCACGGTCTGGACGACCTGGAGGCCCGGGTGCTGCGTACCCCGGCGACCCCCGAGGAGTCCTTCTCCGACGACCCGCTGCGGATGATGCGGGCCGCCCGCTTCGCCGCCCAGCTGGACTTCGAGCCCGCGCCCGAGGTGGTCGCCGCGATGACCGCGATGGCCGAGCGGATCACCATCGTCTCGGCCGAGCGGGTCCAGGCGGAGATCAACAAGTTGCTGCTGGCCGACCACCCGGTGAAGGGTCTGCGCCTGCTGGTCGACACCGGGCTGGCCGGCTTCGTGCTGCCCGAACTGCCCGCGCTGCAGCTGGAGAGCGACGAGCACCACCGGCACAAGGACGTCTACGAGCACTCGCTGACCGTCCTGGAGCAGGCCATCGCGCTGGAGCAGGACGGCCCGGACCTCTCGCTGCGGCTGGCCGCGCTGCTGCACGACATCGGCAAGCCGCGCACCCGCCGCTTCGAGTCGGACGGCCGGGTCTCCTTCCACCACCACGAGATGGTCGGCGCGAAGATGACCCGCAAGCGGATGCGGGAGCTGAAGTACTCCAAGGAGCTGACCGACGAGGTCTCCCGCCTGGTCGAGCTGCACCTGCGCTTCCACGGCTACGGCGACGGCGAGTGGACCGACTCCGCCGTCCGGCGCTACGTCACCGACGCCGGCCCGCTGCTGGAGCGCCTGCACAAGCTGACCCGCTCCGACTGCACCACCCGCAACCGCAAGAAGGCCGCCGCGCTGTCGCGCACCTACGACGGCCTGGAGGAGCGGATCGCCCAGCTCAAGGACCAGGAGGAGCTGGACTCCGTCCGCCCGGCACTGGACGGCAACCAGATCATGGAGCTGCTCGGGCTGCGCCCCGGCCCGGAGGTCGGCAAGGCCTACCGGCACATGCTGGAGCTGCGGCTGGAGAACGGCCCGATGGACCACGAGACGGCGGTCGCCGCGCTCAAGCAGTGGTGGGCGGCCGAGCAGGAGAGCTAGAGGGCAACGCATGGTGGCGGTCCGTCAGTTGACGGGCCGCCACCATGCGTCGCGGTTGGTGGGCTAGTTGACCGCCGGGGGCAGCCGGCGGGCGGCTCGCGCGTAGAGCACCGCGCTCAGCGCGTACACCAGGCCCACCCCGGCCACGGCGCCGACGGACCGTCCGTTCAGCGGGAGCACCAGCGCCGCCACCGCGGCCGCCACCACGAAGGCGGCGTTGAAGAGCACGTCGTAGAGGGCGAAGACGCGGCCGCGGTACTCGTCCTCGACCGCGCTCTGCACGATCGTGTCGGCGCAGATCTTGGTGCCCTGGGTGACCACGCCGAGCAGCAGCGCGGCGGCCATCACCGGGCCGGTGGTGAAGAAGAGGCCGAGCCCGGGGACGAAGAGCGCGGCCGATCCGAGGCAGGCGACCATCCAGCCGGTGAGCCCGAGCCGCCTGGTGAACCAGGGGCTGACCACGGCGGCGAGGAAGAAGCCGAGCGCCGAGAAGCCGAGCGCCGTGCCGAGGGTGGCCAGGCCCCCCTTGCTGTCACCGGGGTTGTTGAAGGTGTACCGGGAGAGCATCAGCACCACGACGATCAGCATGCCGTAGCAGAACCGGGCGGCGGTGACGGCGGCCAGCGCGTGCACGGCGGGCCGGCAGTCCCGGACCAGGTGGCGCAGGCCGGCGCCCAGCGCCTGGCCGGCCTGGCCGAGCGCGTGGCGCAGTCCCGGGCGGTCGGGGTGCTGGTCGGGACCGAGCAGTCCGGGCTCCATCCGGTGCGCGGCCAGCGCGGCGGTGAGGTAGAGGACGGCGGCGATCGTCACCAGCCCCGCGTCCGCCTTTTGACCGGGCGGCAGGACCTGGTGGAAGGCGAAGCCGATCCCGGCGCCGGCGGCCGCGGCCACCGTGCCGAGGGTGGGGCTGAGCGAGTTGGCGGTGACCAGCTGCCCGGGGTCGACGACCCGGGGCAGGGCGGCCGAGAGCCCGGCCAGGATGAACCGGTTGAGCGCCGTGACCAGCAGCGCCGCGCCGAAGAAGAGCCACTCGGGTGCTCCGCCCAGCAGCAGCGCGGCGGTCACCAGGCCGAGTCCGAACCGCGCGAGGTTGCCCAGGTAGAGCACCTGGCGCCGTCGCCAGCGGTCGAGCAGCACGCCGGCGAACGGTCCGATCACCGAGAACGGCAGCAGCAGCACCGCCAGCATCGAGGCGATGTCGGCCGGGGTGGACTGCCGTTCGGGCGAGAAGATCACATAGGAGGCCAGGGATACCTGGAACACCCCGTCGGAGAGCTGCGAGAGCAGCCGGGCGCTGAGCAGCCGGCGGAAGTCACGGGTGCGCAGCAACCCGCGGAGCGTGGCGTGACCTGGGTGCTGGGTACGGGGGACCGAAGCCGGTCGTCTGGTGATCGCCACCCGCCCAGGGTGCCATGACCGCGGTGGATCTTTCACGTCATGGCGATGGCCGATGTTTCACGTGAAACATCGGCCATCACCGTCATACCAGGGTCAACTCAGCGCTCAGCGCTCAGCCTGCACAGTCGCGAACTTCGCTGCGCTCAGCGCTCGACCTCGCCCTTGATGAACTTCTCGACGTTGTCACGAGCCTCGTCGTCGAAGTACTGCACCGGCGGGGACTTCATGAAGTACGAGGACGCCGACAGGATCGGGCCGCCGATGCCCCGGTCCAGCGCGATCTTCGCGGCACGCACGGCGTCGATGATGACACCGGCCGAGTTCGGGGAGTCCCAGACCTCGAGCTTGTACTCCAGGTTCAGCGGCACGTTGCCGAAGGCGCGGCCCTCAAGGCGGACGTAGGCCCACTTGCGGTCGTCGAGCCACGCGACGTAGTCGGACGGGCCGATGTGGACGTTCTTCGCGCCCAGGTCGCGGTCGCGGACCTGGGAGGTGACGGCCTGGGTCTTGGAGATCTTCTTGGACTCCAGGCGGTCACGCTCGAGCATGTTCTTGAAGTCCATGTTGCCGCCGACGTTCAGCTGCATGGTGCGCTCCAGCAGGACACCGCGGTCCTCGAAGAGCTTCGCCATCACGCGGTGCGTGATGGTGGCGCCCACCTGGGACTTGATGTCGTCACCGACGATCGGCACGCCGGCCGCGGTGAACTTGTCCGCCCACTCCTTGGTGCCGGCGATGAACACCGGGAGGGCGTTGACGAAGCCGACCTTGGCGTCGATGGCGCACTGCGCGTAGAACTTCGCCGCGTCCTCGGAACCGACCGGGAGGTAGCAGACCAGCACGTCGACCTGGCGGTCCTTCAGGACCTGGACGACGTCGACCGGCTCCGCGTCGGACTGCTCGATGGTCTCGAGGTAGTACTTGCCGAGGCCGTCGAGCGTGTGGCCGCGCTGCACGGTGACGCCGGTCGGCGGCACGTCGCAGATCTTGATGGTGTTGTTCTCGCTGGCGCCGATGGCGTCGGCGAGGTCGAAGCCGACCTTCTTGGCGTCGACGTCGAAGGCCGCGACGAACTCCACGTCCTTGACGTGGTACTCGCCGAACTGCACGTGCATCAGGCCGGGGACCTTACCGGCCGGGTCGGCGTCCTTGTAGAACTCGACACCCTGCACCAGCGACGCGGCGCAGTTGCCGACGCCCACGATGGCTACGCGAACCGAACCCATTCCGGTTGCTCCCTGTTCTCGTGAGGTCCGTCGGAGACCGACGGTCCTCGTCCTGCTTCTTATCTGACTCATTGACGGGCGCGCTGCGCCCACTTCCGCCGGACGGCACGGGCAGACGCGGCGGTGGCGGCTCCTAGGAGGAGCGCCCCGGGCGGTCGTACGGTGGCGGAGGCGAATCGGGGGATCCGTCCTCCTGGCCACGGCCGTCCGAAGACTGTGGTGTGGCGGGTCCCGGCGGCGAGGCGCCGGTGCGCCCGCTTCGGTTGGCCCGCTCGGTCTCGATCAGTTCGTTGAGCCAGCGGACTTCTCGTTCCACCGACTCGAGACCGTGTCGCTGCAGTTCGAGCGTGTAGTCGTCGAACCGCTCACGGGTGCGCGCGATCGAGTGGCGCATCCGCTCCAGCCGCTCCTCCAGCCGGCTGCGGCGGCCCTCCAGGACCCGCATCCGCACCGCCCGGTCGGTCTGGCCGAAGAAGGCGAAGTGCACACCGAAGTGCTCGTCCTCCCAGGCGTCCGGACCGGAGTCGGCGAGCAGCTCCTCGAAGCGCTCCTTGCCCTCCGGGGAGAGCCGGTAGACGATCTTCGACCGCTTGCCGTTGAGCGCGGTGGCCGGGACGTACTCGACGTCCGGGTTGTCCTCGACCAGGAATCCCTGGGCGACCAGGCTCTTCAGGCAGGGGTAGAGCGTGCCGTAGGAGAAGGCGCGGAACGAGCCCAGCAGCACGTTGAGGCGCTTGCGCAGCTCGTACCCGTGCATGGGTGCGTCGTGCAGCAGGCCGAGGACGGCGAACTCCAGCACTCCTGAGCGCCTGCTCACGCGGTCCGGCCTCCTTTCCGACGGTCTCGGGGCTCCGGAGTCGACGACTCGGGCGGGTATGCCGCTTCGATGTATCGACTCGATATATCGAGAACGATAGGCCGGGGTCACGATTGGGGCAAGGGGGACTCGGGTGAATGTGATCACAAGAGTCCTCGGAGCCCCTCCGGACCCCGTCCGAAGTCCTTCCGAACCCCCTCTGAACCCCGGGCGGGGAGTCGCCCGCACCCCCGTGAGGTGCTGATCAGGCGCCAGGTCAAGGCCAACTCGGGGGTTCTTGGCAACGGGCATGTAATGATCTGCGGTCGGTATGCGGCTCTTGTCAGTTGATGCCCGATTAGGCACGATTCCGGGATGCGTACGCTGTCGCGTGTGCACGAGGACCACCACCGGGGTAGCGGCCGTACAGAGGGCCCAGGGCGGTTGCGGGCACGGGAAGTGGAACCTGTCTTCAGGCGCCCGTGCCTGGCCTAGGAGTTACTGGACTATGAGCGAACACCGGCGCAGGTCGTCCCACTCGGGCGACGGTGACCAACCGGCCGGCCGTCGACCCGACGGCAACCCGGGCCCGTACGGCGGCGCGCCCCAGGGCGCACCGTCCTACGACACCCCGGGCCGTCCCGCGCCGGGCCGGGCCGCTCGGCCCGGTGGGCCGCGCGGCAGCCGGGAGACCTCCCAGCAGCCCCGGATGACCCGCGCCGAGATGCGCAAGGCCGGCCAGAAGGGCGGCCGGAAGGCCCCCGCGACCGGTGGCAAGGGCGGCGGCGGTGCCAAGCCGCCCGGCAAGAAGCGCTTCATCGACTACCCGCGCTGGGGCAAGACCGGCGTCCGCCGCTGGCTGCCTTCCTGGAAGCAGTGCCTGACGGTCTTCCTGGTCTGCTTCGGCAGCGGGGTGGCGGCGGTCGGCGTCACCTACGCGACGACCCAGATCCCGAACATCAAGGACCTGGTGAAGGACCAGAACAACATCTACTACTGGGCCGACGGCACGGAGATGACCCGCAAGGGCGACACCAACCGGCAGATCGTGCCGCTCACCGACATCAACAAGTCCGCCCAGGACGCCGTGATCGCCGCCGAGAACGAGTCCTTCCGCACCGACAGCGGCATCGACCCCAAGGGCATCGCCCGCGCCGTCTACAACATGGCCACCGGCGGTCCGACCCAGGGCGGCTCGACGATCACCCAGCAGTACGTGAAGAACGCCTACCTGAGCCAGGACCAGACCCTGAGCCGCAAGGTCAGCGAGCTCTTCATCACGTTGAAGATCAACCAGAAGCTGACCAAGGACGAGATCCTCGACGGCTACCTCAACACCAGCTGGTTCGGGCGTAGTTCGATCGGGATCCAGGCGGCCGCCAAGTCCTACTACGGCGTGGACGCCAAGGACCTGAACGTCTGTCAGAGCGCGATGCTGGCCGGCCTGCTCAAGGGCGCGGGCCTCTACGACCCCTCGCTCAGCCAGGCGAACCACGACCGCGAGGTCGGCCGCTGGGGCTGGATCCTGGACCGGATGGTCATCACGCACTCGCTCACCGCCGACGAGCGCGCGCAGTGCAAGGTCTTCCCCGAGCCGATCAAGCAGCAGTCCTCGGCCAACATGAACGGCGAGGTCGGCTACCTGGTCGACACCGCCAACAAGTACATGCTCAGCAAGGACCCGACGATCACCGAAGCCGCGCTGGGGCACGGCGGTTACCGGATCTACACCACGTTCCAGAAGGACAAGGTCGACGCGCTCAAGAAGGCCGTCGACGACGTCACCGCGGCCAACCTGAACCCGGCCAAGCACCCCGACACCGACCAGTTCGTCCAGGTCGGCGCGGCCTCCGTGGTGCCGGGCGACGGCGCGATCGTGGCCATCTACGGCGGCCCCGGCTTCGACCAGGGCCACTTCGCCAACAACGCCGACGCCTCCGGCGTCCCGGTCGGCTCGACCTTCAAGCCCTACGTGCTGGCCACCGCCATGCAGACCGGCCTGCTCACCCAGACCGGCCCCGACGGCAAGCCGATGCGGATCAACGAGGACAGCCGCTACCTCGCCGACGACAACAGCACCATCCGCAAGCCGGACGGCTCGCTGGTGCTCGGCCCGGACAACAAGCCGTTCAAGCAGAAGAACGACGAGAACGGCCCCCAGGGCTACGTCACCCTGCGCAAGGCCATGGAGCAGTCCTTCAACGTGCCGTACGTGCAGCTCGGCGAGGACGTCGGCGGCACCAACGTGGCGGCGCTGGCCGAGAAGATGGGCCTGAAGAAGGAGAGCTTCTCGGACCCCAGCACGGCCTCCTTCGCGATCGGTACCTCCACGCCGAGCGCGATCCGGATGGCCTCGGGCTACTCGGTCTTCGCCGCGCGCGGCCAGCAGGCCGACCCGTACTCGGTGCTCAAGGTGGATCTCAACGGGGTGGCGCGGCCCGGCTTCGGCAAGTCGACGCCCAAGACGGTGCTCGACCAGGCCGTGGCCGACAACATCACCAGCGTCCTGCAGGACGTGGTGAACAAGGGCACCGGTACCAAGGCGAAGATCTCCGGCCGGCAGATCGCCGGCAAGACCGGTACCACCGACAAGGGCATCTCGGCCTGGTTCGACGGCTACACGCCGCAGTTGACCACCGCGATCAGCATGTTCCGCGAGGACCCGAACAACCCGAAGCTGCTGTCGCTGATCGGTACCGGCGGCAAGACCTCCTTCTACGGTGGTGACCTGCCGGCCGAGATCTTCAACGCGTACATGTCGAGCGCGCTGGCCAACACCCCGTCGGTGGACTTCCCCGCGCCGGGCCCGGTCAACAGCCAGGTCGACTCCTCGGGCGCGCCGAGCACCGTCTCGCCCTCGCCCTCGCCGTCCGCCTCGCCCACCGACACCGTCGCGCCCACCGCGCCCCCGGCGCCCACCCAGATCGCCCCGGTCACCCCGCCCCCCGGCGGGCCGACCGCCTGCACGCCCGGCGTCGACTGCGCCAGCGCGTCGGCCAGCACCAGCAAGACCACCGGCGGCAACGGTGGCGGCAACGGCGGTAATGGCGGTGGCGGCGGTTGCGTGATCGGCGGGGTGACGACGACCTGTCCCACCGACACCGCCACCGCGGTGACCGGCGGCGGCGGCGCCGCGGGCGGCGGTACCGGACGGCCCACCAAGACGGCGAGGCCGACCGACACCTCGGTGCCGACCGCGCCACCCACCCCGTAGCGGGGACGCCCCCCGCTCACCCGGCCCTCGGCGGTCCCGCAGCTCAGCGGGGCCGCCGAGGCCGTTGCCGGGGGCATCCTCGTCCATTCGGCGATGGTGCGGCAGTATGTGCGCCATGACGTCGATCGCGCGTGACGAAACCGCCGGGCCCCAGGCAGCCGCCGAAGGCGTCCAGGGCCCGCAGCCGAACACCGTGGTCGTCCCCGCGGACGAGGACCCGGTCGCCGCCGCGGGCAGCGAACTGCTCGGCGGGCCGCCCGGCCGCCGGGCCCTGCTGGGCGTCTCCTGGTGGATCCCGGCCCGGTTCGTGGCCCTGGTCACCGTGCTGACGTACGCGCTGGGCATGGTGCAGAAGCTGCCCTGCTACACCAGCGGCTGGTTCTTCGGCGCCACCACGCAGTACACCCACTCCTGTTACAGCGACATCCCGCACCTGTACTCCGGGCGCGGCTTCGCGGCCGGGCTGCACCCGTACCTCGACATGATCCCGCAGCCCACCGCGGACATGAAGTTCCTCGAATACCCCGTGCTGACCGGCCTGTTCATGCAGATCGCCGGCTGGTTCACCCCCACCGCCGGGGTGATCCAGGACCGCGAGCGCTGGTTCTGGATGGTCAACGCCGGGATGCTGCTGATCTGCGCGGTGATCACCGTCATCGCGGTCTCCCGCACCCACCGCCGCCGCCCCTGGGACGCGCTGCTGTTCGCCCTGGCCCCGTGCCTGGCGCTGAACGCCACGATCAACTGGGACCTGCTCGCGGTCGCGCTGACCGCCGTCGCGATGGCGTACTGGTCCAACAGCCGCACGATCCTGGCCGGCGTCTTCATCGGGCTGGCCACCGCCGCCAAGCTCTACCCGCTGCTGCTGCTCGGCCCGCTGCTGGTGCTCTGCTGGCGGGCCGGACGCTGGCGCGCCTTCTGGCAGGCGACCGGCGCCGCGGTGGCGGCCTGGCTGATCGTCGACGTCCCGATCATGGTGGCCAGCTGGAACGGCTGGGCCACCTTCTACACCTTCAGCCAGACCCGCAAGGAGGACTACGGGTCCTTCTGGATGATCCTGATGCAGGACCGCAACCAGGTCCTGACGAGCCTCAACACCTGGATCGCCGCGCTGCTGGTGCTCAGCTGCCTGGCCGTCGGCTGGCTCGCGCTGTCCGCCCCGCGCCGCCCGCGCTTCGCTCAGCTGGTCTTCCTTGTGGTGGCCGCCTTCGTCCTCACCAACAAGGTCTACTCGCCGCAGTACGTGCTCTGGCTGATCCCGCTGGCCGCGCTGGCCCGCCCGCGCTGGCGGGACTTCCTGATCTGGCAGGCCTGCGAGGTGCTGTACTTCCTCGGCATCTGGTCCTACCTGGCCTACGTCAGCGACTCCAAGCAGCACGGCATCGGCCAGGACTGGTACCACCTGGCGATCGTGCTGCACCTGGTGGGCACCCTGTACCTCTGCTTCATGGTGGTCCGCGACATCCTGATGCCGGACCGCGACCCGGTCCGCTGGGACGGCAGCGACGACCCCTCGGGCGGCGTGCTGGACTTCGCACCGGACCGCTTCGTGGTCGGTTCGGCCCGCCGGCTGCGCGAGGAGGAGTCCTACGCCGCGTACGCGCCCACCGGGCAGGCCGACTGGATGACGGCGCCGGACCCCGAGGAGATGCCCGAGGAGGCGTCCGAGGAGATGTCCGGGCAGGCGACGGGGGAGCGGGCCTGACGGTCCGCCGGGCCCCGGATCAGCGGTCCGTCACCCGGTCGAAGTGCGTCGTGGTGTGCCGGAGGTTGACGGACAGCTCGTCGCCGACCGCAGGCGGCTTGGTCCCCGCGGGCAGGAACAGGATGCTCACCTGCATGTGCGGCGGCTCCGCGAACCAGAGCTGACGGCCGTTCCACTGGTACGGCGAGAGCGTCCGGTTCAGCGTGGCCAGCCCCGCCCGGGCCATCCCCTTGGCCCGCGGCAGCAGGCCGTGCACGTACTTCGGCGCCTCCATCCCGACCCCGTGCGCGGTGCCGCCGCTGACCACCAGCAGGTGGCCGTCGGAGGGGGCCCGGTGCTGGCGGTAGCCGTAGCGGTCGCCCTTGGCGATCGGCGTCGCGTCCAGCACGGTGGCCCGCGCCTCCAGCGCCTGGACGTCGCCGAGCCAGAGCCGGGTGCCGATCCGGGAGCGGAACTCGGTGTGCGGGTGACGCACCGTCAGCCAGGCGATCGAGCCGGAGCCGAGGTGGCTGAGGTAGACGGTCGAGGTGGGCAGACCCGCCGCGGCGATCGCCTGCACCCATTCGGAGACCTCGACGGCCGGATCCGAACCGTCCCGGCGGTCCAGCGGCAGGTGCAGCGCGAAGCCCTCCAGCACCGTCCCGGCGTCCGCCACCGCGCCCGCCAGGTGCGCCAGCTCGGCGTGCGAGACGCCGTGCCGGCGCATGCTGGTCATGCACTCCACCACCACCCGCGCCCCGGGCAGCGCCGGCAGCGCCTCCACGCCCGCCACCGTCCGCAGCACCCGCGCGGGCAGCGGCGGCTGCTGCTCACCGATCCGGTACGGGGTCAGCACCAGCAGCTCCCGCTCGAAGCACTCCAGTGCCTGCTCCGCCTCCTGCGCGGTGCCGACCGCCAGCAGCCCGGTGCCCAGCAGCTGGGCCTCCCGGGCCAGGCGCTGGTTGCCCAGGCCGTAGCCGTTGCCCTTGACGACCGGGACCAGGCCCGGGAACTCCTTGAGCAGCGCGTGCTGATGAGCCCGCCAGCGGTCGGTGTCCACGTACAGCGAAAGAGTCATCGAGCTCTCCGAGGGTGGTGCGGGTGATGCGTTGGATCTCTCAGCGACGGGACATGTAGAGATCCAGCGCCTTGTGCAGCAGCTTGTTGAGCGGGTAGTCCCACTCGCCGACGTACTCCGCGGCCTGGCCGCCGGTTCCCACCTTGAACTGGATCAGCCCGAAGAGGTGGTCATCCTCGTCCAGCGTGTCGCTGATCCCGCGCAGGTCGTACAGGCTCGCGCCGAGCGCGTAGGAGTCGCGCATCATCCGCCACTGGATCGCGTTGGACGGCTTGACCTCGCGCTTGTGGTTGGCCGAGGCGCCGTAGGAGTACCAGACGTGGTCACCGACCGTCAGCATCGTGGTCGCGGCCAGCGGTTCGCCCTCGTGGTAGGCGATGTACAGGCGCATCCGGTTCGGGTCCTCGTCGGTGAGCGCCTTCCACATCCGCTGGAAGTAGGCCAGCGGGCGCGGGGTGAACCGGTCGCGCTCGGCGGTGAGGACGTACAGCTGGTGGAAGACCGCCAGGTCGTCGTAGCCGCCCTGGACCACCTCGACGCCGCTCTTCTCGGCCTTCTTGATGTTGCGCCGCCACAGCTGGTTGAAGCCGCGCTGGATGTCGTCCAGCGAGCGGTTGGCCAGCGGTACCTGGAAGACGTACCGCGGCTGGACGTCGCCGAAGCCGGCCCCGCCGTCCTCGCCCTGCAGCCAGCCCGAGCGGCGCAGCCGGTCGGCCACCTCGAAGGCGCGCGGCTCGTACCAGTCGGGCTCCACGTCGCGCAGCCGCTTCGCTTCCTTGCCGGCGATCGCCTCCTTGATGGTGGCCGCCTCCCAGCGCCGGATCACCACCGGCGGGCCCATCTTCACCGAGAACGCGCCCTGCGCCTTGAGGTGCGCGAGCATCGGCTGCAGCCACTGGTCGAGGTCGGCGGCGAACCAGTCGATCACCGGGCCCTCGGGCAGGTAGGCCAGGTAGCGCTTCACCTTCGGCAGCTGCCGGTAGAGCACCAGGCCGGCCCCGACGATCGCACCCGTGGAGTCCACCCAGCCGATCGACTCGGTGCGCCACTCGGACTTCACCTCACCCCAGGACGGCACCTGCAGGTGACTCGCCGAGGGCCGGCTCCTGACGAACTCCAGGTGCTCCTCGCGGGTGATCGTCCTCAGACGCAGGCTCATGCTCGGGGTGCTCCTTGGCAGGGGTGGCGGGCGCAGGTGGACTCTGTGACCCTATCGCCCGAATCGTCCGTTTCCGACGGGTCGGAAACGCGGCGCGTTGACGGAACCCTAGGGCTTACCGGCACATGGCGAACGGCGCCCGCCCGGTGGGCGAGCGCCGTGTCGTGGCCGCGGGGGCGGCTAGTAGGGCACTAGACCCCGCCGAAGAGCCCGCCGTGCGCCAGGCCGATGCCGAAGCCGAAGGCGGACATGGCCAGGGCGATCACCACCACGAAGCGCTCCGCCGTGGTGACCGAGACGAACTGGCCCCAGAGCCCGGTGACGATGCCGCCGAGCCCGGTCCAGGAGCTCAGCAGGTGCATGTTGTGCCAGTACGAGCTGATGAAGGCCACCAGGCCCAGGATCACGGTCAGGCCCACCAGGGTGTTCTCCCTGGGGTGGCTGCGTCCGTCGGTGTTCAGGGTGAGAGCGGGGAATCGGCGAATGGTCTGTGCCATGGAACCCACCTCCTGCGGAGGGCGAGGACTGCGCGTGTACCCGTTGTGCCCAGATTGCGCCGGTTGACCCCTGGATCTCAACCGGTACGCGTTTTGTTCGGCCGGATGGGTGCGGGTAGGCTGTGCGGTCTGCACTGGTGTAGTTGTGCCCCCTCATGCCCGCTGTCGGGTGAGGCGGGGTCACGTTGTCGGACCCGGCCGCTACGGTGGCTCGTGGTCGGTCACTCCTCCAGTGCCGACGCTGCACAACCCTCCTGCCACGGAGAGACCGTGGCCGTTGAGTCCAAAGGAGGTGGGTTACTCATGCGTCACTACGAGGTGATGGTCATCCTCGACCCCTCGGTCGAGGAGCGCGCTGTCTCCCCCCTGATCGAGAACTTCCTCAACGTCGTCCGCACTGGTGGCGGCAACGTTGAGAAGGTCGACACGTGGGGCCGGCGTCGCCTGTCGTACGAGATCAACAAGCAGTCCGAGGGCATCTACACGGTCATCGACCTGAAGGCCGAGCCCGCGGTTGTCAAGGAGCTGGACCGCCAGATGTCGCTGAGCGAGTCGGTTCTGCGGACCAAGGTCCTGCGCCCGGACACCCACTGAGCCACTGCTGAGGCCCGCTTGGGCCTTGGTGGCTCTGGTCGATGTTTCACGTGAAACATCGTGAAGCATCCCTGAACGGAACTCCTCCTTCCCGAGAGGCCATCACACCATGGCAGGCGAGACCGTCATCACACTCGTCGGCAATCTCGTCGACGACCCCGAGCTGCGTTTCACCCCCTCGGGGGCAGCGGTCGCTAAGTTCCGCATCGCGTCCACTCCCCGCACCTTTGACCGTCAGACGAACGAGTGGAAGGACGGCGAAAGCCTCTTCCTCACGTGCAACGTCTGGCGTCAGCCCGCGGAGAACGTGGCCGAGTCGCTGCAGCGTGGCATGCGCGTGATCGTGCAGGGCCGACTGCGCCAGCGGTCTTACGAGACCAAGGAAGGCGAGAAGCGGACGGTCTTCGAGGTCGAGGTCGACGAGGTCGGCCCGAGCCTGCGCTCGGCAACCGCCAAGGTGACCCGGGCCAACCGGTCCGGTGCTCCTGGTGGTGGCGCCGGTGGCGGCAGCTTCGGCGGCGGCCAGCAGGGCGGCGCTCCGGCCGGTGGCGGCTGGGGTGGCGGCGGTGGCGGCCAGCAGGGTGGCGGCAGCTGGGGCGCAAACGCCTCCGGCGGCGGCCAGTCCGGCCCCACCGACGACCCGTGGGCGTCCAGCGCACCCGCACCCTCTGGTGGAAACCAGGGCGGCGGCGGTGGCGGTTGGGGTGCCCCGGCCGGTGGCGGCTACTCGGAAGAGCCCCCGTTCTAGAGCTGACAGATTTCGTGCGACCCGGGACGACTGCCGTGAGGCAGCGGCCCGGATCGTGAATCCCATTTGGAGCACATGATGGCGAAGCCGCCTGCTCGCAAGCCTAAGAAGAAGGTTTGCGTCTTCTGCAAGGACAAGGTCAACTACGTTGACTACAAGGACACGAACTTGCTCCGCAAGTTCATCTCCGACCGCGGGAAGATCCGCGCCCGCCGGGTCACCGGCAACTGCACCCAGCACCAGCGTGACGTCGCCACGGCCGTGAAGAACAGCCGTGAGATGGCCCTGCTGCCCTACACCAGCACCGCGCGCTAAGAGAGGGTGACCAAAGAATGAAGATCATCCTCACTCACGAGGTCTCCGGCCTCGGTGGCGCCGGCGAGGTCGTCGAGGTCAAGGACGGTTACGCCCGTAACTTCCTGGTCCCGCGCGGCTTCGCCATTCGCTGGACCAAGGGCGGCCAGAAGGACGTCGACGCGATCCGTCGCGCCCGCAAGGTGCACGAGATCCAGACCCTTGAGGCTGCCAACGAGTTCAAGGGCAAGCTCGAGGGCCTGCAGGTCAAGCTGGCTGTTCGCTCCGGCGACGCCGGCCGCCTGTTCGGCTCCGTGACCCAGGCCGATGTCGTGGAGGCCGTCAAGGCCGCCGGCGGCCCGGTTGTGGACAAGCGCGCTGTCACGATCGCCTCGCCGATCAAGACCGTGGGCACCCACAAGGTCTCGGTCAAGCTGCACGCCGACGTCCAGGCCCACCTCGACGTCGCCGTCGTCTCGGCCTGAACCGTCCGGGTTCAGTAGTGCCGCAGGGCCGGCGGACTCCGTTCTTCGGAGTCCGCCGGCCCTCGGTCGTTTCCCGGCGCCGGGTCGGCCCCGCAGTGGTGGACTCGACAGGGCCTAGGCCCTGACCGCTCCGGTGACCAGCCACTTCCCGGTGCGCACCCGGCCCAGCAGGAAGGCCCCGCGCACCAGCATGAACAGGTTCATCGCCCACCACAGGCCCGCCAGTCCCCAGCCGAGCGCCGGCACCGCCAGGGCGAGCGGGGCGAAGGCGGCCAGCGTCGCGAGCATCGCCCAGGCCAGGTAGGTGCCGTCGCCGGCGCCCATCAGGACCCCGTCCAGCACGAAGACCAGCCCCGCCATCGGCTGGGTCAGCGCCACCAGCAGCAGGACCGCCGAGAGCTGCTGCTGCACCGCGGGGTCCGGGCTGAAGAGCGGCACGTAGAGCGGACGGGCGGCCACCACCAGCAGGCCCAGCAGCACCCCCGAGCCGACGCCCCACTCCACCATCCGCCGGGTCGCCACCCGGGCGCCGGGCGCGTCCCCGGCCCCGAGGTAGCGCCCGATGATGGCCTGGCCGGCGATCGCGATGGCGTCCAGCCCGAACGCCAGGAAGCTCCACAGGGTCATCGCGATCTGATGGGCCGCCACCTCCTGGTCGCCGAGCCGGGCGGCGACCGCGGTGGCCAGCATCAGTACGGCGCGCAGGCTCAGGGTCCGCACCATCAGCGGTCCGCCCGCCCGCGCGCAGGCCCGGATGCCCGCCGCGTCCGGGCGCAGGCCCGCCCGCTCGCGCCGGGCGCCGCGGACCACCACGACCACGTAGACGGCGGCCATCGCGGTCTGCGCCAGCACCGTCCCCCAGGCGGAGCCGGCCACCCCGAGGCCGGCGCCGTAGACCAGGCCCAGGTTGAGGCCGAGGTTGGCGGTGAAGCCGCCGACGGCCACCAGCAGCGGTGTGCGGGTGTCCTGCAGGCCGCGCAGCACCCCGGTGGCGGCCAGCACCATCAGCATCGCGGGGATGCCCAGGGCGCTGATCCGCAGGTAGGTCACCGCGTACGGCGAGGCGGTGGCGGAGGCGCCGAGGAGGTCGGCGACCGAGGGCGCCAGGGCGGCCGTCAGCAGCACCAGCGGGACGGAGAGCAGCAGGGCCAGCCAGATGCCGTCGATGCCCTGCTGGATGGCCGCCCGGCGGTCGCCGGCGCCGATCCGGCGGGCGACGGCGGCCGTGGTGGCGTAGGCGAGGAAGACGAAGACCCCGGTGATGGTGGTGAGCGCGGTGCCCGCCACACCGAGGCCGGCCAGCTGGGAGGTGCCGAGGTGGCCGATGATCGCGGAGTCGGCCATCAGGAAGAGCGGCTCGGCGACCAGGGCACCGAAGGCCGGCACGGCCAGCGCGAGGATCTCGCGGTCCTGGCGGCGGCGGTCGGCGCGCGGAAGTGTCATGGGGACACCGTAGCCATCCACAGGTAAGTACTGCAATCCCTATTCATCTATTACCGGTACCTGTGCGTAGTGGGCTGGTCGGGCGAGTCGGCACGGGTCGTCCCCAGCTGTGTGAAGTTTTTCTCATGCACAGCCGGTGGAGGGAGTAGGCGCAGGTCAGCGAGTTGACACCGAGCGGATGGTGTGGTTATCCACAGGACCTTCCCCAGGCTTGTGCACAGGTTTCGGGCAGTTGTCCACAGGAGAGGGCCTCTCGTCCACACGTCCTGTGGATAACCGTGTTGGTCGAAGCCCCTCCGGCCCCTTAGCGTGGTCGCTCGGCCGACGCGCCACAGGCCCACCTGGCGTCCGTTTTGTCGGCACCGTGGCGTAAGAAGGAGAGTGGACCGGTACATGACCTCGTCCACCCGCCCTGACTCCGCACCACACTCGCACCGCTCGCTGATCGGGGAACACGCGTGACCGGCCCCCAGTACGAAGACCACGACGTGCCCCCGCCCCCGGAGGACGACTGGCAGCCGTCCGACGACGCCTTCGCCGGCCCGTTCCAGTCCGACGGCCCCAGCGGCCCCAGCGACCGGCTGCCGGTCTCCCGCAACCGCTCGGGCGGCGGCGCCGCCTCCTCGGGCAAGGGCGGCGGGGACTTCCGCAAGCGCGACCGCGACGGCGGCAAGGACGGCGACCGCGGCGACCGGGGCGACCGCTCCGGCGGCGTCGAGGGCTTCGAGCGGGTGCCCCCGCAGGACCTCGCCGCCGAGCAGTCCGTGCTGGGCGGCATGCTGCTCTCCAAGGACGCCATCGCCGACGTGGTCGAGGTGCTCAAGCCGCACGACTACTACCGCCCGGCCCACGAACTCGTCCACAGCGCGATCCTCGACCTCTACGCCCGCGGCGAGCCGGCCGACCCGATCACCGTCGCCAGCGAGCTCACCAAGCGCGGCGAGCTCGCCCGGGTCGGCGGCCCCGGCTACCTGCACACCCTGGTCAACTCGGTCCCCACCGCCGCCAACGCCGAGTACTACGCCGAGATCGTCCACGAGCGCGCCGTCCTGCGCCGCCTGGTCGAGGCCGGCACCCGGATCGCCGGCATGGGCTACGCCGCCGAGGGCGACGTGGACGAGATCGTCAACGCTGCCCAGGCCGAGATCTACGCCGTCACCGAGCAGCGCACCAGCGAGGACTACGCCCCCCTCGCCGACATCATGGAGGGCGCCCTCGACGAGATCGAGGCCATCGGCTCCCGCCAGGGCCAGATGTCCGGCGTCCCCACCGGCTTCGCCGACCTCGACGCGCTGACGAACGGGCTGCACCCGGGGCAGATGATCGTCATCGCCGCCCGGCCCGCGATGGGCAAGTGCCTTACCGGCACGACGGTCATCGCGGAGGCGGTCACGGGTGAGCGGATCACCATCGCGGACTTCGTCCGGCGCGGCCAGGCCGGCGAACACCTGGAGGTCCACACCCTCGGGGAGGACTGGAAGCTGCGCGGCGTACGGCCGTCCGACTTCATCGACAACGGGCGCCGCGCCGTTCTGGAGCTGACCACCCGGCTCGGACGGTCCATCAGCGCCACGCCGAACCACCCGTTCCGCACCCTGCGCGGCTGGGTGCCGCTGGAGGAGCTGCGGCCGGGCGACCGGATCGCGGTCGTCCGCGACCCGCAGGTCGGGGATCCTCGACAGCGCCAGGACGGCCAGGACCTCGACCTGATCCCCGCCGAGGTCTGGGACCTCGTCACGGCCGAGCAGGGCCCGACGAGCTGGGCCGAGGTCGGCGTCACGGCCGGCCGGCCGCTGGACCACGACTGGCAGGTCGGACAGCAGCTGAGCCGTGACCGGCTGGCGGAGCTCGGGAAGGCGCTGGACTCCCGCCTCCTGCTGGACCTCGCCTCCTCGGACGTCCGGTGGGACCGGGTCGAGTCGATCGTCCCGGCCGGCGAGGCGCAGGTCTACGACCTCACCGTCGAGGGCACCCACAACTTCGTGGCCAACGACATCGTCGTCCACAACTCCACGCTGGCGCTGGATTTCTCCCGCGCCTGCTCGATCACCAACGGCCTGCCGAGCGTGATCTTCTCGCTCGAAATGGGCCGCAACGAGATCGCCATGCGCCTGCTCTCGGCGGAGGCCCGGGTCGCGCTGCACCACATGCGCTCCGGCAACATGACGGACGACGACTGGACCCGGGTCGCCCGCCGGATGCCCGACGTCACCGCCGCCCCCCTCTACATCGACGACTCGCCCAACCTGTCGATGATGGAGATCCGCGCCAAGTGCCGCCGCCTGAAGCAGCGTCAGGATCTCAAGCTGGTGGTCATCGACTACCTCCAGCTGATGCAGGCCGGCGGCTCCAGACGAGCCGAGAGCCGCCAGCAGGAGGTCTCCGACATGTCGCGAAACCTCAAGCTGCTGGCCAAGGAGCTGGAGGTCCCGGTGATCGCACTCTCCCAGCTGAACCGTGGCCCCGAGCAGCGCACCGACAAGAAGCCGATGGTCTCCGACCTCCGCGAGTCGGGCTCGATCGAACAGGACGCCGACATGGTCATCCTGCTCCACCGCGAGGACGCCTACGAAAAGGAGTCCCCCCGCGCCGGCGAGGCCGACCTGATCGTCGCCAAGCACCGCAACGGCCCGACCGCCACCATCACGGTCGCCTTCCAGGGCCACTACTCCCGCTTCGTCGACATGACGCGGGACTGACGGGGGCTTTTGCAGGGTCTCAGATCTCGCTTCGCAATCTCGGAGTTCGTCACTGAACGATTGATGGTGGTCCTGTTCGGCGCCCCCAGCAACTGCCGGTGTGGTGGTGCTCGGTATGGCCGGGTGGATCGACCATTGGCGGGAACCGAGTCAGCCGCTGGACCAAGGCGAACCACTCGACCGCACCCGACTACTCTTCGTCTGCAACGTGCCCAGTGGCTCCGGGGAGTGAGACCTTTGCCAGGTGAGAGCGGGTTCGGCACCGCCGGCGACATAGTCGGCGAAGGGGAGCAGGTACTTCGGTCCGCGCTACGGGGCGATCCTGCCGCCAGGACCGAACTGGCGCGACTCCGACCCGCGCTGACGGAGTTGGCTGAGTCGGGAAGTGTGAAGGCCCGAAGCTTGCTCGGAGGGATCGCGCTTGAATACGACCGGGAGCCGGCCGACGCTTTCCATCACTTCTCGCTCGCTGCCGACCAGGGAGACCCGGCGGGCCGGCGTGGGCTGGGGCACCTCTACTTCAAGGGCGTTGGGGTGGAGCAGGACCAGGCGGCTGCGGAGCGCCTGTTTCGACTGGCGGCTGAAGGCGGAGACGCCTATGCGAAACACAACCTTGCCGTGATCCACCTGGCCGGGGACTCGACGGAGGAACGGATGAGTTCCCAAGAGGTCATGTCGCTTCTGCAGGAGGCCGCTTTCCAGGGGATTCATCAGGCGAGCGTTGTGCTCGGGGACTGGTACACCGGCTTGGACCGCGAATCTGACGCCTTCAGTTGGTACATGAAGGCCGCGATCGGCGGCCACAGCCCAGCCATGTTCGCCGTTGCGGTGCGCTTCCGGGACGGACGCGGCGCGGTGGGCAACGAGGTCCAGGCCCTGCGCTGGTTCCTGAAGATGCTCACTGTCGGCGACGGTGACGGAATCCATGAAGCGATTCAGATGGCACGCTCCATGAGCGACGCGGACATTCGTAAGGCAGGCCGAATGGCCGGAGACAAGTCCGTCGCCGAGACGCTGATCCGTACGGTTCGACCCGGCACTGCCGACTGATCCGCCGGCTGATGCGATCGGGCGGCGGGTAGTTCATCGCGGCCACCCACGCCCGGATCGCCGTGGCCGGGGTTCTTCCGCCGATCAGTCCAGCGCGGCGAACATGCCGGGCTGGTAGGAGCCTCCCTGGTTCTGCAGGATGACGCTCATTCTGTTCGCCGCGTTGATCAGGGCGATCAGGCAGACCAGCGCGCCGATCTGGTCGTCGTCGTAGTGCTCGCGCACCTCGGCCCAGGTTTCGTCGCAGACGCCTTGGTGGGCGTCGGCGAGGCGGGTGCCCTCCTCGGTGAGGGCCAGGGCGGCCCGTTCGGCCTCGGTGAAGACGGTGGTGTGGCGCCAGGCGGCGACCAGGTTGAGCCGCAGTGGGCTCTCGCCGTCGGCCGCGGCCTCCTTGGTGTGGATGTCGACGCAGAAGCCGCAGCCGTTGATCTGGCTGGCGCGCAGTTCCACCAGTCGCCGCAGGGTCTTCGGCAGCGTCGACTGTTCCAGGGCCAGGGAGGTGTTGTAGAACCGCTTGGCGACCTTCGCGGCGGTCGGGCTGTCGAAGAGGTTGAATCGGGGTTCCATGACGTCGTCCCTCGCTCGTGGTGGTGCGTGCCGCTGCACTGCGAATGCACTGCGAACACCAGATGCCGGCGGCCCGATCGGTGTGACGGCACGGTGATGTGACGTGCGCCACCGCTCACGGGTGTCACAGAGCGGTGGGGACCGGCGTCTGGTGCGTGTGGCGTGGTCGAGAGCGGACGGAGTGGGAGCCGGCTATGAGCGAGCGAACAGTGGACACGGCCGAGTCGCCCGATCGTGGCGCCCGCATGGACTCCGCCACCGAGGCGTTCCTCGCCCGTCGTAACCTGCTCTTCACCGTCGCCTACGAGATGCTCGGCTCGGCCGCGGACGCCGAGGACGTCGTGCAGGAGACCTGGTTGCGATGGGTGGGTGTCGATCAGGAGACAGTGCGGGACCAGCGTGCGTACCTGGTCCGGATCGCCACTCGCCAGGCGCTGAGCCGACTGCGTACGCTCCGTCGGCGCAAGGAGTCCTACGTCGGCCCCTGGTTGCCCGAGCCGCTGCTGACCGCGCCCGACGTGGCCGAGGACGTCGAGTTGGCCGACAGCGTCTCGATGGCGATGCTGCTGGTGCTGGAGACGCTCACGCCGATCGAGCGGGCGGTGTTCGTGCTGCGCGAGGTGTTCGAGCTTGAGTACGGCGAGATCGCGGAAGCCGTCGACAAGAAGCCGGCCGCCGTCCGCCAGATCGCACACCGGGCGCGGGCACACGTCGCGGCCCGCCGACCACGCGGGGGCGTGTCAGCGGCCGAGACCCGCGGCGCGCTCGCGGCGTTCCAGCAGGCGGTCGACACGGGCGATCTGCGGCGCCTGCTCGACATCCTCGCGCCGGAGGTCGTCCTGCTGGGTGACGGTGGCGGAGTCGTGCGGGCCGCCCTGGAACCCGTCGTGGGGGCCGAACCGGTGGCCCGCGTGCTGGGCAGGATCGCCACCGCGGCGTCGCTGGAGCCGGTACAGGTCAATGGCTGCCCGGCGCTGATCCTCCGGCTCGACGGCGGGATCGACACCGTGCTGGCGGTGCGCCTCGACGATGGCCTCATCAGCGGGCTCTATGCCGTGCGCAATCCCGAGAAGCTGTCGCGGATGGAGCGGGAGACCGCCCTGTGCCGCTGAGTCGGTCCCTTTCCCCCGAAGCTGTCACCGCAAAGTGACTGGTCGTCAGCGTCACGGGCCGGGGGTGAGGGACAGGTGGCCGGTGGCGGTGTCGATCACCTCGTCCAGGGTGTCGCGGGAGCGGACCAGGTCGGTGATCAGGCGGTCTATGCGGTCGCGTTCGGTGGCGAGTTCGGCGATCAGCCGGGGGGTGGCGGTCTCGCTCGGGGTGCCGTCGGCGTCGCTCATGCAGGGGAGCAGCTGGGCGATCTTCCGGCTGTGCAGGCCGGCGGCGTAGAGCACCTGGATGCGGATGACCCGGTCGACGGCCCAGTCGGCGTACTCCCGGTGACCGCCGGGCGTGCGTTCCGCGCTCAGCAGGCCCTGCGTCTCGTAGTAGCGCAGCGAGCGTTCGCTGACGCCGGTGCGTGCGGCCAGTTCACCGATCCGCATTGCCCACCTCGCCTGTCGCCGATCGGACTTGAACCTGACACTGGTGCCAACTCCTACGGTACCCGGACTGACGAACCATCCGGTGCCGGGCGGGGGAGAGGGACGGCGCCGGGGGAGCGGTCGGCGGACGCGGTCCAGGAGGTGACGCCCAGTCGGCCGGTGGTGCCGAGGTCGACGGGGCCGTCGGGCCGGACGAGTTGGCGGTCCGTGCCGGTGGTCGGGGAGATGTCCAGGTAGCTGCCGTTCGCGGCGCTCCTGGTGATGTCGTCCACCGTGTTGCGCCAGACCAGCCGGGCCCGGGCCTGCCGGCCGGGTTGCAGGGTCAGCCGGTGCGGGGTGGCGTCGAGGCTCTCGATCAGGGCGATGGAGTCGATGAACGCCTTCCCGGTGCCGACCTGGATGTCCAGCGGCCGGTGGTCCTGGTCGAGCACGCGGACGGTGGGGTAGCCGTCGAGGGTGTGGGCACGGGTGTCGCAGTTGGCCAGCGCGATGCTCATCACCCGAAGGCCCATCGCGGCCTCCGTCTGCTCGGCCCACAGGGTGAGGCCTGAGGCGGGGCAGGCCTCCGAGGTGGCGCTGGGGGTGACGTCGACGGGAATGCCGTCGCCGACGGAGATTCCGGGGGTGCTGGTCGTGCTCGGGTTCGGGTTCGGGGTGCCCGTGCCCGTGCTCGTGCCGGTGTTCGGCGGTGCCGAGGCCGCCGCGGGCCGCGGCGCCGTCTCGCAGCCGAGGGCGAGGGCGGCGACCACCGCGAGGGAGAGTCCGAGCCCTGGGCCGAACCGGCGGGATCGATCGGTATGCCCGGTATGTGTCGTCTCCATCAGCTGATCATCACACTCCGCCGGGGAGCCCTCCCCGCCGGGGTCGGGCGGCCCCGGCCGCCCGCAGACCCGGTCCGAGGCTGCCGCGCGGCAGCCGTTCGGCAGCCGTTCGGCGTCGGTGGAGGAAAAAACTGGAGGAAAAAGCCACTCGCGTTGTCGAATCGCCCGGGCCCCGTTCGACGCGTGGGTAGAGGCTGGGGTCGGCCGGGCGGTGGCGTCCGAGGACCCGGCTCCCGAACCGGACTCCGAGAGAGTGGATGGCAATGCGATTCATGATGCTGGTCAGGGCCAACAGGGACACCGAGGCGGGCGTGCTCCCCAGCAGGGAGCTCCTCGAGGTGATGGACGTGTACAACGAGGAGCTGGTCAAGGCCGGTGTGCTGCTCGCGATGGACGGGCTGCATTCGAGCGCCAAGGGCACCCGGGTCACCTGGTCGGGGGGCAAGCCGGTGGTGACGGACGGGCCGTTCGCCGAGGCCAAGGAGCTGATCGCCGGCTACTGGCTGATCCAGGTGAAGTCGAAGGAGGAGGCCGTCGAGTGGGCCTCCCGGGCACCCTTCGCGGACGGCGGGGTGCTGGAGGTCCGGCAGGTCATCGAGGTCTCCGACTTCCCGGCCGAGACCGTCCCGCCTGAGACTGTCCCGCCCGAGACTGTTCCGGCCGAAACCGTCCCGACCGACGCCGCCGCGCCGGAGCCGGAGATCCAGGACGAGCCGCACCGCAAGGCCCGGTAGCAGGCGGCCCGGCAGTAGACAGCCCGGCCGTCCCCCCATCGCGCGGCCCGCTGTTGCAACCCGCCGCCCGGCGCTGTTCTGATGGGTTCTCGTGACAGAGTCCGAGAGGGCAAGGCCCGCGGCCGCCCAGCCCGACAGTGCGAACGCGCAGGCGCGCCGGGCGGTCGAGGCGGTCTGGCGGATCGAGTCGGCGCGACTGATCGCCGGCCTCGTCCGGATGGTGCGGGATGTCGGCCTCGCCGAGGAACTCGCCCAGGACGCGCTGGTGGCGGCCCTGGAGACGTGGCCCCGTTCGGGCGTCCCGGACCGGCCCGGTGCCTGGCTGATGACGACCGCCAAGCGCCGGGCGATCGACCAGCTGCGCCGCCGGGAGCGGCTGGCCCGCAAGCTGGACGAACTCGGCCACGAGCTGGAGGGCGAGCAGCCGGAGGGGCCCGACCACCCGGACCGGATCGCGGCGCTGGACGGCGGCATCGAGGACGACCTGCTCCGGCTGGTCTTCATGACCTGCCACCCGGTGCTCTCCGTCGAGGCCCGGGTGGCGCTCACCCTGCGGCTGCTCGGCGGGCTGACCACCGAGGAGATCGCGCGGGCCTTCCTGGTCCCGGAGCCGACGGTCGCCCAGCGCATCGTGCGGGCCAAGCGGACCCTGGCGAAGGCGCGGGTCCCGTTCGAGGTGCCGCAGGGCGCCGAGCTGGCCGAGCGGCTGGAGTCGGTGCTGGGGGTGGTCTACCTGGTCTTCAACGAGGGCTACTCGGCGACCGCCGGGGACGACTGGATGCGGCCGGCGCTCTATGAGGAGGCGCTGCGGCTGGGGCGGATCCTGGCGGAGCTGGCGCCCGCGGAGCCGGAGGTGCACGGGCTCGTCGCGCTGATGGAGATCCAGGCCTCGCGGGCCGCGGCCCGGACGGCTCCTGACGGTGCGCCGGTCCTGCTGCTGGATCAGGACCGCGGCCGCTGGGACCAGTTGCTGGTCCGCCGCGGGCTCGCCGCGCTGGAGCGGGCCGACGCGCTCGGCGGCACCCGCGGTCCGTACGCCCTGCAGGCCGCGATCGCGGCCTGTCACGCGCGGGCCCGCACGCCCGATGCCACGGACTGGGTGCGGATCGCCGCGCTCTACGAGGTGCTGGCCGGGCTGGCGCCCTCGCCGGTGGTGGAGCTGAACCGGGCGGTGGCCCTGTCCATGGCCTTCGGCCCGGAGACCGGGCTGGCGCTGGTCGACCAGCTGACCGCGGAGCCCGCGCTGCGGACCTACCACCTGCTGCCGAGCGTGCGCGGTGACCTGCTGGCCAGGCTCGGACGGCTGGACGAGGCGCGGGCCGAGTTCGAGCGCGCGGCCGGCCTGACCCGCAACGGACGCGAGCGCGCGCTGCTGCTGGACCGGGCGGCCGCCTGCGGGCGGTGATCCCGGCCCGACCGGCGCGAGCCGGGGCCCGGCCGCCGGAATCTGACGGAGTGTGGCAGCGCCGGAGCGCGCGGTGAGCGGCGCTCCGGCCGGCTCACCCGCCCGGGCGCG
>FTKT01457686.1_pt1 | contig 33670 bp, 41 predicted proteins | sample 1658271 | NCBI WGS metagenome assembly FTKT01 (sample SAMEA3914811, study PRJEB12502) | metagenome | biome: forest; material: soil | place: Canada | collected 2011-08-04 | depth 0.3 m | reverse complement strand
AAGACCTACGCCGCCCGGCAGATCCGCCTCGGACGGCAAGTGGTCATCCTCGACACGAAGGAACAGAAGGAGCGCGAGGAAGGCGAGTGGGCCGCGCTCGGCCGCTCGCTGACCGGCAAGTCCCCGGTGAAGTTCAGCCCCGGCGGCGGGCCGGGCGCCTCCTGCATCAACCCGATGGACCCCGCCATCGCGGGCAAGCGGCAGGTCGAGCTGGTCCGGACGATCGTTGAACTCGGCCTCGGTAGGCCGCTGGACGAGTTCGCCGGCTCCGCCTTGCGCATCGCGATCCGGCGAGCCCACCAGCGGGCCGGTGACCTGGACCGAATCCCGGTCCTGGCCGACGTTGCCGCAGCGCTCCGGGCGCCGGAGGAGTCCGACGCTTCGGCCAAGCAGCGGACGCGGGACGAACTCCTCGGTGACGGCCTGGAAGCGTCCTACGTCCTGGACCGGCTGTGCGGGAGCGAGGATGACACGACCGGCGACCTGACCGGGATGCTCGACGGACCCACCAGCCTCGGTGTGGACCTCAACGCCGACATGATCGTCTTCGACCTGACGAAAGTCCCGTCGGGCGGCGTCGCCATGACCATCCTCGTCGCGGTGGTCGCCGTGTTTTTGGAAGAGGTCTGGCTGCGACCGCTGTGCGAGTGCGGGGCGGAGCCGAGTCGGCACCAACGCGTGGTGGTCGACGCTGGCTCCGGTGCCTGGGAGCTCGGGCCGAACCCCGGGTCGGGATGCCGCCGCTACACCCAGCGCAAGCGCATCCTCATCTGCGAAGAGGCGTGGCACATCCTTGGAGTTCCCCAACTCGCCGCGCTGCTGGAGAAGTTCTTGAAGTTCGCCCGCGGTTACGGGCTGAGCTTCGTCGGGCTCGTCCACCACCTGTCCGACATCGACGACAGCCCGGAGACCCAAGCCGCGCTGAAGATGGCCGACACCATCGTGATCTACAGCCAGAAGAAGGCTGAGGCGGAAGCGACGGTGGCCCGGCTGGGCCTGCCGTCCTGGACAGCGGATCACATCACGCGCCTGCGCCGCGGGATCGCGCTGTGGGTGGTCGGAGAGGTCATCTACCCAGCCGTCCAACACCTCCTGGTCGAAGCCGAGCAGCACCTCTGCTTCTCCTCCGGTTCGATGACCGACTTCACCAGCACCCACCCGGACGCCGCATGAACGCCCAACGGCACCTCGCCGCCGTCGACCAGGTCCGCACAGACTCGGAGCACGCCTCCCCCATGACCAGCCCCACCGTCGAGACCACGCCCCTCGCCGACGAACGCGCAGTACGGCAGGAGATCGACCAGTTGCACGCCGACGCGCTCGAACTGGCCCGGCGCACGAAGGCGCTCGCCACAGTCCTCGACCACGGCGAGTACTCAGCCGCCGGTGGCCGTGTCCGCACCGCCGTCACCCACATCTGGCGGGCAGCGGAAGACCTCCACCAGGCGTTCCACACCGCCCCACCGCGCTGCGCCGGACCCGACACCGCGCTGTCCCGGCTCTGCGGCCGGCGCATGCGCTACCTCGCCGTCCGTGCTGCCCGGCAGGCCGCGTAGTGGACTTCCTGCCGAACGGAACGTCGCTGGCCCTGTACGCCGTAGCCACCGTGTGTGCGGTAGCCCTGGCCACTGTCTGGCTGGTGACGAACCGGGCCCGGCGAAACGCCGGGTTCGCCGACAAGGGACAGCTCAAGCGCCAGCTGTCGGCCGCAGCGGTCCTCAAGGCGACCGAGATCCGTCCCTCCCTCACCCGCGGTGAGGAACGCCCGAGTCACACGGCGGCGGTGAGCCTCGCGGAGAAGCGTTCCGCCATCTCATGACCCGCCCCTCCCCCTGTTCCGGAGCACGTCATGCGCCACCAGCACCTTGATCCACACGACTTCGGCTACTCGCTGGGGACCTCGCAACGCCCGAAAGGCATCGAGCTGTGGTCCCGCGCCGACAAGGCATGCCGAGTCATCGGCCCCATGGGCAGCGGAAAGACCACGCGCTTCTTCGCCCCGACCATCCGCAAGTGGGCTGGCCCAGTGCTCGCCACCTCGACCAAGCCGGACCTGGTCGAACTCACCCTCGACGCACGACGCCGCGACGGGCGACCGGTCATGGTCTTCGACCCGCAGAGCATCGCCCCCTCTCTCCCGAAGTTCCGGTGGACGCCGATCAGGGGCGCCGCCGAGACAGAGATCGCGATGATGAGGGCCAAAGCGTTCGTCGCCGGCTCCCGGACTCCCGGGGGCGCTGCGCAGTCCAGCGAGGGCGCCGCTTTCTACAAGGGCCAAGCGGCCAAGATCCTCGCCGCGTACCTCCACGCCGCAGCTCTCGACGGAGCCAGCCTGGATTGGGTGCTCAAGTGGGCACGCAAGCTGACCGACCCCGCGCCGGTCGGCATCCTCAACGCCCACCCCGGCGCCGGCCCCGGGTGGGCGGACATGCTCCGCACCGCCACCTCGGGCGACAGCCGCACCGTCGGCAACACCGCCTCGACCCTCGATGCAGCCCTTGAACCCCTCATGCACGAGTCGGTGATGCGTGCTCTGCAAGGGGACGGAGACCCGACGGACTTCACCGAGTTCCTTGACTCGGAGGGCACGATCTACCTGCTCGGCAAGGACTCGGAGGTGAACAGCGTCGCTCCGCTGACCACGGCGATCACGGAGGACCTGCTCGACATCGCTGAGGCTCACGCCATCGCGTCTCCGGCCGGGCGGCTCGACCCAGCCCTCCTGGCCGCGCTGGACGAGGCGCCGAACATCGCACCGATCCCCTCCCTGCGCCAGCGCGTTGCTGACGGCCGGGGCCGGGGCATCACCGTGATCTACGGCCTCCAGGGCTGGGCTTCGGCCCGCGCCCGATTCGGCGAGGACACAGCGAACGAGCTGGCGAGCTTCACCAACCACGTCATCGTCTTCGGCGGAGCCAAGGACCCCGCCTTCCTCAAGGACATGTCCGACCTGTGCGGTCAGGTCGAACGGGAGCGCACCACGAAGACCACTAGCGGCGGGGACCGCGGCAGCCACTCGACCGCAACGCACATGGCTCTGGAGCCTGTCCTGCGCGGCGACGAGATCAGGTCGCTGCCCGAGGGCCACGCCCTGGTGCTCGCGGACAACCTCCCGCCAGTGATCACCCGCCTTGACGGGATGTGGACCTGGGACTCGTGGCCGGAGATCGAGGGCCACGTCCGCGAACTGCGGGCCGCGAACGAGGAAGAGCGACTTCGACAGGCCAAGTCGAGGAAGCAGCAGGCCAAGGCTCACGCCGCCGCCTGGGCTGTCCAGGGGGCTGCTGCATGACGAACCCGCTCTCGCTGTTCAAGCCCTTCCCCGAGCCGCCCGCACTGATCTTGGACTACATCGCGGAGCGGAGCGCGGAGGAGTCCGTGGTCGACGGCCCCCCACCGTGGGACCTGGGAGCCCTCCCGGCTGAGCTGGCCAAGCCGATGCCCGCGTGGCTGAACTCGGTGTGCCGCTGGCTGAACCAGACGTACGCCTGGCAACCACAGGACGTCATCCCACCCTGCTGGGAGAAGCACGAGGGCCTGGGGTACGAGATCGCGGCCCTGGCCTTCGCCCGGGGCGACGCCTACGCAGACCCCGGCTCCACCGTCGTCTGGCACGAGCAGTACGACCGGTTCCTGACCCGGATGAACAAGGCCCTGGGCAAAGCAGGCGACGAGTGCCGAGTCGGGCGGCACGAGGACTGCCCCGCACGATTCCAGATCGCGGCGTGGGGCGAGGCACCCGCCGCTAACCCTGACCCCACGGCCAACACCGGAGGCCCCGAATGATGATGCCGGACCCTCACATCGTCTTCGACGTTGACCCGCGTCAAGGACTTGTGGCACGAAGCGGCTGGGAGCAGGAGGCGGCTCGAACCGTCCTCCGCGACATCGGGTGGGAGTGGCAGGAGGAACTACATGCTCTGGTCCCGCCGGCCGACACACCAGACGTTGGCGCCGGAGTTGAGGCAGTCGAGCAGCTACACCTGCACGGGTATCTGGCGGGATACGCAGTGGGTCCGTACGGCGCGATGCGGCTGACCCTGGGCAGCGCCGAGCAGGTGTTCACGAAAGCCGCAGCTCGGGAGACCTCCGAACCCCGGGCAGACACAACGGCCCATGCCATTCCCCAGGAGACGACGAAACGGCGGTATGCGGCATATAGCGAAGCGGCTACCCCAGTTGACTCAGCCTCGCCGGAAGCGCTGGCCTCACCGCCGTTCTAGGCGAGGGCAGCTCGTGGGGCCCGTCGATCCCCTACTGGGCCGTCTCCGTTCGAAATGACGCCAACCCCTGCACCGGAGTTGGCGGATCTGGAGGTTGTTGCAACACGTGGTCGGTCTGATCAGGCCGCGAGCAGATTATGCAGGCGCTCGGCTGGGGTTTCCCAGTCGAGCGTTTTGCGTGGGCGGCCGTTGAGTTCGATGGCGACCGTGATCAGGCGTTCAAGCTGTGGACGGCCAGGTCGATCCCCTTGGGGAAGGAGGCGTACGCGACTTGAAGCGTCCCCGCCGGCCACCGTCAGGCGGTGGGGGGCCTGCGGCGCGTTCGCGCCCTTGACGGCCCATCACCCCTGCGGGAGGGTCGAAGCGCAAATACCTGCAACCGAGTTGGTAGGGGAGACGGTCATGCCGCTAGATTTCGTGGGGATCGACCCGGAAACAGGCGAGGAGGGCTCGCCCACGGTGTGGGTGGACACCGACGCGCACGAGTTCGTGTTCTTGGGCCTGGACGCCGAGGAGGCCCTGGTGGCCAAGCTGGCGGGGACCGAGTGGGTGGCCGGGCACAAGACGGGAATCCCCGCCGGAGAGACTCCGATCCGGCTCCCGTTCCGCATGATCGAGATCATCCGAAAGGCGTGTGATGACGCAGAGCGTGCCGGACTTCAGTGAGCTGCTGAAGAACACCCAGCACTCCGCATTCCACCTGGAGATGCGCGATGCCTACGGGGTCGCCAGCGAGGCGGCGTCGTTCGAGGCGTTCCAGAAGGGCGTGTGGACCGAGGCCGAGGAGAAGGCCGGACGGAGCACCTGGCTCGGCCTCATCGCCGACGCCGTCAACCGCGGCGTGGTGCTGCGCCGGGCCCGCATCGTCTCCGAGCCGGTCACGCAGTACATCCGCTTCGAGCACGCAGGTACCCAGATGAACATCGACGCCGGGGAGCAGATCCGTTGGCTCCCCCGCCGCCGCGCCCTGGGAATTCCGCTGCCCGCTGCGGACTTCTGGCTCTTCGACGGCCGGCTCGTGCGCTTCAACATCTTCACGGGTGACGGGGACTGGGCGGACCCGCGCGTCGAGATGCGCGACGACCTCGCCACGGTGAAGCTCTGCGCCGACGCCTTCGAACAGGTCTGGGAGCGCGCCACACCGCACGACCAGTACACCGTCTAGCCGCCACCGGACAGCTCATGCCCGACTCCCCGTCCACCAGCGCCCAGAACGCACGTGCCGCACTCGCCGCGCGCCTCGCCCACCTGCGCCAGGACGCCGGGATCGACCAGCATGAGCTGTCCATGCGCTGCGGCTGGCACGACGCCAAGACCTCACGCATCATCAACGCCAAGGCCCAGCCTTCTGACAGCGACATCCGCACGTGGTGCCGGGCCTGCGGAGCTGAGGACCAGGCCGAGGACCTCATCGCCACCGCGCGGGCCGTCGACTCGATGTACATGGAGTGGCGCCGCATCCACCGCGGCGGTCTACGCCGGGTGCAGGAGAAGAGCCTTCGGCAGTACGCGACGACCCGCGTGAACAGGGTGTACGTCTCCAACGTCGTGCCGGGCTTCTTCCAGACCGCCGCCTACGCCACCGCGCTGCTCAAGACCATCACCGCGTTCCAAGGCACCCCGGATGACGTGACCGAAGCCGTTGCCGCCCGCGTTGCCCGCAGCCGCTTCCTCTACGAGGGCAACCACCGCTTCGTCGTGGTGATGGAGGAGGGTGTCCTACGGCACCGGATCGGCACCCCGGAGACGATGCGAGGTCAGCTCCAGCACCTGCTCACCGTGCTGCCGCTGCCCTCCGTCTCCCTCGGGATCATCCCGTTCGGTGCCGAGCGGACCGTGTGGCCGCTTGAGGCGTTCTACATGCACGACGACCAGGAGGCGGGGGTGGAGACACTGACCGCCAAGATCGAGGTCGTGCAGCCGCGTGAACTCCGCGACTATGGCCGGGCGTTCGAGGGGCTGGCGAAGATGGCCGTCTACGGGGACACCGCCAAGGCGCTGATCACCGCAGCAACCGGTGCCTTCGCCTGAATCTCCGCAATAACGCGCAAACGCGTTGAGTAGCCACACTGCTACTCCCTACCGTCGTAGATGTCGCCCCAGCTGATAGGGAATCGCCAGGGGCAGACCAGCGGCCCCAGTGCACCACCCCCCTTGTGCCCTGGGGCCGCCACCACCCCCGACGGTGAGGAGCGGCATCGTGTCGACGGTCCTTCAGCAACGGCAACCCGGTCAGAGCCTGCACCGGCAAAGACAGTCCGCAGATCCGGCGTGCTACATCGACACCGGCGGCGCCGAGGGAACGGTCATTCTCGTCTTCGACGACTCCCGTGCTGCCCAACGCTCCAGCCTTCTCGCGCAGCTGGCCGCCAGCCAGCGCCGTCGTCGCCGCCGCCGGGTGGGCCGGTGACCGTCGACACCACCACCAGCGCCGACTTCGTCCCGCTGGCTCAGCGGCACCGCGGCCTCACCATCCGCTCCTACACCCGGCACGCCGACGGCAGTATCACCGGCGACACCGGCGTCCTCACCGTCGACCCCGAGGACGTCGCGGCTACCGCTCTGCACTCGTCGGCCACGTGGCCGACCTGTATGTGCAGCGAGCATGGCGGGCGCCCCGCAACCACCACCTAGTTCTTCGCCCGGTCACTCAGTCCGCCGGGCGCTGCACAATCGGCGCCAGTCGAATGCGCCTCCACAGCGCCCACCACCGACCCCCAGCCGGAGCATGACGAACTCCTTGGCTGGGCAGCACCATCAATGCGCCATCCGCTCATATGGAAGGAGCACCATCATGATCCTGACGGCCAACGGCGGGGAGGAAGGCGGGGGAAACCCCGACCTGGTCCCCGGACAGCCCTGGACGCCGCCCCCGCCCCCTCCCCCGGACGGCGGGCCGCCCCCCGGTGACGGAGGCCACCGCAAGTGACCGACACCCTCTTCGAGGGAATGGACCGCCCCGGCCACGCGCTGGGGCGGTTCCTCCTCGACTCCGGCACGTTGACCTGCGACTGGGCGCCGGCCTTCGCCGCGGTACCCCGTCACCTCTTTCTGCCCGACCTGTTCTGGGCGTACGACATGGCCACCGGCACCAGCGTGGCCGTCAACAAGGCCACCGACCCCGCAGGGTGGTTGGCGGCAGCCGAATCGGACATCCCGATCGTCACCCAGTGGGACGACGGCGACCACCAGGGCGAGCAGCCCGGCAGCGTCTCCACCTCCTCCGCGTCCATGCCGTCCGTCGTGGCCGCGATGCTCGCCGACCTGGACGTGGAACCGGGGATGCGGGTGTACGAGGGGGGCACCGGCACCGGCTGGAACGCCGCACTCCTAGCGCACCGCCTCGGCGACACCAACGTGGTCACGGGCGAGGTAGACGATGCCGTGGCAGCAGCCGCGAAGCACCGTCTCAAGGCGGCCGGGCTGAATCCGGTGGTTCACACCGGCGACGCCTTGACGGGCTGCCCCGACGAGGGCCCGTACGACCGCACCATCGTGACGTTCGGACTGCGGGAGATGCCGTTCCCGCTGATCGCCCAGACCAAGCCGGGCGGCATCGTCCTCGCCCCGTGGGGCACCCACTACTCCACCGATGACGCCCTTGTGCGCCTCACCGTCGCGGCCGACGGCAGCGCTTCGGGCCCGTTCCTGCGCCCGGTGGCGTTCATGAAGGCGCGCTCCCAGCGCCACATCTGGGTGGCCCCGCAGGACATGCCGGCTGCCGAGTCGACGACAGACGTCCCCTGGATCGGGCACGGCCAGTTCGACCCGTACCCGTTCGTCCTGGGGCTGCGCCTGCCCACCCTCACTCACGCCGTCCAGGTCCACGAGAACGGCCAGACGTTGTGGCTCTACTCGCTCTCCGGATCGTCGTGGGCGTCGGCGACCTTCCGGGACGGCGCGCCGACCGTGGTACGCCAGGCCGGACCGCGGCGGCTGTGGGAGGAGTTCGAGGTGTCGCATCACTGGTGGGTGGAAAACGGCGAACCGGGCCTTGACCGAGTCGGGCTGACGGTAGATTCCGACGGTCAGCTTGCGTGGCTGGACGACCCGGCGAACTGCTGGGCGATCTGATGGAGGCCAAGGTGAACCGCAACGACGGCGAGATCCCGCTGGAAGAGTGGTGGAAGGATCGCCAACAGCGCAGACGACCTGTCGGCCAGCTCCGCGCGGTCACCCTCGCCGACGGGCCGCAGCACGGCGCCCACGTCAGCCCGAACGCCCCAAGGCTCATCCTGGAGTGGGACGGCTTCGCATGGCAGCCGGTCACCGTCGCCGAGAACTACCCAGCGGCTTGCCGGGCGGTCAACCACTCCGAGGCGGCGCGGGCGGCGCCCGTGCCGGGGTATTCGCCGATGAAGGGTGGTGGTGGTCGCCACCGGCGCCGGTAGGAAATCACACAGCAACCGGCAGCCCCGCACCGGAGTTGGTCGAACGGTGCGGGGGTCGACGCCGCGTTCCGTGCGGAGTGCCAGCGGCAGCGCGCGGAGCTTAGAGAGCGGCCGTGCCTTCGGTGCGCTCGGCGTCGTAGAGCTCAGCGAACTCCGGCTGGCCGCCCTCCCAGGCGCGGTGCACAGCGGACCACTCCTCCTGGCTGAGGACGATCTTGTCGTCCGCGTGGCCGTCTGTGTTGTCGCCGAGTTCCACGCCGCCGTCCGAAAGCCGCTCGATCGTCAAGTTAAGCGCGACGCCCACGGTGGTGCCAGCGTCGTAGAACTCGGCGAACGGGGGCTCCTTCGTCTCGAAGGCACGGTGGACAGCCGACCACGCCTCCGGTGTCAGACGAATCTGGTCATTCTCGTGGCCGGGCTTGTCGTCACCGAGTTCCACACAGCCGTCGCGGAATCGCTTGATCGTCAAGCATCCGGTGTTTGCATTGGAAGCGAACGACTTCACCCGGGCCGTGATGCTCTCGGTGCCGTGGTGGGCGTAGGGGTCGTGGGAGATCGTCACAGCCAGTCTTTCAGACGTCGGTGCAGGAGGTCGTTGGACTCTTCGGGCGAGAGAGCGAGCGCGGATAGGCGGGCCCAGGCTCGCTTGAAGCGGATCTCTTCGCGCGCCGACTCTTGCACAGTCCCGGCGGTAAGTGCCTCGGAGAACACATACGTTGGTGAATCTTCCTCATCGAAGCTGTACCGCTTGACTCGGAAGAATACCCTGCCCGCTGCGCCCGACGTCTTGGGGATGACGTGCAGGACAACATGACCTTGGGCTGTCAGGTCCCTGAGAAGCGTCAGCTGGGGGACCATCACCTCCGGGTCGGTCGAGCGCTCGAACGCCAACTCGTGAACAATCGCGTGCACGTGCAGGGGTGGATTGTCGAACAACCGCTGTCGCCGACGGCGGTGGACCTCCAGATACAGCTCCGCGTCGTCAGGGCTCGGCTGCTGCCAGTAGTACTGGGCGTTCTCCCGGCGAGCGTTCGGGTGCTGGAGGAGGTAGCCGAAGGAGTCGTCGACGATCTCCTCCAGGAGAGTCGCCTTGGCCTCGACCTCGATTTCACCAATCATCTGGTGGTCGAGGATCTCGCGGAAGGGCGCCCACCAGTGGACCTTGGTCGCGCTCTCCCGCAGGTTCAGCAGGCGCTGCCGACGGTCCCCCTGGACGTCGTAGAAGTCGAGTAGGCGTTCCAGGGATCGCTCGGGGATGAGCTTGCCGCCGTTCTCCCACTTGCTGATGTCGCTGGCGTCGAGCCCGGTCCCCTTGGCCACCTCGCGAAGCACGAGTGTGCCGCGGAGGGCTCCCAGCCCAACGCCCAGGGCGCCGGCGGTGATCGGTGAGAAGTGCGGGGGCACTTGGTTCCTCCTTTCTGGCTAACCGTCAGTGTCCAGCGCCAGCGGAAGTGTTGCAAGATCCGAGGATCGACCCATTAGGTTACCCATTGGGGTTGCGCACGCGGCGTGACGGGGTACACACTCGTCATCACCACGCAGCGCGGTCATCGCCCCACCGTTGGTGATCATGTCGCGCACCTCGACAGCTGCACCCCCACACGATGGAGGCAGTCGTGCTGGACCTTGAAGACAGACACGCTCACGTATTCGCGTCGAGTCAGTTCCCTGCGGTAGAGCTGTCCGTCCCCAAGGCCCGCCGGTTCGTCAAGAACGCCTACGAGTGCTTCAAGGTGCCGACGGACACTGTCGAACTCGTCGTCAGTGAACTCGTCACCAACGGAGTTCTACACACCCAACGCCCCGTGCGCGTAACCCTGTTCACTCCTTCGAATGGCTTGGTCCGCATCGAGGTTGCGGACACCAGCTCCGTACCGCCCAGGCGGCGGCGGGCCGGCCCCGAAGACGAGAGCGGCCGAGGAATGGAACTCACGGAGGCACTGTCCGAGTCGTTCGAGGTCGCGTCCATCCCCGGCGGGAAAGTGGTCTGCGTCTCGATCGCGATCGAGGAGGTTATCCCCACATGACCACCGGATTAGTAGCGGTTGGCGTCGTCAACCCGTCTCCGGGCGAGGCCCTGGAGGCAGCGACGCGATTGCTGGATGCCATGGACCAACAACACCTCAAGCGCCTGATGCTGCGCCTCGGCGAGCGCATCGGCGCGGAGGTCACGATCGACGGCCAGTCCATCGCCCAGGGAATGGCCGCCCTGAAGATCATGCGCAGCGTGACGAGGCCCGGTTGGGGGCGGCACGCAGGCCCGGTCACTGTGATTCCCGGCGAACTCGTGCGAGGGAACCCGGTGACGTCATGAAGCAGTCGTCCGCCAACGGTGGTCAGCGCCGCAACGGCGCTGGCGCCACGCCGCCGGACCTCAGCAAGTTGAGGGTCACGGCTGTCGGCCCGAACAACGACATGCTCCGGGTGATGCTCGGCGGCCCGCACGTGCTCCCGGTGACGCCGTCCTGGCGCGGTGGGGTCGCCTTCATGCTGACCAACTCGGTCATGGCTCGCAAGCTGGCCGTCTGGATCCTGAAGGAACTGGGCGTCGGTCCCTACGAGCATCAGCTTCAGCTCATCCTCGCGGCGCACCGGCGAGAGTTCGTATTGAGCGAGTTCGAGGCGGCTTGGCCGCCCGAGGTTTCCCAGGAACGGCCGCGGCTCCCCCGCGCCGCATCTGGGGCTTCCCACGAACCCGCGCCGTGCCGGCGCGTCGGCTAGCGGATGATCGCGGGACCGGCCGGTCGTGACATACCCACTCCGTGGCTGGCCGGTCCCGCACCACAGACTTCCTCCCCGCTGGTGGGAGGTGGATTCGAGGAGGGGAAATGTCGCGAGGCGACTACTGGACGACTCCGACGCCGACCCAGGCGGGCGTGCTCCTGGCCCTGCGGGACGAGACGGATCAGCTGCTCCTGGTGCGGAAGCAGTACCTGATCGACGAGGGTGCTGAGCACACCTGGGGCCCGGTGGGGGGTCCGATGATCGAGGCCGCCCACGACCGGCGGGAGACGGCGCAGGCGCTGGCCGTCGAGCAGATCGGTATCTCCGTCAAGCTTGGGCGCATGGTCCTCATTGACGAGGTGCCGGCCGGGCGCTACGCCCGCGGGTTCAACTTCCTGTATGACGTGCCCTCTCGGTTGTCGAGGGACGCGCCGATCAAGCTCGGGGACGGGCTCGTGGACTACCGGTTCGTGCCGCGCACCGACTTCAGCGAGTACATGAACCCCCACGGGGTCCGGCGTGCCCACGCGGCGCTGGACGCGATCATCCTGGGCCACACCCTGGACCTGTGCAAGGGCTGGCGGGCTGACGAGCTGCCGCGCAACGCGGAGAAGAACGCGTGAGCGAGGAGCCTGCATCCTTGCGCGAGATGGCCGTGCCGAACGACAGCGTCGTCAGGATCATCTCGTGGAACGTCGAGCACGGGGTCAAGCTCGCCCAAGCCTGCGACTGGCTGGCCCAGGAGCGGCCCGACATCGTGCTGTGGCAGGAGATGCAGCCCGGGGACCTCGACAAGGTCGCACTGCGGCTGAACATGCTCGGCTACGCAGCGGCCGAACCCCCGGCCGTGCGCGAGGTAGCTGAGGGGATGCTGCCCGGGGCCTCGCGCAACGCGAACGCGATCCTCCTGCGGAAGAACGGCCCGTTCGTCGTGCAGGACCAGTTCGACCACAGTTGGATGCCGTGGCACCCGGCCGCGAACATCACGGTGAAGATGCGGGAGGACGGGTCGGGGGCGCTCAGCAAGAAGCCGCTCGCGCTGGTCTCGCACCACTTGTGCTGCTTCTCCGCGGCGATGCAGCGAGTCGAGGCCGACTGGTTCAGCACCTTCGCCAACAAGGGGCTGCTGACGGTCGTCGGCATGGACCGCAACTCCTTCGAGCCCGGCCAGGGGCCCGACTGGGACGAGTTCGAGAAGACCGATGACCAGGCTGACACCGTCTTCCGACTGAGGCGCACCTTCGACACCGGCGACGGCACCCGGGTCACCAACGACTACCCGGTGCGGGTGCTGAACCAGCTGCGCTACGTCGATGTTTGCCACTACGCCAAGGACACGCTCGGCCAGAAGGACGGGGCCGGCATCACCGCGGGCTGGGCCAAGCCGCACCAGTACGGGGCCCGGCGGATCGACGGCATCACCGTCAGCCCCTCTCTCGCGGCGTTGACCGTTCGGGCGTACGTGGCCGACACCGAGGAACTGCGCCGCACATCCGACCACCTGCCCACCGTCTGGCTGGTCAGCAAGCCGGTGCTCTGGTTGGAGATGAACGCCAGCTAGTTTCCCCCGACAACTGCTCGGTCGGCGGGGGACGGCCCCTACATGGTGGGGCCAAGCCGTCCCGGTGTTCTCCACGGGGACACCGGGACGGACTTCCAGATTTCCTTCGCAGAATTCCTTACCACCTGAGCCAATCGGCACCAGCAGAGAGCAGAAGATGCCTGACTTGTCGGACGAGGCCGCCAACGACAACGACTCGGCCATGGATCTGGACCGCCTCTGGGAGCGCGTACGCGACAAGCACACGCAGTTGAAGGGGTATTCCGACGATGCGCCGGACTTCATGAACCTCCTGCTGCTCTACCTGCAGCAGGACATGGGTGACGCGGCGCTCAACATGTTGAAACTGCGCAAGATGCGCGTGGGCCGAAAGGGGCACGCCACCAAGGAACTCCGGGCGGCGCTGGTCTCGGTGGCGCAGATGGCCCTGGTGGCACTGCTGGAGTCGGCCGAGGAGGAGGCGCCGGAGGTATTCCGCTCGGAGCTGCGGCTCTGATCTAAGGGCCAGCTCCTAAGCGGCTGCACGATCGTCGCCGCCATCTCCGCCACCGGCCGCGTGCTCCGGTGCCCGCAGCGGCATCGACCATCAACAGACCATCACCACAACCGACTTGCACCTGATCAGCGCACCCAAGAAGGGACCTAACCGTGAATCGGCACTTACCCCGTCGCGAGCGTCTGCTGACGTCAACCCGGCCCTTGCCGGACCTCGATGTCGTGGCGGCGCGCGGGCCCTGGCTCCACCTCGCGGACGGCCGCCGGATCTTCGACGGATCGAGCGGACTCCTCTGCGTGAACGTCGGCCAGGGCAGCGCCCGGGTCTTCTCCCGTATCGAGAAGCAGTTCTCCCTCGCCACGTTCGCCGGTGCCGCCGTCGTGCGGCCCCACATTCAGCTGGAGCTGATGGACCGCCTGTGCCATGCCGTGGGGCGTCCGGAAGACTCCGTCGCGCTGGTCACCTGCGGCACGCTCGGCGTGGAGATCGCCATCGGCCTGGCCCGCAACATCGCCAGGGTGCGCGGCGGGAAGCGGCGCGCGGACATCCTGACCAACGACCTCTGTTACCACGGGAACAGCGCGCTCACCCTCGCGCTCGCAGGCAACCACGCCCGCCGCCCACGCCCGGAGGACGCACTCGGCCTCGGCCCGGCCTTCGCCGCGCCCTACCCGCCTTCCCACCCCCACGGCCAGGCCCGGTGCGACGCGTCGTGCGCCGACGCCGTGGCGCGGGCGATCGACGTCCGGGGCGCGGAGAACGTCGCCGCCGTCCTGATCGAGCCCGTCAACGGGAGCACGGGCGGCGCCTACGTGCCTCCGGACGGATACCTGCGCCGTGTGTCGGAGATCTGCCGGGAGCGGGACGTCCTCGTCATCCACGACGAGGTGCTGACCGGGCTGTGGCGCACCGGCACGCCCCTGGCCAGCAACCACTGGGCCGGCGCCGAGCCGGACCTTGTCATCCTCTCCAAGGGGCTGGGCGCCGGGTACACCAGCGTGGCCGCGGTGCTGGTGTCTCCCGAGATCGCACCGCTCATCAGCCACGAGGACGCCGACCCGCTGCCCGCGATGGGCACCATGGCCACGCACCCGCTCCAGGCGGCGGCGTGCCTCGGTGTCCTGGACGAGCTGGAGTCGATCGACCACACCGCCTTCCGGGCTCGCGGACAGCTGCTCGGCGCGAGCCTGCGGGCCCTGACCGACCTGCCCGGCGTGCGGGATGTCCGGGGCCTTGGCCACCTGTACGGCGTGGAACTGGCGCCCGGTCTCCTCTGGCCGCTGATGGCGGCGTGCGAGCAACGCGGCGCTTTCTTCTACCCGTTCACCGGAGCCGGCGACCCGCGCAGCGAGGGCCTGGTCGTCGCCCCCGCGCTGACCTCGACCGACGAGGACCTCGACTACCTGTCCACAGCGCTCACCGATGCGGTGACCGCCCTGGACCGAAACGGCTAGGCCGTTCCACGTACCGGCCGACACCCGATCATTCAAGGAGGACCACTGTGTTCTTGCCCCACCCCGTACTCGACTCCATGACGTCCGAGCAGGTCCGCGCGTGGGACGCGCACTTCTCCCCGGAGGCCAGTGGGCAGCGCCGCCCGGCCGTCGAGGAGGGCATCTGGCGGCGCACCCAGGACCCGGCCAACGCGGAGCAGTCCGGCTGGACGCAGGACGAGGACGGCCGCCGCCGCGTCGTGCACTACCAGCTTCACTACGGAGTTGACCGGACCCAGCCGATGGACCGCCTGGTGCTGGAGGAGCTGTACCTGCACGTGTCGTGGCTGGCCCCGGCCGGCGAGATCGCCGAGCACCGGAGCGACCTGGAGCGATGGCTCGCCGAGGGCCGGTGGAAGCCCACCGGCGACGAGGCCGGGTCCTGGCGCCACGGCGACCTGTACGCCACGATCACTGAGCACACCCACCACCCGCAGGACGAGCGGGCCGGGCGGGACACCCCCGATGGGTTCGCCTCGCTCGACGTCGCGATCAACTCCGTAGACTTCACCCTCACCCGGGCCGCGCGCAACCTGCCCTGGGACGTGCTGGCCGGGGGGATGCGCGTCAAGGAGGAGCGCGGCACGCCGGCCTACGCCGACGACCTGTCCGGCCTGCTGGAGTACCTGCCGTTCGTCGTGGAGGCCGGATGCGGGACCAGCATCGAGGCGGGCGTCCCGCCGCTGCACTGGCTGCACGAGGTCTATCGGGTCACCGCCCGCACGGGCAACGACCTCACCCAGGGCTTCAAGTTCACGCTCTCCCCGGTCTCCGACATCCTGGTCAAGGAGATGCTGACGGACCCGGTCAGCAAGGTAAACGACATGGTGTTCATGTTCCGCCGCCTGCTCCTGGCAGAGCCGACCAGCGCGCACCGCGCGTTGAAGGCCCTTCACGACGCGGGGCACATGACCGGCCCGGTGGCGACCCACAACTTCGACAGGTTGTTCGCGCGGGCGGGGCTGCCGGAGGCGTACATGCGCCGCTACGACCAGAAGACTCCCCACATGCCGTTCCCCGAGGACGCCAAAGCGGTGCTCGTGATCGGTCTGCACGCCGACCGACGCAGGGTCCAGGCCCGTGCCCGCGAACTCGGCCTGAAGATCTTCTACCTCGACACCGAAGGCGTCGAGGAGAACGGGGTCCACAAGCCCTACCTCATCGAGGGCGCCCGCGAGGGCGACGTCATCGTGCGGTCCGAGGCCACCCCCGCCCTGCTCCACCTGGCTGAACTCCTCAACGTGAACATCTGAGCGAACTCGGGCCTACCACAAGCCCGTTCCCACAGCGATAGCGTCAGGGGGCGCGCCGAGAACGGTGTGCCCCCGACCAGACAAGGACCTGCAATGCGCGTTTCCGTGATCGGCTGCGGTCACCTCGGTATTCCGCACGCGGCGGCGATGGCCGAACTCGGCCACGAGGTCATCGGCGTGGACGTCGATCAGGCCAAGGTCAACCAGCTCAACGGCGGCGAATGCCCCATCTACGAGACCGGCCTGCCCGAGCTGCTTGCCCGTCACACCGCGAGCGGACGACTGCGGTTCACCACTGACATCGGCGAGGCCGCCGCCTTCGCAGAGCTGCACTTCGTCGGCGTCGGAACCCCCATCGACGCCGACGGCCGCTCCTACGACACCGCACAGGTCTACGGAGCAATCCGCCAACTCGCCCCCCACCTCGTCCGAGCCTGCACGATCGTCGGGAAGAGCACCGTCACCGTCGGCACCACCGCCAAGGTCACCGCCCTCGCGCAGCGACTGGCCCCGGCGGGTACGGCCGTCGAGGTCGTGTGGAACCCGGAATTCCTGCGCGAGGGACACGCGGTGGAGGACACCCTACGGCCGGACCGCATCATCGCCGGGGTCACCACTACGGAGGGAGAGAAGGCCATCCGCGCCGTCTACGCCCCCATCCTGGACGCCGGTATCCCCATCTTCATCTGCGACCCGCAGACCGCCGAGCTTGCCAAGGGGGCAGCGAACAGCTTCCTCGGCCTGAAGATCAGTTACATCAACGCGGTCGCGGACATGTGCGAGGCGGCCGGAGGCGACATCTCCCAGATCGTGCAGATCCTGGGCATCGACCCCCGGATCGGCAGCGGCGGCATGCGACCCGGCATCGGCTACGGCGGCGGCTGCCTTCCCAAGGACGTCCGCGCCTTCACCGCCTCAGCCCGGCAGCTCGGCGCCGGACAGGCCGCAACCCTCCTGCTAGCCGCCGAACAGGTCAACGAGTCCCGCACCGGCGTGGCCATGGGCCTCATCACCCGCGCCCTGGGGGACCACCCCGTCAAGGGAGCCCGGATCACCGTGTGGGGCGCCGCATTCAAGCCCGGTACCAACGACGTCCGCGAGAGTCCGGCGCTCGCCCTCGCGCAGGCCCTCCAGCAGGCCGGCGGCACCGTCACCGTCCACGACCCGCAGGCCGTGGCCACGGCGACGATCCGTAACCCCGAGTTCGACTACACCTCCGACCTGCCCGCCTCTCTCGACGGCGCAGACCTCGTCGTTCTGGCCACCGAGTGGCCCGAGTACCAGCAGGCCAACCCCCAGACACTCGTTGGCCGTCCCGCTACCCCGCTGCTCGTGGACTGCCGGACCGTACTCGACCCCGAGCCCTGGCGCGCGACGGGCTGGACGGTCCACCAGCTCGGACGGCCCGGGAAATAGGTCACCGCCCCCATACCGCCTCCGGCTCATGTACGAGCTGAGCCGGAGGCAGGCACGGGGGCGGCCCGGCCACGTTGTTGCCCAGCTCTCCGGATCGTTCAGCGGGCCGGAGAGCGCGGCGTCCACCTGTGCCGTTCGATCGCAGAAGGAGACCTTCGACCAGCTCGCCAACACCCCGGGGCTGTTCGCCGACCTGCGCGCCCTCCAGGCGGATCGTGGCAGCGGCGTTCCCTACCAGCGCCAGGACACCACGCGATGGGTACCGCACCGCCAACTCGCACGAGGAGCAACAGTATGACGATCGACACCGACGCCGCGAGCGCCCAGGCCCGCGCGGACGGCATCGAGAAGCTAGCCGCCGCCGTCTTGGTGTCCGACACAGACGGCAGGGTGCTGTTGCTCCGCCGGGCCAAGGAAGAAGCCTTCTCTGGCTGGTGGGAGTATCCCAGCGGCGGCCTAGAGCCCGGCGAGGACATCCGCGACGGCGCCGCCCGGGAACTCCGTGAGGAGGCCGGACTGACTGGCCTGGACCTCGCCTATGCAATGCACATCGACTACACCAACCAACCGGGACGCACGAGTCGTCAGTTCGTGTTCACCGCCACAGTGCCGGCCGGGACCGCAGTGGTCCTGTCCGCCGAGCACGACGAGCAGATCTGGACCTACGCCGACCAGCTGCCGCCGCAAGTCAGCGACGGCGGGCGGTCCGTGGTGCGGCAGATCGCCCCGCCCAACCCGATCACCGGGTGGGTGCCGCTCCCCCAGTACCTGACAAGGATTCCCCACGGCCCGGCCTACGGGGCGCTGTTCTGCACCACCACCGATGGTGCCCCGGTGCTGCTACGCGCCGCTGACCCAGCTCTCGGACTCCAATTTCCTGGCGGGGACATGGAGTTTCACGACGCGACTCCGCTGCACACCGCCGTACGGGAGTGCTTCGAAGAAACCGGTATCCGGCTCGACCCAGACCCCAAGCTGCACCCGCTTCTCACCTCGATCTTCCGGAGCCCGGCCGACGGCTGGCCGATGAAGTTCGGATTCGTCCACAAGGGCCCCCAGCTGTCCCCGGCGCAAATCGACGCGATCAAGCTCGACCCGCGGGAGCACAGCGAAGTCGTCATCGGCACGGCCGCCGAGTACAGCAGTGACTGCGACCGGGACAAGCTGATCCGGTCGGCCCTGCGAGCGCTGCGCACCGGTATGCCGGAGCACATCGTCCTGGGTTGAGCACGGGTGTCCCGGTCGCGCATCGACCGGGACACCCGCAGTGCGCCGACTACCGAGGAGGGTTGATGGCGGTCTTCACCGGGCGACGATCGGACCACGATGACAGACTTGGCGGAGGTGCTTGCTCACGGCTTACTCAGGAGACGCGCCATGGCGAATGAAACCGCCTTCCCGCAAGATATGAGCGGCCTCCCAAAGTATCAAGCATGGCAGCGGCGGAGATTCCAGCCCGCACTTGCGCTTAAAATTTCGCGGGCACCTTGGGCCGATGCGGGAGACCTGCCCGACTACAACGGATGGCTGAAGGTCTCCAAAAGACTAGATCCGAAGCATTGGGCCGAGCGAGATCCCCGCTACTACATGACTCGACACTTGGTCGACGAGATGCTTTTTGCCGCAGGGGGACTAGAAAGCCAGCTCGGATCACTCAAGGATGCCTTAAACGTGGCCCAAGCATGGGGCGACGCCGCTGCCAAGGCAAACCCGCCAAGCCCAGGAGGTTCCCAGCCGGCACTGGGAGGGCTGAACTCTGGGCTGCATGCATCATATGCCTTCATTAACGCTCTGACCTGGGCTCGCTCGGTCCGCGAGCGGGTGGAGCGGCCCGACCCCGCCGAGAACAAAGTTGGCCTCATCCGCTCGCTCTGGCAGCGGTTAAAATTCGCGAAGGTTAAGCGGGCAAATTCTGCCCGGGTGAAAGCTGGACTACTTTCCTCTCTGGCGGATGGCCAACTGAAAAGACAAATCCAAAAGCACCTGCAGCAGCTCGACCCATTTCTTGCAGAGTCGAGGCGAATGACGAACTATGCGCTGCACGCTGGTGCACCCCACGGGCCATCCACCCCAACTATTAAGGTGCGCTCTGACGGTCAGGCTTTCCTGCCGATTCCGGATAAGGGGACAAAGCGCGTCATCATATGGGACGAGTTCACCTATCGCGACGGGCGAGATGCGGTGAGCTATCTGGAGACGCTCTTTGATGAGGTTGTCAAATTCGTCGACGGGGTGCTCGACGCGTTCGATGCGCTGCCCGAACCGTTCTAAAAGGCACACAGTCAACGGAGGGGGCATTGCTCAGGCTGCTGAGCAGCCTGCTGCCGGCATCCCTACGGGAGCGGTTCGGCCAGAGGAGATTCAGGTACATCGTGTAGGTGCGGAGCTTCCGCCCCCGCGTGGTTGGTGTAAGAGGACACGGGCTGTCGCCCCCGTGCCGGTCCCGGCAGCTCGTCAGCGTGGGACCGATGGGCGTTCGGCCGGCTTCGCCCCCCAATCTCGCCTCGAAGGCCGGCTTCGCGGTGAGCTGCGCCGTTGGCGGTCGTGCGTGCAATGACAGCCTCTGCGCGGAGGCCCTTGGCGCCTCGGTTGTCCTTCTCCTGAGCGCGTCGCAGGAGAGCAGTCTTCTCTTGCTCGGGCATGTTCGCTTCGGTCATCACGGCCTCGAATTCGTCGGCGGGGCCTGCGGTCTCGGCCAGTTCGCGGAGTTGGTTGTTCAACTGCTCCAGTTCGCGCCCGGCCCCTTCGTGGCCGCTAAGCAGCGCGTCGCGGTCGGCTTCGACGGCGCTCCGGGCGTCCCCGCGCAGCACCAGGCGACCGAAGCGGCCAGTGGCGGTCAGCTCCTGCTGGAGCCCGTCAAGACGTCGCTCGATGCCGCGCAGATCGGCGGTCCGTTCCGCGACAACACCGCTCAGCGCTCGAACTTCACGGATCGCCGTAGCACGGTGGTCGACGTCCTGGAGTCGACGGCTGAGAACGAGCGTGTTCGGGCCGACTCCGGCGGCGGCTTGCTGTTCGGCACGGTCAGCTGCGGCCTCCGCCTTCTCCGCCGCCGTCCTGGTGGCACGCGCGGCTGTGGCAGCCTTGCGCGCGGCGTCGCGTAGGGCAGCGTTGCTGAGGTGAGCGTACGGACGGGCGGCCGTCTGCCCGGTGTCGGGGACAGCAGCCGGGGCCGCCGACCGCTTGTTTGAGCCCGAGACGCGTCGTTGCTCAACCTTGGGCGTGTCCGTGGTCTCGATGTCGCCCGCCTCATCCGCCTCGTGCACGCTGCCGGGAGCCCGTGGGATCGGCAGGTCGGCGACGACGTCCCGGACGTGAGCGGGGACGGCGGACTTCGGGAGTTCAGTGAGGATCATGCGCTCTTCGGTGCCGGTCTCGACTTCGCGGATGAGGCCCGCGACGGCGCGGTCAAGCTGTTCCTGGTCGGTGAGCGCTTCGCCTGCGCGGGCGCGGTCGGCATCGGTCTCGTAGACGGACAGCGGCAGGAAGAGGTGGGTCTCCTTCTTGTCGCGACTCATCATCGTGTAGAGGGCGTTGGCCTGCGCGCCGGGTCCGTAGACCAGAACCTCCTGAACGCTCAGGCCCTGGGACTTGTGGCCGGTGATGGCGTACCCGAGGCCGAGTCCACCCCGTGCGATGTAGTCGGCATCGACCCACTCGGCGACGTCGCGGTGGCCCTCGGCGGTCTTCTCCCTCCACTCGACCAGGACCCGGCGCTCCTCGTCCACGGCCCGCACGATTCCGCGGTAGCCGTTCAGGACGTCATCGTTCTCGCCTCGACTCCGCTTGCTCCGGTAGTCGTTGGCCCGAAGGAGGACCTGGTCACCGACGGACAGTGCCAGTTCGCCGCCGCCGGCCAAAGCGAAGAGGTGTTCCGGGCCAGTGAGGGCGCCGGTGGCCTTCCGCAGGGCGCGGGCCCCGAGATTCAGTTCCTCCACGACCTCGTTGGTGGAGGCGAGCATGAGGAGCTGCTGCACGGCGGTGTGGTCGTCGGTGTGCGCGGCGCGCTTGTCCGCCCAGATGGTGAGCATCGCGGCAAGGGTCGCGTCCTTGTCCGCGAGGGCGTGCACTCGGCCGGTGCCGGCGAAAGTGCGAAGTGCCTCCACGCGGTTGTCGTCACGCCACAGTGCCAGTGCCCGGCGCTCGACCATGTCCCTCTGCCGAAAGTTCTCGGTGAGTTCGAGCCCGCCCACGATGTGGTGGACGGCGGCGAAGCTGCCGCCGATGCCCGGCGAGTGCAACTGCTTGGGGTCGCCGATGCCGACGACCTTCGTGCCTGTCTTCGCTGCGTGGGCGAGGAGTTCGGCGATGTCGCGGTCATCGCACATCGCCGCCTCGTCCACGACCAAGACGTCCACGCCGGTGAGGCCGGGGCCGCCGTTGCGGACTCCGGTGAGCCAGGAGGCGAGGGTGCGGGAGGTGATCCCCGCTTCGGCCCTGAGGTTCGCGGCGGCGACAGCGGCGGTGCTCGCCCCGGCGATGATGAGTCCGTTGGCCTCCCACGCCTGACGGGCGGTGTCCATGATCGTCGTCTTGCCCGATCCGGCGATGCCCACGACGGCGTCGATTCCGTGGCCGCCGGTCAGCAGCCGTTCGAGGACCGCGCGCTGTTCGTCGGAGAACGCGAAGGTGCCGCCGTGCTGGGCTTCGACCGCGGACAGGGTCATGGCGACGGCGTCGTGGCTGACGACGGCGGCCTGAGCGTCGAGGCGGCTCGTGGCCTCGGAGACGATGAGCGTTTCGGCGGCGATCACGTCGGCCGTGGTGTAGCGGTCGGCATGGGTGAAATGCCGGGCGCCCTTCGGGCTCAGCTTGACCGCGTACCCGGCGTGCCGCAGGACGGAGGTGGTGAGCTGTTCGGCTTCGTCGCCGTCCGCGACTCCGTACGGGAGAGCGTCCAGGACGGCGGCGATGGCGGCAGCGTGGGTGAACTCCTTGGAGTGGCTGGTCAAGCCGGTCTGCGGGTCGAAGACCTGGGCACACAGCTCGTCCAGGCCCGGGTTCTGGCCTGACCGGTCCTGCTCGATGGCACTGGCCGCGATGGCGTCGGGGTCGTCACCGGCGGCGCGGCCTTCGGCCTGCCAGTAGGCGCGCAGGACGTCATCCTCGACACCTGCGGCTTCGCCGTTCTTCGCGGCCTTGGACGCGGTGGAGGCTGCGGTGCGCTCGCGGGTGGTAGCGCTGTCGTAGTCGATGCCCAGCTTGGTCAGCAGGTCCCGCACCTGGTTGTCGCGCTTGCTGAACAGGCGGATCGTGGCCTCGGGGATCGCGGCGATCTCCCAGGCACCGGTGCGCTCCTCGCGGCGGAAGGTGATGCCGAAGGTGTCGGTCAGCTCCCTGCGGATGCGGGCGTTCATGAGCGACTGGGTTGCGCGGGCGTGGCGGTTGAGGTCACGGCCTCCGGCGGCCACGGTGGACCACTGGCCGTCGATGCCCTTGGCCATGTTGGCGATCGTGAAGTGGAGGTGGAAGTGGGGGTCGCCGTACGGGGCGCCGTCCACGGGGCGGGCGGCGCGGTGCACCATCATCCAGCCGGAGAAGCCGCTGGTCTTGACGGTCTCCGGTTCGGCACCGTCGCCGTTGCGTCCGCGCATGCCGTAGGCGGTCCACCGTTCCAGGGCCGTGATGGACTCGCGGCCGGCAGAGGTGTAGATGGCCTCGATCTGGGTGGCGATCTCCTCGGGCGCGTAGGCGAGCAACACGGACTTGGACTTCGCGAGGTCGAGGGTGACGTCAGCGCCGCGGTTGCCGACCTGCACCCGTCCTTCGAGGAGGGCGGCCTTGACCTCCTCGGCGTCCCACACGTTCTCGGGGGCGAGCCCCGCGGCCTTGGCCATCGCGACGGCTTCGCGGACGTCCATGGGCAGGTCACGGAGGCGCCGTTCACCTTCGCGTGCGGTCTGGGCGTACCGGCGCTTCATGGACAAGGCGGTGAACAGGTCGGCGGGCTGCTGCCCGGTCTCGGCGGCGCGGGCTTCGACGGCGCGCAGGAGTGCGCGGGCGTCGAGGTGTCCGCCCGCCTCAGCGGCGACGGCCTTCTCCAACGTGGCTTCGCCGTACAGGGCGACGGCGTCGATGCCGACGGCACCGGCGAGCTTGAGCAGGGTGGATGCGGGGATGCGGTGCGATTCGCCGAACCGCTGGAGCTGGTTCTCCATCCTGCGGAAGGCATCCTTCTTCCGCTTGGAGTCCAGCAGGCTCGCCGGGTTCACGCTGCGTTCGGCTGCGGCGCGGCGGATGGCGCGGATCAGCGGGGCAGCGGGGAGCTTCGCGGCCGGCGCGATGGCGACCATGGGTTCCACGAGGGTCTGGCCGGTGTTCGGGTCCTCGCCGCGCATGAGCCGACGGGCAGCCTGGAACTGGGTAGGGCCGAGGATGCCGCCAGGGGTGATGCCGAATTCGGTGAGGCCGCCGCCGATCCAGACGAGGGGGCGTTCGCTGGCGTCGAGATGGTAGTCCACCTGCCCGTCGGCGGCCGGACGCGGGAGAGCCTGTTCGCCGTACAGGTCGCGCGCGTTGAGGCCAGCGGCGGCGGCGACCTCGACGGCGTCGAACCCGGTAAACCGCGCGTTCTTGGCGTTCCGCAGTTGCGTGCGGGCCCGGAAGAACGCCTTCTTCGCCTCGGTGGAGCCGAGCAGGGCAGCGACGGTCGTCCCGGCTTCTTCGGCCTTGGCCTCGATCGCGGCGACGAGGGGCGCGGCGTCGACGGTGGTGGACTTCCCACAGCCGTGGCCACCGGTGAGGCGGTACTCAACCTGCTCGTCGGAGGGGCCGATCATGGTCACCCACGCCATCGGCCCGCTCACCCCCCGCACTCTTCCGGTCAGATCCGGTCATCTTTGAGGATTGTATCGTCACGAAGTGACGATACCTTGGTCCTTAAAATTCAAGATCATGATCAGCTCGGGGGACTTCGGGTACTCGGAGCGGCTGGTCGCTGCTGCGGATCGGGCTCCTTGGAGCCTGATGTCCTGGTGGACTGTTACCTCGGTGCTGTCGGGCATCGAGGTGGTGGTGGGCTTGGGCGTCACGGTCGGCGGGCGGTTCGCTTGGGACGGAGAGAGCTGGGATGCCGTAGCGCATGGTCCGTGCCTGCGACCGGCGATGACGCGGAGACGCGGGTCCGGCAGGATGCCGGTATGACGAACCGATACGGCGAGCCGATCCGAACTGTGCGCGAGGCGCATTGCGCCCGTTGCAAGGCCGCACGGGCAGAAATGGTCCACCTGCGCTTCGACGGCGATGCCGACGTGCGCCGCTGCGGCGAGTGCGGGGAAAAGGTTGAGCTGGAGATCCTGGTGTACGCCAAGCCCAGCGAGGTGACCCACCCCGGCGCAGGGTGACGTCACACAGCGCGCTGACACGGCGCGGGGCGGCCCCGGCCGGCGGAAGACTCGGGTATACGGGAAGGTCCCCGCTCCGACTGGAGCGGGGACCTTCCGATGTCACCTGGTGGGCTCGTGGCCTGGGGCCTACGTGTTCAGCGGCCACTCGCCGAACGGCACGGGTGCCTGATGCTGGGCTTCGCGCGCGGCCTCGTCGGTCCCGCACGTGGTGCAGATCAGGATGTCCCGGTCGACGGTCAGGCGGGAGCGCGCGGGCCGGTCACCGAGCGGGCCTGCACAGCGCGGGCAGCGGGGGTCGGGCACCGGTCACTCCTCGGGGTGTTCGCGGGCGGACTTGAGGATGTTGTTCCAGGTCGGGCGGGAGTAGGTCTTCACCGTCTGGCCCTGGAGCTGGGGGATCAACTCGGCGTTCGACGCAAGGGGGTTATCCGCGATGGCCTGCCGGGCGAGTGTGAGCCGATCGTCCCCCTGGTACGGGTAGGCCACCCGGGCGCGGGGGCCCGACGGGCGCCCGCCGGCGTGCCCGCGGCCCTTGCGGTCCGCGAGGTACTGCCACAGCCGCCAGCGCTTCCACTTCGGGCGTCGCCGGCTCGGCAGCTCGTCCCAGTCGTCGGGGGCGGGCCACCCCTCCGGCGGGTTCTTGACGTAGTGGGAGACGGTGGCGGAGTCGGAGAAGCCACAGACCTTCGCGGCTTCGGCCGGGCCCACCAGTTCCTCCGGGTCTCCGTCGAGCTTCGGCGGGTTCGTGGTGTTCGCGGTGGCCCGCTGGCGCTGGAGCTCGTGGTGCCACGTTGCCCAGACGTCGCCGTCCCAGTGCATGACGCCGTCGATCGTGTCCGCGACGGGTGGGTGTCCGTTGTTCTGGCGGTCGCTCCAGAGGTTCTGGAGTGTGGGTTCGCTGATGTTGTGGACCTGGCGCAGGTCCGCGCGCGAGTAGAGCGTGCGGCCGGTCTTGCGGGGCACGGTCGTCTCCTGTTCGGGATCGTGGCTGCTGATGGTGTCACTGGAGCTCGTCCGGGTCCGGAACCGGCGTCCACGTGCGGCTGCCGGTGGGTTCAAGCCGGGTGAGGGTGGCCACCTCGTCCGGGGGGACGGCGGCGGCCCAGTCATCGTGGGCGGGGTGGCCGACGGGGAGGTTGAGCACGACGTGCCGGCCAGTCGGGGGGAAGTCGTCGACTATGACGAAGCTGGCGGTGCCGTCGGCGCCGATGCTGTTACCGCTCGTGAGCTGGGCGATGTCGCCGGGCTGGGGACAGTCGGGGTGTCGGTCGCATACCATGGCGGGGTCTTTCTGGTGAGAGACACTGACGGTCGGCGCCGTGTTGCCCATGTGCGCCGACCGTCTCTTGTTGTCCGGGTGGTGCGGGTGCCGGTTGGTGCCCGCCGGGGCGAAGGTTGCCCGCTCCGCCGTCGGCGGAGTAATTAGACCACCTTTGAGCTGAGCGTGGCGGGGCTCTGACCCGGAGGGCGGCGTTCATCAGAACAGGGCCTCCTGATCAGCCGGTTGACTGTTCCGGCTGACGGTCGGCCGGTCGATCCGGAGTTCGTAGCGGGGGCGTCCGTGGTGCGGCGGGGCGTGGGCTTCGTGGCGGTAGCGGCTCCAGGCCACCAGCGGGGCGCCCCGGTCCAGCCACCCTGACGGGTAGCCGGAGGTCAGCTGAGCCCAGCGCCGACGGTCGTGCGGGAGTGCCGACCTGTACTCGGCGGTGGTGAGGGGCGGCAGCTCACGCCAGCCGGGGAAGGCGTGGTCGTGGGCGTCCTCCACGGCCTGGTTGTCGCCGTCGCCGTATCCGTCGCCGTGGTGGATTGGGCCTTCCCAGTCGCAGGCCAGGCACCCGCCCCGGAACTCCTCCTCTTCCCGGCGGCCGGTCGGCCGGCTGCGGGTGAGCAGGGTCGGGGTGTGGTGCTCGGGCGGGTCGAGTTCGTGTCCGAGGTCGCTGTACGCGCCGCCGGGGTGGCCCGGCCGGATGTGCCATGTCCGGGGCGCGCTGGTCGTGAGGGCGAGTGTCCGTCCATTGCGGAGCCGCCAGTAGTGCGTCTGGCGGGCCTGGGCGCCGGTCGGCTCGGCGGTGGTCGCGGTCACGGCCGGTTGCCCGCCTCGGCGGTGAGCACGTCGCGTAGGGGGTCGGCGAGTGCGGCCTGTTCTGCCGGCGAGTCCTGGAAGCGCGGGCCGTAGGCGCGGCGGATCGCGCGGCGGGCGTCCTGGTGGCGGTCGTGGCCGGGGTCGTTCGGGGAGCGGTCGAGTACCTCGTAGCCGTGCCGGGTGAGCAGCTCGGCGATGATCGCGCGGACCTGTACGGGGTCGAGGGTGTGAAGGTCGGTCTCGACGGGGGCCGCGAGGAGTATGCGGATCAGCTCGGTCGCGCTGAGCCGGGGTTGGAGGGGCACACCGATCCGGTGGACGCCGTCCTTGCTCGGGGTGGCGGCTCCTCGTCGGCTGGGGGCGCCGGTGGTGCTGCGGAGTGTGGTCGTCTGGTCCATCGCGCTGGCCTTCGGGGTGTCGGGGTGGCGGGCGGGCCCGGTCAGAACAGGGCGCGGTCGGCGCGGGTGGCGGCGGCGCGGAAGGCGCGAGCGGCGTCGGCGGCGGTGCGGCCGGGCTCGGCGCTCCACCGGTCGATGACGTCGCGGTGCCGGTCCTTCGCGGCGCTGGGGTCGTCGGCGTCGGCGGGGTGGCCGGTGATGGTCTCGGCGAGTAGGGCGAACGCCTCGTCACGGGCGTGGTTGATGCGGTCCCAGTCGTAGGTGCGGTCGGCGCTTCCGCGCGAGCGGCCGGCGGCGACTTCGAGCGCGCCGCGGGGCCAGCACGGCAGGGTGGCGGTGCGGCCGGGGCCGTCGAACAGGCGCGGCCCGTGGTGGATGCCGACGTGTTCGATGTGGTGGGCGGCCCATTCGAGGATGGCGGCCGGGGTGTCGGCGATGACGAGGCTGTCGGGGCTGTAGCGGGTCTGCATGGTGGGTGGTGTCCGTTCGGTGGTGCCGGGGGCGACGGTGCGCCGCCCCCGGCGGGTCGGCCTGCTGCTACTGCTGGTAGGCGGGGATCAGTTCGCGGATGCGGTCCGGGCCGACGCAGTCGCCCTCGTGGCGGTCGAGGCTCGGAAGGCCTCCGTTCCTTCCGCGCAGGTGCGACCAGAACTTGGGGCCGACCCACCCGCACAGCTCGCAGAGCAGCACCCAGTGGTTGTCAGCGCCGGGGTACCCGGTGAGGACCGGGCGCCAGCGGAGGACGGCGAGTCCGGCGAACGCGGCCTCGGCGCTCTTGGTGTTGCGGGCGTTGACGCGCACCCGCGGGTGCAGCAACGGCACGGGGCCAGTCACCGGCTGGAGCACCTCGGCGCGGATCTGGTCCAACGGGATGGCAGTGATCTCTCCGGCGGCGTACTTCTCGGCGAGGCGGGCGGCGGCCATCTCGACGCCGGGAACACCCTTGTCCGGGCGGCCGAGATTGGTCTCCCCCGCGCTGGTCTCGACCCACCAGTCACGGCTCCACCGGTGGGCGCGGCCGATCACCTGGTCCTGACCGATGATCACGGGGTAGCGACCTGCGGAGTCCGGGGCTCCGATGCGGTAGGGCATGGCGGCCTGGAGGGTGCCCGGTTCCGTGGTTTCGCGGACGGCCGTGTGGTGGTCGGGCTGACCGGGGACCGGGGCATGCTTGTCGTCCGGCTCGGTGGCGGGGAAGGTGGGGACGACGGGTCGTTCGAGAAGCTGGATGCTCATGGTGGTGCCCTGTTCTGGTGACGGAGGGGCCCGCCCCGGGGCGCTCGGCCGCCGGGGCGGGTCGGCGGTCGTTACGCGGCGGCGGCCGGGGCCTGCGGGGCGGCAGTCCATGTACGGCGCGGGGTGATGCCCAGGTCCGAGAGGACCGGGTCGAGGCTCCCGTTGTCCGGTACCCATTCCCAGTCGGCGCCTTCGGTGCCGGGGCGGTCGGTCCAGGTGAGCATGTACGAGCGGCCGGAGGTGCGAGGGTCGCCGCACACGGCCTGTGCCTCGTGGCGGGTCATCGCCCACAGGGCGCGCTTGCGGGAGCGGTGGGAGTTCTTCGAGGCGATGAGCACCAGCGCCATGCCGTCCGGCCAGTTCGCTCCTGCGGCGGGGGCCGATGCGGGAGTCGGCTTCCCGTCGGGAGTGTGGTGGCAGTGACCGCAGCGGCGTATGTCCGCGCGCCACTGGCTGGAGTAGCACATGGGGCACGTCTCGGCCGCCGGTAGCGGCTCCTCGACCAACGGGGAGTGCTCGGCCTCCTCCTGGTGCTCGGCGGCCTTAGGCGGCTGCTGCATCTCGTCGGCGCTCTTGCGCCCGGAGATGTCGTCGTAGGGGGCGGTGGAGGTCCACCCGTCGTAGCCGTCGTCGGTGGCGCGGACGACCATCTTGCCGGTGCCGTTGAAGATGTGGCGGATGGTCACGGACTTGGGGTTGACGCGCAGGATCTCGTACCAGGTGCCTCGGTGGAGGGCGAAGTCACCGCGCTTGAAGTCGGCGCGCGTCCAGACCTTGAAGCCCTTGGCTTCGGCGTCCTTGATGACCTGTTCCCAGTGCGCGATTTCCTCGGTCAGCTCCTCGTGCTCGATGGTCAGTTCCGGGTTGGCGGGGTTGCGGGTGTACCCCTTGGCTGACTCGCCGCGCTGCCACTTCACGACGGCGCCGAGGTCGGCCCGCAGCCTGTCCAGGCGCCGGAGGGTGGTGCCGGGGTTGGTGCGGAACTGCTCGTAGCTGGCAGCGGCCTTCTGGCGGTCGGCCCAGTGCTGGGCGCGGTCGCCTTCGCTGATGCTCTTGCGCATCGAGGTGTCCATCCGTGCCCTGTCGCGGCGGGCGCGGCCCTCGCTGTGGTGGCCGACAAGGATGGGCTGGCCGAATTCGAACCGCTCGGATATGTCGTGGGCGGACTTCCACGCGGCCTGGGAGTTGCGGGCGGCGTTGTCGGCGTACCCCTCGAAGCGGTCGGCGCGGGCCTCGGCCCGGTCTTCCCGGCCCTGTTCGGCCTCGGCGAAGGTGCGGCGGTCGGCGTTGTCGATCGTCAGGGTGGCGTCGAGGCCGGCGTCCCTCAGCCGCTGGGCGAGAAGTTCGAGGGAGGGGGTGTAGGTGGCGTGGTCGCGGCTGTGCGGGAGGTACCAGCAGTCGAGGTTGCGGCTCCAGCGGAAGGGCTGGCGCTGGGTGCGGCCGTACTCGCGGAGTTTGAGGATGTCGGCTGAGCCGTCGCCCCGGCTGGTGCCGTCGATCAGGGTTCCTTCTCGGCGGGTGTGGGTGATCTGGATGGTCATCGAACTGGTCTTTTCTGGTGAGAGTCTTTTGGCCGCCCGGAGGGCGGGCGGGGTGCTGGAAGCGGTGAGCACCACCGGGGGCGGGCCGTGAGGGACGAGCGGTCCGCCGCCGTCGCGCCCTGCGCGACGGCAAGGGCTGTCGCGCCCCTGCGGGGCGCGTCCTTCGCGGTCCGGTGCCCGCCGTCGGTCGGCGGAGCCGCTAGGCGGAGTCGGCCGGCGGCGGTGAACGCACCGGACCGTGCTGCTGCCGCCCCGAAGGGGTGTCTGCTCGGGTGTGGGGGCCCGCTGGTCCGGAGGTGTTGCCCTCCCCCGGACCGGCGGGGCCTTGGGTCAGTTTCGGCGGGTGGCCGGGGCGGCTTCGATCCGCTCGCGGACCGCGCGATTCACGGCGGCGGTGAGGTCGTTCCCCTGGTTGTAGGGGAACCGGCCGAGCGGCAGGCTGGTGGCGATGTCGCAGAACCTGCCCGTGTCCATGGTGGTCAGCGTGTCGTCAAGCGGCGTCAGCTCGTGGGGGAACATCGCCTGGACGCTGTCCCCGGGGATAGGTGCGCCGATGGTGAAGTACCAGACGACGACCATTTCGGCCGTGTCAGCGAACTCCGGGCCCCCGAACGGGCCGACGACGATGGCCGGGCGGGGGTCGAGCTGGTGGCTCCGGAACCAGGGTCCGGCGTTCACCAGGGTGGCTGCGGGGAAGTCCTGGACGGTGGGGGCCTGGTCGGTGGTGAGCATGTCGTGTCCTGTCTGGTGAGAGGTTCCGCCGGGGCCGGTCGGCCCCGGCGGGGGGTGTCGGTCGGGGTGTTGCCCTCCCCTTCCGACATCACTAATTAAACCATGTTTCTAGTTCTGGGTCAACCGGTGGCAACGAGTTCGCGGCGGCGCTCGGCGGCGGCGGTGACGGCCTGCGCGATGGCGCGGCCGGTCTCGATGACGCGGACGGCGGACTCGTGCACGGGGGGCTTCTTGTCCTGGGTGATGATGCCCGCGAGCGGGGGCATGACGGCCGGGCCGGGGGCGATTCCTAGGATGAGCTCGGCGACGTGGGCGGCTGAGGCGACCTCGGCGAGATGCTGGCCAGGCAGGGGGGCGTCAGCCTCGGTGATGCGTCGCCAGGCGTGGCCGTACAGCAGGATGCGCGCGGCGGCGTCGGGGGCCTCCCGACTGAAGTCGTACCGTCCGGCCTGCTCGGGGTCCTCGTGGTACCAGTCGCGATACTGGGTGAGCAGGACGTCCCGGACGGTCTCGGCTGCGAGCGGGGCGGGGGCGGGCTGCTCGTAGGCGTCACCTTCGGTCTGACTGATGTCGAACACCGGCCCGGCCTTGAAGCCGGACACCTTGCGCCCCTCCCCCTCGGCGGCGGCGTCGCGGGCGGCTTCCCGGGGCCCGACCTCGGCGGTGGCCTGGGCGTCGTCGGTCCGCCGCCGGATCGGGGTCCAGATGCGGATGGAGGTGGACCCCTTGGCGGGGAACCGCCCGGCCTTGCGCCAGTCGCCGGAGCTGAGTACGCGGGTCGCGCGGGGGTGCTGGGCGGCGATGGCGATGCAGTTGACGGGGCTGCGGTCGGCCAGGGTGGCGGCCGTGCGCATGACGGCGGCCCAGAACCCTTCGTCGGCGACCATCGCGCCGTACGCGCGGTCCATCACGCCTTCGAGTTCGCCACGCATCCGGGCACTGTAGGCGCGGCGCTCGTCATCGGTCATCTTCGGCTTGCCGGGCATTTCCTGGTCTCCCTGGTGAGAATTCGGGCGGCCGGGCCGACTGGCCCGCCACTGTCGGTCGAGGTGTTGCCCCTTCCGACATGTCTAATTAAACCATGTTTCTAGATGCTGGGCAAGTCCTCAAATCCAGTACAGCCCTTCTTCGTGGCACGCTCCCCGGTATGCCTCTATGACCTCGTCCTCAATTTCCTTCCAGTGTTCGAGGATGTCCGGGGCGGTCGTCCGGCCACTGGCGTCCCGCCTGGCCCTGCGCCATTCGATGGCGATTTTGAGCGTGCGGAGCTGGGAGCGGTCAAGGTGCCACGGGCCGGAATCGGGAAGCTCTCCGCCGTAGGCCATTGCCCCGGCGTTGTTGATGTGTTCGGTTCCGGACCACACGCGTTGTTCCGGCTGGGCAGCGAGTGCCCTTTTCAGAGTGCACCGCAGATGTGGGGCCTGCACGGTCCACTTCGGATTGATAACGAACAGGTCGGCGCTCATCTCGTGGCCTTTCAGTGAGGGGTGGCGCGCCCCTGGAGCGCGCCACCTGGACCGTCGGAGAGGTCAGAGGGTGAATTCTTCGGCGTGCTGCCCACGCTCGTCCTGCGGCGTCTGGATATCCGGGAGGAATCGGCTCACCGCGAACACGACGGCGTCCGCGATGATCCGGGGCGAGTCATTGAGAATGACATTGACGGTGTCCCCTTCGATTCCGATTCGGACTTCTCCAGGCTCAAGGTTGATGTATAGGTAGGCGCTGGTCCCGTCGATGCGGGTCCTGGCCCCGGGGAGGCGGGCGGCCATGTCGCGGGCGAGTTCCTCGACGTCCCGCCGCGTCTCGGCCTGCTGGCGATTGTGCTCCTTCACGCGCCCGTGGGTGTCGCGGTGCGTGTCGATGAAGTCTCCGGAGATCAGGGCGGCAATGACTTCGGCCTCCTGGTCCATGGCGGCCCGGACGCTGTCGCGCTCACCCTTGCGGAACGGGTAGTCGGTGGCGGGGAATGCGCCCCGGATGTGGAGGTGGCCGGGGTCGTCGTAGCGCTCGGAGAGGTGGAGCTGTCGGCCGTCGAAGTGGGTGAGGGTAGCGGCGTGGGTCAACTCCCGGACGCCGTGGAGCACCTGCTGCGGTCGCCAGTTGCCTCCGAGTGCGATGGCGATCGGGTGGGCGAGGTCTGCGACGGTAGTCGGCTGGTCCATGTGTTTCTCCTGGTGAGAGGGGTGTCGGCGGCCGGTCGGCCTGCCGATTGGTCGGGGTGTTGCCCTCCCCGACTGGCTATTCGGATTCGTCCACTGCCGAGCATTTGTGCGCGATGATTACCTTGAATGTGGATAGAACGTATGGCTCATCCCCGCTAATCTCAGCCTTCAAGGTGCATTTGCCACACTCGTAAGCGACATGCACAGTGGGGGGCCAGAGATAATCGCCGACCCGGGCGATAGCGCTTTTGACCTTCTTCATTTCGCATTCCTTGCGGTGAGAGGTTCCGCCGGGACGTTCACCCGGTGGCCGGCTGGGGTGTTGCCCTCCCCTTCCGACATCACTAATTAAACCATGTTCTGAGAGTCGGGTCAAGCCAGAGAACCGCCCTGGCCTGCCCTTTTCCCACCACGCCGACCCGCACCCGCCCGGCCGGGCCCGGCCACAGCGGGCCCTGGGCGGGGTTCCCTCCTCGGTCGGACAGCTCCGCCGTACCAGGGTTCCGGGTGGGGTGTCCAGGCTCGCGCAGCGACCGCGCAGCGGCCCGGCCTGGACACCCTGCCCGGGGCCCTGGTACGCCCAACGGGTGTCCGACCGAGGAGGGAACCCCGCCC
>FTKT01001707.1_pt3 | contig 33852 bp, 36 predicted proteins | sample 1658271 | NCBI WGS metagenome assembly FTKT01 (sample SAMEA3914811, study PRJEB12502) | metagenome | biome: forest; material: soil | place: Canada | collected 2011-08-04 | depth 0.3 m | reverse complement strand
CCGCCAGTCCCACCCCCTCCCCCTCCCCCACGCCCGTGGCGAGCAGCAGCGCGACGCCGATGACCGCCGATCAGATGCTCGCGCTGCTCAGGGGCCGTTTGCCCGCCGGTCTGCAACTGAGCAATCCGATGGGCCAGGGCACCGAGCCGACGCCGAACGCCATGCTGCAGATGACCATGGCCGCCTTCACCATCACGGACAACCGGGGCTCGGGAGGGGTGGAACTCATCGTCAGCCGGTCGGCCCCCTCGTCGGACCTCGCGTCGAACAGCCAGTGCGCCCCGACACCGCACGGCGCCACGCCCACCTGCACGAGCAGCGCGCTACCCGGTGGCGGCTACCTGCGAGTCAACCTCCCGGCCCGGGCCGCCGGCGGTGAACAGGTCTGGACCGCCGACCTGTGGCAACCCGACGGCGTCCACGTAGAGGCCAGCGCGGGCAACCTGCCCGGCCCCGGCACCCGCGCCAACGGCCCCACCCGCGACGCCCCGGTACTGAACGGGGACCAACTGACCGCCCTCGCCCTCGACCCGGTCTGGCAGCCGGTGGGGGCCGCTCTCAGCCCCCCGAAGCCCGTCACCAGCCAGAGCCCCGACGCCAACTCCCACTGACCGGCGGCCCGGTGACGGCGACGGCACCCGCGTGGCACGGCGGCCACGCAGCCGCCCACCGGACGCGTACCCGCCCCTACCCCGGCACGCTCAAAGCCGGCAGCCGCGCGCCCGCCGTGCGCGGCGCGGCACTCGCCGCCCGCTCGCGCCCGCCTCCTGTCCTCGCCCCGGCGTGCGCAGCGGCCGGCGGTGCCACGAGGGGCGGCAGAGAGAAGCATGGCGCTCCGCCCCAAACCCCGGCCCTCTCTCAGAGCATCCGCTCAGCTGCCGCCGCCCGTACGCACAGCGCCTCAGCCTCGTCGTGCTGCCCCTGGGCAGCCAGGATCCGGGCCCGGTACTCCATCGCGTACCCGTCGCCCAGTTCCTCGGCGCGCAGGAACGCCCGCATGGCCCGCGCCAGGTCGCCGCGGTCCCGGAAGGCCACGCCCAGGGCAGTGATCGGGAACGCCTCGTCCTGCGCGAGGATCGCCGGCGCCCAACGCTCGACACCGGCCGCATCGCCACGGTCGAGCGCCTGCTTGACCAGGCCCAGCATGGCGTCCGGATCGCCGAGCGCTGCGGCCTTCTCCCAGGTCACCTGCGCGCGGTTCGTGTCACCGGCCGCCGAGTACAGCATCCCCAGGTTGAAGCCGGCCACCACGTTCCCGGCTTCCCAGGCCTGGCCCCACCAGTGCAGCGCGCCGGTCCGGTCGCCCTTCAGGTGCAAGGCCGCCGCCAGGTTCCCCATCGCCACGTCGTCGCCCAGCTCCGCCCCAGCCGCCAGCTCGGCCAGCTCCTCCTCGGACGGCAGCTCATTCTCGTGGGCGGCCGGCAGTCGGACCGACACCACCTCGTCATCCGGATCCGACCGACGACGGAACCACCAAGCCATCAGCAACCACCCCAGCAGCGAAACCGCACCGATCCCCGGTATGCGGGCAAACGAACATCTGTCACTCGGCGATCATGCCAGCTCCGACGCTGAACGCTCAGCTGGCAAGTATGGCTCAGCGCCGCACATCACCGGCGGGCCGTCCAGCAGCCGCCATGACACTGACGCTGTGACGCGGTTCAAGCTATGAGCAGGCGGAGGCCGAGATCTGCCGCGTCGAGGTCGGCGAGGCCGCTGTTGCGCTCGGCCCAACGGCCGGAGTCGAGGTCGTCGCTGAGGCTTCGCACCGCCCGCTGCTCGGCCTCCGGCCCGACCTTCGTCCACACCGACATCGCACGGCGCACGTGATCCTCCAGATACGCCCCCGGTCGGCGCCAGTACGCCTCGAACAGGCCGTCAGCGCAGTCCCACGGGATGGGCACCGGCTCAGCGCGGGCGCCGATCGCGTCGGCCATCCCGGCAAGCGAGGGAAATTCCGCGAGGACGGCGGCGAACTCGGGCAGGTAGTCACGGGTCAGCCAGAACCGGTCCTGCCATCCGGGCTCGTCGGTGTCGAACGTGAGGACCACCACGCGGCGGGCCACGCGCCGCATCTCGCGCAGCCCCGCTATCGGGTCCCCCCAGTGGTGCACGGTGGAGACGGCCATCGCGACGTCGAAGGAGTGGTCCTCGAACGGCAGGTTCTCCGCGGCGGCGGCCACGCACGGCGCCGAGCCGGCAGGCCGCTGCCCCCGCATGACCGCCGATGGCTCCACCGCGGTCACGTCGCGATCAGCGGGCTCGTAGGAGCCGGTGCCGGCCCCGACGTTCAGCACCGTCTGCGCGGCGCCGAGCGCGTCCCAGATCTGCGCGGCGATCCGCGGCTCGGTACACCGTGTCGTGGTGTAGGCGCCGCCGATCGCGTCGTACAGCCGTGCACCGAGCATCTCCAACTGTTCCTCCGGTGTCACCTTCAGTCCCTTCGCCCGTGCCTCAAGTTCCCTGTCGATGCCCGCCACCATGGCGTCGGCGCGATCACGCCGCTCCAGCAGCAGCCCGCGCAGCCGGCGCAGGTGCGCGACCGCGTCGGTGGACGGGTCCCCGACCAGCTCCGCAACCTCCCGCAGCCCGAAGCCCAACCGCCGATAGGCCAGCACCTCCCGCAGCCGTTCCACGTCGCCCGCCGAATACGCCCGGTAGCCGGCCACGGTCCGCGCCGACGGCCGAACGAGCCTGATCTCGTCATAGTGATGCAGCGTGCGGACGCTCACGCCGGCCAGCTCGGCCACGCGTCCCACGGTCCAGTGATCCTCCACGGCACCGACTATGCAGCCTGACGCCACGTGAGGGTCAAGAGCCTCACTCCCGGCAGCGCCCGGGGGTTGGTCGACGCATCCCTGCTCGCCCACTGGTTCAGCTGCGTGTTCGCACCAACGGCCTTGATCACATCGGTACCGGGCAGGCCGGGGCGCCATGCCGGTCCTTGCATGGCGCCCCGGCTGCCTACTGGCAACTCGCCGAGCCGGTGGGAAACCGCTGTCTACCTGGTGGCGAGGAAATCTCCGCGCTCGACGGCCTCGCGCAGGACGGCGGCGAACTCCTGGGGCAGGAGCTTGACGCTGTCGAGGGCGGCCGTCGTCAGCGGGATCTCCTCCAGGAGGTACTCGCCCCGGCCTTCCTGGCTGAACTCGGGGCCGGTGCGGTCCTTGAAGTTCCACTTCGCGATCCGGGCCAGGTAGAACATCTGGCGCTCTTCGTCGGTCTCGACGGTGTGAAGGAGGTGCAGGATCTCGGCCTCTCCGGCGACTTCCTCGCGGACCTCGCGCAGCAGGGCGTCCTCAGGGCCGGCGTCGGTGGTCTCGATCTTGCCGCCGACGATGACCCAGTACGGGTCGAGGCCGGGGCGGATGCGCTTGATCAGCAGCATGGTGTCGTTCGGGGTGAGGAGGACGGCGCGGACTCGCTCTTGCACGGTGGTCTTCTTCCTGTTCGGCGGGGTGGGACGGGTCAGTGGAGAAGCCATCCTCCATCGACGTGCAACGACTGACCGGTGACGAAGGACGCGCTGGGTCCGGCGAGGAAGGCGACTGCTGCAGCGATGTCCTCGGGTCGGCCTCTGCGCCGGACGCACTGGCGACGGATGCTGTAGGCCGTCAGCCCGGGGCGTCCGGCACGGGCGTTGGTACTGCCGATGTCGACGATCCGGCCCCACCGGCGTGCGGTCATACCGGGGGTGACGGCGCGGCAGGTGCGGTAGTGGATAGTCAGGTTGGACTCGATGGCGCGGGGGCAGCCTTCGCGGCCGAGTACCTCGTTCGGGTACTCACGGTCGTGCCTGGCCAGCGGCGGCCGACCTCTGAACCAGACTCATTGCCGCCAGTGCACTTCGGGGGCCGAAGAGGTCCCCCTTCGGCAGTGAGAGGTCCAGCACGTGAAGATCCGACAGGCATTTGTCCCCCTTGTCCTGAGCGCCGTCGCGCTCGGCACCGTCGCGGCCACTGACACCGCGGCCGCCCCGTCGCCCTCGAGGGCGAGCACCTGCGGCCAGGCGGTCCGCAACACCCAGAACGACCTCCGGCAGGCCGGTGCCCCGACCAACACCACCACCTGGCAGGAAGTGCGCAACGCCGCGCAGAACTTCCTTGACAGCCACCCCTGGAGCAGTCCGGCCACCGACGTCATCAAGATCGACGTCAACGACCTGAACCGGTTGTGCGCGAAGTAGCAGGGCTCACGCATGGCTGGTGACGGGCTCACTCCGGGGTCTGGAAAATACCGCACGCGCGATGCCCCGCCGGCTCGCGCTCGCGTCTGCGCGGTACCTCCGCGGTGCAGCGAAACGTGCCCAGATCGTCCGTCGGTAGCCGCCTGAAGTGGTGGGGCCGCCGACCGCTCCTCTCCGGTTCCAGCGGACCTGGTCCGTGGCCCCGCTGAACCTGAAACGGGGACAGGCGTTTTCGTTTAGGGTGTGGGGTATGCCCCGACTGAGTGACGAGACCCGGGAGGAGCGGCGGCGCCACATCCTCACCAGCGCCTGGCGCTGCTTCTCCCGTGACGGATTCCACGCCACGTCGATGGACGACGTCATCGCCGCGACCGGCATGTCCTCCAGCGCGGTCTACCGGTACTTCCGCAGCAAGGACGAACTCATCCTGGCCGCCGCGGACGAGTCCTTGGGCCTGGTCCGGAACCTGTTCAGCGGCCTGCGGGAGCAGCGCCCCACCCCCTCGCCGGCCCAGGTCGTCACCGCGATGGTGGCCGAGCTCCGCGACCGTGACCCGGGGCAGGGCGACGACCTGCGGCGCATCGCCATCCAGGCATGGGGGGAGGCGCTTCGCAGGCCGGAGCTTGCGGAGCGGACCCGCTCGTTCTACCTGGACGTGCGCGACAGTCTCGCGGAGCTGGCCGGGCGGTGGCGCGAGGAGGGCCGGATCGGGCGGCAGGCGGACCCGGAGGCGGTGGCGTCGGTGCTGATGTCGCTGATGCCGGGGCTGCTGGTCGGCCACTACCTGGTGGACCCGGTCTCCGTGGACCGCATGGTCGAGGGCCTGTCGGCCCTGGCCTCGGCCTTCGCCCCGGGGCAGGACGGCGACGGGATGTAGCACCCTGTATCGGCCGTCGACTCGCGGGCAGGGCAAGGAAGTTCGGGAAAGACCGCCGGGAGAGGTCCCGGCAGCAGGACAGCAGAGGAGTGCTGTGGGAAAGACGATCGCCGTCTTCGGTGCGGGGAGCGGCCTTGGCCGTTCGGTGGCCCGCCGGTTCGGCCGTGAGGGCTACCGGGTGGCACTGGTGGCCCGCCGCAAGGAGCCCCTGGACGCAGCAACTACCTCCACACCCTGCACGGTGAGGTCGCGCCCTGAGGCGTCTACGCGGGCACCCTGGCGGTGCGGGCCGTGATCGAGCGCAGCGAGGCCCACCGGGCGCTCACCTCGGCCGACGGGGGCCCGGCAGCCACCCTGCCCTCCGTCGACCCGGACGAACTCGCCGACGTGGTCTGGGAGATGCTGCGTACCCGGGACCGTAGCGAGGTCGTCCACCCGGCGCCCTGACCGCCCATCAGCCCTGGGCGCCAGGAGCAGTGCCCTGGCACCCAGGGCGGCCGGTTCCCGGGGTTCAGGGAACGGGTCTCAACCGGCGGGTACCGCGTCCGGTAAGAGTGGGGCGAGCCAGGGTGAGTCGTACTCGACGTGCTCGGGGCCCAGGCCGTGGGGCTCGTTGGTGTAGAGGCGCAGGCGCAGCCCGTCGGGGTCGGGGATGACGAGGAGCCAGCCGGCCATGGCGACGATCGGCGGCGAGTGCGGGACACCGAGCGAGTCGAGGTGGGCGGTCCAGCGGTCGAGGGCGGTGCGGTCGTCGACGGCCAGGGTGAGGAAGTCGTAGCCGTTGAGGGCGGTGCAGGTCGCCGGGTCGAGGCGCAGTTCGAGCCGGGTGCCCAACCCGGGGGCGTCGAGGATGACCGCGAAGAGAGTGCCGTCGGGGCGGCGGTGGTCGAGGGCGTCGACGCGGCGGGCGCCGAGGACCGCGGCGTACCAGCGGGTGCTGCGCTCAAGGTCGGTGACGGGCAGTTTGAGGTGGTGGATTCCCGCGTGGGGCGGGGTGGCGGCGGTGGGGTTCATGGTCAATTCCGGATCTCTGCGGCGCCGGCGCCGGTGGTGGCAAGGGCGGGACGGTCAACGGGGGTGCCGCGGCGCCACAGGTGGGTGATGGCGCGCAGGGCGGTGATGTCGTGGGTGGGGTCGCCTTCGACGAGGAGCAGGTCGGCGCGCAGTCCCGGGGCGACGCGGCCCCGGTCGGTGAGGGCGAAGGCGTCGGCGGGCGCGGCGGTGGCGGCGGTCAGGGCCTGGGCCGGGGTGAGTCCGGCGGCCACCAGCAGGGCGAGTTCGCCGTGGTAGCTGATGCCGTGGGTGGTGGGATGGCCCATCCCACCGGTGCCGTCGGTCCCGGCCAGCAGGGGGACGCCGAGTCGGAACATGCGTAGCGCCGCGTCGCCGGCGTGCCCGGGGTCCATCCGGATCGGGCCGACGCGCTGGGCGGGGTCGGTGGTGCGGATGCGGTCGAGTTCTTCGAGCCATCGCGGGTCCGCGTAGGGGCGCAGCCGGGGGTCGTCGGCGAGTTCGTATTCGACCGGGGTGGGGGTCATGCCGGTGAGTGCGGTCAGGGTGGGGACGACGAAGACGCCGTGTGCGGCGGCGGCTTCGATCAGGTCGTCGCTGCTGTGGCCGTCGGCGGGGGCGTGCGCGAGGCCGTCGACGCCGCAGTCGATCGCCTTGCGGGCGGCGGCGCGGGTGAGGGTGTGGGCGACGGTGCGCAGGCCGCGCTCGTGGGCGGCGTGCACCAGGGCGGTGATGGTCTGCGCGGACATGAGCGGCATCGGGTGGCCGATGGCGGTGCCGTCCTCGATGAAGATCTTGAGGTGGTCGGCGCCTTCGGCGACCCGGGCCGCGACGAAGGCATCGGCGTCCTGCGGTCCGGCCACGGTGGGGAAGGGTTCGAGCAGGCCGGACTCGACCAGCTGGCAGGGGTGTCCGCCGGGCGCGGTGGCGCCGGTGGTGGCGATGCGCAGGTCCGCGAGGTCGTCCCGCTCTCCGGCGGCGGCCAGCAGTCGGCGGGCGGTTGCGGGCGCGCCGCCCATGTCGAGTTCGGTGGTGATCCCGAACAGCAGGGACTGGCGGAGCTGTTCGGTACTGGTGGCGTGGGTGTGGGCGTCGATCAGGCCGGGGAGCAGGGTGCGGCCGGCTCCCTCGATGACGTGTGCGCCCTCGGGCAGGGGCAGGGCGTCGCCGACGGCGCTGATGAGCGGGCCGTCGATCAGGACGTCGCGGGCCGGGTGGAGGCGGGTGCCGTCGAAGACGGCGACCCGGCGGATGAGGGTGGGGCGGGAGACGGGAGCGGACATGTCCGTGACTCCTTCGAACGGGCGGTCGTCAGGAAGCGGGCTCAAGGGGCAGATGGTGGACCAGGCGGTCGAGGACCTCTCCGGGTTCGGCCGGTACGCCGTGTGCGGCGAGGTAGCCGTCCGGGCGCACCAGCAAGCTGGTCTCCAGCCCCGGGATGTAACGGACCGTCAGGACGTCGTGCACCGCAGACGTCCCCAAGGTGAGGGTCGGTGCGGCGGGCGTTCCGGGCAGGGCCAGGGTCCAGCGCAGGCCGTCCGGCGGGACGACCTGCGGGCAGACCCGCGCGCCGGGGCGCGGGACGCCGAGATCGGGCTCGTCGGTGTAGCCGATGTCGAGCTGGGCGAGCTTGGCGGCGATCCAGTCGGTGATCCCCGGGGTGTCCGCGGCTGCGGCCAGCAGGGCGTTGCGCCGCGTGCAGGCCGCCGGGTCGGTCAGGGCGGCGGCCTCGGCGAAGCGGGCGGTGAAGGCGACGAGTTCGCAGGCGACGGGGTGCCGCTCACGGTGGTAGGTGTCCAGCAGCGCGTCCGGCGCCATCCCGGTCAGGACCGCGTGCAGCTTCCAGGCCAGGTTCCCGGCGTCCTGGATGCCGGTGTTCATGCCCTGCCCGCCGGCCGGGCTGTGGGTGTGGGCGGCGTCTCCGGCCAGCAGGACCGGCCCGGCACGCAACGACTCGGCGACCCTCTCCTGCACCCGGTACGTCGAGGCGGCGACCACCTCGGTGACCCGTGCCGCCTCCCGCGCGGGACCGCGCTCGGACAGCAGCCGCGCGACGTCCGCCGCGCTGGGGGCCACCGATCCGGGCGCGGCGGGGGCGACCAGTCGGTGCAGGCCGCCGGCGAGCGGGGAGAGCAGCAGCATGCCCGCCTGGGACAGGAAGAACGTGGGGTCCTCGCAGGCCGCGGCCCGCGTGCCGGACTTGAGGCGGACATCGGCGAGCGCGAACAACTGCTCCCGCGCGGCGCCGGGGAAGGCGATGCCCGCCGCCGTGCGCACCGTACTGTGCAGGCCGTCGCAGCCGACCAGGTAGCGGGCGGACACGGCGCGCACCACCCCGTCCGGGCCGGTGACCGTCGCCATCACGCCGGGATGGTCGGGGGTGATGCCGAGCAGGCGGTGGCTGCGATGGACGGCGCCGCCCAACTCCTCCAGCCGCGCGAGCAATTGCTCTTCGGTGGTCTGCTGGGAGGCGAGCAGCATGTACGGGTGGGGGGTGTCCAGCTGGTCGAAGCAGGCCCGCAGGAGCATCCGATCACGGTCGTGGAGGCTGAACCCCCGCGCCTTCGTCCCGGCCCGGATGAGCGGGGCGCCGACGCCGATCCGGTCCAGGTACTCCAGGGTGCGGGGCTGGACGGCCGCCGCTCTGCTGCCGGGCCCGATCCCGGCGCTCCGGTCGATCAGGACATGGTCCACACCCAGCTGACGCAGGCTCACCGCCAGGGCCAGGCCGGCGGGGCCGGCCCCGACGATCAGCACGGCGGTCTGGCAGGGAAGAGGTTCGACAAGCGGTAAGGCGGTCATGACACGCTCCTCGCCGTACAGGAGGGCGGCCTCCGGAGGGTTCCGGGCAGCAGCACACAACCAGCGAAAACGAACGTTTCCGTTTCATCTCGACGGTAGCAACCTCTTCCACATAGCGCAAACGGTCGTTTCGCTTTGGGGTGGGATTCCCAGCGCTTCCTACCGGACGGGCACACAGCCCGAGTGCGCGCCGCCTGGGCCGCAAGGCCAAAGTCTTCAACCACCCCGCCGTCGGCCGTATCACCCTCACCTACCAGGCGTTCAACGGCCACTACCTCCTGGTCGGCACCGCCGAGCCGGGCAGCACCGACGCCGACTCCCCCACACTCCTCGGCTCCCCGCACCCAGCAGGACACCGGGACGACGCATGAGCGGCGGCCCGGTGACGGCGACGCCACCCGCGTGGCACGGCGGCCACGCAATCGCCCAGCGGACGGGCACCCCGCCCTACACCGGCACGTCCACGGCCGGCAGCCGCGCGCCCGCCGGGCCCGGGCCCGTGAGCAGCATGAGCTTCTCCGGCTCGGGCACGGGTGCGAAGCCGACCCGTGCGTAGACCTCGTGGGCGTCCAGCGTGGACAGCATCAGGCGCTTCAGTCCGCAGGGTGCCAGCGCCGCGACGACCAACTCGGACAGCCAGGTGCCTATGCCCCGGCCGCGTGCCTCGCGGGCGACGTAGACGTCGCAGAGCCAGCCGAAGGTGGCGTGGTCCGTGACCACGCGGGCGAAGGCGAGTTGCCCGGCGGCGTCCGGTGCGTAGACGCCGAAGACCAGCGAGTGCTCGATCGAGCGCGCCACGGTCTCCCGGCTCCGGCCCAGCGCCCAGAAGGCGTCGGTGGAGAGCCAGTGGTGCACGCGGTCGAGGTCGATCCGTGCGGGGTCGGTGTCGAGGGTGAGGCCGTCGGCCCGGGTGGTGATCACGGCATCCGATCGTACGGGCCGGGACCGGTTCCGAAGTCGCCCGACCCGCCGCGCCGAGCCCCGCGCGCGGGATCGCGAACTCGTACTGGAGTGCCGATCATCCTAGATGTAAGGTTCTCTAGGTTGATTGGTCTATTACGAAGTGGGGCGGTGGCCATGTCGGAGGCCGGGATCGGCGAGGTCGTGCGGACGTGGATCGACGGGTGGGTCGTCTCTCGCGGCGCCGCGGACCCGGTTGAGGAGCCGTGGGGCTGGACGATCGACGTCGGGCAGGCCCGGCACGTCTGGCGGCATGTGCTGCCCGAGCCGACCGAGGCGGCGGTCCGCAAGGTCGCCGACGGCACCGGCGTGCCCTGGACCTGGTTGAAGCTGTTCGCCCCGGACGACGAGGTCCGGCCGTGGGTCGGACCGGGGTGGCGGTTCGACCAGCCCGGTTTCCTGATGACCTGTCCGCTGACGGCCGGGCGGCCCACGGTACCGGCCGGATACACGGTGACCGCCTGGAGCCGGAGCGACGTCACCCGGGTGCTGGTCCGCACCGCTGGCGGACAGTTCGCGGCCCGCGGGCAGATCGCCCGCGGCCCCAGCGGCCGGCTCGGGCCGAGCGCCGTCGCGGACCAGATCGAGACCGCCCCCGAGCACCGGCGCCGCGGGCTGGGCAGCGTGGTGATGCGTACCCTGCAGGACGCGGCCCACCAGGCCGGAGCCCGGACCGGCGTGCTGGTCGGCACACCCGAGGGACAGGCGCTCTACACGGCGCTGGGCTGGACCACCCGCTCGGCGATGGCAAGCCTCTGGTACGAGCCGGAGGCCGGCGCCCAGCCGTCGTGAGCACCCGGGCCCGCCCAGGACGGTAAACCCGCCAAGGGACCGTCAGCAGGTTCGCGACTCGCCCCCGGGGCAGGCTTCCTTGGGATCGCGTGCTCTCCACGCGGGCCGCGACGAGAGGTACGACTGTGAGCGTTCCTAATCCAGCGAACCGACCGGTGGGGGAACTCACCTCCGAGGCAGCCGAGTTGATCAGGGTGGCCACACAGGCCGCCCAGCTGTTCGAGCACTCGGCGCAGCTGACGGCCGATCAGGTCAGCGACACCGTCAGCGCCCTGCACGCGCTGACGGCCGATCTGCCCCAGCTGCTGAACCGGCTCGCCACCTTCCTGAGCAGTGAGCAGGCCGCCGGCCGCCTGACCGGCGGCTCGCCCCACATCACGGAGATCGACCTGCTCCGGATAGCCCGGGACACCCGTGAACATCTCGGCGAGGCCGGCCGGATCGCGGTCGCGCTCAGCGAGGCGCTCGCGCTGACGAAGGCCTCGGCCTCGCTGATCGGCAAGCCCTGGAACACGGGCACGGCCGGCGCCGAGCCCGGCGAGGAGTAGTGGACCGTTCCACCGGGCGCGGCGGCCTCACCGCCGGCCGTCGGAGCGCCGCAGGGCCTGTCGGGTCGTGCCCAACTTGTGCAGGACGGCGGCCACATGGTGTTCCGCGGTGCGCGGGGAGACGTACAGGGCGGCGGCTATCTCCTTGTTGGAGGCGCCTTCGGCGAGGAGGTCGGCGACCTGGCGTTCGCGGGCGGACAGGTCGCTGTCGGGGGTGCGGGGGCCGAGCGGGGCGGCGCGTCCGTGGTCGAGGCCGCGCAGGTGGTGGCGGCAGCGGGAGCCGTCCGTCACGGCGCCGAGCCGGTCGAAGACGTCGATCGCGGCGCCGAGTCCGGCCGCGCCCGCGGCCGGGTCGTCCCGGGAGGCCAGTGCGGCGCGCTCGGTGGCGAGGGCGGCGGGGTAGGGCCGGCCGATCTCGTGCCACTGGTCCCTGGCCAGCTCGAACGCCGCGACGGCCTCCGCCGGCTGGTCGGCGCCCAGCAGCAGGCCCCGGCAGAAACTGTGCTCGGCGACCGCGCCGGGGCACTCCAGCCCGGCGATCCCGGCCTCGTGGTCCTTGAGCAGCGCGGTCGCGGTCGGACGGTCGAAGCGCTGCAGCGCGGTCTCGACGGCCGCCGGGAGCAGGTCGAAGGCGAACGGCCAGGCGCCGCGTCTTCGCATCAGCCGGACGGCGGGGGTCAGCACCCGCCAGGCGCTGTCCGGGTCCCCGCGGCCCAGGTGGTGCCGGGCCAGTCCGGCGGCGGACGGCAGGCTGAGGACACTGTCGGCCTCCTCGGTGAGGGCCCGTTCGAACCGGTCCACGGCCCGCGCGCCGTGTCCACGGGCGGCGAACACGACGCCTTGGGCAGCGGCGAGCAGGCCGGCGTCGGCGAGCGGACTCTCCGGGAAGTCCGCCCGGTAGCCGGCCAGCGCCGTCTCGAAGTCCTGCCAGTGCCCGGCTGCCCAGTCCAGCAGCAGCGGGTAGCTCCGGCAGAACATCAGCAGACCCGTGAGCTCGGTGCGCTCGCCGATCGCGATCGCCTCCTCGGTCCAGCCGATCACCCGCCGGTCCAGCCCCACGCAGTAGGCGATCTCGGCGGCGTTGGACAGCCCGATCATCGTCGTGAACAGCAGCCGGGGGTTCTCGGTTCGGCGCGGCAGCGCGGCGATCAGCTCGGGGATCGCCGGATCCGCACAGGTCGGCAGCATCACCAGCCGGTTGACATGGACGACGGCCGCCGTCTCCGGGTCGTCGATCCGGTCGAGGATGGCCAGCGCGCGGTCCATCCACGCCTGCGGGCGCAGGTACTCGCCCACCCCGTTCAGCGCGTCGATCACCGGGCCGAAGGCGAGTGGTTCCCGCAGCGGATGGCAGCTCCTGGCGACGACCCCGACGCCCTGGGCACGCAGCACGGCCACCGCCTCGGCCACCAGGCGCGACTTGCCCACCCCCGCCTCGCCCTGCACCAGCGCCACCGCCGGCCGCGCGGAGAGTGCCCCGACCAGCCCGGCGCGTTCGCGCTCCCGGCCGACGAAGGCGAATCCGCGCAGACCCGCCACCCGACCGAGCCGCCGCGCCGAGTCGTCTCCCATGAGGCACTCCTGCTTCTCGGGCGCTCCTCGCTCTCGCCCCTGCCTCCACGCTACGTCGCGCGATCAGCGCCCGCGCAGCCGAGGATCCGGGGCAGGCGGAGGCGTCGGGCTCGGTCGCGGCCACCGGCCCGGTGCGGGATCTGCCGTCCTGAGGCCCGAGGGCAAGTGGCCACCGAATGGCCATCAGAACGAGACACGCCTGCAAAACAACAGTCATGACGGCATATCACCCTGGAGTCACAGGATGCAGACCGAAGGGAACCTGGCAATGAGGGATTACTCCGCACTCGTCGCAACACTGACCCGCATTCCCGCGAACACCGACAACGGCTCCGGACCGCCGCCGCCCATCACCAGCCACGAGGCCGACCGCCGGGCCGGCCACGCCGTCCCGGAGCGGGCCACCGACCCCGCGGGCGCCCGCCTCTCGCGCCTTCGCCTCGGCCGCCGACCGTCCCACGGCTGACACCCGGCTGACACCTCGCGTCAGCCGGTGCGAGCCGAAGTCCTACCGCCAGCTCGCACCCGCACAGTCAGTCCGCACCACACCGCCCAGCCGCGTCGTCCCTGTCCTAGGCCGGCCTCCGGGCCACCGGGGACGCCCTCGCGCGGCGACGGGCCCCTCCGCCGAGCCGCGTCGACGCCCGTGGACACGCTCCGCGAGGCATGCTCCGCGAGGCACGGGCACGCCGTGCCGAACGTGCCTCCCCCGACGTGTCGCAGGCGGTTCACCGCAGGAAGCCCCGCTCGTCCACCCGCCGCGTCGGCGTGCCCAGGAAGACGTCGGGTGCGGCCGGGCCGTAGCAGATGTTGAACGTGTCGAGCCGATACGACCACTCGCCGCCGCAGGCGCCGACGAACCGGTAGTTGATCTGCCACTGCAGCCACTGCCCCGGGGCGAGCCGGACCGCCGGTGGGCGGCGGTCGCGCCGCGGCATGCTGAAGGACGAGGTCTGCGGCGGTCGAACCCGGAGCAGCCCGTCGACCTCGTGGAGCGCCAGTCCGGGATCGGACAGGTCCCCCTCCCGCTCGCACGGGCTGAAGGCGGCGGACTCCGGCATGGAGACCTCATGCAGGCCGGACGTCAGGCCGGAAGGCAGCGGGAACGCGGTCGGGGCCGCGTTCCGCAACGCTGCCCCGGCTCCGCCCCGCGACTTCTTGGTCCACGACGTGCGTATCCGTTGAACGACGACCTCCATGGAGTCGGTCAACGGGCGTGGCGCAGGCGCGAGCCGCGGGGCCCGCCTCGGTCCTCCGCCGGCGCCCGCGGCCGCCGGCGGACTCACAGTGCGCGGCGCAGCCACTGCGTCACGTTGGAGATGTGCACGGTCGCCCAGGCCCGGGCGGTCTCCGCGTCGCCGGCGTCCAGGGCGTCCAGGATCGCCGTGTGCTCGGCCATCGTCCGCTCCACCGCCGACTCCTGGGTCAGCCCGCGCCAGATCCGGGCCCGCGCGGTCCGCCCGGAGAGCGACTCGATCAGCGAGCAGAGCAGGGAGTTCCCCGCCGCGGCCGCGATCCGGCGATGGAACTCCAGGTCGTTGGCCACCAGTTCGTCGATCGTGGGGTTGTCCCCCAGCTCGGCGAGCAACTCGCGCAGCTCCGACACCTGCTGATCATCCATCAGCTGCGCGGCGAGCGCCGCGGCGGCCGGCTCCAGAATCGCCCGGACCTGGAAGAGCTCCAGCACCGACTCGTCGCGGTGCAGGTCCAGGATGAAGGTCAGCGCCTCCAGCAGCAGCGGGGTCTCCAGGCTGCTGACGTAGGTACCGTCGCCCTGCCGCACATCCAGCACGTTCAGCAGCGAGAGTGCCTTGACGGCCTCCCGCAGCGAGTTCCGCGACAGCCCCAACTCCGCTGCCAGCACGGGCTCCTTCGGCAGCCGGTCCCCGGGCTTCAGCGTCCCGGAGAGGATCATGTCCTTGATCTTCTCGATCGCCACATCGGTGACAGCCACAACGCCTCTTCCAGTGATCGGATGATCCACCAGTATGCAACCACTCAGGAGGCGAGCGGCACACGGCCGGGCGTCGGCAGGACCTCCACCAGGTGTCCAGCCCTGTCTTTCGACCTGACGCCCAGGATCAGGAACTGGAAGGGCCTGACCTTCGGCATCCAGCCCGAGGCGTACGAGGCGAAGTCGGACGTCGGCTTCACGGCCCTGCGCGACGCGAACCCGCCCGCCGAGGGCTTCAGCCAAGCGGCACGACCAGCGGGCCGCCCGTGCGGGCTGCGCCCGCCGGCATGGGGCGGCGGGTGTTACCTCTCGGCCGTGCCGGGTGTCCCGCTGATGGATTCCTGGTAGACGTCCGCGTAGGTGGGAGAGTCCTTGACCAGGTCGTCGCAGAACGCGGCGACGTCGTTGCCGATGAGTTCCAGGACCCCCTTGCCCGCATCGACGCCCTCCTCGAAGAAGTCGACGATCCCGGGGAGCAGGGGCCCGTCAGGCAGGTCGATCGGTCCGACCTTGAACAGGTACCTCTGCATCTCCTTGTAGACGATCTGGTAGTCCGGCGGGAGAGCCTTGACCCGAGCCACGTGCGCCCGCCACTGCTTCTTGCCCTCGATGATGTCCTGGATGCCCACGTCAGCCTCCCAGCCGGCTCAATTTACTCGCCACGTTCCTGTTCAACTGCTCGCGCCACCGGTCGCGATAGGTTCGAGCCCCTTCGCCACCGACCAGTGCCGTGCAAAAGCCCCGGATGTCGTCGCCGAGCACCTCGTGGGCGCTTTGCCCGTCCGCCGCCGCTACCTCGAACAGCCCCAGGGCGGCGTCGAGGATCGGCATCAGGTTGCGGCCGGTGAAGTCCCCGTGGGGGACGAGGTGGGTGATGACCTGTCCCCACGCCGCCCGGTAGTCGTCCGGCAGGGCCTCCGCCCGGGCTTCGAACGCCTTCCATTCCCTGGTGAGATCGCTGCCGGTGACCTTCTCCCAGAAGTTCATCTCCCGCCCTCCTTGAGCCTGTCGATGCGTGATGAGACGTACTGCCATTTCGCCCAGAACTTCGCGAGTTCCTCGCGTCCGGCGTCGTTGAGCGCGTAGAACTTGCGTGGCGGACCGACCCCGGACGGTCGTTTCGTCGCCTGGACGAGTCCGTTCCGCTCCAGTCGCAGCAGGATGGTGTACACCGTCCCCTCGATGACGTCGGCGAAGCCGAGTTCGTTCAGCTGACGGGTGATGGCGTACCCGTAGGTCTCCTCGCTGCCGATGATTTCGAGCACGCACCCTTCGAGCGTGCCCTTCAGCATCTCGGTCAGGTCGTCCATCGCGATTCCTCCTCAGCCCTATCGGTACTGCGTGGCGCCGAGTACCACTATACGGTACCACCGAGTAGCGGAGGGCGGCAACGCCTCCGGTGGGCGGCAGGACGATCAGCGACGTCCCCGGCGGCCGTCCGGGTGGACTCGCGCGCGCCCGCCGTCATCGGCGCCGCGCAGCGCTCACCCGGGGCAATGGTGGTTCGTATTCGACTGGCCGTCCGGCGGCCGCCCCTCGGACGGCCCGCAGAAGCTGAGAGGACATCAGACATGACCCAGGGAACACCTGCCACCGACTTCGGTCCACCGCCGCCGGGCGAACGGTTCCCCACCGCGGACGAGCTGCGCGCGCTGGAGGACCAGTGGGGCATCCATCCCGCGGTGGATCCCGAGTCCCTCGCGCTGCGGCTCGACCGGTACCTGGCGACCACTCCCCCGGCGGCCGGCGGCGCCCCGGGAGCCTCGGCCGCCGCACCGGTGGTGCCGGTCGCCCTGGTCCGGAGCTGGCTGGTCACGCTGGCCGCCAGCCTGACGCGCGTACGCGCCGACCACCGGACGCTCGACCAGGCCGCGCGGGACCGCTTCAACCAGGCGCTCCAGGCCGCCCACGCCGACGGCAGCTACCAGGCGCTCGCCGCGATCCACGCGGACATGAGCCACCGCATGCACTCGATGATGGGCCCGGTCGGCACGCAGCGCTTCCTGCCCTGGCACCGGATCTACACCCTGCGCTGCGAGGACCTGCTGCGCGCCGAGCAGCCCGGACTGACCATCCCCTACTGGGACTTCGCCGTCGACCACACCCGGCCCGACTGGGTCTGGCAGCCGCCGAACGTGGTCCGGGGCACCCCCGGTGCGGCGGGAGGCGCGCTTCCGACACCAGCCGTCATCGACGCGATCCAGCACCGCGGCACCTACACCCCCTTCACCAGCCACCTGGAGACCGACGCCCACAACCAGGTGCACAACTGGTGCAACGGCACGATCAGCAACCCGGCCACCGCGACCCAGGAGCCGATCTTCTGGCTCCTGCACTCCAACGTCGACCACATCTGGGACCACTGGCAGCTGACCCACTCGGGCACCGCCACCCTCACCGGCACCGACGCCGTTCTCGACCCCTGGGCGCCGGCCACCGCCGCCTCGGTCAACGACGTCACGGCCCTCGGCTACTCCTACGGCTGACCGGCCTCGCGACCGGCCTCGCGGGGGCGGGCCCGGTGGGGTCAGTGGGCTCCGGGGTGGTCCGGGTCCGGGTGGTGGCCGCCGTGCTCGTGGTCGTGTCCGTGGTCGCCGGCGCCGTCGTGCTCATGCCCGTGCTCATGCCCGTGCCCGTTCCCGTGCTCATGCCCGTGCCCGTGCTCCGCGTCCGGCGAGCCGCCCATCATCCGCAGCATCGCGACCCCGCCGGTCCGCAGGAAGCGCGTCACCAGGGCGGCCGCCAGCAGCAGGAAGGCGAGGTTCAGCCAGGTGGTGTAGTTCCAGGTGATGCCCTCCATCGGGATCTTCGCGTCGGCCTGGTTCGGGATCAGGCCGAGGCCCCCGAAGGTGAACTCGACGAGGTAGCCGGCGACGACCATCGCCAGGTAGAAGGTGCCGAGCAGGAAGGCGGCCATCCTGGGGCCGTAGTACTTCCGGTAGATGGTGAGGATCGGCAGGATCAGCAGGTCGGCGAAGATGAAGGCGACGACGCCGCCGAAGCTGATGCCGCCCTTCCAGAGCACCACCGCCAGCGGCACGTTGCCGATCGAGCAGACGAAGGAGACCACCGCCACCAGCGGTCCGACGATCGGGCCCCAGAGCTTGGAGGCGAGCGGGTGGCCGTCGAAGAAGAAGGCGCGCCAGAAGCTGTCCGGCACCCAGGCCGCGATGGCGCCGGCGATCAGCAGGCCGATCACCAGGTCCTTCAGGATCGCGGCCCACTCCATGACGAAGACGTGCGCGGTCGAGGTGAATCCCTCGCGGGAGAAGAGCCGCCGGGCGAAGGAGCCTTCGCGGCGCACCGACATGTCCATCGCGGCGTGGCCCTCCATCGAGCCCGCCAGTCCCCGTTCGGCCTGCTCCCGGGCCTCGCGCAGCAGCTTGTCGCGCAGGAAGAGCCGGAAGAGCACCGCGAGCACGACGATCATGACGGGCCCGCCGACGAACTCCGCCGCCGTGAACTGCCAGCCCATCAGCAGCGCCAGGATCACGCCGAGTTCGACGACCAGGTTGGTCGAGGCGATCTCGAAGGCCATCGCCGCCGTGAAGTTCGCGCCCTTGCGAAAGAGCGAGCGGGCGAGCGCCACCGCGGCGTAGGAGCAGGAGGAGGAGGCCGCGCCCAGGGCGGAGGCGAGCGCCAGGGTCCGCGGCCGGTCGTCGCCGAGCAACCGGACGATCGTCGACTTGCGCACCACCGCCTGGACGACGGCCGACAGGGTGAAGCCCAGGATCAGCGCCCAGGTGATCTCCCAGGTCATCGACCCGGTGATGGACAGTGCGTGCAAGATCGCGTGCATGGTGGTTCGCCTTCCCTCGGCTTCCTGCACCCATCCAACCACATACCCCTGGGGGGTATTCCGATTTCCGTCGTGGAGACGCCGCCCGCTGGTGGCGTCTCCACGACGGGGCCTCAGGCGACAGCAACCTCAGGCGACGCGCGGCGTCAGACGACGTGCAGCGTCAGCGCGGCCGTGTGCAGCTGACCGGCCGTCTGGAACTGCAGGAACACCCGCCAGTTGCCGGACTTGGCGAGTTCGGCGTGGAAGGCGAGGGCCGGGCCGCCGTGGTCCCCGCTGACCGGGGTCTCGGGGTGGAGGTGGGCGAAGGCCTGGTCGCCCTCGTGGAAGGCGCTGATGTGGGCGTAGGTATCGAGGTAGGGCTGCAGATCGGTGACCGGCCGGCCGTCCTTGCTGACGGTGACGGTGAGCGGGTGGGCCGATCCGGCCATCAGCGCGCCGTCGACGGAGACGGTATAGCCGTCGACCACGGCGGTCGTGGAGGCGGCGGGCAACGGCGTGTCCGCCGCCTCTCCGGGCACCGTGACCGGGCGGCTGAGGACGAAGTCCGTACCCTTGCCGCTGCCACCGCTCGGGGTGAACGAGGCGTACAGCCGCCAGTTGCCCGGCAGCAGGGCGGCCAGGTCGGCGGTCCAGGTGCCGTCGGCGGCCATCACCGGGTGAAGGTGCTGATAGCCCGTCAGGTCCGCGCGGATCGCGTAGAAGTGCAGCGTCCTGGTCTGGTCGACGGCGAACCCGGTGACCGGCCGCCCGTCCGGGCCGAGCACGGTGAACCGGTAGGTGGCGGCCCGACCGGCCGGGAGCGTCGCGGTCGACGAGTCGAACCGGTAGCCGTCCCGCTCGGCGGCAAGGCCGTCCCCGGCCACCATGGACGGCATGGACGGCATACCGTGCATGCCGTCCATCCCGTCCGCGCCGGTGCCGGTGCCGGGCGCAGGGGTACCGGCGGCCGAGTCACCGTGGTCCATGCCCGGCATCGAGGAGGACCCGCAGGCCGACAGGGTCAGGGCCAGCAGAGCGGCCGCGGCCGCCGGAACGAGGGAACGGCGACGGCGTGCTGGACGAGGCAGAGCAGACATCATGGGGAACTTTCGCGTGAAGACACGCCGCAGCGGCGCGCCGGTGAACAGGACGCGTGGCCGGACCGGGTGGCACACCCGGCTCCGGCGCGGCCCTGTCACGTCCGCGCGATACACACCTGGAGCAGCAGTTCCCGCCCGTATCTCGGCGGGCCCCGGCGCCCGCGAAGGGGCGCACCCGCCGGACCGAAGCCCGCCACCCGCCCGGCGACGAAGAACAGGACCAGGGCGAGCAGGCCGGCGACGGGGAGCCGGCCGCGCTCACGCGCCGCGGTGGAGACGCAGAGCGACCCGTCCGGCTGGGAGGCGCTCACCGGATGGGCGGCCGACCCCGAGGGCGCGGGCGGGTCCGGTACCGCCGTCATCGCGGCCGGATGATGCCCCGTCAGCAGCACGGATCCGCCGGCCGCCTCGTGGCAACCGCCGGTCGCCGCGCTCGGCGCTCCGTGCATCAGGAAGATCCCGAGCATGACCGCGCACAGCAGCAGAAGCCGGGTCACACCCGTCCGCCCTGCCTGTTCGCCGACCACCCTCACCGCTCCCGTCCCGGACGCCTCTGCCTCCATGCCCGCCACACGATACCCCATGGGGGTATCGTGCCGGCTCGCCGGGCCGGGCGGACGCCTGACATGTGCTGCCGCCCGCGCCGTCGGTGCGGCTCACGTGCCATCCGGTCGGTTGCGCGTGGTGACGGTCCAGCAGACCTGGTCGCCAGGGTGCGCGTGGTCGCGGCCGTCGTCGATGGAGCCGGCCAGGCGCCTGTCCATCCACGGGCGACGCGCGACACTCCTCCGGCCCGGGGCGGCGAACCGAGCCCCGGGCCGGAGGCCGACCGGTGATCACATTGGGGAGGACAACGGGTTCCGGTCGGTGCGGGTGACTAGGGCTGGCCGACGAACGACACTGCCACGGAGGCCGAACGCGCCGTCGGGCTGGTCGGCTCCGGCACGAACAGGACCTGTCCGGGGCCCGAGCACGGCACCGTGAGCGTGGTCGGAATCGCCACCGGGGCAAAGAAGTTGGGCAGCGTACCGATCACGTCGGTACTGGCCACGACCGGAGTGGCGAGCACCGCCGTCAGGCTGTGAGCGGCGCTGCCGGTGTAGCCGTCAGTGGTCGTGACGGGCAGCGTCGAGTCGGCCTGGACGTACTGGCCGGCCAACGGGTGCCCGGTCTGCCCCGGGACGATCGGTCCGAAACAGCCGACCAGGATGGTGGCGCCGACGGTCTTGCCGTTCACCAGCCCGAAGAACGCCGTGTTGGGCTGGACCGGAATCGGATCCTGCACGGAGGCGGCCGACGGCGCCGCCACGGCCGCCGTCAGCGCGCCGGAGCCGGCCAGCAGGACGCCGGCGAGGGCCGTGCAGAGAGCGGTGCCGAGTGCGCTGTGCAACGTGGGGCGAGGGAGTCGGATTCGAGCAGGACGGATCTCACGTGCCACGGGTATCTCCCCAGATAAGGCACACCCGCTCAACACGGGTGGCAGGCTGAGCACTTGACGGTGCGGGTGCGTACGGAACGGTACGCACGAGGCGGAGCGTGTCGGTGCGCGAGCAGTGGGGCCTTGGCGGTGCATGCGCAACCTACTGGCCCCCGCTGCACCGGGCAAGGGGCGCGCGGGAGCGCTACGAACCCCCGGACGCGCCCATCACTCCGCCATCCCCTGCGGGGACGAATCACGACGTCAGCACCGGGATCCGGAGGTGAACCACCGGTGGCGCCCCGATGGACCAAGGGCTGATCGACCCGACCCGGGGCGCGTTCCGAGACTCGGGGACTTTCGGGCTTTCGGGCTTTCGGGCTTGGAGGCTCTGGAACCTTGGGGCTTTGGGGCTTTGGGGCTCCCTGCTTGACAGGCCGGCTGCTCTCCGACGACCTTGGTCGCTACAGGCGCAGGGGGGGAACTGATGCTCAGTGGGCGGGGACTGGCTGTTGCCGCGGCCATGGTCACGGTGCTCGGGCTGGGGTCGTCAGGGTGCTCCGAGAAGGCCGGCACGGGCACCGCCGTCGAGGTCGAGGTCGATGCCGTGAGTGCGCCGGCCGATCAGCCGGTGCACCTGCGCGTCACCGGGCTGACCGCGGGCGACGAGGTCACCCTCGCATCCGCGGCAACCGATTACGCGGGGCAGGAGTGGCAGGGGCACGCCCTGTTCCGCGCGGACGCCCGTGGCACCGTCGCCCTGGACTCGGCCGTCCCGCTCTCGGGTACCTATCAAGGGGCCGACGGAATGGGCCTGTTCTGGTCGATGAACCCGCCGACGGGCAATCCCGACCAGGCCAGATTCGACCCGGTCTTCCCCGAGCAGCAGCACTCCTACGACGTACGGATCACCGTCACGGCACACGGGCGCCAACTCGCCACCCGCACGCTCTCGCGCCGGCTCGTCGCCGACGGGGTCAGCGACAGAGCGCTCACCCTCGCCACCGACCAGGTCACCGGCGAGCTGTTCCTCCCGCCGGCGGGAGGCCCGAAGCACCCGGCGGTCCTGCTGTTCGGCGGATCCGAGGGAGGGGACAGCCAGAAGTTCGCGGCGGCACTGCTGGCCTCGCACGGCTACCCCGCCCTCGCCCTGGGCTACTTCGCGCTCCCGGGACTGCCCGCGACCTTGCGGGACGTCCCCTTGGAGTACTTCGCCACCGCGGCCCGCCTCCTGGCGGCGCAGCCGGGCACCGACCCCGCGCATGTGCTCGCCATGGGCTACTCGCGCGGTAGCGAGGCCGCCCTGCTCCTCAGCGAGGACTACCCGGACCTGTTTCACGGAGCGGTCGTCTACTCACCCTCCGCGCAGGTCAACCCCGGCTTTCCCGCGGGCGGCAACGCGTGGACCAAGGACAACCGCCCCGTCGCACAGGGGACAGTCCCGCTCGGCCGGGTGAGCGGCCCCCTCCTCGCCCTTGCCGGTGCCGACGACCTGTTGTGGCAGTCACCGGTGTGGGCGCGGCAGATCAGCCAGGAACTCGACGCGGCCGATGACGGCTTCCCGCACCAGGCCCTGGTGTACCCGAACGCCGGCCACGGCGTGGGCACCTTCCCCTACTTCCCGGTCGGCACCGAGGCCGTCAACCCGGCCGGCGGCGGGCTCATCAACGAGGGTGGCACCCGCGCGGGCAACGCGGCCGCGCAGTCGGCCGGCTGGCCCAAGGTCCTGGCGCTCCTCGCCGGGCTGAGTTCCTGAACCACCCGGCTCAGCCGGTCACAGTAGGTCACAGATTGCCGCCCGTGCGACGGGCCAGGCGGCGCCGCGGCGTGGGTCAACGGCCGGGGGCCGCCACCACGGCCAACTGACACTCCCTCGTGCCCACCAGTGCCGTACGGAACAGCCCGGAGCAACCCGGAGCAGCCTGCCGCGGCCGGATCGGCGTGCCGAAGTTCAGGAAAGCCCAGGAAAGACACAGAAAAGGCATATAAAAAGCCGGGAAGCCTTACCTGGCTGCGTTAGAGTCCCCCAAGCTCCAACGGCGCTGCCGCCCGGGGAACGGGGGAGCCCAGCCGGAACCGGCCGACGCAACAGGAGAATTGATGCTGAGTGACAACGGGGAAACCGCCGAAGAGCAGCGGCAGCAGCTGCAGATACAGCGGACTCGGCGGACGTTCCACGTGCTCGCCGTGGTGGCGCTGCTAACGGCCGGAGCGTTCGGCAGCCAGGCCGTCGCGGCCTCGCCGACGGCGGCGCCGCAGCCGCCGTCGACCACCGCGCAGGAGAAGGGGATGAGGCCCGGGGCGGCCTTCCACGATCCCGCCGACGCGGACACCCTCGCCCATCCGAACCTGACCATCACGCTGGACGCGTCCCGCACGCGCTTCGAGCTGGCCGGCCGCGAGGTGAAGGGCGAGACCTACGACGGCCACTTCGTCGCCCCCACCCTGCGGATGGCGCCCGGCTCGACGGTCACCATCAACCTGGTCAACCACCTGCCGGTGGCCACCAACCTGCACTTCCACGGACTGCACGTCTCTCCCTCGGGCCAGTCCGACGACCCGTTCCTCTGCGTGGCCCCGGGCGGCTCGACCACCTACCGCCTGGTCATCCCGGCGGACCACCCGCAGGGCACCTTCTGGTACCACAGCCACGCCATGGGGCAGAGCTGCCCGCCCGCGGGATCCACCGCGATGGCAGGCATGGCCGGCATGACAGACGGGACAGACGGGACGGGGACGTCCGACCCGGCCTTCGTGCCCGGTGACGTGGAGAACCAGATCTTCGCCGGCCTCTCCGGAGCCCTGATCGTCGGCGACGACCGCACCCTGCTGCCCCCGGCGCTGCGTCACATCACCACGCACACCATGGTCCTGAAGGACGTTCAGCTCGACGCCTCCGGCACCATCGCGCAGAACACCGCCACCACGGCGATCAACTCCAACAACCCGACGGTGCGCCTGGTGAACGGGCAGCTGCGGCCGGTCCTGTCGATGCGGCCCGGGGAGACCCAGCTGTGGCGGCTGGTCAACGCCGGGGCCGACATCTTCTACCAGCCGCACCTGGACGGCTACCGCTTCACCGTGATCGGCGAGGACGGCACCCCGGTGGCGCGGGTGACCAACCCCGACACGCTGCTGCTGCCCCCGGGCAAGCGCTACGACGTGCTCGTCACGGCCGCCGACAAGCCGGGCCGCGCTGTGCTGCGCACCACGGCCTACAGCAACGGCCCGCAGGGTGACGCCTATCCGGACACGGCGCTGGCCACGGTCAAGGTGGCCGGCCGGCCGGTGCGCCACCTGCCCGCCGTCACCGGTGCGCTGCCGACCGCACCGGCCGACCTGGCCGCCGTGCCGGTCGCCCAGCGGCGCACCCTGGACCTGTCGGAGAACGCCGACGGCACCCTCTTCTACATCAACGGCAAGCAGTTCTCGATGGACGGCTCCGTCTTCGCCACCCCGGCGAAGCTGGGCACCGTCGAGGAGTGGACCATCGTCAACCACAGCGGCGAGGACCACCCCTTCCACCTGCACACCAACGCCTTCCAGGTGACCTCGGTCAACGGCGCCGCCCAGCCCTACACCCACCGCCAGGACATCGTGCCCGTGCCGCACGCGGTCGACGGCGTGCCCGGCCAGGTGGTGATCCGGGTGGCCTTCACCGACTACGCCGGCCCCTGGATGTTCCACTGCCACATAGCCGCGCACGAGGACAACGGCATGATGAGCTTCATCAACGTCGTCGCCTGACGACTGATCCTGTTCCTGTTCCGGCCCCCGCATCGGTACGGGGCCGGAACAGGCGCGGCCGCGTCAGGCCGTGGGCCCGCCCAGGGTCAGCACGGTGTCGGCGTGGGCGCCGATCAGCGGCAGGTCGTGGCTGACGAGCGCGATCGCCAGCCCGTGGCGGCCGCGCAGGTCGTGCAGGAGTTCCATGATCCCGTCGGCGGTGGCGGCGTCCAGCGCCGAGGTGGCCTCGTCGCAGAGCAGCACGTCCGGGTCGGCGGCCAGCGCCCGGGCGACGGAGACGCGTTGGCGCTGGCCGCCGGAGAGTTCATGGGGGTAGCGGGCAGCGAACTCGGGCGGCAGCGCGACGGATCGCAGCAGGTCCGCGACGCGCTGCGGGCACCGCTCGGCCGGCAGGTCCAGGTGCAGGCGCAGCGGGCGGGTGAGGGTGGCGCCCACCGTGCGGGTGGGGTTGAGCGCGCCGAGCGGGTTCTGCGGGACCAGCTGGACACGGCGCCGCTGGTCACGGGTGCGGTGCTGGTGGGCCGCGGCCAGCGGGGCGCCGTGCAGGGTGAGGGTGCCGGCGCTCGGGGGGTGCAGGCCGGCCAGCACCCTGACCAGGGTGGTCTTTCCGCAACCGGAGGGGCCGACGATCCCCGTGAAGGTGCCGGGGACGAGGTCGAGGTCGAGCCCGCGCAGGACCGTCCTGCGGTCGCGGCCTCTGCCCACGGCGGCCTCGATGCCCCGGGCGGCGAGGACGGGCGGCGCCGTGGCGGCCGGCTTCCGGCCGCTGCGCGGGGCCGGCACCGGGGTGGCCCGGCCGAGGGCGAGGACCTCGTCGGCGCAACGGGCCGTCAGTTCGGGGTCGTGGGTGGCGAGGGCCACCGCGATGCCGTGCCGGGTGGCGAGTTCGCGCAGCAGCCCGGCGATCTCGCCGCGCAGCGCGGGGTCGAGTCCGGCGGTGGGCTCGTCCAGCAGCAGGATCCGCGGGCGCCGGGCGAGCGCGCGGGCGAGCGCGACCCGGCGCTGCTGTCCGCCGGACAGGGCGCCGGGCCGGCGGCGTTCGATCCGCTCCCCGGTGGGCAGCCGGACCTGGGTGAGGAGTTCGGGCAGGGTCCGGGGGTCGGCGGCGGTCTCGGTGATCAGGCGGCCGGCGCGCATCCGGGGGTTGAGGCTGGAGCCCGGGTCCTGGCCGAGGTAGGCCAGCTGGTGGCGGCGCAGTCGGCGCAGCTCAGGTTCGGGCAGGGCCAGGATGTCGTGGCCGAGCACGGTGATGCTGCCGGCCAGCTGCCGGGCGCCGCCGGGCAGCGCCCCCGCGAGGGCGCGCAGCAGGGTGGTCTTGCCGGAGCCGGAGGGGCCGGTGAGGGCGTGGATCCGTCCGGGGACCAGGGTCAGGGTGGCGTCGGTGAGCAGCCGGGGGCCGCCGGGGATGCCGATGGTGAGCCCGGCGAGGCGGGCGACGGCGGTCGTGGTCACGGCGTGGTCTCCGGAGTCGGCCGGGCGGGCGCGAGGGCCTCGGCGGCGAGGTTGACGCTGATCGCGAGCAGGCCGACGGCCAGGCTCGGTGCGGCCACCGCCCAGGGGTTGAGCAGCAGGCCGGGGGCGTTCTCACGGATCATCAGGGCCCAGTCGGCGGCCGGTGGTTGCGGGCCGAGCTGGAGGAAGGCGGCGATCGAGACGATGTAGACGCCTTCGACGAAGCGCAGCCCGAACAGGGCCAGGACGGTGGCGCGCAGGTTGGGAAGCACCTCACGGGTCATCAGGTGCCAGAGGTGTTCGCCGCCGGCGGCGGCCGTCTCGACGTAGCCGGTGGCGGCGACGGGCGCGGCCGCGGCCGCGACGACGCGCACCGCGTAGGGGATGCCGAGGACGGTGGCGGCGGCCGCGACTGCCGCCCGGCCGCCGCCCGGCCAGGCGAGCGCGACCAGCATGATGCCGAGCACCGCGGGCAGCAGGATCGCGAGGTCGGCGGCACGCTCCAGCCACCGGCCGAGCCCTGGGCGCAGCGCGGCCAGGATGCCCAGCAGGGTGGCGGCCGCGGTGACCAGAGTGGCGATGACCAGCGCGGTGGCGATCAACGGTGCGCCGCCGCACAGCAGGCGGCTGAGCACGTCCCGGCCGAGCTGGTCGCCGCCGAGCACGGCGGCGCCGTCGGGCGTGCCGTAGGGGGCGGTGACGGGTTGGTCGACGGCGTGCGGGGCGAGCAGCGGTCCGGCGAGTGCGAGCAGGACCAGCAGGATCGCGGGGACGGCCCGAAGGAGCGGGCGGGTACTCATGCGCGGGCTCCCAGGGTGCGGTCGCGGACCAGGTCGGCGAGCAGGACCAGCAGGATCGCGGGGACGGCCCGAAGCAGCGGGCGGGTACTCATGCGCGGGCCCCCGAGGTGCGGTCGGCGAGCAGGAGCGGGCGGACGCTCATACGCGGACCCCCAAGGTCCGGTCGCGGACCAGGTCGGCGAGCAGGAGCAGGGTGCTGATCGCGGCTCCGGTGGCGGCGACCACGCCCGCGACCAGCGGGGTGTCACGGTCGGCGATGGCCGCGGCCAGCACCGCGCCGACGCCCGGGTAGTTGAAGAGGGTCTCGACCACCACGGCGCCGCCCAGCAGCATGCCGGCGGAGGTGGCGATGCCGACGGTGATCGCGGGCAGGGCGCCGGGCAGCAGGTGGTGGGTCAGCACCCGGTGGCGCGGCAGTCCGTCCAGGACGGCGGCCCGCACGTGCGGCAGGGCGGCCTGGTCGGCGAGGGCGCCGCGCACGATGCGGGTGTTCCATCCGATCTGGGGGATCGTCAGGGCGAGTAGCGGCAGCACCAGCATGGTCCAGGAGGCGGGCGCGCCGTCGGGCCCGGTGAGGGTGACGGCCGGCAGCCAGCCGGTCCAGAGCGAGAGCGTGAGCAGCAGCGCCACGGAGACGACGAACTCGGGCAGCGCGAAGGCCGCGGTGGCGGCGGCCGCCACCGCCCGGTCCACCCGGCCGCCCGGGCGGCCCGCCGCCAGGCCGCCCAGGGCGAGGGCGCCGGCGGTGCTGAACAGCAGGGCCAGGCCGCCGAGCAGCAGAGTGTTGGGGAACGGTCCGGCGAGCAGCGCGGTGACCGGCCGCCCGTGCGCCGAGGTGCCCAGGTCGCCGGTGGGCAGCGCGGTCATCCACTCCCAGAACCGCTGCGGCAGCGGGCGGTCCAGGCCGAGCGCGGCCCGGCGGGCGGCGAGTTCGGCCGCGCTCGCGCCGCGCTCGGCGGTGGCGGTGGCCGCGTCGCCGGGCAGCAGCGAGACGGCCGCGAAGACGCTGGCGAGCAGCACGGCCAGCAGGGCGAGCCGGCGCAGGACGAGCCGGGCGGCCCGGCCCAGCGCACGCGCCGGGTCTGGGCCGCCGGCCGCGGTGGTGGGGATCAACGGGCCAGCCAGGCCTTCTCGAGCTGGACCCGCCCGTAACCGGGCAGCTTGGGCAGGCCGCGCACGGCGGCGGCGGCGAGGTCGATGCCGTCGGCCATCCCCCACAGCAGGTAGCCGGAGCGGTCGTACTCGATCTCCTGCAACTGGTGCAGCACCTTGGCGCGTTCGGCAGGGTCCGCGGTGCCCAGGGCCTGGCGGTAGGCGGCGTCGAAGCCCGGGTCCTTCCAGCCGGCCTCGTTCTGGCCGGACTCGGAGACCATGGTCTTGCTGGCGAAGAAGACCACCGAGTCGTTGGTCCCCCAGTACGTCGTGTAGAGCGGGGCCTTGAGCCAGCTGGCGTCCCAGAAGGCCTTGGAGTCCTGCTTGACCACGTTGATCCGCACCCCGGCCTCGCGGACCTGGGTGGCGAAGAGCGTCGCGGACTCGGCCAGGCCCGCGATGTCCTCGGTGGTGACCAGGTCGTAGGTCCGGGACAGGTCGAAGCCTGCCTCGGCCAGCAGCGCCTTGGCCTTGGCGAGGTCGCGGGTGCGCTGCGGCAGGTCCTTGGCGTAGCCGGGGTCGCCGGTGCCGAGGACGTCGTTGGCCACCGTCCCGTAGCCGGACAGGACCTGCTTGACCATCGCCTCGCGGTCGACGGCCAGCCGCAGCGCCTGGCGGACCCGGGGGTCGGCGAACGGTCCGTCAGCGGTGCGCATCACGATGGGCATCGCCATGTCGTCGGGCCGGCGGACCACCTGGACGTCCTTGCGGGACCCGGCGGTGCGGGCGGCGATCGCGCCGACGTTGGAGGCGACGTCGATCTGGCCGGCGAGCAGCGCGTTGGCCATCGCCTGCGGGCTCTCGAAGATCCGCACCTCGATGGCGTCGAGCAGGACCTTGCCGCCGTACCAGTCCTCGTTGCGGACCAGGCGGGCGTTGCCGTCGCGGAACCAGTCGAGCCGGTACGGGCCGGTGCCCGGCGCGGTGGCGAGCGCGTCGTCCCGGGTGTCCTTCTTCAGCACGAAGGTGGTCAGGCGGGTGAGCAGCGGCAGGTCGGCGTTGGGGTAGTCGGAGACCAGCACGACGGTCTTCGGGTCCTCGGCGGTGATCCCGGCGGGCTGGATGCCGGGCAGCCGGCTGGCGCCGGCGGGGGTCGCGCGCAGGCGCTTGAGCGACCAGACCACGTCGTCGGCGGTGACGGGCGTGCCGTCGTGGAACCTGGCGCCGTCGGCGAGGGTGAAGCGCCAGGTCTTCAGGTCCTCGGACGGCTTCCAGGAGGCGGCCAGGCGCGGGGCGGTGTTGGCCGTGGCGCCGGGGACCGCCAGGGTGTCATAGAGCAGGCTGATGATCAGGTAGTCGCTCTCGTTCGCCTGCGTGCCGTGCGGGTCACGGGTGACGGCCGCGGCCCGGCCGAGCGCGCCGATCTTCAACGTGCCGCCGGGGCGCGGCTGTTCGGTGACCGAGGCGGCCGCCGGGGCGGCGTCGCCGGAGCCCGTCCCCCCACTGCCGCAGGCGGCGAGCGCTCCGACCGCGCCGATACCGGCGGTGGTCCACAGCAGCTGTCGTCTGGTGACGCTCACGTCGTCCTCGTTTCACCTTGATCAGAATTTACTTAGGCTTGCCTATCCTAAAAATGATGGACCTGGCAAGGCGGGCCAAGGAGGACCCGGCCCACCGCCGGGGCCGAATAGGACGTCAACTGTGCTTTCCAGCAACCGCATTGACACCGATACAGCCCCGGCATCGAGGTACATCCAGCCGAAAAAGATAGGTAAGGCTTGCCTTATCTGATGATCGTTGTTACGTTTCCGTAGTCGCCCGGCAGCCCTCTGCGCACCGGGCCCCACGCTCACCCCTCTTCGCCCGTGCCGGGCCACGCCCTGCCGCGTGCCGCCCGCACCGCCGGCCCCCGCCCAGTGCCACGGAAGGTGTCCCACCATGCCCGCCGCCACCGCACCCGTACGTCCGCTCGACCCCGCAGCCGTCGGCGAACTGACCCGGGCCGCCGCCGAACTCCTCGGCCGCCACGGCTCCGCCACCAGCCCCGAGCTGCTGGCCCGACTGCCCGAGACGGTCAGCCGTTTCAGCGCGCAGCTGCGCCACGCGCTGCGCCCGGTGGACACCGCCGACGGCCTCTTCGTCCTGCGCGGCCTGCGGGTCGAGGACGACTCGCTCGGCGCCACCCCGGGCCACTGGTCCACCGTCGGCGAGGCCGGCGCGCTGTGGGACGTCGTCCTGCTGCTGGTCTCGGCACTGATGGGCCGTCCGATCGCCTGGGAAGGGCAGCAGGACGGCCGCTTCGTCCACAACATCGTCCCCTCGCCGGGCCACGAGGCCGAACAGACCGGGGCGAGCAGCAGCGTCCTGCTCACCCCGCACACCGAGGACGCCTTCCACCCCGGCCGCGCCCACCTGCTGCTGCTCTGCTGCATGCGCAACCAGGACGACATCGCCACCACCGCGGCCAGCATCCGCCGGGCCGAACTCGCCGACGCCGACCTCGCCGAACTCCACCGCCCGGTCGTGCCGATCCTGCCCGACGACGCGTACGAACTGGCCCGGAGCTTCGCCGGCCGGCCCGCGCCGGTGCCGACCCTCTTCACCGGCCCGGACGGACTCACCCTGCGCTTCGACCCGGCGTACACCCCCGTCGACGAGGCGGACCAGGCCTGGCGCGCCGCCTACGGCCGGCTGGAGGACGAACTCGCCCGGGTCTCGGTCGCGGTGAGCCTGGCACCCGGCGACGTGCTGGTGGTGGACAACGACCTGGTGGTCCACGGCCGGGTGCCGTTCCGGGCCCGCTACGACGGCACCGACCGCTGGCTCAAGCGCGCCTCCGTCCGCGTCCCCGGCCGCCGCACCCGCCCCGCGGCCGAGGCCGAGGAGCACGGCTACGGCCAGCACGCCGTCGAGGCCTGGACCGCCTGACCCTCCGTCACATCCCGTTGTGGCAAAGCCGATCGAAAGGAACACCTCCTCGTGCCACCGCACAACGGCGGGCTGCGCGTCCTGAGCACCAGCGACCTCGCCGGCCTCGACATCACCCTCACCGACGTCGTCTCCACCGTCGAACAGGCCTACCGCACGCTGGCCGCGGGCCAGTCGCAGAACCCGCGCAAGCTCACCGTCAAGCCCGCGGACGGCCACTCCGTCTCCTACACGATGCTCGGCCACGACGGCGCGCGCAACGTGGTCGCCGTCAAGACCTCCTACAAGCACGGCCTGGACCGGTCGCGCGAGCAGCAGCACTACTACACGACGCTGAGCATCTACGACGACGTCACCGGCCTGCCGGTGGCGATGATGGACTGCGCCAGGATCGGCTCGCTGCGCCCCCCCGCCGTCACCGCCCTGCTCGCCCGCGAGTGCGCCGCCCCAGGCGCCCGCACCGCGCTGGTGATCGGCACCGGCACCCAGGGCCGCCTCGCCCTCCCCTTCCTGCTCACCACCCTGCCCGGGCTTGAGCGGCTGCTGCTCTTCGGCACCCACCCCGAGGGCATCGCCGCCGTCCGCGAGCAGCTCGCCCGTCACTTCCCCGGCCGCGAACCGGAGTTGGTCACCGACCTGGAGGCGGCCGCGGGCCAGGCCGACGTCATCGTCGCCACCGCCGGCGGCCACACCCGGGCCGCCGTCGAGGCCCACTGGCTGGCCCCCGGCGCGCTCTGCGTCCTGGTCGGCCACGGACTGGCCCCCTCCACCCTGCACCGGGCCGACCGCGTCATCGCCACCAGCGAGGCCCAGATGCGGGTCACCGGCACCGACCTGGCCGACGCCGACGGCCGGCTGCCCGCCGTCGACCTGGAGCTGCCCGCCGTGCTGGCCGGCACCGCCCCGGGCCGCACCACGCCCACCCAGCGGATCTTCGCCTACAACAGCGGCCTGGTCGTCACCGACATCGCCCTCGGCCACCGCTTCGCGCAACTGGCCGCCGCCCAGGGCCTGGGCACCGAGGTCGCGCTGTGGCGCTGACCTTGCCCGCCCACCGCGACCCAGTAACGGAGCGCGTGCACGCCAGCGGCCTGCTCCAGGAGCTCTCGCACGCCTTCGGCGCCCCGTTCCACTTCCTGCTGCCCGAACGCTTCGAGGCGAACCTCGCCGCCTTCCGGGCCGTCCTGACCGAGACCGCGGTGCCGGGGAAGGTCTACTACGCCAAGAAGGCCAACAAGGCCGCGGTCTTCGTCGAACGCTGCGCCGCCACGGGCGCGGGCGTGGACGTGGCCAGTCACGGCGAGCTGCGCGAGGCGCTCGCGCACGGCGTGCGCGGCGAGGACCTCATGGTCACCGGCCCAGCCAAGGCCGACCGGCTGCTGCTGGTGGCCGCCCAGCACGGCGCGCTGATCGCCGTCGACTCGCCCGACGAACTCGACCGGGTACTGGAGCTGGCCGTCCCACGCCCCGTCAGGATCCTGCTGCGGCACCGGCCAAGCTCCCAGCCCGGCAGCCGCTTCGGCCTGGACGGCGAGCAGCTGGACGCGGCCCTGCGGCGGTGCGCGGCGGCCGGGGACCGGGTCCGGATGGAGGGCTTCAGCTTCCACCTGTCCGGCTACGCGGTGCAGCCGCGCGCCGACCTGGCCGGCGAGCTGACCGACCGGTGCGCCGCCGCGCGAGCGCTCGGCCTGCCCGCCGACCGGATCAGCATCGGCGGCGGCTTCGCGGTCGACTACACCGCGGCCGGGCACTGGGACGCCTTCCTCGCCGAACAGAGCCCCGAGCACTACCACGCGCAGAAGAGCTTCGCCGAGGGCGACTTCTACCCCTACCACTCCCCCACCGCCGGGGCCGGCGCCCTGCGCGCGATCCTCGCCGCCCGCCCACGGGGCGCCGGCCGGAGCCTGGCCGCCCGGCTGCGCGCGGCGGGCGTCACGCTCCTGCTGGAGCCCGGCCGCGCCCTGCTCGACCGGGCGGGCTCCTCGGTCTTCCGCGTGCAGGGGGTGAAGGACCGGGACGGCTACGGCATCGTCACCGTCGACGGCACCAGCCTGAGCCTGTCCGAGCAGTGGTTCGCCAGCGAGTTCCTGCCCGACCCCGCTTTGCTGGGACCCTCGCCCGGCACGCCCTACCCGGCCTGCGTGGGCGGCGCCAGCTGCCTGGACTCCGACCTGCTCAGCTGGCGCAAGATCGCCTTCCCGGCCCGGCCCCGGACCGGCGACCTGCTGGTCTACCCCAACACCGCCGGCTACCAGATGGACTCCAACGAGTCCCCGTTCCACGAGCTGCCGCTGCCGCCCAAGGTCGTCCTGGACCGGACGGACCAGCGCCCGGTCTGGCGGCTCGACCGGCACGGCGCGAGCTGACCCGGACCGTCCCCTGCCACTCTCCTCACGCCTTATAAGGAGCCCTGCCAGCATGACCGACGTCCTGACCCGCCCCGCGGTGGTCACCCGGATCTCCGACCTCATCGGCCGCACCCCGCTCTTCGAACTCGCCCGCGCGGACAACGGCGCCCGGCTGCTGCTCAAGCTGGAGATGTTCAACCCCACCGGCAGCGCGAAGATCCGGATGGCCCGTCAGATGGTGCTGGACGCCGAGGAGCGCGGCGAGCTGCGCCCCGGCGGCCACCTCATCGAGTCCACCTCCGGCAACACCGGGCTCGGACTCGCCGTGGTCGCCGCCGAGCGCGGCTACCGCTTCACCGCCGTCGTGGACAATCACGCCGCCGCCGACAAGCTGCGCGCCATGGCCGCGATGGGCACCGAACTCGTCCACCTCGCCGAGGGCGACGGCGAGGAGCTCAACACCGCCGCCCGCGAGGAGCTGGCCG
>FTKT01457700.1_pt1 | contig 34049 bp, 32 predicted proteins | sample 1658271 | NCBI WGS metagenome assembly FTKT01 (sample SAMEA3914811, study PRJEB12502) | metagenome | biome: forest; material: soil | place: Canada | collected 2011-08-04 | depth 0.3 m | reverse complement strand
GGCAAGGGGCAGATCTTCGTGAAGGGCGAGGTGATCAAGACGGTGCCGGAGTCGAAGATCGTCGAGACCCTGATCGAGGAGGCCCTCAAGCTCGCCGAGCAGATGCAGGCCGAGGGAGGCCCGACAGGCACACCCGCCGTGATCGCGGCAGGCTGAGCTGAGACGTCCAGTCAGATCGCCGGACCGGAACGCAGAACCAGAGCCAAGAGGCCGAGAGCCAAGAGGTGCAGCCATGTCACTCCTGTCGTCCGTCCAGGGACCAGCCGACCTCAAGCGGCTGCCGGCCAACCGGCTGCCGCAGCTGTCCCAGGAGATCAGGGACTTCCTGATCGAGTCCGTCACCCGGACCGGTGGCCATCTGGGTCCCAATCTCGGCGTGGTCGAGCTGACCATCGCCCTGCACCGGGTCTTCGACTCCCCGCGCGACCGGATCCTCTGGGACACCGGCCACCAGGCCTATGTGCACAAGCTGCTGACCGGCCGTCAGGACTTCAGCCGGCTGCGGGCCAGGGGCGGGCTCTCCGGCTACCCCTCGCGGGCCGAGTCCGAGCACGACGTGATCGAGAACTCGCACGCCTCCACCGTGCTCGGCTACGCCGACGGGATCGCCAAGGCCCACCAGATCCAGGGCCGCACCGACCGGCAGACCGTCGCGGTGATCGGCGACGGCGCGCTCACCGGGGGCCTGGCCTGGGAGGCGCTCAACAACATCGCCGAGGCCCAGGACCGCCCGCTGGTCATCGTCGTCAACGACAACGAGCGCTCCTACGCCAAGACCATCGGGGGCCTGGCCAACCACCTCGCCACCCTGCGCACCACCCAGGGCTACGAGCGCTTCCTGGCCTGGGGCAAGGAGGCGCTGCAGCGCACCCCCGTGGTCGGCCAGCCGATCTTCGAGGCGCTGCACGGGGCGAAGAAGGGCTTCAAGGACTCCTTCGCCCCGCAGGGCATGTTCGAGGACCTCGGCCTGAAGTACCTCGGCCCGATCGACGGCCACGACATCGCCGCCGTGGAGTCCGCGCTGCGCAAGGCGCGCGGCTTCGGCGGGCCGGTCATCGTGCACTGCCTGACCGTCAAGGGCCGCGGCTACCGCCCCGCCGAGCTGGACGAGGCGGACCGCTTCCACGCGGTCGGCGCCATGGACCCGTACACCTGCCTGCCGATCTCCCCGAGTGGCGGTACCTCCTGGACCTCCGTCTTCGGCGAGGAGATGCTCGCCGTCGGAGCCCAGCGGCCGGACGTGGTCGCGATCACCGCCGCGATGCTCCAGCCGGTGGGCCTGGCGCCGTTCGCCAAGGCCTACCCGGGCCGGATCTTCGACGTCGGGATCGCCGAGCAGCACGCGGTGGCCAGCGCGGCGGGCCTGGCCACCGCCGGGCTGCACCCGGTGGTCGCGGTCTACGCGACCTTCCTCAACCGGGCCTTCGACCAGGTCCTGATGGACGTGGCGCTGCACAAGCTGGGCGTCACCTTCGTGCTCGACCGGGCCGGGGTGACCGGCAACGACGGCGCCTCGCACAACGGCATGTGGGACATGTCGATCCTGCAGGTCGTCCCCGGGCTGCGGCTCGCCGCCCCGCGCGACGCCGAGCAGCTGCGGGCCCAGCTGCACGAGGCGCTGGAGGTCGCCGACGCGCCGACCGTGGTGCGCTTCCCCAAGGGCGAGGTGGGCCCGGTGGTGCCCGCGCTGGAGCACCTGGGGGGCGTGCACGTGCTGCAGCGCACCGTCGTCCCCGGCCGGACGGGGCAGGACATCCTGCTGGTCTCGGTCGGCACCATGGCCGCCGCCTGCCTGGACGCCGCGGCCCTGCTCACCGCCGACGGGTTCGCCACCACCGTGGTCGACCCGCGCTGGGTCAAGCCTGTCGATCCGGCCCTGGTCAAGCTCGCGGCCGGCCACCGGCTGGTGGTCACCGTGGAGGACAACGGCCGCGCCGGCGCCGTCGGCTCGGCGATCGCGCAGGCCCTGCGGGACGCCGACGTGGACACCCCGCTGCGCGACCTGGGAATTCCGCAGGAGTTCCTCGCACACGCCTCGCGCGGCGAGATCATGGAGGAGGCCGGCCTGACCGGTACCGGGATCGCCGCCCAGAGCGCCGCCTTCGCCAAGCATCTGCTGCCCACCCGAGGAGTGAACGAGCCCCGTGCCAGCTGACCGCCCCGCCTCCGCCCTCGATCTCGCCGCCCTGCTCGCCGAGCGGGGCGGCGAGCGGTACGAGTTGCACAGCCGCTACCTCAACCCGCAACTGCCCCGGATGCTGCACACCATCGGCTTCGACAAGACCTACGACCGCGCGAGCGGCGCGTACTTCTACGACGCCGAGGGCCACGAGTACCTCGACATGCTGGCCGGCTTCGGGATCTTCGCGCTCGGCCGCCACCACCCGGTGGTGCGCGGCGCGATCCAGCAGGTGATGGACCTCGACCTGCCCGACCTGACCCGGTTCGACTGCCCGCCGCTGCCCGGCCTGCTGGCCGAGCAGCTGATCGCGCTCACCCCCGGGCTGGACCGGGTCTTCTTCGGCAACAGCGGCACCGAGGCGGTCGAGACGGCGCTCAAGTTCGCCCGCTGTGCCACCGGCCGCCGGCGCGTCCTCTACTGCGACCACGCCTTCCACGGCCTGACCACGGGCTCGCTCTCGGTCAACGGCGAGAGCGGCTTCCGCAAGGGCTTCGACCCGCTGCTGCCCGACACCGCGATTCCGCTCGGCGACCTCGGCGCGCTCGCCCGCGAGCTGCGCAAGGGCGACGTGGCGGCGCTGATCGTCGAGCCGATCCAAGGCAAGGGCGTGCACGCCGCCCCGCCCGGCTGGCTGCGCGCCGCCCAGGAGCTGCTGCACGAGCACAAGGCCCTGCTGATCTGCGACGAGGTGCAGACCGGCATCGGCCGCACCGGCGCCTTCTTCGCCTACCAGGACGAGGAGGGCGTGCTGCCCGACCTGGTCTGCGCGGCCAAGGCGCTCTCCGGCGGCTATGTGCCGATCGGGGCCACCCTCGGCAAGAGTTGGATCTTCGAGAAGGTCTACTCCTCGATGGACCGGGTGCTGGTCCACTCCGCCAGCTTCGGCTCCAACGCCCAGGCGATGGCGGCGGGCCTGGCCACCCTGCACGTGATGCGGGACGAGCAGGTGGTGGAGAACGCCCGCCGGGTCGGCGACCTGTTCCGGACCAGGCTGGCCGCGCTCACCGAGAAGTACGAGCTGCTGGCCGAGGTGCGCGGGCGCGGGCTGATGATCGGCATCGAGTTCGGCCGGCCCAGATCGCTCAAGCTGCGCACCGGCTGGACGGCGCTGCAGGCCGCCCGCAAGGGCCTGTTCGCCCAGATGGTGGTGGTCCCGCTGCTCCAGCGGCACCGGATCCTGACCCAGGTCTCCGGCGACCACCTGGAGGTGATCAAGCTGATCCCGCCGCTGATCATCACCGAGCGCGAGGTGGACCGCTTCATCGACGCCTTCACCGACGTGATGGACGACGCGCACCGCGGCAGCGGCCTGATGTGGGACTTCGGGCGGACGTTGGTGAAGCAGGCCGTCGGCAGCCGCTGAGTCGGAGTTCGGCTTCGCGCTGGTCGGCTTCGCGGTGGTCGACCGAGGCAGAAGTCGACCGAGTCAGAGTTCGACCCGGCGGCGGCGGATCACCACGTAGAGGTCGACCAGCGCGAAGAGGGTCAGCACGAAGCAGGCGATCGCGAAGCCGACCAGGGTGCCCCGGCTGGGCACGCCGGTCGGCTTCGCGATCGCCGCGAAGAACGCGAAGGCCGCGGTCATCGCGGCGAAGAGCGGGGTGAAGAGCACCGAGAGCAGGAAGCGCAGCTTGAGGTCGCTGCGGGCGAAGCGCGGCTCGGTGCCGCTGCGCCACCGGCGCGGAGTGGTCGCGTACCGCATGCCGTCCGCCTTCGCTCGCAAGCCCTGACCCGGACGGTTCCAGGCTACGTCGGGCGCTACGCTCAGGGGATGGCCCCGACCCGGGGCGCGAAGAAGGGAGGGACCGGCGTGAGCATCGCGGTGTGCACCATCTGCACCGGCACCGGGCGGCTGGCCGGTCTGCAGTGCCGTACCTGCAAGGGCACCGGGACCACCGAGCGCGACGGCGGGGGCAACTGCTTCCTCTGCAAGGGCACCGGCACCTACACCCGCTACCGGGTCTCGGCCGACGGCAGCAAGCAGGCCTACCGGGAGGAGCCCTGCCGGACCTGCGACGGCACCGGCTCGATTGCCGTGCACCTGACCGAGGGCTGAGACCCGCCTTTCTGACTCTGCGTCAAGCCGCTACCGTGGACGTACCGTTCGTGCTCGATGCGAGGTCGCCATGGTTGCCGCCGTCACCTACTCCCGCTACTGCGCGCACTGCGGTACCCCGGTCTCCGAGGGGCCGGAGGGCGGCTACGTCTGCGGTGCCTGCTTCCACGTGGTGGAGCCGGTGGGCGCGGACGAGGCGCGCAAGGCGCGCCGCGGCGAGCGGGCGGCGATGGTCGCGGAGGCGGCCCGACTGCGGGCCGCCTGCGCCGACTTCTAGTGCCGCGACGGGGCGAAGGTTGCCTGACGCGGCACTAGAGCCGACTCACTTCTTGCGTGCCACCAGCCCGTAGCCCGGCGCCCAGACGGCGGCGTCCTCCTCGGACTCGGGCCGCCACTTCGGCACCGCGACCACGCCGGGCTCCAGCAGCTCCAGGCCCTCGGCGAACCGCTCCACCTGGGCCAGGGTCCGCGGGCTGACCTGGGCGGTCGCCTTGCTGTAGACCTGACGGCCGACCTCGGCGCGCACCGGCGGGTCGAAGTCGCCGGTGGCGTGCGAGAGGATCAGGTAGCTGCCGGCCGGCAGCGCCTCCAGCAGGCCGGCCACGATCGCGTACGGGTCGCGCTCCTCGTCGATGAAGTGCAGCACCGCGACCAGCATCAGCGCCACCGGGCGCTCCAGGTCCAGGGCCGCGCGCACCCGCGGGTCGGCCAGGATCTCCTCCGGATCGCGCAGGTCGGCCTGGATCACGGTGGTGGCACCGTGGCCGGGCCCGGACATCAGCGCCCGGGCGTGCGCCAGCACGATCGGGTCGTTGTCGATGTAGACCACCCGGGCGTCCGGGTTGACCTGCTGCGCGACCTCGTGGGTGTTCCCGGCGGTGGGGATGCCGGTGCCGATGTCCAGGAACTGGTCGATGCCCTGCGCCGTCACATGCCGTACGGCCCGCTGCAGGAAGCCCCGGTTGGCGCGGGCGGCGCCCGGGGTGCCGGGGGCGGCGGCGATCATCTGCTCGGCCGCCGCCCGGTCGGCCGGGAAGTTGTCCTTGCCGCCGAGAAAGTAGTTGTAGATCCGCGCGGGGTGCGGCATCTCCGGGCGCAGATCAGTGGGCTGCTGATCCTCCGAACCGGTCTGCCCCATCCATGCCGTGCTCTCCTGCATCACGCTCTCCCGCCCTCGCTGCCTGGTCGGACCCCAGGATAGACAGTGGGCGATCACTTGTGCGACGCGTCATCAGTTCCTGGACAGTGCGAGGGCCGTGGCCCGGTCGGCCGGCAGGAACGCCTCCAGTTTCAGCTCGGCCAGCGCGAGGTCGGTGGCGGTCGCGAAGGTGGTGACAGTGGTGATCAGCCGCAGGTCACCGAGGCTGCTGCGCAGTTCCAGGGGGACGGCGAAACCGAGCGCGCCTTCGGCCGCCGGGTGCCGCGGCACGTACGGCGCGAGTTCGGTGGCCAGGGCGTCGAGCCGGCTGCCGGGGTCCTGCCCGGCGGCCCGGCGCAGGCCGAGCAGCACATGCGCTCCCCAGGCGGCCAGGTTGCCGACCCGGGGCGCCATCCCGTCCGGGTGCAGGGCCAGCCGGTAGACGTTCAGCGGCGGCTCCAGCAGTTCGTCGGCCGCGCCCTCGGTGAGCAGGGCGAAGGCGGTGTTGGCGGTGATCAGGTCCCCGTGCCGGTCGATCACCAGGGCCGGGTAGGGGAGATGGCCGGTGAGCACCGCGTCCAGGGCTTCGCGGACCGCCGCGAGTTCGGGCGAGTCCAGTGGCCGGTCCGGGTAGACGGGCGCGTAACCGGCCGTCAGCAGCAGGTCGTTGCGCTCGCGTGGTGGCAGCTCCAGCGACTCGGCCAGCCGGACCACCATCTCCCGGCCCGGCACCGAGCGGCCGGTCTCCATGAAACTGACGTGCCGTTGGGTGGTGCCGGCCCGCAAGGCCAGTTCGAGCTGGCTGAGCCGGCGCCGGGTCCGGCGATCGCGCAGGGCGTAGGGGAAGTCCACACCCCATGTCTACGGCCCCGGCGGGGGAATGGCGATTCCCTGGGGGGAATTGTCGGGCCGGTGGCCGGTCGGCAGGCTGGCCGGCATGGAGAACCAGATGCGTGTGGGAGTACTGCTGCCGACCGGCAAGGCCCAGTGGGGCGCCGGCACCGACCCGCGGCGGCTGATCGGTTTCGGGGTCCGGGCCGAGGAGCTGGGGTTCGACTCGGTCTGGGCCGGGGACACCCTGCTGCGCCCGGTGGCCGACCCGCTGACCACGCTGTCGGCCATCGCCGCGCGGACCGAGCGAGTCGGTCTCGGGACGGCCGTCCTGCTGCCGGCGCTGCGCGGTGCGGTGCAGACGGCCCGCGAACTGGCCACCGTCGACCTGCTCTCCGGCGGACGGCTGACGGTGACGGTCGGCGCCGGCTTCCCCGGCCGCTCGGAACGCGAGTACGCCCTCGGCGGGGTGCCGTGGGCGGGCCGGTTCGGCCGGCTCGACGACACGGTGGCGCTCTGGAAGCACCTGTGGAGCGAGGAGCGGCCGACCGCGTTCCACGGCAAGGTGCTGCGGCTGGACGACATCCCGGCCGGCCTCGCCCCGTACCGTCCGGGCGGCCCGCCGATCTGGCTGGGCGGGTTCACGCCGCGGGCGCTGGAGCGCACCGGCCGGCTGTACGACGGCTGGCTGCCCTACCCGCCCGACCCCGCCGACTACGCGCCGGGACTGGCGGCGGTGCGCGCCGCGTCCCTCGCGGCCGGGCGCGAGGAGCGGGCGGTCAGCCCGGGGGTCTTCGTGACGGTGCTGCTCACCGACGGCGCGGCGGACGCGCGGCAGGCGCTGGAGGCGTACTGCCGGGCGAGCTACCAACTGCCGCTGGAGGTCGTGGAGACCATCCAGGCCCTGGTCGCGGGTACCGAGGAGCAGGTGCTGGCCGGGCTGCGCCGGTACCTCGACGCGGGGGCGAGCCACCTGCTGGTCCGGATCGCGGGCCTGGATCTCCAGGCGCAGGCCGACCAGTTGGAGCGGATCGCCGCCCTGCTGCCGCACCTGCGGGGCTGACCCCGGCCTGAGCCGGACCGGGCTGACCTCGGCCTGAGCCGGCCCGGGGCCGACTTCGGCCGGGGCTGACAAGTCGCTTCGGGACGGTCGGCCCAGGTCGGCCGACGCCGGGCTCGGCCGATGGTCCGGTGCGGTCCGGCCGACACGCGTCACGCCCCCGGGCGCGGTTCGCTCGGGGGCGTGACGTTGATCGTCGCGACTACGTCTGGTGCATTAGTCGAGCGGTCCACCGGCAACGTAGATGACCTGGCCGGAGACGAAGCCCGCACCCTCGCTGACGAGGAAGGAGATGGTGTGCGCGATGTCCTCGGGGACGCCCACCCGGTTCACCGGGATCTGGGTGGCGGCCGCCTGCTTGAAGGCCTCGAACTCCATGCCCACCCGGGCCGCGGTGGCCGCGGTCATGTCGGTGGCGATGAATCCGGGGGCGACCGCGTTCGCGGTGACGCCGAACTTGCCCAGTTCGATGGCCAGGGTCTTGGTGAAGCCCTGCAGGCCGGCCTTGGCGGCGGAGTAGTTGGCCTGGCCGCGGTTGCCCTGCGCCGAGGAGGAGGAGAGGTTGACGATCCGTCCGAAACCCGCGTCCACCATGTGCTTCTGGACCGCCCGGGTCATCAGGAACGCACCCTTGAGGTGCACGTTCATGACCAGGTCCCAGTCGGCCTCGGACATCTTGAAGAGCAGGTTGTCGCGGAGCACGCCGGCGTTGTTCACCAGCACCACCGGGGCGCCGAGTTCGACCGCGATCCGGTCCACGGCGGCCTGCACCTGGGCGGCGTCGGAGACGTCCGCGCCGACGGCCAGCGCGCTGCCGCCGGCCGCGGTGATCTTCGCGACAGTCTCCTCGCCCGCCGACTCCTCCAGGTCGACCACCGCGACGGCGTAGCCGTCGGCGGCCAGCCGCAGGGCGGTGGCGGCACCGATGCCGCGCGCTGCGCCGGTGACGATGGCGACGCGGGGGGTGCTGGTCTGCTCGGTCATACGAATTACTCGTCTCTCTCAGGAGGGAGCGGGGCCGTCGGTGGGTATGCGGACGGAGCCCGTGAGGTCGGCGGTGAGAGCGCTGCCCGGTTACCCTACCGGCGAGTATCCTGTGGGACCAGAGTGACGTCGCTCGCGCCGCCGGATTCGTACAACCGGGTAGCAGAGTGGGGCGACGCGGGACGAAGTACCACAAGTACCCCGAACATCCGTCTACTATCCGCCCCTGCCTGCCGCACATGTGCCAGCGTTTGTATAGTGTGCGCCAGCAGCCGTCGGCTGCACGGCGGAGCTCCCCTCGATCAGGGTCGAAATCATTGCGGTTGGTTGCGACCCGCCGCCGGGGAGGCCAGTACGCCGCTACTGCCCCGCCCGGGTGTCCCACAGCACGCCGGGTGTGACATCAGGACGGATTCATGGTGCTGGGGGAGATCCCGACGACCCGTGTGCCCGGACGGCTTCAGCAGTCGCCCGGTCACCTCATCCGCGTGGCCCAGCAGGTACATACCCGGCTGTGGTCCGAACACGTCGGAGCCGATCTGACGGCTCCTCAGTTCGCGGTCCTGCTCACGCTCGCACTCGAACCGGGCGCCGACCAGCGCACGGTGGGGGAGCGGGCCTCGCTGGACAAGGCGACGATGGCCGAGATGGTCGCTCGGCTGGTTCGGCGCGGCCTGGTGCTGCGCCGGCGCGATCCGGCGGACGGCCGGCGCAAACTGCTCGCGCTCTCACAGGGCGGAGCCACGACGGTCCGCGAGGCCACCGGGGGCGTGGTGCGTGTCCAGCGCACCCTCTTCGAACCGCTGGCGCCCGACGAGCAGCTCGAACTCGTCCGGGTGCTGGCCAAGATAGCCAGGCTGGAACCGGCCGCGGTGGCCGCGCTCACCGACACCCGTCCGCTGCTGGACGCCCAGCGCGCGGTCGGGTACCTGATCCGGGTCGGCCAGCAGGTCCATACCAAGTTGTGGGCCGAGCACGTCGGCACGGATCTGACGGCACCTCAGTACGCGGTGCTGGACGCGCTGGAGACCGAGCCGGGCGCCGACCAGCGCACGGCCGGCGAACTGGCCTCGCTGGACAAGGCGACGATGGCCGAGATGGTCAGCCGGCTGGTCCGGCGCGGCCTGGTGCTGCGCCGGCGCGACCCCTCGGACGGGCGGCGCAACCTGCTCTCGCTCTCGCCCACCGGTCAGGAGCTGCTGCACAGCTCCTCCGCCGGGGTGGCGCAGGTGCAGCGGCTGCTGCTCTCGCCGCTGGAGGAGGCGGAGCACCATCAGGCGCTCGTGCTGCTGGCGAAGGCAGCCCGGTTGTCGCCGGTGGCGTAACGATTCGTCACGCCAGACCTGGGCTCCAGGGCCTCTGGCATATGCGTGAGGCCCCCCACCGCCTGCCGGCGGTGGGGGGCCTCACGTTCTCCGCGTGCTGCCCGGAGGTCAGTTCCAGTCGAAGCCCTGCGGGTCCGGCCCGAGGCGCTCGCCGGTTTCGAGGGCCGCGATCGCGCTGAGGTCGTCCGCGTCCAGCTCGAAGCCGGTCACGTTCAGGTTCTCCTTGATCCGGGACGGGGTCACGGACTTCGGGATCGCGATGATGTCGCTCTGCAGGTGCCAGCGGAGCACCACCTGGGCCACCGTGCGGCCGTGCTTCTCGGCGATCTTGGTCAGCACCGGCTCGGTGAGCAGGCCCTTGCCCTGGCCCAGCGGGCTCCAGGCCTCGGTGGCGATGCCGTGCTCGGCGTGGAAGGCGCGCAGCTCCGTCTGCGGGAGGTGCGGGTGCAGCTCGACCTGGTTGAGCACCGGGACGACCGAACCGAGCTCCAGCAGGCTGGTCAGCTGCTCCTGGCCGAAGTTGCAGACGCCGACGGCCTTCGTCCGGCCGTCGGCGGCGAGCTGCTCGAAGGCCTTCCAGATGTTGCCGTAGCTGCCGTGCATCGGGCGCGGCCAGTGGATCAGGTACAGATCGACGTAGTCCAGCCCGAGCCTCTCCAGCGAGGAGTCGAACTCGCGCAGCACGGCGTCCCGGCCGGCCTGGCCGGACCAGTCCGCCTTGCCGCTGTTCCACAGCTTGGTGGTGACGAAGAGCTCCTCGCGGGGCACGCCGGCCTGCTTGATGCCCAGGCCGGTGCCGACCTCGTTCTCGTAGATCGCGGCGGTGTCCAGGCTGCGGTAGCCGGCCTCGATCGCCGTGCGGATGGCGGCGGGGGTCTCGGCGTCCGGGACCTGCCAGACCCCGAAGCCGAGCTGCGGGATGTCGAGGCCGTTGTTGAGGGTGACAGTAGGGATGGTGCTCACGAGAAGGGGTGCCCTCCTGAGTTGTCCAGTAGTCCAGGACAGTCAACTGCCCGCCGGCCGTCGATGTTCCCCTCCCGCGCCGATTCGGGCGGATTCGTACCGGGAAAAACCGGTTGCACGGTCCGTGTTCGGTTGGGCACACTCTGTTGTCATGGTGTACTGACCGGCATTTGACGACCACTCACGGTATCCGTCCGCTCCTCCCGTGGCCCGGCGTCCGAAGGGAGGAGCCTGTTCATCCTTATGGGGTAGTGCCGCGTGTACCGGCCGATCGGCGGCCGATCGCGCGCGCAGACTTCCCCGTGTGACCAAGAACCCTGACAGTTCGTCCTTCTCGGGCCAGAAGAAGAAGAGCGAGATCGCCGGCATTCCGACCCGGGTGATCGCCATCGTGGCGATCGCCGCGCTGGCGCTCTGGTTCCTGCTGGCCAATCTCGACAAGGTGAAGATCCAGTTCTGGGTCTTCACGGTGACCGCGCCGCTGTGGATCGCGCTCGCGGCGACGCTGGTCGCCGGCGGGGTGCTGGGCTACCTGCTCAAGGGCAGGCGCATCAACAGGTAGGCGGCCGAACGCCGCGTCAGGGGGCAAGTGTGAGTACTACCAGGGGAGGGCACCAGTGAGCACCGAGGCCACCGGTGGCGGCGCGGCCGCCACCGGCTTCACCCCGCTGATCGAGCTCAGCGGGGTCAACAAGCATTTCGGGTCGTTGCACGTCCTGCAGGACATCGACCTCACCGTGGGACGCGGCGAGGTGGTCGTGGTGATCGGCCCGTCCGGGTCCGGCAAGTCCACGCTCTGCCGGGCCATCAACCGGCTGGAGCCGATCGAGACCGGCACCATCACCATCGACGGTCAGCCGCTGCCCGCCGAGGGCAGAGGGCTGGCCCGGCTGCGGGCCGAGGTGGGCATGGTCTTCCAGTCCTTCAACCTCTTCTCGCACAAGACCGTCCTGCAGAACGTGACGCTGGCTCAGATGAAGGTCCGCGGGCGCGGCAAGGAGGAGGCCGAGGCGAAGGGGCGGGCGCTGCTGGAGCGGGTGGGCCTGGCCGCCCAGGCGGAGAAGTACCCGGCGCAGCTCTCCGGCGGCCAGCAGCAGCGGGTGGCGATCGCCCGCGCGCTGGCGATGGACCCCAAGGCCCTGCTCTTCGACGAGCCCACCTCCGCGCTCGACCCCGAGATGATCAACGAGGTGCTCGACGTGATGCGCGGCCTGGCCGCCGAGGGCATGACCATGGTCGTGGTCACCCACGAGATGGGCTTCGCCCGGGCCTCCGCGAACCGGGTGGTCTTCATGGCCGACGGCCGGATCATCGAGGACCGCGCCCCGGAGGCCTTCTTCGGCGATCCGCGGAGCGAACGCGCCAGGGACTTCCTCTCCAAGATCCTCAAGCACTGAGGGGGCGTCATGATCCGACGACGCGTCGGCGCGCTGCTGCTCGCCGCGGTGCTGGCCCTGCCGCTGGCCGGCTGCGGCAAGCCCGGCACCCCGCCCACCAAGGGCCCGCAGCCCAGTGCCCTGCCCAGCTATCCGGTCCGGTCCGGGCAGGCCGTCACCGGCTCCGGCACGCTCGACTCCGCCCGCGGCCGCGGCCACCTGGTGGTCGGCGCCAAGGAGGACCAGCCGTACCTGGGCCAGAAGGACCCGGCCAGCGGCGTCTACTCGGGCTTCGACATCGAGATCGCCAAGATGGTCGGCGCCTACCTCGGCTTCGGCCCGGACCGGATCGAGTTCAAGACGATCGCCTCCGCCAACCGGGAGACCGCGCTGCAGAACGGCCAGGTCGACTACTACGTCGGCACCTACACCATCAATGACAACCGCAAGAAGCTGGTCGGCTTCGCCGGTCCGTACTTCATCGCGGGCCAGAGCCTGCTGGTCCGCAAGCACGAGACCGGGATCGAGGGCCCGCAGGACCTGGCCGGCCGCAAGGTCTGCTCGGCGGCCGGCTCCACGCCCTACCAGCGGATCCAGCAGCAGTACCCGAAGGCGCAGCTGGTCGGCTACGACACCTACTCGGCCTGCGTGGACAACCTGATCAGCTCCCAGGTGGACGCCGTCACCACCGACAACGCGATCCTCCAGGGCTACGCGGCGAAGGTGCCCGACGAGCTGCGGATGGCGGGTCAGCCGTTCTCCACCGAGCCGTACGGGATCGGCGTCCCGCACGCGGACACCGTGCTGCGCGGGGCGATCGACGACGCGCTGGAGTACTTCGAGGGCAACGGCGACTGGAAGAAGGCGTACGACGCCACGCTCGGCCTCTCCGGCGTCCCCGCGCCCACCCCGCCCCCGATCCAGCGCTACTAGAGGAGGACCGATGCACGTCCTGACCGCCAACTGGTCCACCTACTGGCACGGATTCCTCGGCACCCTGGAGCTCACCGGCGTCAGCGCCCTGCTCGCGCTGGCGCTCGGCGTGCTGATGGCCGGGTTCCGGGTCTCGCCCGTCCAGGCGCTGCGGGCCTTCGGCACCGGCTGGGTGACGGTGCTGCGCAACACCCCGCTCACCCTGCTCTTCTTCATCGTGGTGCTCGGCCTGCCCCGGTTCGGCATCTCGCTGCCCTTCTTCACCTTCGCGGTGCTGGCGCTCGGCTGCTACACCTCGGCCTTCATCTGCGAGGCGCTGCGCTCGGGCATCAACACCGTGCCGGTCGGCCAGGGCGAGGCGGCCCGCAGCCTGGGGATGAGCTTCGTCCAGACGCTGACCCTGGTGGTGCTGCCGCAGGCCTTCCGGGCGGTCGTCGCCCCGGTCGGCAGCCTGCTGATCGCGCTGGCCAAGAACTCCGCGATCGCCGGCTCGTTCAGCGTGGTGGAACTGCTCGGGACCTATCGGACCATCAACGAGCTGGGCTACAGCATCGTCTGGACCTTCATCTGGATCGCGGTGGGCTATCTGATCATCACCCTGGCGATCAGCGCGGTATTCCACCTGATGGAACGACGACTGGCGGTGTCCCGGTGACGGCCTCGACGGTGAGCGCGTCCGCGCTCTACGACCTCCCCGGGCCCAAGGCCCGCGCCCGGCACCGGCTGTACGGCGTGCTGGCACTGCTGGCGATCGCCGGGCTGCTCGGCTGGGTGGTCTACCTGCTCATCCACACCGGCCAGTTCAGCTACGCGAAGTGGAGCCCGTTCGAGTACGTCGGCATCCAGAAGCTGCTGCTGCACGGGCTCGGCAACACCCTCAAGGCCTTCGCGCTGACCGCCGTGCTCGCGCTGCCCTTCGGCGCGCTCTTCGCGGCCGGGCGGCTCTCCGACCACCGGGTGGTGCGCTGGTTCGCCACGCTGGTGGTGGAGTTCTTCCGGGCGATGCCGGTGCTGGTGATGATCTTCTTCATCTTCACCGCGATGCGGGTCGACCCGCTCTGGTCGCTGGTCGCCGGGCTGACCCTCTACAACGGCTCGGTGCTCGCCGAGGTCTTCCGGGCCGGTGTGCTGGCGGTGCCCAAGGGCCAGCGCGAGGCGGCCTTCGCGCTCGGGCTGCGCAAGACCCAGGTGATGGCGTACGTGCTGGTGCCGCAGGCCAACCGGGCGATGCTGCCGACCATCATCAGCCAGCTGGTGGTGGCGTTGAAGGACACCTCGCTGGGATTCCTGATCACCTACGAGGAGTTCCTGCACGCGGGCAAGCTGATCGCCACCAACCTGGACTACGACCTGCCGTTCATCCCGGTGGTGATGGTGATCGCCCCGGTCTACATCGGGATGTGCCTGCTGCTCTCCTGGCTGGCCCGCTGGGTCGAGCGGCGGAGTCGGCGCAGCCCCAAGGTGAAGGGCGGCGCGCCGGTGGCCAAGGCGGGGGTGGCGATGGGCCTGCCGCCGGAGGCCCGCTGACGGGCCGTGGGGCGGTCCGGGCCGGGCGAGCGGTGGGGCGGTGCGGGCCGGCGGGCGGTCCGGGCTGTTCGGGCCGTTCGGACGGATGGTCAGGAGGACTGCGGGGCGAAGGGGTTGAAGTCCGGCGGCAGCAGGGGGTAGGGCGTCGAGCCGGGGACCGGGGCCTGCTCGGCGGCGGTCGTTGCCGGGGGTTGGGTACGGGTTTCGGTACGGGGCTCGGTGCGCGTCTCAGCCCGCGTCTCGGTGCGGGGCTCGGTGCGGGTCTCCGCCGGGGCGAAGGGGTTGAAGTCGGCCGGTAGCGGGCGCAGCGGGGTGCCCTGGGCCGGGGTCGCGGGGGCCGCGGGCGGCGGTGCCACCGGTCGCGGCGGGAGTTCCGCCGCGGGCGCCGGAGCGGGGGCCGCCAGCGGGACGGGGCCGGGCGCGCCCTCGCCGTCCCAGCCGATCTCGACGCTGCGCAGCAGGTCCGCGAAGACCTCCGTGTAGAGCGCCCAGTCCTCGCCGTGCGCCGTGCCGAGCTGCACCGTCAGGACCGAGAGACCGTCCGGCAGCGGCAGGAAGGCCTGTACCACCGAACTCACCACCCAGCGCCGCAGCCCGTCCGGGGCCAGTGCGGCCGGCACCGCCGCGGTCCGGCCCTGGACCAGCACGGCGGCCGGTCCGGACGGCACGATGACCGTCCAGACTTCGGCCTGGGGCCGGGCGTCGGCCAGTTGGGCGGCGAGCTCGGTGATCGGGCGGGGGCTCTGGCCGAGCGCCACGACCAGTGAGGCGTTGCTCGGCCGCCCCTCGATCCGGAGCGCCGCCACCCCGGCGTAGAGCACGTCGGCCGCCTCGGTCTCCTCGGCCAGCGTCGCGGCGACCACGGCCCAGTCGCGCCGGGTCGCGGTCCCGCAGCCGGCGAACAGCTCGTCGGCGACCTCGCCCAGCTGCTCGGCCAGCGCCCGCTCACCGCCGCGCGCCGTCAGGGCATGGAAGGCGGGCGGGACGGCGAGCCGGACCCGTACGCCGCTGCCGGTGGGCAGTTCGGCGGCCGTCAGGGTCTGCCGGCCGTCGGCGAGTTCGGCCAGCGGGGCGGTGAACTCGGGGCGCAGCCGGGCGGCCGAGGGCTCCGCGCTGACCGGCAGCTGGAAGGCGGCCGCGTCCAGCGGACGGTAGAGCCCGTCGACTCCGCGCACCGGCCCCTCGCCGTAGCGGGCGAGCAGACGCCGGACGGTGCCGGCGGCCGAGGCCGCCTCCGCGCCTGGTGCCGGGACCGAGCCGCCCTCGACGAGGGTGCCGAGTCCGCGCACCGCCAGGCGGCCCGGTCCGGCGGGGGAGAGCCACTGCTCGAAGAGCGGGCCGGTGCTGGGGGCTGACGCCTCGTCGAGTGGGCCGGCGCCGATGGCTGACGCCTCGTCGAGTGGGCCGGCGCCGATGGCTGACGCCTCGTCGAGTGGGCCGGCGCCGATGGCTGACGCCTTGTCGAGTGGACCGGTGCCGGCGGCTGACGCCTCGTCGGATCGCGCGCGCAGGGCGGTGTGCGGCTGGCGGGAGACCTCGGCGCCGAGCAGGGCGTGGGCCATCGAGTCCAGGGTCGCGGAGATCCGGTCGGCGGCGGCCGCGACCTCCGCGCCACCGCCGGCGTAGCCGTCCTGCGTCATGGTCGGGAGCCCCCTGTTCTGCTGTGCCGATCCCCGTACCGCGATGCCTTTCTATCAGAGCCCGGCCGGCCGGTCCGAGCCCGGACAGTCGCTGTGAGTCCGGACGGTCCGTCAGAGCTCGGACGACCGCTGTGAGCCTGGACGGTCCGTCAGAGCCAAGACGGGGCCGGGCCGGGGCCGGGTTTCGGGCTCAGGCGTGGCCCAGGGCCAGTGGGCCGAGGATCTCGGCCAGCCCGGGGACGGCGAGCAGCCCGGCCAGGTCGTGGATCAGGGCGCCGGTCGGGCTGCCCGGGTGCTCGGAGGCGAGGAAGCCGCCGAGGGCGCGGGCCAGCTCCGGCTCCCGGGAGGCCGCCACCACCAGGGCGGCGACGAAGTCCTGGACCAGCCGCAGCTGCACCAGTTCGCGCGGCTCGCGCTCCCGGTCGGCGAGCCAGTCCAGCGAGGTGATCTCGACGTTGGCGATCCAGGACCGGACCGTCAGCCGCAGCCGGGGCCCGGCCGGGACCGGTCCGAGGTGGCTCAGGATCTGGTCGTGCGCGGCCCGCCGGACCTCGTCGATCACCGCGTTGGTCCCGGGGCTGGCCGCCACCGAGCCGCCGCGCAGCAGGGCCGCGAAGCCGGGGCCGTGGCTCTCCACATAGTCCAGGTAGCGGCCCATCACCCGCAGCAGCCGCTCGGAGAGCGGCCCGTCGGCCGGCTCCTCGAAGCGGCCGGCCAGTTCCCGGCCGGCCCGGCGCAGTGACTCCTCGTAGATCGCCTGCTTGCCGGGGAAGTAGTGGTAGACCAGCGGCCGGGAGGCGCCGGCCGCCGCCGCGATGTCGTCGATCGACACCTCCTCGGGCGGCCGGGCGCTGAAGAGTTCCAGGGCGACGGCGATCAACTGCTCGCGCCGCTCGTCCACGCTCAGCCTGCGCCGCGGTGCGGTCCGGGGAGCCGCTGCGGGCGTACGGGGTGCCATGGCACCGAACTCTAGACCGACTGGCCACGGGGGGTGGAAGAAGGAGCGCCCGCCGCGTCGGCGGCTGGTGTCCGCGTCGGGCCGGGTCCGGGGTGCCGACGAGGGGCCCTGACGCAGGGCCCCTCCTGCCAGGGCGACCGAGGAGAAGCCGGCCGGAGGCCGGGGGAGAGAGGCCGGGCGCCGCGACGCCGCCCCCATCGCCGGTCGGTCTTGGACCGCAGATGACGAAAGTCTGACGTGCGGGCTCCAGGGCTGTCCGCGGGGGGCCGGAGGTGGCCACAATTGGCCTTGTGAACGAGAACGCACCGACCCCGGGCACACCGGTGGGCCGGCGACTGGTGCTGGGCATGATCGGCCTCGGCGCGGCGGGAGTGGCGGCCGGGCCGGTCATACAGCGCGCGCTGGACTCGGTGCTCGCCTCGGTCGCGCAGAAGGACCCCACCGGGCTGACCGGGCTGCTGCCCGGCGGTGGCGGCTTCCGCTACTACTCGGTGACCGGTTCGGTCCCCGAGAAGACCGCCGCGACCTACCAGCTGACCGTCGACGGCCTGGTGGACCACCCCACCAGCTACCGGCTCGCCGACCTCCAGGCCCTCCCGCAGACCCGGATCGTGCACGACGTCCAGTGCGTGACGGGCTGGCGGGTCCCGGCCACGCCGTTCGAGGGGGTCCGGCTGGCGGACCTGCTGGACGCGGCGGGGGTGCGCTCCGGGGCCACCGCCGTCCGGTTCAGCTGCTTCGACGGCAGCTACACCGAGAGCCTCACCCTCGACCAGGCGCGCCGCGACGACGTGCTGGTCGCGCTCACCATGCAGGACCAGCCGGTCACCCACGCGCACGGCGGCCCGGTGCGGCTGTACGTGGCCCCGATGTACTTCTACAAGTCGGCGAAGTGGCTCTCGGGCATCACGCTCACCTCCGACGTCCAACCCGGCTACTGGGAGCACTACGGCTATGACACGGACGCCTGGGTGGGCAAGTCGAACGGACGCGACGATGCCCCGACCAGCTGAGCCCGCGAGCACCCTGAGCCCCGCCCGCCCCGGCGGCCGGCTGCCCCGGTTCACCCGCGCCGAGCGCTGGGTGCACCGCGCCACGGCCACCCTGATGCTGACCTGCGTGGTCACCGCGGCCTTCCTCTACCTGCCGCAGCTCTCCGAACTGGTGGGCCGGCGCCGCCTGGTGGTCACCGTGCACGAGTGGGCCGGGCTGGCGCTGCCGGTGCCGGTCCTGCTCGGGCTCGCCTCGCGCGCGCTGCGCCGGGACCTGGGCCGGCTGAACCGCTTCGCCTCGTACGACCGGGAGTGGCTGTGGGCGACCCTGCGGCGCTCGTACCACCGGCGGGCGGGCAAGTTCAACGCCGGGCAGAAGCTCTACGCGGGCTGGATCGCCGGGGCCGCGCTGGTGATGATCGGCACCGGTCTGCTGATGTGGTTCACCCACCTCGCGCCGCTGGTGTGGCGCACCGGCGCGACCTTCGTGCACGACTGGCTGGCGCTGGCGGTGGGTGTGGTGGTCGCCGGGCACATCTGGATGGCGCTGCGCGACCCGGAGGCCCGGCGCGGCATGCGCACCGGGAGCGTGGACCCGCTCTGGGCCACCCGCGAGCACCCGCAGTGGGAGCCCTACGAGGCGGAGTCCGAGGCGGGGACGGCGTCGGGGCGCGAGGCGAGGTAGCGGCGGTAGGCCTCGCGGCCGTCCGGGATGAACTCCCAGCTGTCCAGCCGGTCGGCGATCTGCTCCTCGGTGAGCCAGCCGTGCCAGTCGATCTCCTCGACCTGCGGGCTGACCGGGCCGGTCCAGCGGGCCTGGTAGACGTCGCAGAACCAGGAGAAGGCCTCGGTCTCGAAGAGGAACTTGAAGAGCGGCTCGGGCTGCACGCCGATCACCCCGAGCTCCTCCTCGGCCTCCCGGACGGCGGCCTGGGCGTAGCTCTCGCCGGAGCCGACCACGCCGCCCACGAAGACGTCGTAGGTGCCTGGCGCGAACTGCTTCTCGGCCGACCGGCGGTGGACGAACACCCGCCCCTCGGCGTCGCGGACCAGCACCATCACGCAGCGGTGGGTCAGCCGCTGCCGGATCACCTCACGGCGCGGCGAGGTGCCGATGACCCGGTCGTCCAGGTCGACCACGTCCAGCAGCTCATCGGAAGGGTTGTTCATCAGCTCAGAATAAAGTGCGGGAAGCAGGTATTCGGATGAAGTGAGGCACGGCGTGGTGGAGATCCTGGGTGGGACGGCCGAGGGCTTTGAGCCGGTTCGGGAGGCGTTCGCCCGCAACTTCCGGGATCACGGCGAACTCGGTGCCGCGTTCGCGCTGTACGTACGTGGCCGCAAGGTGGTGGACCTCTGGGGCGGTGACGCGCGGCCCGAGGTCGGCGGTCGTCCGGCGCCGGCCGTCGCCTGGAACGCCGACACCGCCCAGGTGCTGCGTTCGGTGACCAAGGGCTGCACCGCGGCCTGCGCGCTGCTGCTGGCCCAGCGCGGACAGCTGGACCTGGACGCGCCGGTCGCCTCGTACTGGCCGGAGTTCAAGGCGGCCGGCAAGGAGCGGATCCCGGTGCGCTGGCTGCTCTCGCACCGCGCCGGGCTGCCCGCGCTGGACGTCCCGCTGCGGGTGGAGGACGTGCTGACCTGGGAGCCGGCGGTCGCGGCGGTGGCCGCCCAGCGGCCGGCCTGGGAGCCGGGCACCGCGCACGGCTACCACCCGTACACCTTCGGCTGGCTGGTCGGCGAGGTGGTCCGGCGGGCCAGTGGGCGAAGCGTCGGGCGCTACTTCGCCGAGGAGATCGCCGGTCCGCTCGGTCTGGACCTGTGGATCGGGCTGCCGCCGGGCCTGGCCCCGCGGGTGGGGCGGCTGGTGGACCTGCCCGCGCCGCCGGCCGCGGCCCGGCCGGGCGCGAACGGGCTGCGGCTGCGGCCCAAGCGCTCGGTCGCCGAGGCCTACCAGGACCCGACCTCGCTGACCGCGCGGGCCTTCGCAGTGGTGCGGCCGGCGCTGGACCTGAACGACCCGGCCGCGCAGGCCGCCGAGATTCCCGGCGCGAACGGGATCGGGACGGCGCGGTCGGTGGCCCGGTTCTACGCGGCGCTGATCGGCGCCGCGGACGGGCCGGACGGGCCGCTGCCCGCGCTCTTCGAGCCGCCTGCGCTGGCCGAGGCGATGGGCCCGGCCTCGGACGGACCGGACCGGGTGCTGATCGTCAACTCCCGCTTCGGGCACGGCTTCTTCCGGCACGGTCCGACCTCGCCGATGTCCTCGCCGGCCGCCTTCGGTCACCCGGGACGCGGCGGGGCGCTCGGCTTCGCCGACCCGGACCTCGGGCTCGGCTTCGGGTACGTCACCAACGGCATGCAGCCCGGGGTGACCGGTGACATCCGCTCGCGGAGCCTGATCGCGGCGGTCCGGTCCTGCCTGGAGTAGGACCAGTGCCGTGCGGAGGGTCCGCCGGCCCTGTGGTCGGCGGACCCTCTCGGCCCTGGGCCTCCAGCGCGAGCTGACGGGTGCTCAGCACGCCGCCCCACTGCTCACCGCCGCTCAGCCGAGGTCCAGCGCGGCCGACTCCTGGTCGGTGAGCAGCCGTGAGCGGGTGAGGAAGCGCAGCCCGGTCGGCGACTCCAGTGAGAAGCCGCTGCCCCGCCCGGGGACGACGTCGATGGTCAGGTGCGTGTGGGACCAGTACGCGTACTGGTCGCGCGCCATCCACACCGGGACCGGCGCCAGCCCGTCCACCGCGAGTTCGCCCACCAGGACGTCGCCCGCGGAGGTCAGCAGCTCGCCGGCGGGGTAGCACATCGGCGCGGAGCCGTCGCAGCAGCCGCCCGACTGGTGGAACATCAGCGGGCCGTGCTGCTGCGTCAGTTCCCGCAGCAGTAGGGCGGCCGCCGGGGTCACCGCGACCTGGGAGGCGTTCATGGCTAGAAGAACCCCAGCGCCTTCGGCGAGTAGCTCACCAGCAGGTTCTTGGTCTGCTGGTAGTGCTCCAGCGCGGTGAGGTGGTTCTCCCGGCCGATCCCGGAGTTCTTGTAGCCGCCGAAGGCGGCATGAGCCGGGTACAGATGGTACGAATTCGTCCATACCCGGCCGGCCTGGATCGCCCGGCCCGCGCGGTAGGCGGTGGAGCCGTCCCGGCTCCAGACGCCCGCGCCCAGCCCGTACAGGGTGTCGTTGGCGATCGAGACGGCGTCCTCGAAGTCCTCGAAGCGGGTCACCGCGACCACCGGGCCGAAGATCTCCTCCTGGAAGATCCGCATGCTGTTGACGCCCTCGAAGACGGTGGGCGCCACGTAGTAGCCGCCGGAGAGTTCGCCGCCGAGGTCGACCCGCTCGCCGCCGGCCAGCACCTTGGCGCCCTCGGCCTGTCCGATGTCGATGTAGGAGAGGATCTTCTCCAGCTGGTCGTTGCTGGCCTGGGCGCCGACCATGGTCGCGGTGTCCAGCGGGTTGCCCTGCTTCATCGCGCGGACCCGGGCCAGGCCGTCGCCGAGGAAGCGGTCGTAGAGCGAGGACTGGATCAGCGCGCGGCTCGGGCTGGTGCAGACCTCGCCCTGGTTGAGGGCGAACATCGCGAAGCCCTCCAGCGCCTTGTCGTAGAAGTCGTCCTGTTCGGTGGCCACGTCGGCGAAGAAGAGGTTCGGGCTCTTGCCGCCCAGCTCCAGGCTGACCGGGATCAGGTTGGCGCTGGCGTACTGCATGATCAGCCGGCCGGTGGTGGTCTCGCCGGTGAAGGCGATCTTGCGGATCCGGCTGCTCGCGGCCAGCGGCTTGCCCGCCTCCACGCCGAAGCCGTTGACCACGTTGACCACGCCGGGCGGCAGCAGGTCGGCGATCAGCTCCATCAGCAGCAGGATCGAGGCCGGGGTCTGCTCGGCGGGCTTGAGCACCACCGCGTTGCCGGCCGCCAGCGCCGGGGCCAGCTTCCAGATCGCCATCAGCAGCGGGAAGTTCCACGGGATGATCTGGCCGACCACGCCGAGCGGCTCGTGGAAGTGGTAGGCGACGGTGTCCTCGTCGAGCTGCGACAGCCGGCCCTCCTGGGCCCGGATCGCGCCCGCGAAGTACCGCAGGTGGTCCACCGCCAGCGGCAGGTCGGCGGCCAGCGTCTCGCGGACCGGCTTGCCGTTCTCCCAGCTCTCGGCGACCGCGAGGGTCTCCAGGTTGGCCTCGATCCGGTCGGCTATCCGGTTCAGCACCAGGGCCCGCTCGGCCGGCGAGGTCCGCCCCCAGGCGGGGGCGGCGGCGTGCGCGGCGTCCAGCGCGAGCTCGATGTCCCCGGCGGTGCCGCGGGCCACCTCGCAGAAGACCTGGCCGGTGACCGGGGTGGGGTTCTCGAAGTACTGGCCCAGGACGGGGGCCACCCAGTCGCCGCCGATCCAGTTCTCGTAGCGGGCGCGGTAGCCGGTCGGAGGCTGGTAGATCGTCAAGTCGTTCTTCTCCCCACAAGGTTGTGACTCTTCGGGTCGAGGTGCCTTCGACACCCTAGCCGCGCCCTCCGCACTCGGCTACGGTGCGTGCGGCGGTGCTCACTCCTCCTGGTAGCGCCCGGTCCGGCTCTCCCAGCTGAGGTAGCCGGTCAGCCAGGCGGTGAGCCCGTCGGCGTACCGCTCGGCGGTCCGGCTCTGCTGCGGGCCGAGCTCCAGCTCCCGGTAGGTGCGCGGCAGTTCGTCGACCAGCCGGGTGTACCGGTCGACCATCGACTGGGCCTCGGCGAGCACCGCCGAGCCGGCCTCCGCCAGCGTGCAGCCGCGCTCGCGCTGGACGATCATCACCAGGTTGTTCACGTCCCCGCGGGGTGCCTCCTGGGGGTAGGAGCGGACGTCGTTGGTGAGCGAGGGTATGTCGGCGGCCAGCTGTCTGAGCTGTCTCAGGTGCGGGGAGTGGAAGGCGGCGGGGGCCACCTCGAAGCGGCCCAGGCGCTCCACCATGTCCAGCACCGACTCCATCGCGGCGGTGCCCCGGCGCAGGATCAGGTACCCCTCGCGGTCCGGCGGCAGGCCGCCGCGGCGCCCGGCCGCCTCGGCCGGGTGGCTGGCGAAGTACCACTCCCAGTGGTAGGTGGCCCGGGCCCGCCAGCGGTCGGACATGCCGAGGCTGATCCGGTGCCAGAGGTCCTCGAAGGCGCGGGTGCACGGGGAGAGGGTCGTGGCCGGGCGCCGGCCGTGCAGCACCTCGGTGAGCTCCTCGCAGATCGCGGCCACCTCGCCGGGGCGCTGGCCGAGCGGTCCGTCGAACTGGTCGTCGAAGAGGAAGTAGAAGCCCATCAGGTCGGTGGCGAGGGTGAGTTCCTCGGGGGTGCAGTCGGGGTAGCTGAGCGCGGCCAGCCCGGCCACGTCCCAGCGGGCGTACTCGGCCCGGGTCAGGGCGCTCCCCAGCATGTCGAACTCGTCCAGCCAGCGCAGGTGCCGCGCCTCGGCCGCGGCTCGGTGCGGGCTGAGCCGCAGTGGGTAGGGAAGTTCGAGAACGGCGACATCGGACATCGGACTCCCGGGGCGGCGAGGGCTGGTGTCTCTGGTGGTGCGATGGGCGGTGCGAAGGTCATGTGCGTCCCCGAAGCGCATCTTGCCGATCAGACCATCAGATTGCATGGATGGAGCAGCAATTGCCCCGGGCATCCGGAGTTGAACCCTCCTCAAGTGCCCGGGCCTGCGCGAACACTCCGCGCGTGGGCCCCGGCGGCGCTAATCTCGCAGCAGGGCCGGGCACGCCGAAGGTCGGCGGTGCGCCCGAGGTGACGGCGCGCCAGCATATGACGGCGTGTCATGCGACGGCGAGGCGGAGGGACCGACGGTGGACCAGGAGCAGAGCGAGCAGGTGGCCCCGGACGGGCCGGCGGCCGAGGAGTTTCCCGGGCAGTCGGGCCTGCCCGCGCTGCACGAGCGGGACTCGGCGATCCGTACGGCGGGGCTGGCCATCGACTCGCTCTGCCGCGAGTTCGCGGCCGGCGGCGTGGAACTCGGCTCACTGCTGCTCTACAGCGGTGACGCGGGCCTCGGCAAGACCAGCATGCTCCAGCAGGTCCGGGCGCTGGCCGGCCGCCAGGGCGACTGCACGGTACTGACCGCCCGGGCCGGTGAGCAGCGCCGGGACGAACCCTTCTACGTGCTGCGCCAGCTGCTGCTGCCCGCGCTGCTGCGACTGACGCAGGAGGAGCAGCAGGAGGTCTTCGGCACCTGGTACGAGATCGCCGGCCCCGCGGTCGGCGTGGTGGCCGGCGGCGCGGAGCTGGACCCGCAGAGCGTGCTGGCCGGCCTGGACTACGTGGTGACCCAGCTCGCCCGGCTGCGGGCCCCGCTGGTGATGATCGTCGACGACCTGCACTGGGCCGACGCGGAGTCCTTCCGCTGGCTGGAGGCGTTCGCGGTGCGCTCCCCGGAGCTGCCGGTGCTGCTCGCACTCGCCTGGCGCTCGCGCGAACTGCCCGAGGAGGCCAGGCTCTTCCGGCGGCTGGTGGCCGCCAACTCGCACCGGCACCTGGAGTTCCAGCCGCTGCAGCCGCCCTCGATCGAGAAGCTGGTCCGGGCGGTCTACCACGAGAGCGCCGAGGACGCCTTCTGCCGGCAGGTCTGGGCGGTCACCGGCGGCAGCCCCTACCTGACGAACGCGCTGCTCGCCAGGCTCGCCGAGCGCGGGATCGACCCGGTCGACGAGTCCGCGCCGCTGCTGCACAACCTGGCCGCCGAGGCCGACGGCATGACTCGTGAACTCTGGCTCGCCAAGCTCGGGGTGAAGACCCTGGCGTTCGCGCACGCCGCCTCGATGCTCGGCTCCCAGATCTCGCCGCGGGTGGCGGCCCGGATAGCCGGCCAGCCCCCGGCCACGGCGGAGGAGTCGATCAACGAACTGCGCCGGCACCAGGTGCTGACCGGCCCGGCGGCGGGCCCGCTGGAGTTCGTCCACCCGCTGATCGCCACCTCGGTCTACCGCTCGATGCGCGAGGGGATGCGCACCGCGATGCACGGCAAGGCGGCGGTCGAGGTGGAGAACGCCGGACTGCCGATCACCGAGGCCTCCCGGCACCTGCTGCAGACACTGCCGGAGGGAGACCCCGATGTGGTCTCCAAGCTGCGCCGGGCCGCCCGCGAGCACCTGGCCGTCGGCGCCCCGGAGGCCGCCCAGCGCTGTCTGGAACGGGCCCTGGAGGAGCCGCCGGAGGACGAGGAGCTGGCCGAGGTGATCTACGAACTCGGCTGCTCCGCGCTGCTCACCAACCCCGAGACGACGGTCCGTCAGCTCCGGCTCGCCCTCGAAACCCAGGGCCTGGCGGCCGACCTGCGGGTGGACGCCACCTTCCGGCTCTCCGAGGTGCTCGCGCACAGCGGGCAGCTGCGCGAGGCGGCCGAGGTCACCCTGGTGGAGGCGATGCGCACCGAGCCGGGGCCCGGCCGGGTGCGGCTGCAGGTGGCGCACTTCATGTGGGCGGCCTTCCAGCGCGAGGAGGACGACGGCCCGGGCCGCTCGCGCCGGCTGGCCGAGCTGCACCGGAGCCTGACCGAGGACGACACCAACGCCCGGGCGGTCCGCGCCCTGCGGGCCTGGGACCTGGCCCTGCAGGGGGCGAGCGTCGCCGAGGTGCTGGCGCTGGTCGACGCCGCGCTGGAGGACGGCAGGCTGCCGGCCGGGATGAACTGGACGAGCACCACCTGGGGCCTGGAGCTGCCCGGGATCATCGGTCTCACCTATGTCTACACCGACCAGCTGGACCGGGCCGAGAAGCTCTTCGAGGAGGCCATCCGGGCCTTCGAGGTGGCCGGTTGGGGCGGCGGCCACAAGGGCTTCGCCTACTTCCTGATGGGGCTGGTGCGGTTCCGGCGCGGGGCGCTCGCCGAGGCGGAGGAGTTCCTGCGCGGCGCCCTGCGGATCGCGGACCGGCTGGGCAGCGGCCTTCCGCTGCACTGGGACGCGGTCGGCGTGCTGGCGGACACCCTGCTCGCCCGGGGCCGGGCCGAGGAAGCCTGGAAGCTGGCCGAGCACTACGGCTTCGCGCCGCCCTACCACCCGACGGCGATGGTGCTGCCGGACGCGCCGACCCTCTACGGAAAGCTCCAGCTGGCCCAGGGCGACCGGGAGAACGCGGCCCTGACGCTGCGCCAGGTCGGTGCCCAGCTGACCGATCGCGGCTGGCACAACACCATCTGGGCGCCCTGGGCCGGCCACCTGGCCGAGGCCGTCCGGGCGAGCGATCCGGAGCAGGCCCGCGAGCTGGCCCGGTACGAGGTGGAGCGGGCCCGCCGGTTCGGGGCCGAGTCGGCCGTGGGCATCGCGCTGCGGATGGCCGCCGGGACCTTCGAGGGCCAGCGGGCGGTGGAGCTGCTGGAGGAGGCCGTCCAGCTGCTCGGGCGCTCCCCGGTCGGCTACGAGCATGCCCACGCGCTGGTCGAGCTGGGCGGCGCGCTGCGCCGGGTGGGGCGGCTGACGGACGCCACCGAGTACCTGCACCAGGGGATGGAGCTGGCGGTGGAGTGCAACGCCGACGGGCTGGTGGCCCTGGCCCGCGAGGAGCTCAAGGCCTCCGGCCTGCGGCCGAACCGGCTGCGGACCACCAGCAAGGACGCGCTGACCAAGTCCGAGTGGGAGGTGGCCGAACTCACCGTGCGGGGCGCCACCCCGCTGGAGATCTCCGAGCGCCTGGACGTCCCGCTCAGCCTGGTCAACCGCCGCCTGGCGGCCGTGCACCGCAAGACCGGCACCAGCCGCGAGGGCCTGGCCGCGGCCCTCGGCCTGCAACGGCGCGAACCCGAACCCCCGGCGCAGTCGGCGGGCTAGCGTCGGGCGGCGTTGTCGGTGGCGGCTGCGGCTGGGGTCGGGCTCGCCGCGCTGCCCGGTTCGGGTTTCGCTGTGGTGCTGCCCAGGGTTGGGCCCGCCGTGGCGCCGCCCGGTTCGGGCCCGCCGTAGCGCCGCCCGGTTCGGGCCCGTCGTGACGCCGTCCGGCTGGGGCCCGCTGCGGTGCCGATCCGGCAGGATCTCTCGTGCAAGCCCTAGGCTGGGCAAACGAGCCGGTCACGGCAGTGGAACGGCAGTGAAGAGGAGCAGGAAGATGACGCTGACGCCCCAGCAGGGAGCCGGTCCGCAGGCCCGGTTCGAGGTCACGCGGGCCCCGCTGGAGTTGGGTGAGGCCGGTGCGGTGGTCGAGTGCTGGACGCTGCGGGCCGGTGCGTTCGAGGCCACGGTGCTGACCCACGGCGCCATCCTGCACACCGTCAGCGTCCCGGACCGGGCCGGTGCGGTGGCCCAGGTGCTGCTCAGCCCGGCGGACCCGGCGCAGATCCCCGGTCCGGCCCGGCACTACGGCAGTACGGTGGGCCGGTACGCCAACCGGATCGCGGACAGCCGGATCACCCTGGACGGCGTGACGCACGAACTCGCCCCCACCGGCTCCGGTGTGACCCTGCACGGCGGCCCGGAGGGTTTCTCCGACCGGCTCTGGACGGCGCGCGAGGTGACCGACGACGAGCGCGTCGGCGTCGAGCTGCACCTGCACAGCCCGGACGGCGACCAGGGCTTCCCCGGCGCGCTCGACCTGTGGGTGACGTACCTGCTGGATCCGGCGGGGGAGCTGGCGATCGGCTACCGCGCCGTCACCACCCGCCCCACGGTGGTCAACCCGACCAACCACGCGTACTTCAACCTGGCCGGTGAGGGCAGCGGCGACGTGCTCGGCCACCTGCTGACGGTGGACGCCGACGCCTACACCCCGACCGACGAGCGGCAGATCCCGTTCGGCCCGTTCGAGCCGGTGGCGGACACCCCGTTCGACTTCCGGACCGCCCGGCCGATCGGGGCGGCGATCGGCGAGGACCACCCGCAGTTGCGCGGCACGGGCGGCTACGACCACAACTGGGTGCTGCGCCCGCGGCCGGTGGACGGGCTGCCGGCCCGCGCGGCGCTGCTCGCGGACCCGGTCTCGGGTCGGACGCTGGAGGTGCTGACCACCGAGCCCGGCCTACAGGTCTATACCGCCAACAGTTTCCACGGCGAGGTGTCCGGCGCGGCCGGTGTGCCCTACGGGCCGTTCGCGGGGGTCGCGCTGGAGACCCAGCACCACCCGGATTCGCCGCACCAGGCGGGCTATCCGTCCACGATCTTGCGTCCGGGTGAGGAGTTCCGCTCGCTGACCGTCTTGCGCTTCGGCTGCGGTTTTCCCTCCAGTCACACGGTATGACTAGTATCACTGCGTCAAAGGTCGTACCCCAGGCGGTTGGTCATGCCCGGCCGCCGCCCTCCTTGAGGAGAATGCCCTGCGCACGCGTAGAGCCTCCAGGAGCAGGCGCTCGCGCCTCTCCCTGCGGACCGCACTGCTGGTCCTGGCCATCGTCCCCAGCATCGCGCTCGCCGCACTCTGGGCGGTGACCACCGGACAGACCCTGCTCGACTTCCAACGGCAGGCCGCCCAGGGGCTGCTGGCACAGAAGGCGGGACAGCCGTCGAACATCGTCTACTACAACCTGCAGGAGGAGCGCCGGCTCAGCGCCGAGTCGCTCGCCCGGCCGGGTACCGTCGACGACGCGCTGTCCCGCCAGCGGAAGTCGACCGACGACGCGGTCCGCACCTTCCAGTCGCTCTCCGGCGTCGACGCCGCCGACGCGCCCGCCGAGGTGCGCGACGCGGTCCGCCAGGCCCGTGAGGCGATGGCCGAACTGCCCAAGCGCCGCGCCGCGGTGGACCAGGGCGCGGCGGACCAGCAGAGCACCTACACGTTCTACACCGACCTGATCACGGTGGACCTCAAGCTGTTCACCGCGCTCAGCCACGTGGACAACGGCGAGGTCACCTACGTCTCACGCACCCTGGTCGACACCTTCTGGGCCAAGGAGATGATCGCCCGCGAGGACGCGGTGCTGGCCCGCGGCTGGCCGAGCGGCAAGCTCAGCGCCGCCGACTTCCAGATCGTCCAGCAGTCCATCGCCGACCAGGCGTTCCTCTACTCGGTCAAGGTCGGGCCCTACCTGCCGGCCCGCGAGGCGGCGATGTGGCAGCAGGCCACCGCCGGCGCCGCCTGGCAGTCCAAGGCCACCGTCGAGCAGGCCCTGCTGCGGCCGGTCGCCGCGGACGCGGACGGCAACGTCAAACTGCCGCCGTACCAGGCCCAGTGGCGCCAGGCCGTCGACCAGGTCACCCCGCAGCTGGTCTCGATGATGGAGAGCCGGACCGCGGGCGTGGTCGAGACCGGCAAGAGCAGCATCATCGCGCTGGTCATCAAGGTCGTGCTGACCAGCGTCGTCGGCCTGATCGCGGTGATCGCGGTGATCATCACCTCCTGGCGGCTGGCCCGTTCGCTGCGCCGCCGGATCGTCGACCTGCAGAGCCAGGCCGAGGACCTGGAGCGGACCCTGCCCGAGGTGGTGGAGCGGCTGGGCCGCGGCGAGCAGGTGGACCTGGAGGTGGAGAGCCAGGCGATCACCGCCGGCGCCACCGGCCCGGAGGGCGACGAGCTGAGCCGGCTGCGCCGCTCGCTCAACCTGGCCCGCACCAGCGCCCTGACCACCGCCGTCCAGCAGGCCGAGCAGCACCGCGGCTTCGAGCGGCTGCTGCAGCGCATCGCGCGCCGCACCCAGCTGCTGATCGGCCTTCAGCTCAAGAAGCTGGGCGAGATGGAGCGCCGCCACGAGGACCCGGAGGTGCTGGAGGGCCTCTTCGACCTCGACCACCTGACCGCCCGGCTGCGCCGCTACGAGGAGAACCTGGTGATCCTCGGCGGCGGCCAGCCGCAGCGCCGCTGGCGCAAGCCGGTCCCGCTGCTGGACGTGCTGCGCGCCGCCCAGGGCGAGGTGCAGGACTACCGCCGGGTGGTGATCGACGTCGAGGGCAGCCCGTGGATCTCCGAGCGGGCGGTCGGCCCGGTGGTCCACGTGCTCGCCGAGCTGATCGAGAACGCCGCCTCCTTCTCCAAGCCGCCCACCCCGGTGGAGGTCCGGGCCGCCCTGGTCGGCCGGGGCCTGGCGATCGAGATCGAGGACCGGGGCCTGGGCATGGAGGCCGAGCAGTACGAGGCGGCCAACGACCTGATGACCCATCCGCCCCGGCTGGACGTGCTGGCGCAGGCCGACGACATCCGCCTGGGGCTGTACGTGGTCGCGCGCCTCTCCGAGGGCCTGGGGCTGCGCGTCGAGTTCCGCCCCTCGGCCTTCGGCGGCACCCGGGTGGTCGTGCTGATCCCGGGCGAGCTGGTCACCGCGGACGACAGCGCGCAGCCGGTCGCCGAGCCGATCGCGCTGCCGACCCGGGCCCGGCACGGTGTGGCGATCCCGTTCGCGCCGGTGGCGGTGCCCGAACAGGCGGACGGCGGCGGCTTCCAGCCGGTCCGCGACGCCGCGGCCGAGCCGGCCCCGTACCAGCCCGAGCCGTACCAGCCGGCCCCCCAGCAGCCGGCCCCGTACGAGCCGGCCCCGGTCTCCTACGAGCCGGTCTCCTACGAGCCGACCTCCTACGAGACGGAGCCGGCCTTCGAGCCGGCGCCCTACCAGTCCGCGCCCGCCTCGCTCTTCCAGCCCGCGCCCGGCTACACGGCGCTGCCCGCGTCCGCCCGGCCGTCCTGGGCGGCCCCGGCCCAGGAGTACCACGAGCACCCCGCGGAGGTCCCCGAGGCGCCGCTGCCGCAGCGGGTGCGCCAGGCCAGCCTGGCCGCCGAACTGCGCAGCACGGAGACCGCCCCCGCGCCCACCGAGGGACGGACGAACACCCCCTCCCGCGCGGGTGCGGCGATCGGCGCCTTCCAGCGCCAGTCCCGGGCCGCCCGGCTGGCCCCCGACCCCAGCACCGAACCCCACGTTCCTACGACGGAAGACCGGTCATGACGCGCACCATCGCCACTCACCAGGATTTGGACTGGCTGCTGGACGGACTCGTCGACTCGGTGGCCGGCACCAGACACGCCGTCCTGCTCTCCGACGACGGCCTGGTGGTCAGTCACTCCCGGAGCATCGACCGGGCCGACGCCGAGCGGCTGGCCGCGGTGGCCACCGGCCAGCAGAGCCTGGCCCGCGGCGTCGGCCAGCTCTTCGACGGCGGCCAGGTGCACCAGGTGATCGTCGAGCTCGCCGAGCTCTGGCTCTTCATCACCGGGGCCGGCCAGGGCACCCACCTGGCGGTGATCGCCTCCCAGGACGTGGACGCCGAGGTGATGTCGGTGGCCATGCACACCCTGGTCCAGCGGGTCGGCCAGAAGCTCAGCACGCCCGTTCGGGGCGGCGCCGGGTGAGGCCGCACTGGAGCGAGGAGGAGGGCGCGGGCGAGGACGGCTCGGACTCGATGGTCCGCCCGTACACCATCACCCGCGGCCGCACCGCGCCCGAGCGCGACGACCTCACCCTGATCACCGTGCTGACCGCGGTGCAGCTCCCCGCGGACCAGTACGGCCGCCCCGCCGCGCGCGGGCTGCAGCCCGAGCACCGGGCGATCCTGGCCCGGTGCGCGCGCCCGGCGGCGGTGGCCGAGGTGGCGGCCGACCTCGACCTGCCGGTCTCGGTCACCAAGATCCTGCTGGGCGACCTGATCGCCCAGGGCCTGCTCCAGGCCAGGGCCCCGCTCTCGGTGGCCCGGGCCGGCGGCGGCGTGGACATCGGCCTGCTGACCGCGGTACGTGACGGACTCCGGAGACTGTGAAGAAGATGACCAGCACTCAGACGGCGCCCGCAGCCGTCAAGATCCTGATCGCGGGCGGTTTCGGCGTGGGCAAGACCACGCTGGTCGGGGCGGTCAGCGAGGTCGCGCCGCTGCGCACCGAGGAGTACCTGACCCGGGCCAGCGTCGGGGTCGACAGCCTGGACGGAGTGGCCGAGAAGGACACCACCACGGTGGCCCTGGACTTCGGCCGGATCACCATCAGCCCCGAGCTGGTGGTCTACCTGTTCGGCACCCCGGGCCAGGAGCGCTTCTGGTTCATGTGGAACGACCTGGTCAACGGCGCGCTCGGCGGGATCGTCATCGCGGACACCCGCCGGCTGGAGACCAGCTTCGCCTCGATCGACTTCTTCGAGAGCCGTGAGATCCCCTTCGTGGTGGCGGTCAACTGCTTCCACGGACGCAACACCCGCAGCCCGCAGGAGATCCGGGCCGCGCTCGACCTGGACCCGCAGGTCCCGATGCTGCTCGGCGACGTCCGCGAGCGGGCCTTCGGCCGCGACCTGCTGATCGCGCTGGTCGACCACCTGATGAACCTGCCCGCCGCGCTGCCGGTCGGCTGACACCTCTTCACCCCTGGAGACCTTCGCTATGACCACTCCTCTGCGCGTCCTCATCCACGGCGGCGGCATCGGCGGCCTGACCCTGGCCGTCGCGCTCGGCCGGCGCGGCCACCAGGTCGACGTCGCCGAGCTGCGCGGCGAGCTGGACGCCCTCGGGGTCGGCATCATCCAGCCCTCCAACGCGCTGCACGTGATGGCCGAGATCGGCGTGCTGGACGAGTGCCTGGCGGCCGGCTTCGAGTGGGAGGTGCTGACCATCTGCGACCCCGCCGGCGCCACCCTGGCCCGGATCCCGCAGCCGCGAATGGCCGACGCCCCCTCGAACAACGGCATACCGCGCCCGGCGCTGGCCAAGGTGCTCGGCCGGGCCGCGGCCGAGGCCGGCGCGCGGATCCACTTCTCCACCACGATCAGCGAGTTGAAGGACGACGGCGAGGGGGTGGAGGTCACCCTCTCGGACGGCGGCAGCGGCCGCTGGGACCTGGTGGTCGGCTTCGACGGCATCGGCTCGCCGCTGCGCACCCGGCTGTACGGCGACCGCTACGAGCCGCAGTACACCGGCTTCGCCAACTGGCGGGTGACGGTGCCGCGCGACCCCGAGGTGCGGGGCGTGGTGATGAGCGCCGGCAACCAGAACGCCAAGGCGCTGCTCACCCCGATCACCGAGGAGCTGATGTACCTGGGCACGGTCTTCGCCGAGGCGGAGGACTTCCGTCCCGACCCCGAGCACGCCCACGAGCAGCTCGCCGAGCGGCTGGCCGCCTTCTCCGGCCCGGTGGCCGGGGCGCTGACCCAGGTGACCGATCCGGCGGCGGTGGTCTACTCGCGGATCTCCCAGGTGACGGTCGAGGAGCCGTGGCACGTGGGCCGGGTGGTGCTGGCCGGCGACGCCGCGCACGCCAGCACGCCGCACCTGGCCCAGGGCGCGGCGATGGCCGTGGAGGACGCGCTGGTGCTGGCCCAGTCGCTGGACGAGCACGAGGAGGTGCCGGCCGCGCTGGCCGCCTGGGAGGCGCGCCGTCGCCCGCGCGCGATGTGGGTGCAGCAGATGTCGCGCGCCGTGCTCAAGCAGGAGACCGGCACGCCCACCACGCCCGAGGAGGACGAGCTGCTCAAGGTCGGCATCCCGGGCGCCGCGCACGTGCTGGTCAAGCCGTACTGAGGTCGCGTCAGCGGGCGCGGGACGTCGGCCCGGCCGACTTCCCGCGCCCGATGCTCTCTCAGGTGTGGTGCCAGGTCACCGAGAAGGCGTTGCCGCCGGTCAGCGCCGAGGTGCTGGCCAGGGTGGTGTCCGGGGTGGCCATGGTGATGTCGTCCGGGGCGAACTCGCCGATCGGGCGGCCGTTGGCGGTGGCGCCGGTGAAGGTGACCCGGCCGAAGTCGGTCAGCGGGAGCGGGCCGGTCAGCGTGGACGGGGCCTCGGCGATCACCTCGGCGGAGGCGCGCCGCGCGCCGCGCAGGCGCTTGGTCAGCGTGTGGCTCCAGCCCTGGGTGGTGTCGGCCAGCGCGAGGGTGAAGGTGCCCTGGGCGTCGGTGTCGACGCGCGCGGTGAACTGGTCGCCGGCCTGCACGGGATCGGCGAAGGCGACCGGGTAGGCGGGGTACATCTCGTACCAGGCGGTGTAGCTGGGCGAGCCGCTGGTGCAGTCGGCGGAGCTGCCGTTCTGCTCGACCGAGTCGCTGCCGTCGCCGTCCAGCCCGACCCAGAAGCTCGACCAGGTGTCGGCCGCAGTGCAGTCCGCGGCCGGCTGCACCCAGGAGGCGCTGACGCTGGTGAACTTGGCGCCGGTGGCCGCGTAGCCGGCCCAGTTGCCGCTGGTGCCCTGGACCACCTCGCCGTGCGGGCCGACGTGGTGCGGCCGGCTCGTGATCATCGGGGCCTGGAGCGGGCCGGGGG
>FTKT01457648.1_pt1 | contig 34292 bp, 24 predicted proteins | sample 1658271 | NCBI WGS metagenome assembly FTKT01 (sample SAMEA3914811, study PRJEB12502) | metagenome | biome: forest; material: soil | place: Canada | collected 2011-08-04 | depth 0.3 m | reverse complement strand
CGCCAGAACGGCACCGGCGGCAAGGTCCACCTAGGGAGCATTTCGAAACGGGGAGACCCGTACCTGCGCACGCTGCTCATTCACGGCGCTCGATCAGTTCTCTATCACTCTAAGACGCCAACGCCATGGCTGAAAGCCATTCAGGAACGAAGACCAGCCAACGTCGCAGCGGTCGCTGTCGCGAGCAAGATGGCCCGGACGGCATGGGCGATTCTCGCGCGTGGGCAGGCGTATGAGCGAGAACACGTTAGCATGAAGCCCGCCTGAGACGACGAGCGAAACGTAGTTCACCGAATTGGTTGCTGAGGTTGATTTGAATGTGATGGCAAGACAGGTCGGACCGCAAGAGCACAAACCTGAACACAGCCGTGCGCTTCGAAGCGCGTGAGCGAGATGAGGACGTTCTTGGCGAAATCCATCAGGGCCCGCAGGCTTCGGCTTGCAGCGCAAGGCCGGATATAAGACTGCAGCCAGTACCTCGTTGAGTGTCACATGAAGATCAGCTTTGCAAACTGGGCGGTGTCCATATAAGGCTGTGTGAAAACTCGCCGCCGAATGGCGAACTCGAAAAGTCGACGCGTCAAAACGCGCATAGTTGAACGATCGCGGCCTCGGCAAGGGTAAAGCCCCCCCCAAAAAGCGCGCGCTCGGGGTTTTCACACAGCCTCCAGCGCTTGCAGACGGACAGCCGCGACCGAACGAGGCCTGCTTTCGACGCGAAAGCAGACCGACGCGGCATCTGATCCTGGCCTTGCGCTGAATCAGCTCTTCAGCCCTGCAAGTACATCGGCCGACCGAATCGGCAATTCACGCAGGCGAAGCCCGACGGCGTTGAAGATCGCGTTGCCGATGGCAGGGCCGACGACGGTGGTCGCCGGCTCGCCCAGGCCCACGGGCATCTCGCTGCTGGCAATGAACTCGATGTCCATCTCGGGCACATCGCCCATCCGCAGCGGCGTGTAGCCGTCCAGGTTGGTGTCGGCCACCACGCCCTTGGTGAAGCGCGTGCCTTCGTGCAGCGCCATGCTGGCGCCCCACAACGCGCCGCCCTGCACCTGCGCGAGCGCGCCGTCCGGATGCACCACCGTGCCGGCGTCGACCACCAGGGTGAGCTTCTGCAGCTTCACGTAGCCCGTCTTGCGGTCGACGTGCACCTGGGCCACGCAGGCGACCCAGGTCGGCATGTCGCGCTCCTGGCCGAAGGTGGTGGCCAGGCCGAGCCCGGTGTCGGCCGGCAGCGTGCCGCCCCAGCCGGCCTTCTCAGCAGCCCGCTTGACCACGGCTGCCTGGCGCGCGGCGCCGCCGACGGTGGAGGGCGAGTTGCCGGCGTTGCGGCCTGCGGCGTCAAGCATGCCGATTCGGAACGCCACCGGATCGAGCTTGCGCGCGTGCGCCGCCTCATCGATGAAGGATTCGACCGCCCAGTTCGTCCAGCCCGGCCCGACCGAGCGCAGCCAGCCCGGGCGGAAGGCGCGGTTGGCCAGCGTGTTGGACAACGCGCGCACGCGTTGCGCGCCGACCGTGTACCAATGATCGGCACCGGAGATCGCGAACGGGTCGTACGGCGCGCCGTTCTTGCCCTTGGACAGGAACGCCGGGATCATGACCTGCGTGGGCCAGCCGGCCGACGCGGCGTGGTCCATCGCCACCACCTTGCCGGCGGCGTCGAACGCAATGCGCAGCTTCTGGATCGACGGCGAGCGGAACGAGTCGAACTGCACGTCGTCGGGCCGCGTGAACACCACCTTCACCGGCTTGCCCAGCGCCTTGGAGGCCAGCGCCGCCGGCACCGCGTAGTCGCCGTTCAGGCGCCGGCCGAAGCCGCCGCCGAGCAGGTAGGTGACCATGACGATCTTCTTCTCGTCGACGCCCAGCGCCTTGGCGAGCACAGGCAGCGCCAATGACTGCCACTGGTTGCCGGTGTGGATCTGCCAGACGCCGTCCTGGATGAACGCCAGCGCGTTGAGCGGCTCGAGCTGGAAGTGCAGCACACTGCCCGTCTTGTAGGTGGCGTCCAGCGCGCTGGCAGCGCCCTTGAACGCCGCGTCAACGCCGTCGTCGTCGACGACGAGGGCGCCTTCCTCGCCGGAGTCGATCTGCTTGGCGCCGAAGGCGATCACGTCTTCCTCGGACACGCCTGCGGTGTCGTCCGACTTCCACGTGACCTCCACCAGAGAGGCCGCCTTGAACGCGTTGTACGTGCTGTCGGCGAGGACGAGCACCCAGCCCGGCACCGTCTTGCTCGGGTCGTCGAGCACCAGGTGGCCCGCGTAGCCGGGCGAGCCCTTGGCCTTCGAATCGTCCACCGAGACCACCGTCGACCCGTTGCGCGTCGGCGGGATCTTGGGCGCCGCGTAGACCATGCCCGGCACTTTCGAATCGAGGCCGTAGATGGCCTTGCCGTCGGTCTTGTCGGGGATGTCGATCGCATGCGTGTCGACGCCGACCTGGCGGCGATCGACGGGCTTCTTCACCGGCATCGCCTTCAATTGGTCGGCGGTGTAACTCGCGCTGAGGCCGCCCTGCTTGACGATGTCGCCGTAGCTCACCGACTTCGCGCCCGCATGCACGAAGCCCGCTGCGGCGGTGCACCCGGCGGGGTCGGCACCCAGCATCTTCGCGCCGGCCGCGATCAGCGCCTGGCGTCCCGCCGCGCCGGCCTGGCTCAGCATCTGGAAGCTCTGCCACACCGACCAGCTGCCACCGGTGACCATCAGGCCCCACTTCGGATCGCTGTCGACGTGGTGGATGCGCACGTTGGCCCAGTCGGCCTCGAGCTCGTCGGAGACGATGCGCGCGAGCGCGGTGCCCACGTGCTGGCCCATCTCGGCGCGCATGACGCTGACCGTGACGATGCCGGCCGCGTCGATCCGATACCACATGGTCGGCTCGAAATCGCCGGACTGAACAGCGGCTTGCGGGCTGTCGACGCCGAATGCGTCGCGCGTGAACGCGAACACGAGGCCGCTGGAGGCGGATGCGATCAGGAAGCCGCGACGCGAAAGGCCAACGGCGGCGGTCTTGCGACCGAGGCGGTCAAGCATGCTTGGCGACCTCCGGCGCGGAGGCCGCGGCTGCTGCCGGCACGACGCCGTGCATCTCGACCGCGGCGATCTTGATCGCGCTGCGGATGCGCACGTAGGCCATGCATCGGCACAGGTTGCCGCTCATCACGCCGTTGATGTCTTCGTCGCTGGGTTGCGGGATGTCCTTGAGCATCGCCGCGGCCTGCATGATCTGCCCGGACTGGCAGTAGCCGCACTGCGGCACCTGGCAGGCAACCCAGGCCTTCTGCAAGGGATGCGAGTTGTCGGCCGACAGCCCCTCGATGGTGGTGATCGCCGCGCCGTCGACCAAGCTTACCGGCGTGATGCAGGAGCGTGTGGCACGACCTTCCACGTGCACGGTGCAGGCACCACACATGCCGATGCCGCATCCGAACTTGGTGCCGGTGAGATGCGCCGTCTCGCGAATCACCCACAGCAGCGGCGTGTCGTCGGGGACGTCGGCCGACATGGGCTTGCCATTGAGCGTGAAGGTGGTCGTCATGCGATGGGCTCTTCGAAGGCGAGGTTGCGGATGGCGTGCGGGGCGGGCGTCGGCGCGGTCAGGTCGTCTTGCCGCTGCGCACCTTGGCGACGACGCCGGGCACGTCGCTCCACGGGGGCAGCGTCGTGCGCGACTTGCGCAGATAGACGGCAATGGCCGTGACGTCGTCGTCGGACATGCCCACGCTGAACGCCGGCATCATCGTGCCGGGCAGGCCATCCTTGACGCTGATGCCGTGCAAGATCACCTGCACGAGATTGGTCGGATCGGGCGCGCTGATCGAGCTCTTCAGGCCCAGCTCAGGACGTGCCAGCTGTGGCCCCGACGTCGGGTTGTAGTGGCACGCGGCACAGGCGGACATGTAGAGGGCGGCACCATGGTCGCTCGCCTGCGACGCGTCGTAGCGCGATCTGGCGAGCGCATCGCCGACGATCTGGCCGACATCGGCCTTGCGATCGGCCGACCCGTTGATGCTGGCGATGTAGAGGGCCACGGCGTTCACGTCGGCATCGTCCAACAGCGCGTAGCCCTGGCGTACGACGTTGGACATCGGGCCAGCCGCGACGCCGTGGTACGGCGTGCCGCCGTTACGCAGGTAGTCGTGCAGTTCAGCAGCCGACCAGGGCACCGGCGCTGTGTTCACCGCGGTCAGGGCGGGTGCGAACCAGCCGTCGATCGCGGCACCTGCCAAGTGGGCATCCTGCTTTTCGGCGCCGAGCGCGTTGCGTGGCGTGTGGCAGGCGCTGCAGTGCGACAGGCCTTCGGCCAGGTAGGCGCCATGGTTCCATGCGGCGCTCTGTTCGGCCACGGGAAGGTAGCGGCCTTCCTTGAAAAATAGCAGCTTCCAACCGGCCTGCAACAGGCGGATGTTCAATGGGAACGGCACGGTGTTAGGCGGCGGCGTCTGCGCCACGGCGGGCCGCGTCATCATGAAGGCGTACAGCGCCTTCGCATCATCGTCCGAGACCTTGGTGAAGTGGTCGTACGGGAACACCGGGAACAGGTGCGAACCGTCGCGGGCGACGCCTTGATGCAGCGCGCGCGTGAACGCCTCCTGCGACCAGTTGCCGATGCCGGTGGTCGGGTCGGGCGTGATGTTGGTGGAATAGATGGTGCCGAAGGCCGTCACCATCGGCAGGCCGCCCGCATAGGGCTTGCCCTTGGGCGGCGTGTGGCAAGTGAGGCAGTAGCCGGCATCAGCCAGCTTCTCGCCCTTGGCGATCAGCGCCGGGTCGAACGACGTGGCGACAGGTGGCGCGATGGGGTCGATCGCGGAACGCCAGGCCCAGATCGTGAAGACGACCAATCCCGCCACGACGATTCCGAGGAGTATCGCAAGAGCTCTCGCCAGTCGCAGCATCGCCGATGTCCTTGCCGGGTGGTACGCCGAAGTCTCCCACCTTTGGCTTCCGTACGCCACGGTCGGGTATTGCCGCCAACTTCGAGGTGAACAGGCCCTAGGAGTCTGCGCGGCAGAAGCCGCACAGCCTCCTAGCGGTTGAACGCACGGCTCCCCCGAGCCCCCTCCGCGAGGGAGCTCCAGCATGTTCGACCGCACCCTCCAGCCTCCCTCCGAGAGGGAGACTCCAGTCAGCATGACGAAAGCGCGCCACCTTGCTCAACTGGCGCTCAGCGTGGCCATCCGCCGCAGGTTCAGCGCCATGCACACGAGCTTCCATTCCGCGCTCACGCGGTGCAATCCTCGCATGCTGAATTGCCGGAAGCCCAACACATTCTTGATCCAGTCATTGGGCGGCTCGGCGATCCATTTTCAGCGGATGTCGCCGGTGGACTCCTGAGGCTGGTTGACCGCTCCCGCGGCGAATTGAGCCACGTGCATCGCACGGAACCGCAGTGAGTCGTCGCGCACACGAATCCAGGCCGATGCGACGCCCGGCGGATCGGTGAGCGGTGGCGCGATCCCGGCATGGCTGGACGAATGGATGCGCCGACTGGCCGAGGCCATGTTGCTCTCCCGAGCCACCCGCGCTGTTGAGTAGGCGACCGACGCTCCTGAACCAGACGGAAGGCAGACCGGACGCAGACGGCACGTCGCGGCCGGCATCTGAATACTGCAGCCATGCCGGGTCAGCGCGATCCGGCCAGTCCGACGAGCACCTGCCTGCAGCGGTTCAACCCGCCGGCCGGCGACGCCTGTCATCCATTTCGCCAGAGGAATATCGAATGAAGTTCTCAGTTGCCACCATGGTCGCCGCCGTCGCCGCAGTGACCCTCTCTGCCCATGCCGCCACGGGCATGCCCTCCCAACACGAAGCTGCCGGCGAACACGCCGCAGGGACCTCCGCGGCCATCGACACCGGCGCCGGCGCGGAACTGGGTTCCTACGGCCGATACCTGATGCTCAACGGCAAGAGCCGCGAGGACGCGATCGCAGAGGCAAGCAGCATCGACCATCCTGCCGCACGCGGCGGTTCGCCCAGCCGCGGCTCGTCTCATGCGATCGTGACCAAGGCTGCATCGTCGCAGTCTGTCCAGCAGTAACGCGCCAATGGCGAGCAGGCGCCGAGGAGTCGAGAAGCGGAGAAGACGGCGCGCGACGTCTCCTGCTCCGCCCTCCTTTGCCGCATGCCCGCGGGCTTGCGGCTTCGGCGACATGCCTTGGGCCGATTGCACTCGCTTCAGGAAAGACGTCCGTCAGAAGCCGAATTGGTAGCTCACCAGGAACAGCTGCACGCGGCTCGTCAGCGACGTTCCGGCGCTCGCGCCCGTGCCTTTGAGCGTCCTGCGCGGGTCAAATTCGTAACCGAAGCTCACGTCCGAGCCGGTCCCGACGCGCCAGGATGCCCCCGCGGAAAGCGCCTGGTCGTTGATGGACGGCACCAACAGGTTCTGCACGGCATATGCGCCGTCAATTTCATTGCGGCTGCGGCTGTAGCCGCCGCGCAAGGTCCACGTGTCGTCGACGGCCCATGCCGCCCCGAGGCGCCAGACCGGTTGGTTGCGCCAGCGAAAGCCGTTCGGATCCTTCATCACGGACAGGTCGCCCCAGTCGATGCGCATCCAGTCGGCCGCCAGCGTGAGTTGCGGGAGCGGCTGCCACGCGACGCCGACGCCGAATTGGCTGGGAATGTCGAGGCGGCCACCACTGAACGCCAACAGGTCATCGTCGTAGCCGGACAGGCGCCCCATGTGCGTCTTCGATTTCAGGTTCGCGCCCATGGAAAACTCGGGCGTCACCTTCCACAGCACGCCGGCGCGGACTCCGACGCCCTCGGCGGTCTGCTTGCCATGGTCCGGCAGCGGCAGCAGTCCACCGGGCACGGGAGCCGGCACGATGACGCCCTCCGCCTCGAAGCGCTCCATCGCCGTGTCGAGCGCGACGCCGATTGCCAGATCCGGCCGCGGCATCCAGGCCACTGTCGGAATCAGTTCCGCGACCACCAGCGAGGCCTTCGCGTTCATCGCGCCAGGAACCGGAAGTGCGGGTTGGCGATAGTTCGACCCCGCTCCCGCGAAGGCCAGGCTGATCCCGACGTCCCAGCCAGGCGAGACCTGCCAGTTCGCACCGCCTTCCGGAGCGGCTTTGACCACGGAATTGTGAAGCTCGTTGCCCGGCATGACGTACTGCGACGACGAGTTGCCCTTGAAGACTTGGGCGCCCTGCACCACGGAGGTGGGAACGAAGGCCATCCCGGCCGGATTGTTTGCGGCCGCCTCGGCATCGAGCGGCAACGCGATCGACGCGCCGCCCATCGAGGCGTTTCTGGTTCCATAGCCGCCCGGTTGCGCCCCGTTCACGGCCCAGGCGCTCGGGATCAGGCCGAGAGCCACGAGCGCCAGTGCCGGCGCGAGCGGCACGCGGCGATTTGCATCTGTCTCCATGATGCTTGGGCGCGGTGAGCGCCTGAAGTTTTGTTACTTCATAGTAGTCATAACGTCATGATGACATTATTGTCGTTTTCACTTACGGCAGCGTCCGGGCGAAGGCCTCGCCCCAGCGATGGAACGCCGCCGCATCCCTAGTAGCCGCGTGCGATGTAGCGGTCCGCCCTGGCTGCAGCGTGAACGGCAGCCGGGTCGTGGACGATGATTTCTGCGGGCGCCAGACCCTCGAGCCAGCTGTTGGACTGGGCAAACCAGAACGCCATTTCCCAGTCGTCGAACACGTCGGCGAGCTCGCGAACCACCTCGGTGACCTCCCGGCGCGGGCTCATGTCGTCGGGACAGAACTGGAACAGCGGCACGTACGTATGCGATCGCCACGGGAAGCTGACGATCGTCCTGTCGGCGATCCAGGTCATGAGCGTCGAAGGCAGGCGGGTCGAGCGCCGACCCAGCTGGCGTGCGACAGCGACTTCGGTCGCACAGCCGCCCGTACACGCAAACACGGCCCTCATCACTTCATGCTGCCTGTCCTCCAGGCGACGGGACGTGTCGAACGTCTGCGTACAGGCCGCCGGCATTGGCGCGGTCGCGCCTGCGCGGACGCCGGCTGCGATGCGGTTGTCGATGAGGAGTGCGTTCATGTCGGTTTCCTGAGGGGGGCAACGCCGTGGGAAGGAATCGAATGCGTCGTCGCGGTGGCCAGCTCGAGCCATGCGTCGGCCGGCCGCCGAAGGCGCTCACCATCGGCGCGAGGCGCCGTTCATGGGGCCCGAGCCGGCAACCAGTCGATGGCCAGGCGATGCGGAGAAGTCCACAGCGTGACTTCCGCGTCTCGCTTGGCAGCGCCGTCGCGACTCGGCACGGTGGACCGGAAGGCGTCTGCCGGCCGCGGTCGCGGCTCCGATGCGGATCCGGCTCGGCGCGAGTCGCCGGAAGACATGTTTGGGAGCAGCAGGTAGAGCATGTCGAACTCCTTGACGCGGATGGCGCAGGAACTCCGGGTCGCCGGGTCGAGGCAATGGGCGCATCGTTCGCAGCCCATCGCCTCAGCCGGCAGACGCGCCGTTCAGCGGAACAGCTTTCCGAACTGGTAGGACGCCGTCAGCATCACTTTGTCGTTGTTCAGCCGCGAGCCATGCTCCTTCGCGTGCGCGTCCGTGTACTCGAGGCCGACGTTCATGTGCGGCGTGATCGCATAGGACGCGCCGAGGCCGTAGTGCATCGCGTTGTGCGTGAAGTCGCGCGCGCCCTCGATGCCCTTGACGTGCGCGCCGCCCAGCTTGCCGTACACGAAGGTCTTCGAGTCGAAGACCGTGCCGACCAGGAAGTCGGTGCCGAAGACGTTGCTGCCGTACTTCGTGGTACCGCCACTGGTCGTGTCATGGCTCGCGCGGGCGTTGTAGTCGTAGAACACGTCCGCGCCGACCAGGACGTCATGCCCGATGTCCCAGCGGCAGCCCGACTCGAGACCGCTCGAGCCGACATTCTTCTTGTCCGCCTGGTACGCGCCGGACGCCTTGGTGTGATCCATGCCGCCCTTGACGGTGAGATAGGCGCCTTCGAAATCGTTCGCTCGAGCGGACGTGTTCAGCGACAGCGCAGCGACCGTGGCAAGGGTGGCGATGGTGGTGTTCTTCATTCGGATAGTCCTCATATGCAAGATGAATGGCGGCGATCTGCGGCCGCCCCGGATCGGGCAGACCGGCGATCGATGCGCCGCCGACTGCCGGCTCGCTGACGAGCACGGCATGGAAAGCAGTGTCGAGACACGCGTCCCGACGTGCCGTCTCGAAGCCGTCTGGCTTCCGTCTCGCCGAGCCGGACAGTGACCGCCGCCACGGCAGCAAGGATCGGCACGCGCCAATTTTTCATACTGACTTTATTGTCATCATGACGATAAAGACTTTATGATGTCTCCTCATGAGATGCCGGCAAACGCGAGCAGCTCGATGAACAACGAAGGAGACATCCATGTCGATCCACTCTCCGCCTTGGGCAAATTCCGCCCAGGGCGCCGTCCTGCGGCAACCCGAGCCCGTGCCGGAATCCCGCCTGCCGGCCTCCGTGCAGCGGCTGCGGCGGCCACCCACTGCGCGGAGACTGGGCCGTGCGGTCGCACTGTCCTTCCTGCGCTGGGAACGCCGCGCGCTCGCGCCGACGGCGCGGTTCTGGCGTGACTTCGGCTTCCGGCTGGTGAGCGAGTCGCCCGAGCGAGTCGTGGCCCGCGGATGCCAGGACGCCCCCTGCCTGGCCGTCGCCGAGCGCGGCGACGCGGACCGCTTCGTCGGTCCCGCGTTCGAGATGTCTCCGGACACCGAACTCGACCGCTGCCTCGAAGCGCTGGGCGGCCGCCGGCTGGCGCCGTCCGAGCTGCCAGGCGGCGGACGCGGCATCGAGGTGCAAGACCCGTCAGGCCGCCCGGTCTGGCTCGTGCAGGGCCAGGAGCGCATCGCGCCGCTGCCCGTGCGCGACGCACTCACGACGTCGATGAACACCGGGCCGCTCCGCCCGCGGGTGAACCGCCCGCTGCGCCCACCCATCGAGCCGGCCCACGTGCTGCGCCTCGGGCACGTGGTGTTGCAGACGGTCGACTTCGAAGCGATGTCGGATTGGTACCTGCGCGTCCTGGGACTCATTCCCACCGACGTCCAGTACCTCGCCGACGGTTCGCCGGCACTCGCCTTCTGTCGCCTCGACCTGGGCGACGAACCCGCCGACCACCATTCGCTCGTGCTGGTGGCCGGCCTCGAGGACCGCTACGAGCACAGCGCCTACGAGGTGGTCGACCTCGACGCTCTCGGCCAGGGCCAGCAGGTGCTGCGCGCCGGCGGTCATGCGCACGTCTGGGGCCTCGGACGCCACGTGCTCGGCAGCCAGCTCTTCGACTACTGGCGCGATCCGGCGGGCTTCGAGTTCGAACACTACACGGACGGCGACCTCTTCACGGCGGATTCGCCGACGACCTATTCGCCGCTCGAATTCGGCGGCATCTGGGCCTGGGGCGACGACGCGCCGGCCTCGATGAAGCCACGCAAGAACCTGCGCACGCTCTGGCGCATCGCACACCTGCTGGGCAGCGGCAAGCTGTCCCTCGCCCGGCTGAAGGCCCTCGGCGCCGCCCTCGACGCGCCGGCCCGCCCCTGGCTGTGACCCAACGATTCCAAGGACAAGAGACATGACCACCACCATCCTGCGCTTCCAGGCGCCCGGCGACGACGCACCCCGCTGGGGAGTTCAGTTCGGAGCGCGCGTCGCTCCCCTCGACACCCTGGCCCGCAGCACGGGCGAGCTGCTGGCGCGCGACTGGGAGCGTCTGCACGCGCTCACGCCCGAGGAGGACACGCTGGCCCGCGACGGCCTCGCGCTGCTGTCTCCGGTGACGGATCGCCAGCAGTTCGTCTGCCAGGGCATCAACTACCGCAGCCACGTCGAAGAGTCGGGACTGCGGCTCGAAGACATTTCCTTCAACACGATCTTCACGAAGGCGCCGTCCTCCATCACGGCCGCGGACGCGCCGGTGGTCCGCCCCGCCGAGGTGAAGCTGCTGGACTACGAGGTCGAACTCGGCCTGGTGCTGCGGCGCGACCTGCCCGCGGGCACGCGCGTGAGCGAGGACAACCTCGACAAATGGCTGGCGGGCGTGGTGATCGTCGACGACTTGTCGGCGCGCGACATCCAGCTGCCGCAAGGCCAGTTCTACAAGGGCAAGAGCTTCCGCGGCTTCGGCCCGGTCGGGCCTGTCCTCGTGCTGCTCACTCCGCGGGAGTGGCAGCGCTGGCCGGAACTTCGCCTGCAGCTGGCGGTGAACGGTCAGGTCCGGCAGGACGCCTACGCGGGCGACATGATCCACCGTCCCGCCGCGACGCTCACCGAGCTCGCCGCCCTTCACGACCTGCACGCGGGCGACCTCATCGCGACCGGCACACCGGGCGGCTGCGCGGCGCGGCCGCCGGGCCGGGTCGCGATGTTCGTCGCGCGGCACTTCCTGGCCGACGCCGCGCGCTGGCGGATGTTCATCCGGCGCGGCCTGGCCGAGCCGAAGTACCTTCGCCCGGGCGACGTGATCCACGCCTCGATCCGCACGGACGACGGCGCCATCGACCTCGGCGAGCAGTCCACCCGCATCGTCGCGGCGTGAAGGAGGCAGCATGTTCCAGACTGCGTCCAACCCGACCACCCCTCCGCCGCAAGGGACGCCGCGCGAAGTCCTGAGGACCGACGTGCTCGTCGTCGGTCTCGGGCCCGTCGGCGCCGCCATGGCCAACATGCTCGTCCGCCAGGGCGTGCGTGTGCTGGCCATCGACAAGGCGCTCGAGCCCTTCGACAAGCCGCGCGCGATTGCGCTCGATAACGAGGCCTTGCGCATCCTGCAATCGCTCGGCGTGCGGGACGGCGATTTCTCGACGCTGGCGATCCCGCAGGTGCAGTACCACTCGCCCTTGTTCGGCCGCTTCGCGCGCATCGCCACGGCGGGGTCGATCGACGGCCATCCGAAGCTCGTGACGTTCTACCAGCCCGAGCTCGAGGCGGTCCTGCGTGCCCGGTTGCGCAAGGCAAGCCTGGCCGACATCCGCCTCGGCGCGGAGCTGCTGGCATTTTCCGACGACGGGCGCGGCGTCGCCGCCACGGCACGGGAGGCTTCCGGCCGCGAGCTGGCGATCCACGCGCGCTTCCTCGTCGCGGCCGACGGCGCCGGCTCCGTCGTGCGACACCAGTTGGGCCTGGAATTCGACGGCACGACGTTCCAGCAGGACTGGCTCATCGTGGACGCGCGCGACGTACCCGACCCCGTCGACCACTGCTCGTTCATCTGCGATCCGCGGCGGCCCACGCCGCGCATGGTCGCGCCGGGCGGCCGCCAGCGCTGGGAATTCATGCTTCGCCCCGGCGAGAGCCGCGAGGAGATGGAAATGCCCGAGACGGTGAAACGCCTGCTCGCCCCCTGGTGCGACGCGGATCGCGTCACGATCGAGCGCACCGCCGTCTATCGCTTCCATGCGCGCGAGGCGCGCGCGTTCTCGCGCGGACGCTGCTTTCTCGTCGGCGACGCCGCGCACATCACGCCGCCCTTCGCAGGCCAGGGTCTGGTCGCCGGGCTGCGCGACGTCTCGAACCTGGCGTGGAAGCTCGCCTGGGTGACGAAGGGCCGCGCGTCCGAGCCGCTGCTGGAGAGCTACGACGCCGAACGACGCCCGCACGCACGCAAGATCATCCGCCTCGCCCGCTTCCTCGGCGCGCTGGTGATGCCCAGCAACCGCCTGGCCGCATTCGCCATCCATGGACTCATGCGCGGCGTGCAGGTGGTTCCCCGCATCCGCGCGCTCTTCGAAGACCTGAAGATCAAGCCTCAGAACTCGTTCGACCACGGATGCTTCGAAGGCCGGCGCGGCGATCGCCTGCGCGCCGGCTCGGCCTTCCCGCAAGGTTGGGTCCGCTCGCCCACGATGCCCACGCCGCGGCTCTCCGACGATGCCCTGGGCGACGGCTGGTCCCTCGTGGGATTCGGCAGGGATCCGCACCAATTCGTCTCCAGGGACGACCTGGCCGTGTGGGAAGCCGCCGGCGGACGGATCTGGCAGTGGTGTCATCGCGGACAGGCGCAGCACCTCGGCGCACCCGGCATCCAGCTGGAGGCACTCGACGACGTCGTCCTGCCGGGCCGGGTGCCCATCGGCTGGGCGGCGATCGTGCGCCCGGACCGCTGCGTATTCATCGAAGGCCCCGTGGAGGAGTCCGCGGCGATGCTGCGCCGCGCCGTCGACACGCTCGCCGGCACGTCGGCGCCAACAGCACAGACGGCGCTGCGGGCCGCTGCCTGATGACGAGACCGCCTTCTCGTCGGCCGAGGATGCCGACCGCCCGGAACGCAGGGCGGGCACTTGGGTACCACCCCACGACGGCAGCTGTCAGCCCCTGTGCCGGGCCGCCACTCGACATCCTTCGGCGAAGCTGACCTTCGAGCGATCCCCTCAGGCCGATTTCCCGTGCACGGCAACGACCTCCTGGAGAATGTCGACGGCTTTGACTCGTCATAATGACAAATCCATCAGTCAACGTTCCGCCATGACCATCCAGGATCATCGCCCCCGGGTCGCCGCCGAGCGCCGCGAGCGCATGCGGCTGCGCCTGTTCGCCAGTGCACTCTCTCTCGCGGCCGAAAAGGGGCCGGCGGCCACGTCGATCGACGACGTGATCTCGCACGCCGGCGTGGCGCGCGGGACGTTCTACAAGTACTTCGTCTCGCCCGAGGCGATGGTGCAGGAACTGGCGATGGCGCTCGCCAATGAACTCATACGCATGGCCGAGCCCGTCGTGCAGACGGTATCCGACCCTGCCGAGCGCGTTTGCGCCGGCATGCGCATCATCTCGCGCGTCGCCGGGCTTCATCCTGCCATCGGCGGCTTCCTGGTGCGTCTGAGCTGGAGCGACCCGGTGGTCCAGGGCCTGCTGCTGGACTACGTTCGCCGTGACCTGGCCGAAGGTCTGCGCACCGGCCGATTTTCCGAAATGCCCCTCGCGCTCGCGGTCAACATCGTGGCCGGTTCGGTGCTCGGGGCGACCCAATGCATGCTGCAGCCCGGCTGCGAGCCCGACTTCCCGGAGCGCAGCGCGGCGGCGGCGCTTCGCGCGCTGGGCGTCGACGGTCGTACCGCACAGCGCATCTCGACGCGTCCGCTCGCGCCGGTCGATCCGCTGCCCGACGGACTGGTCATCGCGACGCTGGGCCTGGAACCTGACGAGCAGGAAGGCGAGCCGCAGGCCAACCCACCGGCCGCCTCGCGGGCGGCCAGGCGTACCGTCCGAACCTGAGCCAGCCCGCTTGCCTCGGCGCCTCCGGCGCGCGTATCCCTTGAGCGCTTCATGCCGTCCGTTGCCGGACGCGTTGTGCAACCAGCATGTCCGGATACATAATGACGTTGTTGTCATTATGAAAAAGGAGGCATGCCGTGAACGCGATCGAACACCCCCTCCACATCGGCACGTGGTCAAACTTGCGCAGCATCGCCTCGCTGGACGACGTGCTCGCCCTGGAGCTCGTGCAGCCCTCGCCGTCGGCATCTCACCGCAGCACCTATGACGTGCTCGCGCGCGGCGCCGCGCGGGCGCCCGACCAGCCCGCCCTGACCTTCTTCGTCCGCCCCGAGGACCACGAGCAAGCCGTGGCGTGGACCCACCGCGAGTGGCTCGCGCACATCTCGCAGGCCGCCCGCTTCTTTCGTCGACTCGGAATGCGGCGCGGCGACTGCGCGGCCCTGCTGCTGCCGAACCTGCCCGAGACCCACTGGGCGCTGTGGGGCGCGGAGGCCACGGGCATCGCGTTCCCGATCAACGCCTGGCTCGAGCCCCCGATGATCGCGGAGTTGCTGCGAGCCTCGGGGGCACGGTGGGTCGTGACGCTCGCGCCCGAGTCCGGCTCGGGCCTCTGGGACAAGGTCGTGCAGGCCATCGCATGGCTTCCGCAGATCGAGGCCGTCCTTGTCGTCCAGCCGAACCGCCATCTGGCCGGCGCTGACGGCGTCTTCGCTCCGCTGCCCGCGCGCTGTGGCCACGCCGAGGTGCTCGACTTCGTCAAGGCGATCGATGCCTGCGACGACGAGCCTCTGGCAGAGCCGGAGCGCCCGGGCCTGGACGACGTCGCCTCGTACTTCTGCACGGGCGGAACGACCGGGGCTCCGAAGATCGCCGTGCGAACGCATCGCACCGAGGTCGCCAACGCGCTGCAGCTGGCCGCCGTGCTGGGCGCCGATCTGCTTGGACCGGGACGATCCATCCTCTGCGGACTGCCGCTGTTCCACGTCAACGGACAGATCGGTACCGGCCTCGCGCCTTGGTCCGCAGGCGGCCACGTGGTGCTCGCGACACCACGGGGCTACCGCACCCCGGGCCTGCTGCCCCGGTTCTGGGACATCGCCGCGCGGCACCGCATCACGGCGTTCTCAGGCGTCCCGACGGTCTACGCCGCACTTCTGCAGACGCCGCCGGCCACGCAGGACCTGTCCGCGCTCAAGGCCGCGATCTGTGGGGCGGCGCCGATGCCGGCCGAGCTGTTCCACCGCTTCCAGCGCGAGACCGGCATCCGGCTGCTGGAGGGCTACGGGCTCACCGAAGCGGGTTGCGTCTCGACCATCACGCCGCCGTGCGGCGAACAGCGCGTCGGCTCGATCGGCGTGCGCCTGCCGTGGCAGCGGCTGCGGGTCATCCTGGTGGACGACATGGCGCGGTACGTCCGCGACGCGGCGACCGACGAAGTCGGCGTGCTCGTCGTGCAAGGCGAGAACCTGTTCCAGGGCTACGTCGACCCGGCACACGAGCGCGGCCTGTGGATGGCCCTGCCCGACGAATGCGGCGTGCCGTCTCGCTGGCTCGACACGGGCGACCTCGCACGCGTCGACGCGGACGGCTACCACTGGCTCGTCGGAAGGAAGAAGGAGCTCATCATCCGCGGCGGCCACAACATCGACCCGAAGAGCATCGAAGAGGCCTTGGGCGCGCATCCGGCGGTGGCACTGGCCGCGGCCGTGGGCCGCCCCGATGCGCACGCCGGCGAGCTGCCGGTCGCCTACGTGCAATTGCGTCCGGGCGCCAAGGTCACGGCGGACGCGTTGCTCGCCTTCGCAAGCGAGCGCGTCGCCGAGCGCGCGGCCTGGCCCAAGCACGTCACGCTGCTCGACGCACTCCCCACGACCGCCGTCGGCAAGGTCTTCAAGCCCGGCCTGGTGTTGCGCGAGATCGAGTCCATCTGCCGCGAGGAATCCGAGGCGTGCGGGGCGACGCTCACGCATTGCCGCGCCCGGCAGGATCCCAAGCTTGGCCCGGTGCTCGCATGGGCCGCAACGGCAGACGCCGGCGCGCTGGCGGCGCGGCTCGCGGCCTACACATTCCGCACCGAGCATCTCGGAGGCATGACGTCAAGCACGGCTTGAGGCCCGGCCGCAAGGCGATGCAGCTGCTCGCGACGAATCAGCGTCGCGAGCCGGCTTTCAAGCGGCGCAGGCGCGCGCCGCGGCCAACGAAGGGCTTGGGTCGGAGAGCCCGCCTGCGAGCAACTCGCCGAGGCGCGCCGGTTCTTCGACGCGCCACCCTTGCTCACGTGCCGCGGCAAGCGCCATGACCTCGTGGAACACCGCCCCCTGCGTCCGTGCGGCCGCGACGGCTTGCCGCCCGGCCGACTCTGCGCCCGCCGCGTCGCCCTTCGCCGCAAGCGTCAGCGCGAGCTGGCGCCACAACCCCGACTCCAGCAGGCGCGCGCCGCTCTCGCTGGCCAGAGCCAGTCCTTCGCGCGCCGAGGATTCCGCGGCATCGAGCTGCCCGGCGATGCGGCACGCCTCGGCGTGGTGGTAGTGGAATCCGTCGTAGGTCACGCGCAGCCCGCAGCGTCGCGCACCCTCGGCGGCGCGCCGCATCTGCGCCAGCCCCTCGTCGACATTTCCGCGTGCGAGCAACGCACGACCATGCAGCCAGTCGAACCCGCTCGATGTGGTCGACAGTGCGTGCCGCTCGATGACTTCGTGCAGGCGCTCGATCAGCGTTTCGACAACGTCGAACTCGCCGGCCAACGCATGCACCGAAGCCGCCATGTAGAGCGCGGTCACCTCGCTCAGCGGATGGCGAAGCGCCACCGCGAGGTCGACGGCGCGCGCCGCGTGGCTACGCGCGGCGGCGAAGTCGCCGGCAATCCACGACACCAGCGCCAGGACACCACCCGCCTCGACGCCCGGCTCCTGCACGAACGGCCCGGCAGACGCCGCGTCTGCGCAGGCGGCACGCTCCTCGAGCGCCGCTTCGAGTGCGCCGCGCGCAGCCGTCAGTTCGCCGCACATGGCCAGCGTCATGCCGGTCGCGCAAAGACCCGTCACGCGCTGCATCGCGTCGCCGGAATGCTCGCCGCGCGATCGCATGTCCTGCGCCAGCCGGCGCGCGGCATCGAGCTCGCCCCGAGAAAAGCGCACCCACCAGCGCCCGTGCGCGGCACGCACTCGCGCGGGCGAGTCGATGTCGTCGAACGCGCTCGTGCGGGCGAAGGCTTCCGCGACCTCGGGTTCGGAAACGACGTGGATGCGGGTCAGCGCGAGCGCCTCCAGCAGCCGGAGGGACTGCTCGCATGCCCGGTCGGGTGCGCCCGCAAGCAACGCCACGCCGTGGCGAGCGGCCCGGACGGCTTCGCCGGGCGCGCCGCGCTCGATGGCGCGTGCCGCGACATCGACCAGGCGCGCAGCCGCGGCAGCGGGCTCGCGCCCGCGTTCGAAGTGAAGCGCGAGCGCGGCGGCGAGGTCCGCGGGATCGCCGTCGTGGTGGCGCTGCAGGGCACGCGCCCAGGCGCGGTGCCACGGAACCGATTGCGACACGGACAACTTTTGATGGATGGCATGTCGATACAGCGAGTGGCGAAACACATGTACCGCGTCGAGCCGGCCGTCGGCGCACGGACGCACGTCGGCCACGCGCAGCCAGGGCAAGCGTTCGGACAGGCTTTCCAGCGCCGCGGCGACGTCGTCCGCGTCGCGGTCGAGAACTTCCGCGAGGCAAAGGCTGGAGAACTCCAATCCACCGACACTGGCCGCCCCCAGAAGACGCTGCTCGTCGGACGTCAGGCCGCTCACATGCCGGTCGATGACATGTGCGATGCCGCCCGGCACGGCGGCGTCGCGCGGGTCGGGCAGGCGCCACTCGCCGCCGACCTGCGCAAGCGCCTCGGTCTGCGTCCATTCGTCGACCAGGTGGGCGGCGAACAGCGGCAGGCCTGCCGTGTGGGCGTGCAGCGCGTGAACGAAGTCCTCGGGGGGGCGTGCACCGAGCCGGCGAACGAGCCAGTCGCCCAGGTCGCGCTCCGACAGCGGCTCGAGCGCGATCTCCTCGCAGAGCTTGTGCAGCTTCAGCTCGTGGCGCAGGCCCGCCAGCGGGTGCTGCTGCACGATCAGTTCGGTCGGACGGAACGTGCCGATGACCAGCACCGGCGACGGGCCGCGCCGGCGGGCGAGATAGGCGAGCGCCTGCACCGTCGCGTGGTCGCTCCAGTGCAGGTCTTCCAGCAGGATCACGAGCGGCGACGCGTCGCGCGCGCGGTCGAGCAACTCGCCCAGTTCGCGCAGCATGCGATCCTGCGTCGCGCCGGCGGCTTCCTGCCGCAGCAAGCGGCGGTCTTCTTCGTCGAGCAGCCAGGGCATCTGCAGCATCCAGGTCGGCGCGACCTGGCGCAGCGTGGCGCGCAGGGTGTCGCCACCGACCGAGCGGCACAGGCTGCTCAGCGCCTCGAGGATCGGCATGTACGGCTCGGCCGCGCCGTAGTGCTCGACGCATTGCCCCACGCCCACCGCCACGCCGGAGGGCAATGTCGCGACGATGTGCTCCACCAGTGCGGACTTGCCGATTCCGGCTTCGCCGCCCACGAAAACGAGCTGCCGCTGGCCGCCCGCGGCCCGCACCCAGGCCGCTCCGAGGCGTTGGAGCGCCGCTTCGCGTCCGACGAGCGGCGGGAGTTCGGGCGCGGGAACGGACAGGCCAGCCGCCGGTGAGCTCGTCGGCGATGCGGCAGGCGGGGCGTCCGACCCACGTTCGGCGACGACCTCGGCAATGAAGCGATAACCACGCCGCGACGCGGTCTCGACGTAGCGCGGCCGGCGCGGATCGTCGCCAAGCGCCTGCCGCAGCTGGCTGACGACGGTGCGGACGACCGACTCGCTCACGTGCCGGTGGCCCCAGATCCGGTCCAGCAGGGCCTCCTCCGGGACGAGCTGGCCGGGCCGCCGCGCGAGTTCGCACAGCACGGCCAGGGCCCGCGGCGGCAGCTCCACGCCCATGCCGGCGCGGCTCAGCCTAGCCTCGGCTTCGTCGAGGTGGAAAGGCCCGAAGCGGGCGCGCAGCGACACGGATTCGTTCATCGAACCACGACTGTAGCCCTCCCGGGCGCCCGATGGCGCGTCCAGACGGAATGCAGACGGGTTCCAGACGGCACGTCGGGAACCCTCTCCCGACACTGGACGCCATGCTGGATTCCCAACCCATCTTTCCCGTGGCAGGCGCCTACGTCCTGCAGTTGCACCGCGATGCGCGTACCGAGGACGGCCATTGGATCGGCCGGATCGAACACGTCGCCAGCGGCGAGAGCTTCGAGTTCACGACGCGAGAGGACCTCGTGGCGTGGCTGACAGCGCATGCCCGACGCATGCGCGAGCAGCCAGCCACGTGACTTCTCCGGCCGCCTACCCCAACGAATCAAAGGAACAACCCGTGATGCGCCCCGCCCCCCTGCTCCTGATCGCCGCGGCAGCCTCGCTGCTGTGCGGCTGCCACTCCGACGCCCCGAAGCCCTACGAAGAAGTCCGTCCGGTCTGGGCGATGGTCGCCGGGCGCACGCCGGGCTCGGTCGGCGCCGTCTACTCCGGCGAGGTTCGAGCCCGCTACGAGAGCCGGCTCGGCTTCCGCACGGGCGGCAAGATCGTGACGCGCCTCGTCGAAGTCGGCAGCCACGTGCGCCGCGGCCAGCCGCTGATGACGTTGGACCCGGAGCAGGAGACGCTGCAGGTCGTCGCCACGTCCGCCGACGTCGACGCCGCGAACAGCCGCCTGGCCCAGGCTCGAATCGACCTGAAGCGCGCCGAACAACTGCTCGCGCGACAGTTTGCCTCGCAGGCCGAGGTCGACCAGCTCCGCCTGGCGGTCGAGCAAGCCGAGGCGCAGGTCCGCAGCGCGTCCGCGCAGCGCGCGCTCTCCGCGAACCAGCGTTCGTTCACGACGCTCACGGCCGACCGTGACGGCGTCGTGACGGCCATCTCCGCGGAGGCGGGACAAGTCGTCGCCGCCGGCCAGGCGGTCGCGACGGTCGCGGGCGACGGCGAGCGCGAGGTGGCGGTGAGCATTCCGGAGTCGCGCGTCGATGAACTCCGCACGGCCGGCACGCTGCAGGTCACCCTGTGGTCGGAGCCAGGCAAGTCGTGGACGGGGCGGCTGCGCGAACTCGCGCCGGATACCGACAGCGTCACGCGCACCTACGCGGCGCGCATCACGATCGTCGATGGCGACCAGGCGGACCTGCGCATGGGCATGACCGCGTCCGTGCACGTCGCCAACGTGGCCGGCGGCAGCGCGATCCGGCTGCCGCTCACCGCGGTCGTCGACAAGGGCGGCGAGCGGGATCTCTGGGTCGTGGACCCCAGGAGCTCGCGAGTCGCCCTGCGCCCGGTGACGATCGGCGACGCGCAGAACGACAACGTGATCGTGCTCGCCGGCCTGCAGGGCGGCGAGCAGGTGGTCACCGCCGGCGTGCACATGCTGCAGCCGGGCCAGCGCGTCGCGGTCGTGCCCATGGGCAGCACGCAGACGGAGGCCGTGCAATGAAGCGCCTCAACCTCTCCGAGTGGGCGCTGGGTCATCGGCAGATGATCCTGTTCCTCATCCTGCTGTTCTCGATCACCGGCTTCCTCGCGTACAACAAGCTCGGGCAGAAGGAAGACCCCGAATTCACGATCAAGACGATGGTCGTGCAGGCCGCATGGCCGGGCAGTTCCGCGCAGCAGATGGCCGACCAGGTCACCGACAAGCTCGAGAAGAAGCTGCAGGAAGTCGCCGAGATCGACTACACGTCGACCTACGTCAAGCCCGGCGAAACGCAGATCAAGATCAACCTGCGCGATGGCACGCCGCCCGCGAAGGTGCCCGACGTCTGGTACCAGGTCCGCAAGAAGATCGGCGACATCAGGCAGACCCTGCCGCCCGGCGTCCAGGGCCCGTTCTTCAACGACGAGTTCGGCGACACCTTCGGCAACCTCTACGCCATCACCGGCGACGGCGTGAGCCTGCCCGACCTGCGCCGCTTCGCCGACGCGGCGCGCAACGAACTGCTGCGCGTGCCCGACGTGAACAAGGTCGACCTCGTGGGCGTACAGCCCGAGAAGATCTACATCGAGACTTCGACTGCCAAGCTGGCCTCTCTCGGCATCGACCCGGGCCTCATCGCCTCCACGCTCGCCCAGGCCAACGCGGTCGCCGCGGCAGGCACGGTCGAGACGACCTCCGAGCGCGTGCGCCTGACGGTCAGCGGCGAGTTCGACTCGGTCGACGGCATCCGCAGCATCGGCATCCAGGCCGGCGGGCGCACGTTCCGCCTGGGCGACATCGCCGACGTGCATCGCGGCGTCGCCGAGCCCGCGGCTTCGAAGATGCGCTTCGACGGCCACGACGCGATCGGCCTGGCCGTCAGCATGCGCAAGGGCGGCGACGTGATCCGTCTCGGCTCCCAGCTCGAGGAGAGCATCACGCGCGTGCAGGCGCACCTGCCGGTCGGCGTGCAGATCCACGCCGTGAGCAACCAGCCGCGCGTGGTCGAGGAGTCGGTGCACGAGTTCAAGAAGAGTCTCGGCGAGGCGATCGTCATCGTGCTGGCGGTGAGCTTCCTGTCTCTCGGCGTGCGCACCGGCATCGTCGTGGCGCTGTGCATCCCGCTGGTGCTCGCCATGACCTTCCTGGCCATGTACCTGATGGGCATCGACCTCCAGCGCATCTCGCTGGGCGCGCTGATCATCGCGCTGGGCTTGCTGGTGGACGACGCGATCATCGCCGTGGAGACGATGGCGCTGAAGCTCGAGCAGGGCTGGGACCGCTTCCGCGCGGCCACCTACGCCTACACCGCGACGGCCTTCCCGATGCTGACCGGCACGCTCATCACGGCCGCCGGCTTCCTGCCCGTCGGATTCGCGAAGTCGGGTTCGGGCGAGTACGTCAATTCGCTGTTCCTGGTGGTGGGCCTGTCGCTGGTCCTGTCCTGGATCGTGGCCGTGCTCTTCACGCCCTACATCGGCTTCATGCTGCTCAAGGAGCACACCGATGCCTCGCACGACGAGGACGCGGTCTACCAACGCGGCTTCTATGTGCGCTTCCGCCGCCTGCTCGACGGCTGCCTGCAGCGCCGCAACTGGGTCATCGCCGCGACCGCGGTCGCGTTCGCCGGCTCGCTGGTGCTGTTCCAGAGCGTGCCGCGCCAGTTCTTCCCGGCCTCCGACCGCCCCGAGTTGGTCGTCGACCTGTGGATGCCCCAGGCCGCGACCTTCGAAGCCAGCCAGCGCGAGGTCCAGGCGCTCGAGCAGAAGATCAAGAGCGACCCCGACATCACGGACGTCACGAGCTTCGTCGGCGACGGCAGCCCGCGCTTCTACCTGCCGCTGGACGTGCAGACGCCCAACCTCAACCTCGGCGAACTGCTGGTGATGACCAAGGATCGCGAGGCGCGCGAACGCGTCCGCGCCAAGCTGCAGACCCTGCTCGGCGGCACTTTCCCGAACGTGCGCGGACGCGTGAACCGGCTGGAGAACGGCCCCCCCGTGGGCTACCCCGTGCAGTTCCGCGTGTACGGCACCGATGGCGATCGCATTCGCCAGATTGCGGCGCAGGTTGCCGGTGCGATGCGCGCCGACCCGCACGTGCGCCAGGTCAACGCCGACTGGGGCGAACGCGTGAAGCGCGTCCGCGTCGACGTCGACCAGGACAAGGCGCGCGCGCTGGGCATCAGCTCGTGGCAGATCAAGTCCGCGCTCGAGACCTCGTTGTCCGGCACGCCGGTGACCCAGTACCGCGAAGGCGACCAGACGCTGGACGTGGTCGCCCGCCTGGCGGCGCCCGAGCGCACCGACCTCAACAACCTGAAGGACGCCAAGATCTACCTGCGCGACGGCAAGTTCGTTCCGGTCTCTCAGGTGGCCCGGCTCGCCCTCGACAGCGAAGACAGCGTCGTGTGGCGCCGCAACCGCATCCCCACGCTCACGGTGCGTGCGGACGTCTCCGGTGCCGAGGCGCCCGACGTGACGCAGGCCATCCTGCCGCGCGTCGAGGCCATCGCCAAGGGCCTGCCGATCGGCTACGGCATCGAGATCGGCGGTGCGCAGGAGTCGAGCGAGAAGGCGCAGCGCTCCATCGCCGCCGTGATGCCCGCCGCGGTCGTCGTCGTGCTCGTGCTGCTGATGATCCAGTTGCAGGACATGAAGAAGATGGCGCTGGTGCTGCTCACGGCCCCGCTCGGCTTCATCGGCGTGAGTGCGATCCTCGCGGCGTTCCGCATTCCCTTCGGCTTCGTCGCCACGCTGGGGGTCATCGCGCTCGCCGGGATGATCATCCGCAACTCCGTCATCCTGGTCGTCCAGATCGACCAGGACCTGGAGGGCGGCGCCCCGCTCTGGACGGCCATCATCGAGTCCGCGGTGCGACGCCTGCGGCCCATCGTCCTGACGGCGCTCGCCGCCATCCTCGCGATGATCCCGCTCACCCATTCGGTGTTCTGGGGCCCCATGGCGTGGGCGATCATGGGCGGCCTCGCGGTCGCGACGGTCCTCACGCTGCTCGTCCTGCCGGCCCTCTACGCGAGTTGGTACGGCGCCCGGCGTCCCACGCCCGACCATTCCACTCCCGAGGCCGCATGATGACCCGTCCCCATTTCCGCCGGCGCGCGGCGCGCGCCGCCGTGCTCGCCGCCCTTGGCCTGCATCTCGTCGCAGCCCATTCGTTCGACCTCCTGGACGCCTTCGGCCAGGCGCTGCACCAGGATCCGACCCAACGCGCCGCGGTCGCCGCGCGCGAGGCCGGCCGCGAGAAGGCCGTGCAGGGTGATTCGCTGCTGCTTCCGCAAGTGCAGCTGCTGGCCGGCGTCCAGCGCGTGAACCTGCACACGTCCGACCAGGTGCCTGCCCCGCTCAACGGGCTGCTCTCCGGCAGTGGCACCGGCACCACGAACCAGGCGACGCTGCAGCTCGTGCAACCGGTCGTCAACGCCGCGGCGCGGGCGACGCGGCAGCAACTCCACGAGGAGTCGACGCTCGCGCAGACGCGCTACGACCAGGCCCGCCAGGAGCTGATCCTGCGCGTGACCGACGCCTACGTCGGCGTGCTGCTCGCGGACGAGACGCTGCGGGTCACGCTCACCGAGAAGTCGGCCGTCGGCCTGCAACGCGATCGCGCCCAGGCGCGCTTCGACGTCGGCCGGGGCCAGTCCGTCGATCTGCAGGAAGCGCAGGCGCGCTACGACGACGTGCTCACCCGCGAGCTCGCGGCGCGCAACGACGTGCAATTGAAGCGCGCGCAATTCCAGGAGATCGTCGGCGCCGCACCCGAAGGCCTCGCTTCGCTCAGCTCGACCTTCGTCGCGCTGCCGCCGGAGCCGAACGACCTCGCCGCGTGGCAGTCGATCGGCGAATCGCACTCGACGGACGTCCTGACCCGCCGCTCGCTGCTGGCCATCGCGGAGTCCGAGGTCGACAAGAATCGCCTGTCGTCGCGTCCGACGCTGGACTTCGTCGCAAGCATCGGACATCAAGGCCAGAACGGCGGCCTGCCGAGGACGGTCTCGGCGGACAACAGTCGCACCACGGCGGTCGGCCTGCAACTCACCGTCCCGCTCTACGCCGGCGGCCGGCTGGATTCGCAGTCGCGCGAGTCGCAAGCCCGGCGCGAGCAGGCGCAGGACGAGCTCGACGCGGCACGCCGCGACACGCGCATCGCCATCGAGGATGCCTTCCTGGCCACGGGCCACGGCGTCGCGCAGATCCGCTCGCTGGAACAGTCGCTGCGCTCGGCGCGCACGGCCCTGGAGGCGACGACCGCCGGCCGGGACGTCGGCACGCGCACCGAGGTCGAAGTCCTCGATGCACAGACCCGCAGCTTCGCGGTCGAACGCCAGCTGGTCGAGGCTCGCCTGCGCTACGTGCTCGATCGCGTGCGGCTGTCCGCAGCGGCCGGGGAACTTGTCGACAGCGACGTCGCAGCGGTGAACTCATGGCTCGCGTCCCGCTGAACCGGGCCGGCGCGCGAATGAGCGCCGCCGCCACCCGCATTTCGCTGATGGCGGTGACCGTCATCGTCGCCTTCATCGGCGCCTGCACCATGGGCGGATGCTCGAGCGCGCGCCCGTGGATCAACCAGCCTATCCAGGCCACGTCTCCCCAACCGCATGCCGCGCGCACCGCAACCATCCGCGTCGATGCGGCCACGCCCCCGCCGTCGATCGTCGCAGCGGTGACGCTCTCCGGCGGAGGCGCACGTGCCGCAGCCTTCGGGCTGGGCGTCCTCGAGGAGATGAAGACGACCCGATTCCAATGGGAGGGACGCGATACGACGCTTCTGGACCAGGTCGGGCTCGTGAGCGGCGTCTCCGGCGGCAGCATCCTCGCGGCCTACTGGGCGACTTTCGGCGACGACGTGTTCACGCGCTTCGAGCCGGAGTTCCTGAACACCGACTTCCAGCAGCACCTCGTGACGTCGCTCGTGCTGTCGCCCGCCACCCACTACCAGATGACCTCGCCCTGGGTCGGACGCAGCAACGTCCTGGCCGAGCGGCTCGACACGCTCTATCGCGGGAAGACCTTCGGCGACCAGCGCAAGGCTGACGGGCACCGCCCGCAGTTGCTCGTGACCGCCACCGACCTCAGCACCGGCGCGGCGTTCGAGTTCACTCCCGAGCAATTCGCGCTGATCTGCTCGGACCTGGACAGCGTGCCCCTGTCGTTCGCCGTGGCGTCCTCCTCGGCGGTACCACTGCTCCTGAGCCCGATGACCGTGCGCAACTACGCCGGCAGCTGTCCCGAGTCGGCGCAGCTGGCACGGCTGTCGCTCGCGGACAGCAACGCACAGGCACGCCTGCTGCACGCGCAGGTCGAGAGCTACCTCGACGTCAAGGAACGCCCGTACCTGCACCTGGTCGACGGAGGCCTCGCGGACAACCTCGGAGTGCGCGGCCTGATGGACCGCACCATCGCCGGCGGCGGCTTCCACGCGACTTTCGGCGACCTGCCGGAAGGTTCCGTCCGCAAGGTGATCGTGGTGAGCGTCGACTCCGAGCGCGACCTGTCGGAACAAATCGACCTCAGCGATCGCGTGCCGAGCACGTTCGGCGTCATCGACTCCCTCGTCTTCGGCGCAGGCTCCCGTGCCACCCACGAGACCCTGGAATTGATGAACGACAGCGCCCGGCGCTGGGCCGACGAGCTCCTTTCCGACAGGGGCCGGCCGGGAAGTCCGTTCGCATGCGATGCCGAGGTCTTCGTCATCCACGTCAGCCTGCATGACTACGCAGATCCGTCGCTGCGCACGCTGCTGCTCCAGGTGCCCACGGCGCTGTCGATTCCGCCGCTCGAGGAGAAGATGCTTCGAACCGCGGGGCGCCAGGTGCTGAAGGCCTCGCCGGAGTACCAGCGGCTGCTCGCGAGCCTGCCGTCATGAGCCCGCAGGCGCTGGCCGCCTACTGGACGGGACCCGCCCTCGCGGCCAACCTGCTCGTCGCGTTCAACCTTCTCGGCGGGCTGTTGCTGGGCATGGTGGTCGGCTACGAACGCTCGTACCACGGGCGGGCGGCGGGCATGCGCACCTATGGCCTGGTCAGCATGGCGTCCACCGCGCTCACGGTCTTCGCAGGGTACGCGGCGTCGTGGTACGGCGGCGCCGGCGTGCACGCCGCCACCGACCCGACGCGCGTGGTGCAGGGGGTCGTCACGGGCATCGGATTCCTGGGCGCGGGCGTCATCATGAAGGACGGTCCGAACATCAGCGGCCTGACCACGGCCGCTTCCATCTGGGCCGCCTCGGCCATGGGCGTACTGGTGGGCGTGGGCTTCTATGGTGCGGCGATCACGCTGGCCGTCCTCTGCATGGCGTCGCTCTCGCTCATGCACCGCCTGGAGTCGCGCCTGCCCGGGCGTTCGACGCTGGAATTCTCGCTCTGCTTCCATCCAGGCGAAGTCCCCGACTTCGACGAACTTGTCGAGGTTGCGCGAGCGCGCGGCTACGAGGTGCTGCGCGATACGCTGGTGATCAGCGTCGAGGACACCCGGCCGCAGTGGCGCTTCAGCGCGGTGACCGCGGAACGCTCGCGCGCCGTGAACTCCACGCGCCTTGCGCACGAGATCGCCGCGTCCACCAGCGTGGCGCGGTTCAGCATCGCGCCGGTCCGGCACTGAGCGGGAGGTCGTCCACATGTCGCCGCGCATCGGGCCGCATCATGTCGTCCTGAAGATCCTCGCCGGCCTGGCCCTGCTCGGCTTGTTGTACCTGGGACGCAGCGTCTTCGAGCCGATCACGCTGGCGGCGATGCTGGGCTTCGTGATGACGCCCATCGTCCGCCAGATACGCCGGCTGGGGCTCGGCCAGGCCGCGGCGGCGGTGTCGGCGCTCGGGCTGGTCGGCGTGCTGTCGGCGGGCATCGCCCTGGTGATCGCCGCGCAGCTCGGCGCGATGACTCACGACCTGCCCCGCTACGAATCCAACGTCCGGGACAAGATCACGACGCTGCGCGGGCTGACCGTGGACCGCATGCGGGAGGCGCAGAACACGGCCGGGCGCTTGTTCGACGACCGCGCGTCGGTGTCGCCTCCATCCTTGGCCCGAGATGCGGCGACCGATCACCCGTCTGCCGACCATGCGATTGCCGGCGCCGCACGCGTCCAGGAGAACGACCCGACCGCCCTCGGAACGCTTCTCGGCACGGTCTGGGGCCCGCTTGGCGAAGTCGGCGTGGTCGTCCTGGTGCTCGTGTTCGCGCTGGTCGAACAGAACTCGCTGCGCGATCGCCTGATTCGCCTGACCGGAGGCCGCGACGTTCGCGCCGCGACGAGCGCGTTCAACGACGCGGGACAGCGCCTGTCGCGCTATTTCATCTCGCAGTTCTCGGTGAACCTCGGCGTCGGCCTGGTCGTCTGGGCGCTGCTGACCGCGCTGCACGTCCCTCATGCCACCGTGTGGGCAGCGCTGGCCGCTGTTCTTCGCTTCATTCCGTACGTGGGGTTCCCGGCCGCAGCCGTGCTGGCTTGCGGGATGGCCGCTGCCATGGTGCCTGGCTGGAGCCTGGTGCTGTCGACGCTGCTGGTCTTCATCGTCGTCGAATTGTCGGCGGCATACGCCGTGGAGCCGATGCTCTATGGACATGCCACGGGTCTGTCGCCGTTCTCGGTGGTCGTCGGCGCGATCTTCTGGGGTGCGCTGTGGGGCCCGGTGGGTCTGCTGTTGTCCACGCCGTTGACCCTGTGCCTGGTCGTCGCCGGCCGACACGTGCCGGAGCTCGCCTTCCTGGACATCCTCCTTGGCGACGAGCCCGCACTCGACTTGTCCCAGCGCTTCTATCAACGCTGCCTCAGCGGCGACGCCGTGGAGGTGCTGGCCGATGCACGCGCCTTCCTGAAGCGCAGGTCGCTCGCGGCCTATTGCGACAAGGTCGTGATGCCGGCTTTCGAGCTCGCCCGCGAAGACATCGAGCGGCGCCTCATCACGACGGAACAGCAAGCTGCGGCACAACAGGCCATCTCGCAGGTCTTCGCGCAACTGACCCATGCGCCGCGGGCCCGGCGACGACGCGCGGCAGTGCTGGACGGCGCCGACCTTGGCCTGAATCTGCGCCAGGAGCGGCAACAGGCCGAAGGCCGTTGGCAGGGACCGTTGGACGTGGCGCCCGGCTCGGTGGTGATGTGCGTGAGCATGCCCGGCGACGAGCCGCATCTCACCGCGGAGCTGCTGGTGCGTGTGCTCAGGAGCGAGCGCCTCGATGCGAGGCACGTCACCGTGCAGGAGCTGGCGCATCCGCCGGCCGATGCCCGGTTCGAGGCGGTGGGCACCGTGTTCGTTGTCGGGACGACCGCGGACAAGGTCGCGGCCGCGGATGTCGGCGTGCTCAACGCCTGCCTGGATCGCATGCCCGGCGCCGCCGTGGTGCTGATGCTGCCCATGCTGCCCGGCCCTCGCCCATCCGTCGACCAAATCGCCGCGGACCACGTTCATCGTACGGCCTACTCGTTTGAAGAGGCGACCGCATTGGTACGTCACGGACACCGATAGCCGGTGGACGGATCTCGGTCTTGCGCTTCGCCCTGGCCCGAGTCCGGGACTTCCGCTTGCGCCCCCGCCGTCGCCAGGATGGCGTGACGCACGGCGTTCCGACCCGCATGCTTGGCGGCGTAGCAGGCCTGGTCCGCGGCCTCGAGAACCTCGGTCAGCGAGCGCTGCGCGAGGTCGATCTCGACGACCCCGATGCTCGCCGTGACGCGCAGCGACGGATCCGTCTCGCAGACACCGTTGATCTCGACCTGCTCGCGGATCTCCTCGGCAATCGCCAGGGCCTGTCCGAGCGGACACCCGCGCAGAAGCACGGCGAACTCGTCGCCACCAAGGCGCGCGACAGCGTCTTCTGTCCGCGTCCGCTCCCGCAGTACCTGGGCGATGCGCCGCAGCAGCGTGTCGCCCGCGGCGTGACCGGCACGGTCGTTGACCTGCTTGAAGTGGTCGAGGTCGATGAACAGGGCACCCGACGGCTCGTGGCGCCGCCGGTCCGAGACGACCTTGTCCAGTTGCCGATCGAATTCGCGACGGTTGACGAGCTCGGTCAGCGGGTCATGCGTCGCGCTCCACTCGAGCTTCTCGCGTTGACGTCGCGCGTCGGTGGCATCCGACAGTATCCAGATCATCCGCCGCGCCGCACCGTTGCGGTCCTGGATGGCAGCGCCTTGCACATGGGCCCAGAAGGTCGACCCGTCGCGGCGAAGCAAAGGCAATTCGGTCTCGAACGCCCGGCCATCATGGAAAGCAGCCTCGGCGGCGTCGCGCGCGCCATCACGCGAGATCTCGGGCGACACCAGCTCCTGCCAGGGGGCACCCGCCAGCCCGCCGGCCTCGTAGCCGAGCAGGTGTTCGAGCTGACTGCCCGCCAGCTCGACGCGCTCGTCATCGGTGAACGCGATGCCGACCGGCGCGTGGGCCAGCACGGCCTGCATCTTCTGCAGGGAGCTTTCGATGTCGTCGCGGCTGGAGGCCAGCTGCTCGCTCACGTGCTTGAGGACGACAGCGAGTTCACCAACTTCACCGTTTGCGTCCGGCCAGCCCTCGCCGGGAGGTTGCGCACGATCCAGCGCCAGCAGCGCGCGCTTGCGGAGCCGACTCATCGGCAACAGGAACCAGGCCGTGACGCCGAAGATCGCCGCGGCGCCCGCCAATCCCACGGCGCTCGCGAGCGCAACCGTGCGCGCGATCGACCGAGTGGCCTTCCCGAACAGCGCATCGGCCGAGGCGGTGCGAAACACCATCCAGTCGGTGCCCGGCACCGCCGCCATGGCGGTGAACCGGTCGCCGAGGCGACCCGTCCAGGGTGTCGGCTCCATGGGCGTGCCTTGTTGCCGCCATCTTTCGACGGCCAGCTTCAGCGCTGGATCGTCACCGACCTCCGACATCAGGCGTCGGGCGTCGGCATGCGCCAGGACGCGACCTTGCGCGTCGGCGACGACCGTCTGGACATCAGGATCGTCCGCCTGCGTGACGCGGGCGATGTGCGAGAGGAAGTTGTCCGCTCCCAGGTGCAGCGCCCCCGCCAACACCACCGGTCTTCCGCCGGAATTGGTCAGCGGGCATGCCAGAAGGACATCGGCCGCGCCGTGCGTCTCCGCGTCCGCGATGGGCGGCGTCACGACGGGCCCGGTGTTGACGCGGATCGGCAGGTCACCGGCGGCAAGTACCTCGACGTGATCGAACAGCACACGAAGCACGTCCTGCTTCTCCAGAAACGCCTGGATTCGTCCGGCATCCGCAGGCTCGCCCGCCGGCCAGGACCTCGCGGCCGCGGTCAAGGCGCGTTGGTGCTCGATGACACTTGACGACAGCGTCGCCGCAATCCGCGCCGCCCCAAGGTTCGAATCGATGATCGACTGCTCGGTGTACCTCTGGGCCTCCCGAACCGAATAGGCCACGGTCGTCGAGACGCTGAGCGCGATCAGTACCGCGCCCGCCACGGCCAGCCTCGTCTTCAGAGACTTCAGCGTTGCCGCACGCGGTCGAACCGGTTTGCTGAAAGAGGCCACGTTTGAAGGAATCTCCGAAATGGGCCACGAAGAATCGGCGCCCGAGGAGATTCTCGCGCCAAACGTAGCGCGGCTCGGACTTCTCGACCGCCCGGAGCGGCTTGGCATCGCGGCTCGCCCGCGGTCTGCCTCGAAGGAGCGAACGGCGCCTGCAGGCAACATGCACGAGATTCGAGGCATTCGGAGCGCCAAAAAGCAAAACGCCCCGCATGGGCGGGGCGTTCAAGTATTTGACAGAGGATTTTTTGGAGGCGCGATCCAGAGTCGAACTGGACTAGACGGATTTGCAATCCGTTGCATAACCGCTTTGCTATCGCGCCGCTGGCGGTTGGCCGACCCGGGAGGCCTGCCAGAACCGTCGATTCTGACAAAAAAGGGAAGCACCTGGCTTCCCTTTTTCAAATGTCCTGGAGCGGGAAACGAGACTCGAACTCGCGACCTCAACCTTGGCAAGGTTGCGCTCTACCAACTGAGCTATTCCCGCAGGGGTCCAACTTGTCGACTCGTCTTCGATAACGTTTTGCGTTAGAAGTTTTCGTCGTCTTGCTGAAGCTAGCAGTTTATACCGATTCGTTCATTCCTTGCAAGCCCAACTGATTCAGTCTGATTTGCGCGGCGGTGATTCGAAGCCCGGAAAAACTGCGCCCGGGCCTCTTGCGAAGCCCGGGCGCGCATTCTAACCCGAGTTCAGTGCTTGATCGAGTCGGCGACGTCGGATTTCGCCACAGGCGCGTCGACCACCGGCGCCGCAACGCCGTCCTTCGGCACCTCGTCGTCCGGCAGCGGCACGGGCAGCGTTTCCAGCGCCACTTCCAGCACCTTGTCCACCCAGCGCACCGGGATGATCTCGATCTGGCCCTTCACGTTCTCGGGGATGTCCTGCAGGTCCTTGACGTTGTCCTCGGGAATCATCACGGTGGTGATGCCGCCGCGGTGCGCCGCCAGGAGCTTTTCCTTCAGACCGCCGATGGCCGTGACCTCGCCGCGCAGCGTGATCTCGCCGGTCATCGCCACGTTGGCGCGCACCGGGATGCCCGTGAGCGCCGAGACGAAGGCCGTGGCCATCGCCGCGCCCGCGCTGGGACCGTCCTTGGGCGTGGCACCGTCGGGCACGTGGATGTGGATGTCGCGCTTCTCGAACAGCTCGTCCTTGATGCCCAGTCGCGCGGCGCGGCTGCGGATCACGGTGCGAGCGGCTTCCACCGACTCCTTCATCACGTCGCCCAGCGAGCCGGTGCGGATGATGTTGCCCTTGCCGGGCATCACGGCGGATTCGATGGTGAGCAGGTCGCCACCGACTTCCGTCCACGCGAGGCCGACCACCTGGCCGACCTGGTTCTTCTTCTCGGCGCGGCCGAAGTCGTACTTGCGAACGCCCAGGTAGTCGTTGAGGTTGTCCTCGGTGATGACGGCCTTGCCGGTGAGCGTCTTGAGCTGCACGCCCTTGACCACCTTGCGGCAGACCTTGGAGATCTCGCGCTCGAGCGACCGCACGCCGGCTTCCCGGGTGTAGTAGCGGATGATGCCGCGGATGGCGCCTTCGGTGAGTTCCAGCTCGTCGGCCTTCACGCCGTTGTTCGACTGTTGCTTGGGCAGCAGGTAGCGCTGGGCGATGTTGAGCTTCTCGTCCTCGGTGTAGCCCGCCAGGCGGATCACTTCCATCCGGTCCAGCAGCGCCGGCGGGATGTTCATCGAGTTCGAGGTGGCCACGAACATCACATCGGACAGGTCGAAGTCGAGCTCGATGTAGTGGTCGCCGAAGGTGTGGTTCTGCTCCGGATCCAGCACCTCGAGCAGCGCCGACGACGGGTCGCCGCGGAAGTCCATGCCCAGCTTGTCGATCTCGTCGAGCAGGAACAGCGGATTGCGCGTGCCCACCTTCGTGAGGTTCTGCAGCACCTTGCCCGGCATCGAGCCGATGTAGGTGCGGCGATGACCACGGATCTCGGCTTCGTCGCGCACGCCGCCGAGCGCCATGCGCACGAACTTGCGGCCGGTGGCGCGCGCCACCGACTGGCCCAGCGAGGTCTTGCCGACGCCCGGGGGGCCGACGAGGCACAGGATGGGCGCCTTGACCTTGTCCACGCGCTGCTGCACGGCAAGATATTCGAGGATGCGGTCCTTGACCTTCTCGAGGCCGTAGTGGTCTTCGTTCAGCACTGCTTCGGCGTGGCCGAGGTCGTGCTTGATCTTGGTCTTCTTGGCCCACGGCAGGCCGATCAGCGTATCGAGGTAGTTGCGCACCACCGTCGCCTCGGCCGACATCGGCGACATCAGCTTGAGCTTCTTCAGCTCGTTGTCGGCCTTCTTGCGCGCTTCCTTGGGCATGCGCGCGGCCTTGATCTTCTTCTCGAGTTCCTCGAGGTCGGCACCTTCCTCGCCGTCGCCCAGCTCCTTCTGGATGGCCTTGACCTGCTCGTTGAGGTAGTACTCGCGCTGGCTCTTCTCCATCTGGCGCTTGACGCGGCCACGGATGCGCTTTTCCACCTGCAGGATGTCGACCTCGTGCTCGAGCAGCTCCAGCAGCTTTTCCAGGCGCTGGGCGATGTCGAACAGGTCCAGCACCGACTGCTTGGCCTCGAGCTTCAGCGGCAGGTGCGCGGCGATCGTGTCGGCCAGGCGGCCCGGATCGTCGATGCCGGCGATGGACGTGAGGATCTCGGGCGGGATCTTCTTGTTGAGCTTGACGTACTGGTCGAACTGCTGCGTGACGGCGCGGCGCAGGGCCTCGACTTCAGGCGAGGTCTCGGCCTGGGGTGCGACGGGAACGGACTCGGCGACGAAGTGCTCGCCGTTGTCGCTGATCTCGCGCGTGGACGCGCGCTGGATGCCTTCGACCAGCACCTTCACGGTGCCGTCGGGCAGCTTCAGCATCTGCAGGATGCTCGAGACGCAACCGATCTCGAACATGTCGTCGGCACGCGGTTCGTCCTTGCCGGCGGCCTTCTGGGCCACGAGCATGATCTGGCGACCCGCCTCCATCGCCGCTTCCAAGGCCTTGATGGACTTGGGACGGCCGACGAACAGCGGAATCACCATGTGCGGGAACACGACGACGTCGCGCAACGGGAGCAGCGGCAGCGTGATCGG